>Ga0302187_10001223_pt1 | contig 22037 bp, 21 predicted proteins | sample II_Bog_E1_3_FD_202120 | JGI IMG/M metagenome (GOLD analysis project Ga0302187, IMG submission 202120) | Peat permafrost microbial communities from Stordalen Mire near Abisko, Sweden - II_Bog_E1_3 | ecosystem: Environmental > Terrestrial > Soil > Wetlands > Peat | place: Sweden: Abisko...
AGGCTGGAGCCGCCTTCAAATCGGCAGGCACGAAGGTCTCCGCGAACCACGCACCGGCAAGCCCCGCGCCCTCGTACAGCAAGCTGCCCGAAGGCCTCGCCCTCGCCGGCCTGCTGACCACCGGCTACTTCGGACGCCGCTCCCGCAAGCTCAAGGGCCTCGTCGCCATGGGCCTCCTGATGGTCGGCGGCATATCCCTCACCGGCTGCTCGAGCGGAACCGTCAACACCTCCGGCAGCGGCACCACAACAACGCCCCCCACCACCGTCACCGCAACCGTCACCAACGCCAATAAGGGAACCTACACCCTCACCATCACCGGCACGGACACCACAAGCTCCGCCATCACCGCCAGCACGACCCTCACCTTGACGGTCGACTAGCGATAGAACAATCGTCATTCCGAGTCGCAGACGAGGAACCCCTGTATTTCGTCCGAAGCGCCTTGAATCATTGAGGCGCTCCGGTGAGATGCAGGGGTTCGTTGCGTTCGGTCGCAGTGCAGTCGGAGCCTGCGTCCACTCGACATGGAAATGACCGCGCCGTCCCCGGTTTTGCACGCACTGTTGTTGCTCTCCACAACGTCCCTTTCGGTACCCTGAAAACAGCCAATTCACGCGGTCGTAACAAAGCCCGCGACTGTGGCGGAATCCCAGCGGTTTCCACAAGAAAACCCCAAGAAAACCGCACGCCGATGCCCAAATGCCCACACCGGGCTTCACTTCCGGGGTATCCGCATTGGCACCACAACATCTAGTTGCTTTATACTTGACTCGTACCAGATAGGGCGGTACTTTCACACTCACCGCTGGTTCTGGTGAAGCCGCCTTCTTGGCCACACCGCTTGCTAAACAGGCCCTGATTTCGGTTTCCAGTCCAAGCGTGCGCGCCCGGGCTGTGGGTCCTGCTGCGCTTGTCGGTTCAGGGGGATAAACCTCCCAAAACCCGCGGCAGTGCGAGTCGTCGCGACGTAAGCTTCCGACCAACGCGTCCAAATTCTTAGCCCGGCCGGTTCTCCGGCCCCGCGCCACTTTTTCGTTCGAGCACACTCCGCCGGGAGGAAACACACAGAATGTCCGAGATCAGCTCCACCGCAATCCACGCCCTTTCTGCACTTGATGCAGCCGAAACCACGAGCCCCGCACCTTCCCGCGCGAAGTCGGCTCCTGGCCTCACCTTTCAGCGTCACTTCACCCGTCCCGGCGTCTCGCCCATGGATGAGGTCGCGTGGGAACTCCGCGATGCCGTCATCCAGGACTACAAGGGCAAGCTCATCTTCGAGCAGAAGAACGTCGAAGTCCCCGCCGACTGGTCCATGACCGCGACCAACATCGTCGCTTCCAAGTACCTCCACGGCCGCGTCGGATCCCCCGAGCGCGAGTCCGGCGTCCGCGCCCTCATCAGCCGCGTGGCTGAGTCCATGCGCGACTGGGGCATGCGCGACGGCTACTTCGCGACCTCTGAAGATGCCCAGATCTTCTTCGACGAGCTCACGCACCTGCTCGTGAACCAGAAAGCCGCGTTCAACTCCCCGGTCTGGTTCAACGTAGGCTGCGATCGCCTCGAGCCCAACTCCGACGCCCAGAACTGGCATTGGACCGCCGAGCAAGAGAAGGTGCTCTTCAGCACCACCGGCTACAGCAACCCCCAGTGCTCCGCCTGCTTCATCAACTCCGTCGGCGACTCGCTCGACTCCATCCTCACCCTCGCCAAGACCGAAGGCATGCTCTTCAAGTGGGGTTCGGGCGCAGGCTCCAACCTCTCGGCCATTCGCGGCAGCATGGAGACCCTCTCCGGCGGCGGCACCGCCTCCGGCCCTCTCAGCTTCATGCGCGGCTTCGACGCCTTCGCGGGCGTCATCAAGTCCGGCGGCAAGACCCGCCGCGCTGCCAAGATGGTGATCCTCAACATCGATCACCCGGACATCGAAGACTTCATCCAGTGCAAGGTCAAGGAAGAAGCCAAGGCCTGGCACCTGATGCAGGCTGGCTATGACGGCTCCGGCCCCGACTCCGAGGCCTTCGCCTCCATCTTCTTCCAGAACGCCAACAACTCCGTCCGCGTCACGGACGAGTTCATGCACGCCGTCGAGACCGACGGTTCCTTCACCACCCGCACCGTCAAGAACCGTGAAGAGGTCAAGGAGTACAAGGCCCGCGACCTCATGCACCAGATCGCCGAAGCCACCTGGCAGTGCGGCGACCCCGGCATGCAGTTCGACACCACCATCAACCGCTGGCACACATCGAAGAACACCGCCCGCATCAACGCCTCGAACCCCTGCTCGGAGTACATGTTCCTCGATGACTCCGCCTGCAACCTGGCCAGCTTCAACCTCATGAAGTTCCTCACCCCGGCCGGCAAGTTCGACGTCGAGTCCTACCGCCACGCCATCTCCGTCGTCACCACCGCGATGGAGATCATCGTCGACGCCGCAGGCTACCCCACCGAGCAGATCGCGAAGAACTCGCACGACTACCGCCCGCTCGGCCTCGGCTACGCCAACCTCGGCGCGCTGCTGATGAACTTCGGCCTGCCTTACGACTCCGACGCCGGCCGCGCCTTCGCCGCCACCGTCACCGCGATCCTCTGCGGCGACGCCTACGCCCAGTCCGCACGCATCTCCGCGACCTGCCCGCCGCTCGGCGCCGCCACCCCGCTCACCCAGTCCACCGGCGTCCAGGGCGGAGCTTGCCCCGGCTTCTACGTCAACCGCGAGCCCTTCCTCGATGTCGTCCGCATGCACCGCGCGTCGGTCAACAACATCGACAGCAACCTCAAGGTCTCCAGCACCAGCGCCTACGTCGACAACGCCGGCTTCATCGCTCCGCAGCTCGAAGAAATGAAGGCCGCCAGCCAGGCCGCGTGGGATGAAGCTCTCGTGCTCGGCGAGAAGTACGGCTACCGCAACTCGCAGGTCACCGTGCTCGCGCCCACCGGCACCATCGGCTTCATGATGGACTGCGACACCACCGGCATCGAGCCCGATCTCGCCCTCGTCAAGTACAAGAAGCTCGTCGGCGGCGGCATGATCAAGATCGTCAACAACACCGTCCCCGGCGCTCTCTTCAAGCTCGGCTACAACGAGCATGAGGTCGAAGGCATCGTGAACTACATCGACGCCACCGGCACCATCGAAGGCGCTCCCGCCCTCAAGCCTGAGCACCTCTCCGTCTTCGACTGCTCCTTCAAGCCGGCGAAGGGTACCCGCACCATCTCCTGGCTGGGACACGTCAAGATGATGGCTGCAACTCAGCCTTTCCTCTCAGGTGCCATCTCCAAGACCGTCAACCTGCCCAACGACTGCTCCGTCCAGGACATCGCCGACGCCTACATCGAAAGCTGGAAGCTCGGACTCAAGGCCGTAGCCATCTACCGCGACGGCTCCAAGGGAACCCAGCCCCTCAACGTCTCCGCCCAGACCGACGCCGACAAGAAGGGCACCAGCGTCGCCGCCGCGAAAAATGCCGTCATTCTGAGCGGAGCGCAGAGCGCGGAGTCGAAGAACCCCGACGCCGATCGCCTCACCTCGGTCGTTGAGAACCTTTCTGCCGACAAGGCTGCTCTTTCGCAGCAGCTCGCCGACACCGCTGCCGCCAAGTCCGCCCTCGAAGCCCGCGTCGCAGACCTCATCGCCGCCGCCAGCTCCGCGCAGGACGCTGCCGACCAGACCGCGCCACCCCGCGCTGTCCGCCACCGTCTCCCGTCCGAGCGCGCCAGCATCACCCACAAGTTCGGCATCGGCGGACACGAAGGCTACCTCACCGTCGGCCTCTACCCCAACGGCACACCCGGCGAGATCTTCATCCGCATGGCCAAGGAAGGCTCCACCATCTCTGGCCTGATGGATTCGTTCGCGACCGCGGTCTCCATGTGCCTCCAGCACGGCGTCCCGCTCAAGCTCCTCTGCGAGAAGTTCGCCCACACCCGCTTCGAGCCCTCCGGCTGGACCGGCAACGAACAGATCGGCTACGCCAAGTCCATCATGGATTACCTCTTCCGCTGGATGCAGCTCCGCTTCCTCTCGGGGCAGCAGCTGGACCTCTTCGCCAGCCTCAGGCCCGCAGCTCCGGCCGCAGCCGCAGCGCTGCTGTCGTCGCTGTCCTTCCCCGTAGGTGAGCCGGCATCCCCCGCACCCGCCTCCGGCTTCCCCCAGGCCTCAACCACCATGTTCGGCGACGCTCACCTCAACGAGCCCACCGCCGCTCATGGGTCTTCTGAGCCCTGGGCCCTGAACCCTGACCCCTCGCAGCTGAACGACCGCCGCGCCCCCCAGGGCGGCATCGCCCCCGACCTCACCGCAGCCAGCGGCCTCTCGCAGTCTGGAACCTGGCCCCTGGGCCCTGGACCCTCCACGATCGAAGATCGTGGAATCTACCACGCCGCCTCCGCCATGAAGGAGATGTACGAAATGGGAGATAGCCCCAGCTGCTCCACCTGCGGCTCCATTATGACCAGAAACGGAAGCTGCTACCGCTGCATGGAATGCGGCTCCACCAGCGGCTGCAGCTAGGCGGAGGGCCACACGCGCTAACGCGCAAGAGCACTAACAACCAAGCCCCGCCATTAGGCGGGGCTTTCATCCAACCAAATGACAGACACCAAGAAGACATTTGAACTAGCGGGAATGACGCTCGACGACGCATCGAAACTTCTTGGTGTGGTCGCAATCCTCGTCTATATAGTTGGCTATCTGGTCCTCAGCTATTACTTTGCGAGGTTTGGCATAACCCTCCCGTCGCCCTTCAGAGCCCGGGTCCTTGAAGCGGGAATAATAGCTATCTGCTTTGCCGCCGTACCGTGCGCAATCGGTTATTCGATGGCGCATATACCGCATAGGGGACAACCGGCAGCATACATATTCGCCTTACAATGCTTGGTCGCCCCTCTTGCATGCCTTGGGGTCGTGTGCACCCCCGGACTTATCCAAGGCGTCCCTCCGTTCCTCACATTGCACGATGAGATGTCTAACCCAAACCTATGGCGCATTCCAATCAAAATGGTATGGCTGACCTTTGCCCTCGGCATTCCTTTCGGGTTCGCAATACTTATTCCGTATTTTATATGGCTCTGGCGTAACTATCACAAGAGAAGGATCGCGACGGTGGTCAGCCTATCCCTTCTGAACGCTATTCTATGGCTTCCGCGGATTCGCCCACTGCAGTACGAGCCCTTGTCGACCCGGGCATCTGTTTGGTTTGTGACAATCTCAATCGCGTCTATTTTTCTATTTCAAAACGGAGCGAAAGCACGCAACGAAGAATTCGGACGAGATCGCAAGAATAAAATAGAAAATGTCTTAGACCGAATCGTAAAGGCCGAGCGAAAGCTGGACCCCGCAATCGCCCCGCTAATCGCCGGGGACAGTCCGGGCGCAGTGGACATGTCAGAGGCGGAGGCGCAAACAAAATTATCCGATATGCGCCAAACTCTCTGGAGCCTCCGCGAGGAGATCGATTCACAAATGAGCACTGGGTACCTCCTCCATCCGGCACTGGCATTTGGCTCAATGAACGTACTCCTCTGGTGTTGCTGCTTCGGAATTGCGGTGTTCACAAATGAGATCTATCCCTACGTGCCTTTTCGATTCGGAGGTGGACAATCTGTTCCGGTCATCATCGACCAGGGGAAAATTGATCACCCCGGGGGCTCAATCCGCGCCGCACTGATCGATCAAAATGACAGTGGGGTGATTGTTTCCGCTCCGGCAAACGGAGGAACAATGTTTCTCCCAAAAGACGACATCCTCTGCATTCACTATCTTGAAGTCACACGCGGAAGATGAAGTCCGAGGCGGAAGTGCCTCCGAAACCCGGTCCTTTATATCTCACTTCCGAGACGAAACTACGACCCCCAATCGCGCTACCTTCCTCCACGCCAAGCCACGACCCGGAAGGGCCCGGTTTCAACCGGGCCGTAACAAACCCGCCACGAACCCGGCTTTAGCCGCTGGGGTACGCTTTCCCTCAGGGGCTGAAGCCCGCTACCATGGGCTCTCTCTGCGGCCCGGTTAAAACCGGGCCCTTCCATCCATCCCGCTCGCGACCGAACCCATCCACACCCTCGGCCTGGTTAAAACCGGGCCCTTCCGCCCTTCCGTCCATTCCCCCTTACGTCGCAATGCCAAACAAATATCCCCGAAATCATCGCCACGACAACCATCCAAACGCCGTACCATTATCCCCAACCCGACCATGGCCAAACCTCCGAGAACCGCCAGCCACGGAACCTTCTTCCTCACCGCGCCCACCTACCAACGCCGCCGCATCTTCGACAAAACTCGTAACGCCGAGTTATTCCTCGAAACCCTCCAGCACTACCGCCGCGAAGGCCACTACAAACTCCACGCCTTCGTCGCCATGCCCGATCACATCCACCTGCTCCTCACCCCGCAGGGCATCACGATCGAACGCGCCATGCAACTCATCAAAGGCGGCTTCTCCCACCGCCTCGAATCGAACTTCCCCGTCTGGCAACGCGGCTACACGGACCACCGCATCCTCACCCGCGACGAACACCTCTCCCGCCTCGACTACATCCATCGCAATCCCGTGCGAGCCAAACACTGCGAGCACCCCGAGGACTACCCCTGGTCCTCTGCCTACAAGGCCTACACCCACGCTCCCTCTGCGGCTGAAGCCGCTTCTCGTTAGCGCCATATCGGCCCGGTTAAAACCGGGCCCTTTCGATCGCCGCGCCTCTTGCATCACTTCCTGACGAATACTCCGCCGCTTGGATTTTTGCGTCGGCTCCCGCTACAATCGCGTCACACACCCCGGCCCCCTTTCTCCCGTACCAAGCTGTCCAATCCACTTCAGGAAAGACCCCTCGCCATGCTGAGAAGAGCTGGTTTTCTGGCTGTGTCCGCACTCATGTCTGCGCTGTTCTTCAGTGCCACTGCGATGGCCCAGGTCCAGCCCCGCACTGGCACTCACCCGCTGCCATCCGCAGCTGCGCTGGGTCAGCACGAACTTCCGCAGCCCATCCTGCTGGCCGCAAACAGCGGCCCGGCCGAGGCCGACCGGATCTTCCTGCCGGGACTCAGCCCCGCTGCAATACGCCCCATCCACCTCGGCTGGAATCTGCAGACTGTGTCCAATGCCTGCAAGAATGAGGCTGTCAACAAATGCACCGCGCAGTGCGCGGACATTGGAGAATGCATCTTCGGCTGTGAGATCGCCGGAATTGACAGTGTCGATACGTGCAACTCGAGTTGCGTTGGCTTAGGCACTCCGTGCCTGAACAGCTGTCTCGAAACCGTCAACGCCATTAATGCGAATTGCTCGCCGCTGACGGTAACGACCTTTAAGGTACTGTTCGGTTCGACCGCGTACACGGTGAGCACAGCCTCTCCGGCGATCCTTCCATGGCAGGTGACCGGAATCCAGGTGACCTTTTCGGAGCCAGTTGTTACGGGCACGATCAACAGCCTCGGCGGAATTACCGCAACCGGCTTTAGCGGTGTGGGAACCAACACACTCACATGGACCTTTGCTCCGATAGCGATTGCGAACATTACCGTGTCACTGGCAACGAGCGGAATCAATATGTTGAGCGATTCGAATACGTACGCGCTCGATAATGGCGCCGTCCACTCGCAGGCGCTGAAGATCCTGGCGGCCGATGTGAATAGCGACGGTGTGGTCAACGCGAGCGACCTGGTTCTGGTCAACAGCGGGACTGCCCAGCAATACAACATTCTCTATGACATCAATGGCGACGGAGCCGTCACCGCCGCCGACGTCACCGCAGTAAAAGCCAAGCTGAATACGAAATTGCCAGCAGCACCACCGCAATAGACGCAATAGACCGACTACCCCGCAGGCGTCCTGCGGGGTAGTCGACACGGATGGGCGTCTTCTCGCAAGGAACGCGCTACACCACTCCTATCTCGAGTTACATATCAACGGGGAAACCGCTCTAAAAGGTGCTCATGCTCAACACCAGACGTACGATCGCGATCTTGTCCACGGCACTCTCCATGGCCTGTGTCTTGTCGGCTCATGCCGACGTCATCTTCTCGGCTGCATCGACCACAGCCTCCGCAGGCAGTACGGGCAACAGCTTCGAAGTCGACATCACCAATACAGGCCCGGCAGCTGTGCAGATCGGCGGCTTCGTCTTCGAGATCACGACAGCGAACTCGGCCGTGACGTTCACTGACGCCACCACCGGCACCACGACCTACGACTACATCTTCGACGGCAACTCGTTCTTCGGCCCCGACATCTCCGCTTCAGGCTCCGGCCAGACCTTCGATGCGACCGACATTGCCTCTACCCCTTCGAGCTACACCACACTCGTGGCGGGAGAGACGCTCGGGCTCGGCGAGATATTCTTCGATCTCGCGCCCGGCGCCTCCTCCGGTACGGTATCGTTCAACCTGGATAACTCCAGCCTCTCCGACGGGGACGGCAATCCGATCTCGATCGACAGCGCCAACTCCGGCCTGATCACCGTCTCCAGCGTCACCCCCGAGCCCACCAGCCTGCTTCTCGCAGGCACCGGCGCGCTCGCGCTCCTCGGCGCAGCACGTCGGCGCGTGGTCCGCCTGTAACCATCCGAGTCTTCCCTCCACCAACCGAGCCTTCCGGTGCTTCGGTTGCAGGTGCCCTATCCGTGACGGTCCCACCGTCACGGATAGGCTTGCGCCGGCGACGAACTCTTTTTTTCGCGAAACTAAATCTTGCCAAGTCACTCTCGCTGCTATAGTTTGGCTGCTGTCTCCCCAACTGATTTCGGCCCCGCACGATGTGATTCACCCGTTTCCCTGCGCTGCCCTGTCCTCCAGGCGTCTGCATGTCGGCGGCATCCCGGAGGAATATGACGAACTATCTGAAAGCCGCCCTCTGTGCGGTTGCGGCCATCGCGAGCTCGCAGGTTGCGCACGCCGGAACCGTTTCCTACACCTGCGGCGCGGCTATTGGCGGCCAGTCCGGCTCCATCTGCACGGCTCTCAACAGCACAGTCGCCGCGGACTACAGCAACACCTTCAGCAACGCCAACGCCTCCATCTATATCGACTTCGGCGAAGCGGGACTCGGCCAGACGGCCCAGTACCAGGAGTTTGTCTCCTACAGCACCTACCTCACAGCGCTGACAGCGGCCTCCTCCGGCAACGCCGTGGATACATCCGCCCTCGCCAGCCTGCCTGGCACTGAGCCGGGTCTATACTCCGGCGGCGACATCGAGATTACGTCCGCACTCGCTCAGGCGCTCGGGATCACCAGCCAGGATGGCGGCGCCCCCATCGTCGGCGCGACGACCTCGCTCGCCTCCTGCACGACCATAGGCTCAGACGGCTGCTACAACGCCGTCATGACCCTCGCCACCCCAACCATCGTGGCCGGCTACGGCCAGAGCTATTACTACGGCTCCGGTCCCCAGGACCCAACTCCTACAACATCTTCACCATCGTCGAGCACGAGACCGACGAGGTTCTGGGAACCGCTTCCTGCGTCAACGTCGGTGACAGCAGCAGCTTGAGCGACGGCTGCGGCGGCACCAACGCCTCCGCCGCCGACCTCTTCCGCTACGACTCCAATGGCCGCGTCTTCGAGAGCTCGACGCCTGGAGCCTACTTCTCCGATAACGGGGGAGGCAACACAACGGGCGCCCTGTACAACACCAACGCTTCCGGCGAAGACTACGGAGACTTCTCCTCCAACTGCTCCTTCGTTCAGGATGCGACAGGCTGCCTCGGGCAGAGCTTCAGCATCACCACCGACGGTTCCAAGCCCGAGATCACCATCCTCGACGCTGTAGGCTACAACCTCAACACGGACGTCGCCGCAACGCCGGAGCCTGGCAGCATCGCTCTCCTCGGAACCGGCATGGTAAGCCTTGCCGGAATCCTGCGCCGCCGCCGTCGCACTGGCCCCCACAGCCAGGTGCCCCTTTCGTAAGGCACGACCCTCACCGGTCGACGCCAGCAGGCTGAAGACCTTATGCACCACCCACGAAACGAAACGGCTCGCCCAGCGATGGGCGAGCCGTAATCGTTCCACCCGCACCTCTACGGCGTGATCAGGTGCCCCGTGATCACCACGCTGAACCCCAGAAACGTCGGCGTATAGCCCGCGAACGCCGGACCCACCGAAAGCGTGTCCGCATACAGCGTCGTCTGGTAGTTGCCATAGAACTGCCCGGGGTCCACCGTGGACACGCTAGGCGCAAAATAACTCAACGCTGCTGCGCCGCCCGCCACATTGCTGTTCAGGATGATGATCGGCTGGATATACGCCCCCGACGTCTGGGCCGCGCCGCTCATCGAGATATAGTCGATCACCAGTCGCTTCCCCGTCGGGATCGACACCTGCGTGTACGTGAAGTTATTGATGTTGATCGGCACCGTGACCTGGAACGGCGCGCGTGCTGCCGCATCCACGTCCTGGGTCAACGTCGGCCTCTGCCCCACGGCCTGAGTGGAACAAAAGGTGCAGGTGAGGGCCAGCAGCATCAGCGCTGCCGCTCGGGTAAGCGATGCGAACTTCATGGGGTATCTCCTGGTGTTTCTCGTGTATCTCGTCTGTACATGGAGTTACAGGGCCCGATCGAGCAACGGAAGCTTACGCACGCTCTCCGCGGCGCAGCTTCCCCGACTTCCACAAGAGCAGACCTGCCATGGCAATCCCGGTCAGGATGCCGAAGTTCGGCTCCGGCGTTGGCGTAGAAACAAGGCTCGTCACCGTGACGTCATAGGTCAGGTTCTCGCCCGCCTGCAGCGAGCCCAGTCCCGTGAACCCATCCGCCAGCGTGCCCGAGCCATAGTTCTCCGCCAGCGACATGTTCGCGTAGTCTGTCACGGCGATGTAGTAAGTCCCCGCCACCAGCGTCCCGCCATCTAACATCACGTCGTAGCAGTTGCCGCTATACGTGTTCGCGCCAGCCGGACATGTAGTCCCCAGATACGTCGACGCCAGGAAGTTACCGCTGGCATCGAACAGGCTCAGATACGGCTCCAGCCCGCCAGCCGCAACGACGGGTCCGGTAAGACTGGTCCCTCCGCCATAACTGAACGTCGTTGCCGTCAGGGTCGAAGTCGAACTCACCTTGATGGTGTCGACCACCGCTGCCCACTGCGCGTAGTCGTCATCGGTGTTGGATCCACCGAGCGTGCAACTGGCGCCACAGGAGATCACCGTAGCGTCGGTTCGCAGGTTGCCAGAGAAGAACTGGGTATCGGCCCATAGGCACGGGGACGCACCAGCCATCAGAACGAGGACGACAACGAATGCAAAGAGGCGCACATGGACGCTCTCTGCGCGCGGCGCAAGGGCTGGGGTCATAGGGTCAATCCTTCTGACCGCTATGTGGTTTTGAAACGCCGATTGTGACGAAAAACCTGCAACCAAGTTCGGCAGCGACACGCAAAGCAAAGCGGCTCACCCGTACTTCGGGTGAGCCGCTCTTGCTTACTTCCGGTCTACATCGGCGAACTAGTCGCGCGGATGTCCGCCGCCCTGGCCCCCGCGAGGAGCGCCGCCGCCGCCATGGAACCCGGGCAGCGCATGCTCGCCGCCACCTTGGTGGTTCGGCGTTGCAACGACGTGGCCCTGCCCGTCATGGGCTTCATTGCCCTGGAAGTGGTTGAACGGCTGTGCTCCGCGTCCGGGCATCGGCCCGTTGTACCCGTGGTGCGGATCATACCGGTTGTCGACGTGTCCATGGAAGCCATGGGGCCCATGGAACCACGGCCCCGCGCCGATGAACAGGCCGTCCGCAAACCAGTCCGGTCCGTAGTATCCATACGGAGCGCAATCATACGGTGCATAGTCGAAGTACCCATACGGGCACGCCGGCGCTCCCCCGAGATTGATACCAATCGAAACCTGCGGCTTCGCTGCCGGCGCCATCGCCAGCATGCCCATTGCAACGGTAGAACCAACCAGCAACTTCATCTTGGACATCATCTTCGTTCTCCTGATCTTTCCTGTTGCGCGACTTTACAACCGACCCACTTACGTCGGATGACGCCAAACTCTCAGGGGTTGCGCTGCCGGGTGCTCAAACTCCCTATCTTGCGATACTGGAAGCATGAGTACCTCGGCTCCCCTTGCTCCTTCTGCTGCCCTTGCCCCCCTTGAACGTCTCGAATCGCGCCTCGCGCCCTTGCGGAAACGACTGGCCTCGCACCCCATCTATGCCGCAATCCAGTCTGAGCAACAGCTGCGCCTCTTCATGGAGTCGCACGTCTTCGCCGTGTGGGATTTCATGTCGCTGCTCAAGGCGCTGCAGCGCTCGCTTACCTGCGTGGACGTCCCCTGGGTGCCCAGCCGCCACGCCGCCAGCCGCCGCTTTATCAACGAAATCGTCCTCGGCGAAGAATCTGACGAGTACCAGCACCGCCCGCTAAGCCACTTCGAAATCTACCTGGAAGCCATGCAGGCGCTGGATGCGGATACAGCGCCGATCAACGCGCTGCTCACAACCGCACGAGCCGGCGGCGACTGGAAAGCCACCCTGGCCGCAGCTCCCGCCCCCGCTCGCGCCTTCGTCGAGGAGACCTTCCGCGTCATCGAGCACGGCAGCCTCGCAGCACAGGCCGCGGCCTTCACCTTCGGCCGCGAAGACGTTATCCCGGAGATGTTCCGCGGCATGGTGCACGAGTTGAACGCCGAGCGGGATGGCCGTCTCGGCCAGTTCGTCTGGTACCTCGAGCGCCACATCGAGGTCGATGGCGACGACCACGGGCCGCTCTCGCTGAGGATGGTCGCTGACCTCTGTGGCGACGACGATGCTTTATGGGCCGAAGCCACAGCAGCCGCCGAAGCCGCCCTTACGGCCCGGCTCGCACTGTGGGATGGCGTGTTGGCTGAGATCCTCGCCCGGCAATAACGACCAAAGAGCTACAGGAGGCTTCGCTGTCTGTCGGCGGCTATGAAGCCGTGCGCGTGGTCACAGCGGCAACCTGCCGCCCGGCCTAGGCTGATTCCGTCGACCGGAGTTCCCGGAGATCGGAGTCGCACACCATGACAGATGCAAACAAGGCCCTGGCCCGCCGCTGGTATGACGAAGTTTGGAACGCAGGCAGCACCGCATCGCTTGCAGAGCTGCTGGCGCCCGCAGCCGAGACCCACGGCTTTCCCCAGCCGGGTACCGCGCTGCACGGAGCTTCCGCCTTTGGCGAAACCCTGCGCGAGTTTCAGCGCTCCTTCTCGGAGATTCAGGTCCACGTCGACGACGTCATCGCCGAGGGGGATACCGTCGCCGTTCGCTGGACCGCACGCATGCGCCACACCGGCGAAGGCCTCGGCCTTGCGCCCACTGGCCGTGATGTCTCGCTGCCCGGTGCCAGCTTCATGGTGATGAAGAACGGCTGCATCACCGAAGGCTGGGAGTCGATGGATCTCACCCGCGTCCGTCAGGAACTCGAAGCTGCGTCCCTCACGCTGGCGTAAACCAACGCCAGCGCCGGAGCGCGCTTCGTACCTGCATCTAGAGAACGGGTGAGAAGTCCGTCAGCTTGAGAGACGTGATGTCGTGCTTGCCCACCAGCGCGCCATCCTTCTCCGACTCGGCTTTGACCACCAGCCACTGCGGGTCGGAGCTGAACGCCTTCCATGCCGCCACCATGGCCTCATGGCTGGGATGCCGCAGCATATACGTCAGCACATTACCCGCGTCCGGAGCTTCGGTCGAGGTCCAGAACGCCACCGGGTGCATGCCCAGGCGCTCGAAGATCTTGACCTCATGCTTCTTGAAACGCTCCAGCAGCGCTGGCAGCTTGCCTGCGTTGCAGTGATAGATGCGAAGCTCGTAGACCGTGTCCGGGCCAACGCCGGAGGGAGCGCCTCCGCGCGCGGCACCCATCAGCAAGGGCAATGCGGCCGCAGCGCCCATGCCTGTCAGTGCACTGCGGCGCGAAATAGCAGAAGAAAGTGTCGTGTCCTTCATCGTCATGAGCCGTGTTCCTTCGCTGCCCGCAACTGCAGCATGAAGATTTCTTGATGCGCTCCAGTGTAGATGGAATCTCTCCGCATCCATAGGGTGAATTGTTTCCCCGGCCCACTCATTCGCGCCGTGGCCAATGCCTTCCCCCTAAGCCTGACAGCACCCAAATGGTTGCCCAACCACGCTGGATTTTTTCTCGTCCCATCGAGAACTCCCTCGGGAATTCCCTTCGTCCGTGAGGTTTTCGTCCTCAAGCACCACAACTTTGGGAGAGCAGGCGGCGTCTGAGCGAAGTAACGCATGGGGCGGATCTACCGCACATGTAACTCGAAGGAGTGAGCAGCCATGAAAAAACAAATCCTCGCCGCGGTAAGCGGAATCCTGCTGGCAACGAGTCTCAGCGCCGGCGCTCAGGTGGTAGTGCGCATCGGCCCGCCGCGACCCCTTGTCGAACATCCGGGCCCCGTGCCGCATCCCGGCTGGGCCTGGCGCGCCGGCTATCACCGCTGGGATGGCGGACGCTATGTCTGGGTTCCAGGCGAGTACGTGGAACCACCGCATCCTCGCGCGCACTGGGTCAACGGCCACTGGGCGCATCGCGGCGGCGGTTGGGTCTGGATCGAAGGTCACTGGCGCTAAACAACAGTGGTGGCAGCACTCACCGGGCACGAAGCGAAGCTCAACCATCGCAACAGCGATAGAGCCTTCGCTTCGTGCCCGTAACCTTTGGCGGGCATCGCCACAGCCGGTATCATCGAAGCATGACCCTCACTGCAGAAGACCGCGCCCGGCGCGTGAAGGTGCTGCTGTTCGATGTGGACGGCGTGCTCACCAACGGCGATATCACCATCATCCCCCAGGCCGACGGCAAGGGCACCGAAGTCAAGAGCTTCAACGCCCACGATGGCATGGGCATCTCGCTCATCCGTCTCGCCGGCATCAAGGTGGGATTCGTCACCAAGCGCAACTCGCAGGTCGTCGCCATCCGCGCGCGCGACCTCAAGATCGACCACCTCTACCAGGGCCAGTCCCACAAGATGCAGGCCATCACCCAGATCATGGCCGACGAGAACGTCACGCTCGACGAGATCTGCTACGTCGGCGACGACATCATTGACCTGCCCGTGCTGCGCAAGGTCGGCCTCGCCATTGGCACAGCCAACGCCCGCGCCGAGGTGAAGAACATGGCCCACTGGGTCACGCCACATCGCGGCGGAGACGGTGCAGGCCGCGACGTCATCGACTTCCTGCTCGACTCCCGCGGCATCCTCGCTGAGACGATCGAGGCCTACCTCGACCCCGAGAACGAAGCCGCCAGCAAAGCCGACATCGGCCAGGGAAACATGTAATGGAGTGAGTAGTGAGCCAAGACGTCATACTCACGATTCGCTACTCACGATTCGCCACTCACGATTCGCTCGCCTTTATGACATTCGTCACCTCACTTTGCTGACGCTCCACACTCCCTTTGCCTGCCACAACCCGCGAGACTCATTCCTGTAGACGCACTCAACAGCGCATCAGGAAGGTACAGGCGATGAACCAGGTGATGGAGATTCCGACGCAGGCAGTTCCCCACAACGCCGCACGCCCCGCCGCTCCCGCAGTAGCCACGCTCACCAACATCACCAAGCGCTACGCCAACGGCGTGGTCGCGCTCGATGGCCTTTCTCTCGAGCTGCGCCGCGGTGAGATCGTCGCTCTGCTCGGTCCCAACGGCGCAGGCAAGTCCACCGCCGTGCGTTTGATGATGGGTCTCAGCGCGCCGACCTCCGGCGACGTGCGCATCTTCGGCGCCGACCCGCAGCTCACCTCCACGCGCCTTCGCACCGGCGTGATGCTGCAGGTGGGCCGCGCTCCCGAAATGCTCAAGGTCCGTGAGCACATCGCAATGTTCCGCAGCTACTACCCTGCCCCGGCAAGCGTCGCTTCGCTGGTAAAGGCGGCTGGCCTCGAGGGCCTCGAAGATCGCCTCTTCGGCCAGCTCTCCGGCGGCCAGAAGCAGCGCGTACTCTTCGCGCTCTCGCTCGCCGGCAACCCCGATCTCGTCTTTCTCGACGAGCCCACCGTGGGCCTCGACATCGAAGCTCGCCGCGCCATGTGGTCGCAGATCCGCAGCCTGCGCGACGCCGGCAAGACCGTCCTGCTGACCACGCACTACCTCGAAGAAGCCGACGCTCTCGCCGACCGCATCATCGTCATCAGCAAGGGCCGCGTGGTGTGCGAAGGCACTCCCGCCGAGATCAAGAGCGCAGGCGCTGCCGGTTCTGTTGGAGCCGGAGTCGCCGTCAAGATCATCCGCTGCATCACGACGCTGAGCAGCGAACACCTGCTTCGCATGCCGGGCGTGAACAGCATAACCATCGAAGATGGCCGCACCATCGTCATCAGCTCGATGCCCGAAAGCACGCTGCGCGAGATGCTCGCACTCGACCAGAGCCTGCACTCGCTCGAGGTCCAGAGCCCCGCACTCGAAGACGCCTTCCTCGCCCTCACTCGCTAAGCAGCGCACCCGGGCGCATCGTCAGCGCCACGCACCACCACAAGCTTCCTCCCCAAGGAGATCCCCATGTCCACCGCGACTCTACCCCTCGCCCCCGCCGAATCCACCTTCACCCGCACCCTGCGCATCTTCCTCTCCGAGACCCGCTACGAGCTCGTCCGCTCCCTGCGCACGCGCACCTTCTCGCTCTCGGCCATCGGCTTCCCTGTGATGTTCTATCTGCTCTTCGGCATCATGATGAACCGGCACGAGACCATCGGCGGCACAGGAATGGCGCGCTACATGCTCGCCAGCTATGCCACCTTCGGCGTCGTGGGTTCGGCGCTCTTCGGCATCGGTGTCGGCCTCGCGGGTGACCTCAGCGCCGGCTGGATGGAGCTCAAGCGCGCCAGCCCCATGCCTCCGGCCGCGTACCTCGCCGCCAAGTGCGTCACCGCCATCTGCTTCGGAGCCATCATCCTCACGCTGCTCACGACCATCGGCGTCACCCTCGGCCACGTACACATCTCGCTCGCCGAATACCTCCACATCCTCGGCCTCGTCGCCGCGGGCGCGATCCCCTTCGCTTGCATGGGCCTCGCGATCGCGCTGATCGTACCCTTCAACTCCGCGCCCGGCGTGACCAACCTGCTCTACCTTCCGATGAGTTTCCTCGGAGGCCTGTGGGTCCCGCTCATCGCGCTGCCCAAGGCCGTGCAGCACATCGCTCCGCTGCTGCCCACCTACCACCTCGCGCAGCTCATGCTCGGCATCTTCGGGGCAGCCGACCCCAAAAGGACCACAGCCAGCCACTGGTTCGGACTCCTCGGCTTCACGCTGCTGATGTTCGGTGTCGCTTGGATCGCCTTCCGCCGCCGCGAACAGAACGCATAACCGCAAACGCCGCCTGCACCTCGCGGGCGGCGTTACACTCGAACGCAGACACGGAACCGGAGCCGCACCATGGTTGGAAGGTCGCTAGCAAAGATCGAGCGCAAGGCAGTGGCCTGGATGTGGTCGGCCTACTCCCTGTTCCTGTTCATCGATCCCATCTACGACCCGCGCCCCGGGCTCTGGCCCAAGACGCTGGCCGTCTTCTTCGCCTACATGATCGTCTTCACGATCTTCATCAGCACGCGTGATGAACGAATCCGCCGCTGGATGATCCTCGTCACCTTCATCCTCGGCCTCATCGGCTTCTCGTTCAACGGCGGCTCGACCTGCCTGTTCATCTACACCGCTGCCTTCATCCCCTTCAGCTTCGTCGATACGCAGGTGGTGCTGGGCCTGTTCGCTGCGGAGGCCGGCACCATCATCGCCGAGCGCTACGTCCTCCATCTCGGTTGGCCCAACACCGTCATCGGCCTGTTGCTCATGGTGGTCATCGGTGGCAGCAACGTCTTCTTCGCCCAACAGCGCCGCGCCGACTGCAAGCTCCGCATGGCGCATGAGGAGATCGAAGCCCTCGCCGCGCTCGCCGAACGCGAGCGCATCGCCCGCGACCTGCATGACGTCCTCGGCCACACCCTCAGCGTCATCACCCTGAAGGCCGAGCTGGCCGGACGCCTGATGCAAAGCGGCCCCCAACTCAATCTCGAACGCGCCGCGCTCGAGATCGCCGACGTCGAGCGCACCGCGCGCAAGGCTCTCGCTGAAGTCCGCGAGGCGATCGGTGGCTATCGCACCCGCGGCCTTGGTGCCGAAATTGAAGCCGCGCGCGACACGCTGGAAGCCGCAGGCGTGCAGCTCATCGCCGAAGCTCCATCCCTCTCTGGACTCACCGCCGCCGAAGAGACCGTGCTCGCCCTCGCGCTGCGCGAATCCGTCACCAACATCGTGCGCCACGCCAAGGCAACGACGTGCAAGCTGCGCTTCTTCAGCGAGAACGGCCGCCGCCGTCTGCTCGTCGAAGACAACGGCAACGCCACCGATCTGCGCGAAGGCAATGGCCTGCGCGGCATGCGCGAGCGCGTCGAGTCCCTCGGCGGTCACGTAGAGCTTGAACATCGCGCCGGCACACGCTTGCTCATCGAGATTCCACTGCAGCCCGAAGGGGCAACCTCGTGAGCCCCGCAACAACGAAGCCCGCATGCAAGCCCGCTGTCACAAAGAAGATTCGCGTCATGCTCGCCGAAGATCAGACCATGCTGCGCGGTGCACTCGCAGCTCTGCTGGGCCTCGAGCCCGACCTCGTCATCATCGGCGAAGCCGCTAACGGCCGAGAAGCTCACCGCCTGGCGCAGCAGTTGAAGCCTGACGTCATCGTCACCGATATCGAGATGCCCGAGATGACCGGCCTCGAGTTCGCTGCAGCGATCAAAGACAACGGCCTCGCAGCCAAGGTCGTCATCCTCACCACCTTCGCGCGGCCCGGCTATCTGCGCCGCGCGCTCGATGCAGGAGCCCGCGGGTACCTGCTGAAGGAGCGCCCCGCCAGCGAGCTCGCCGAAGCCATTCGCCGCGTGCACGCAGGCCTTCGCGCCATTGATCCCGAGCTCGCTGCCGAGGCCTGGAACACCGAAGACGATCCCCTCACCGACCGCGAGCGTCACATCCTTCGCCGCGCCGGCGATGGCCAAAGCTCCGCCGATATCGCCGCCGAACTTCGTCTCTCCGAAGGCACCGTGCGCAACTACCTCTCCGAGGCCATCGCGAAGCTCGGCGCTGCCAATCGAGTCGACGCCGCCAGAATCGCCCGCGCCCGCGGCTGGCTTTAGAAGCAGCAGAACAAGCTGAACAGCAAAGTAGCAGAACAGCTGCTTCGTTTCTTACTGTTCTGCTGTTCCGCTATTCTGCTGTTCTGCTTATGTACTTCGGTCGCCTAGCTCCATCGCCCACAGGCCTGCTGCACCTCGGCCACGCGCGCACCTTCTGGATCGCGTACGAGCGAGCGCGTGCAGCCAGCGGCACGCTCCTGCTGCGCGACGAAGACCTCGACGTCCAGCGCGCGAAGCCGGAATACTCCTCCGCGATGAAGGAAGATCTTCGCTGGCTTGGCATCACGTGGCAAGGCGAAGTGCGGCAGAGCGATCGCCTCCCGCTCTACCGCAATGCCATGATGCAGCTCGTGCGCGGCGGCCATGCGTACCCCTGCACGTGCAGCCGCAAAGACCTCGCCCAGGCCATGGCCGCACCGCATGAAGACAGCAGCGTCGCACAACACGAAAGCGACGATGAGCCCGTCTACAACGGTCGCTGCCGCCCGCGCGATCAAGGTATACAGCGTGAGTTCAACCCCGGGGCCAACTACCGCCTCCGCGTCCCCGACGGCGAGGCCATCACCTTCCTCGACAACCATGCTGGCCCGCAATCCTTCGTCGCCGGATGCACGCGCGAAGCCGACTTCGGCGACTTCCTCATCTGGCGCAAGCCTTTGACGAACAACCCTCGCGACCAGGGCCTGCCCAGCTACCAGCTTGCCTGCGTCGTCGACGACGCAGCCATGGGCATCACCGAGGTCGTCCGCGGGCGCGACCTCCTTAAGTCCACCGGGCGCCAGATCCTCCTGCAGCGCGCCCTCGATCTGCCGACGCCCGCCTACTTCCACACCGACCTCATGCGCGATGACCTCGGCATACGTCTTGCGAAGCGTCACGACGCCCTCGCCCTGCGCACACTGCGCGAGCAGGGCTACACACCCGCGCAGGTCCGCGCCATGTTCGAGAGCCCCACGTCACAGAACCCCAACCCACCCAGTGATAGCGTAAGCCTGACATGAACGATCTCATCGCAAGACCCGACATCATCACCGAAGACGAGATCACCCTGCTCGTCGAGACCTTCTATGCCCGCGTGATGGAAGACGAGCTCCTCGCGCCCATCTTCGCAAGCCGCATCCACAGCTGGGAGGCGCACCTTTCGCTGCTGCGCGACTTCTGGTCCAGCGTGCTGCTTGCCAGTGGCCGCTACAAGGGCCATCTCATGCTGGCGCACTTCCAGCTGCAGCTGCAGCCACAACACTTCGCGCGGTGGATCGCACTCTTCCGCGCCACCGCGAACGACGTACTTCCACCACCCGCAGCCCAGCTCGCAATCCTTAAAGCCGAAAGCCTCGCCACAAACATGCAGCGAGGCCTCCAGATCTACGGCATGCTCGACGAATCCGCCGAAGCATAACGTCCCTATGGCTGATCCTCTTCCACATCAGGGCCGAACGCAGCACGCATCGTCTGCGCCAACGGCGTCATCGTGAAGTCGGTCGGCGGTGTGCCACCACCAAGGTTCTGCACGAAGTAGTCCCAACGCCGCCGCATGATGTACGGCCCCATCGCTTGGTAGCCATGCGGCACATTTGGCACGATGAGCAGATCAAAGTTCTTGTTCGCCTTCATCAGCGCATCGACGAGCAGCAGCGTGTTGTTCGGTGGCACGTTGTCGTCCATCGAGCCATGCACCAGCATCAGCTTGCCCTTCAGATTCGCCGCGAAGTTCTGGTTGGCCTGAGGATCGTAGTTGCTCTTGCCATCAGGGCCGATGAACTCGAGCCCTGCCCAGCGCTCGTCCCAGTCGTCCTCATAGTCGCGGTTGTCGTGGTTGCCACTCTCCGACCAGCCCACCTTGAAGAAGTCCGGGAAGTGGAACAGCGCAGACGCCGTCGCGTTGCCACCACCGGAGTGTCCCCAGATGCCGACGTGATCGAGATCGATCCACGGATACTGCTGCGCGAGCTCCTTCAGCCCTGCCACCTGGTCCGGCACCGTGTCTTCGCCCATATCTTCTGGCTTCGACGCGTGATAATCGTGGAAACTCTTCGAACGGAATGGATTGCCCATACCTTCGATCGAGACCACCACAAAGCCAAGGTCCGCCAGCGCCTGGTCATCCCCCAGGGAAGCCGCAAATCCCAGCGCCCCGTGCACCATCACCGAGCCTCCCTGCGGCCCCGGATAGATCACATCCACCACCGGATACTTCTTCGCGGGATCGAAGTTCGTCGGACGCCAGGCGTAGCCATAGACCTCCGTCTTGCCATCGGCCGCCTTCACCTTGATCGGCATCGGCGGCTTCCATCCTGCTGTCGTGAGTGCAGAGATGTCCTGCTTCGCCAGCTCCAGCATCACCTTGCCTGCGGCGTCGCGCAGCACGGTCGTCTGGGCGTGATCGAGCGACGAGTACACATCGACGAAATGCGACCCATCCGGCGAGGCTGTGATCGCATGATCCAGATCCTCCGGCGTCAGCAACGTCTGGTCCTTGCCGTCCAGCTTCACGCTATAGAGCTTGCGATAGTACGGATTCTCCGTCTTCGCCTTGCCATAAGCCGTGAAGTAGAGCGTATGCAGCTTCGAGTTATAGGCCACGATCTCCGCGACCGGACCTTCGCCGTGCGTGATCTCACCCTTCAGCTTGCCGCTGTTCAGATCGTAGAGGTAGTACTGCGCCCAGTCCTTGCGCTCCGACGCCCACACGAACTCGTTCGAATCCCAAAGCACCTTCCAGTCCGTCTTGGCCTCGTTGCCGTAATACGTGTCGACGTGCTCGTGATACACATCGCGCACATCGCCCGTAGCCGTATCCGCAACCTTCACCCACTCGTCCTTGTGATCGCGCGACGTCGAGACAAACGCCAGCTTCGTATCATCCGGCGAGAAGTCAACATCGCTCCACTTGCCATCGCCATCGCAGCTGATGTCGTCGCACTCCATGCTGCGATGCTGCAGCG
>Ga0302187_10001232_pt1 | contig 21905 bp, 19 predicted proteins | sample II_Bog_E1_3_FD_202120 | JGI IMG/M metagenome (GOLD analysis project Ga0302187, IMG submission 202120) | Peat permafrost microbial communities from Stordalen Mire near Abisko, Sweden - II_Bog_E1_3 | ecosystem: Environmental > Terrestrial > Soil > Wetlands > Peat | place: Sweden: Abisko...
GGATCAGTTTGTGGTGTACGTGCCTTCGCAGGCTTCGCGCACACATATTGCTCTCCACGTGATTCCGCCTCTGTCTCCCCCCACGGGCGCATTCATCTTAAGAATCTGAGTTTCAATTCCGCTGCGGCTAAACGGCGTGCGCATTGTCGCGCCTGAATCTCTCTTGCCCACATCTCACGCGGAGTTGACCGGTGAAAATCAAACGTATCGCAGCGCCGTTTGTGCTGGCGCTGAGTCTTTCCTGTTTTGCACAACGCGAGCCGGGGCGCGCGCGCCTTCCCATAAGCACTGAACCCGCCGATGGTTCTCGACTGTCGGTGGAGAATGCGGTAGCAGCGGCCCTTGAAGCGAATCCCGAGATTCATGCCGCGGCGCGTCGGCTTACTCTGGCGCAATCTCGAACCACCACGGCGCGAAGCCTGGACGACCCGATGCTGATGGTGCGTGATTGGGAAACGCCGCTGCGGCAGCCATGGGATCTGAACCAGGCGCAGATGATGTTCTCCGTTCAACAGACCTTCGTGAACAGACAGAAGCGCGATGTGCGCGCCAAGGTTGCGGGGGACGATGCCGAGATAGCCGCGAGCGAACTCGAGTCGCTGCGCCAGGAGGTTGCCGCCGAGGTGCGCAAGTTGTGCGCCGATCTGGAGCGCAATGCGCAGGAGATGCGACTGCATGAGCGCGAGTCATCCTTGCTCAAAGAGGCCCTGGCTGCAGCACTGGCGCAGTATTCGACTGGACGCGTTCCGCAGGTGGACGTTCTGCGCGCGCAGATGGCCGTGACGCGCCTTGACGAGCACTTGATTGAGCTGGAACAGGAACGCGACACGGCGCAGGCCGAACTGAACACTTTGATGGGCCGGGCTTCTGACGAGCCCGTCGAGATGGCCGGCGACTACGCCGCAACAGTAGCGGTGCCCGCGCTTGAAGAACTGGAGCGGCTGGCAATCGAACATCGGCCGGAGCTTGCCGGATTGCGCAAGGGCATTGCCAAGTCCCAGGAGCAGGCGCAGGGAACGCGGTTGGCGATGAAGCCCGACTTCACCGTTGGACTTGGGTACATGCTTATGCCGACGGGATCTTATGCGCGCAACGCCTATATGGCCGAACTCAGCATGAACCTGCCGGGGCTGAATCGAGCGCGCCATGACGGGGAGGCAAAGCAGGCCGATGCAGCAACCGATGTTGCGCAGGCGGATGTTGAAGCGCGCACCGCAACCGTGTTCCTTGAAGTGCGCAGGGCGCAGATCGCGATTGGCGCCGCGCAAAAGCAGACGAAAGTCTATCGCGACACGCTGCTACCGCAGGCCGAAGCCGCATTCAAAGCCGCAACCGCTGCGTATCAGAACAACCGCGCTGAGTTTTCAGCATTGATCGACAGCCAGAACCTGCTGCTGGATATTCAGACCGCTCTTTACGCGGCTTCAGCAAAGAGAGATGCGGGCATGGCAGACCTTGAGCGCGCGATTGGAACGGCGATTCCCGACGAAACCAGTCCCGACCAAAACATCCCGGAAAGGAACAAACAATGACTGCGAGAGAAACCAAGTTGATGGGATTAGGCGTGGGCGCCGGCATGCTGGCCCTGGTCTTGATTGGCGCGCTGATTTCGATGCGCGGCGCGCACATCTTCGCAAAGGAAACAAGTATTCCCGCGCCGCAGGCGAATTCGGCGGTACGCACCGCGACAGCGCAGAGCGTAGATAGCGGAACGCAGCCTGGGACCACCGTCGAGCTATCGCCCGCGGAGATTACCGCAGCGGGTGTTCAGGTGGCCGAGGTGCGCACGGCGATGCTCAGGACGGATATTCAAGCGTTTGGCCGCGTTGAACAGCCGGAGGCGCAACTGGCCGCGGTGAGCGCGCGCATCGGCGGTCGCGTGGATAAGCTTTACGTGCAGTACACCGGCGAAAAGGTAAAGAGCGGGCAGCCGGTTGCCGACATCTACAGCCCTGAAGTGGCTACGGCTATTGAGGAATATCGGCTCGCCGAAGAGAACCGCAACGGCCTTCGGCAATCTGACGATGCATACGCTCGTTCGCAGGCGGATGCGCTGGTGAAGGCCAGCCAGCACCGGCTTGAACTGTGGGGCATCTCGAGCAAGCAGATGGATGCACCCGCCGCCGCAGGCGTGCCGCACATCACGATCTTCGCTTACGCTTCAGGAACTGTTGTAGATCGCAAAGTGACACAGGGGCAGTACGTCAACGCGGGCGACACGCTGTTCACGGTTGCCGACCTCAGCCAGGTGTGGATCAAGGCCGATGTGTACGAAGAGCAACTCCCGCAAATTCGTGCAGGCCAGCAAGTGGATATCACTGGAGAATCGCTATCGAACCAAACGCTTCACGGTCATGTCGACTTCATTGAACCCTCCGCAAACCCGCAGACGCGCACTGTGTCCGTGCATGTGCATGTAGCCAACCAGTCCATGCGGCTGCTTCCCGGCATGTTTGTCAACGCGACGTTTGTTACCCGCGCGGCGCAGTCATCGGCAGTGGTTCCGCGTTCGGCGGTACTGGATACGGGCACGCGCAAACTGGTGTACGTCGCTCACCCCAACGGAGTGTTCGAAGCGCGCGAAGTGACTGTGGGAGATCCATCGGACGATCTGTTCCCGGTGATCAGCGGACTGGCTCCAGGGGATAAGGTCGTGCTCAACGGCAACTTCCTTATCGACTCGCAGGCTCATTTGAGTTCCGGAATGTCCGGGCTCTATGGGGGATCGAAAGAGTTCGCCGCGCCGCAGGCTCAGGGCGCAGGCGCTGATTCGGCGGCCGGCGGCCCACAGACCCCCGCAGCCAAAATCGAAATCCACACGGACCCCGATCCGATGAAAGCCGGCGAAGACAACACTTTTCAAGTGAAGATCACGGGCGCAGATGCAAAGCCCATCACCGACGCCAGCGTGACGGTCACATTGATCATGCCCGCGATGCCGTCCATGGGCATGCCAGAGATGAAGAGCTCAGTCGCTCTTCCATGGGCCGCGGACCATGCAATGTATATAGGAAAAGCTCAGCCGGGGATGCCGGGAACATGGAACGTCACCGTGGAGGCGCGCAAAAACGGTAGCGTGATCGCGGTCCTCCACACACACCTGGGCGCCAGATAGGAGCAGCGATGATCAACCGCATAATCGAATTCTCAATGAAGAACCGGTGGCTCATCCTGGCCATTTATGCCGCACTCGCGGTGTGGGGTTACTGGGCGCTGCTGCACACGCCCATCGACGCCATTCCCGACCTGAGCGAGAACCAGGTCATCGTCTTCACCGACTGGCAGGGTCGCAGTCCGCAGGAAGTTGAAGACCAGATCACTTACCCGCTCACGGTGAACCTTCAGGGGCTTCCGCACGTGCGCACGGTGCGATCTGCTTCGGCCTTCGGCTTCTCCATGGTCAACGTGATCTTCGAGGACTCGGTGGACATCTATTTTGCGCGCACGCGCGTACTGGAGCGCTTAAGCCTGGCGGGCAGTTTTCTCCCCGCAGGCGTGACCCCCATGATGGGGCCGGATGCAACTGGAGTTGGACAGGTCTTCTGGTACACGGTTGAGGGGCCGTATGACAGCGGAACGCTGCATTCAATTCAGGATTGGTTCGTCAAGTACCAGTTGAATTCAGTGCCCGGTGTGGCTGAAGTAGCCAGCGTCGGCGGGTTCGTGCGGCAATACCAGATCGATCTGGACCCCATGAAGCTGCGCGCCTACAACATTCCACTCCAAAACATTGTCTCAGCCGTGGAACGAAGCAACAACAACGTGGGCGCAAAAGTGGTGGAAGCCGGCGACACCGAGGAGATTGTGCGCGGCATCGGCCTCATCCGCGGATTGAAAGACATCGAAGAGATTTCGCTTGGCGCCTTCAACGGAACGCCGGTCACTTTGGGCAACGTGGCCAGCGTCCAACTCGGTCCCGAGTTCCGCCGCGGCGTGCTCGACAAGGATGGCAAGGAAGCAGTTGGCGGCGTGGTCATCATCCGCTACGGCGCGAATGCGCGCGAAGTTATTGGCGCCGTCAAACAGAAGATTGCCGAGATTCAGCCGGGACTTCCCGCAGGCGTCAGCATCGTGCCGTTTTACGACCGCAGCATTCTCATCGACCATGCCGTAGAGACACTGCGCCACGCATTGATTGAAGAGCTGATCCTGGTCACGCTTGCGCATGTGCTGTTCCTGTGGCACTTCCGCAGCATCCTGGTAGTCACCATTCCGTTGCCGCTTGCCGTGCTGGGCGCGTTTCTCTTCATGAAGGGAGCAGGCATCTCTTCCAACATCATGTCCCTCGGCGGAATCGCAATCGCCATCGGCGTGCTCGTCGACGCCGGTATCGTGATGACCGAGAACGTGATTCGCCAGGCGGAGCAATACGAAGAGGAGCATGGCAATTATCGTGATCACATTGTCGAGATCACGCTCAGCGCAGCGCGGCTCGTGGGCCGTCCCATCTCGTTCGCCATGGTCATCATCATCCTCGCTTTCGTTCCGGTGTTTGCGCTCACCGGAATGGAAGGCAAAATGTTTCACCCGCTGGCTTTTACCAAGACCTTCGCCATGGTCGGGTCTACTATTCTCGCCATCACGCTGGTGCCGGTGCTGTGCAGCTTTCTTATCCGGGGCAAACTTCATCGCGAAGATGCGAATCCCGTGATGCGCGTTCTGCGCGCAATCTACCAGCCAGCGCTCAGCTGGGCGCTGCGCCATCGCGCCCTCACTCTCGGCATTGCGCTCGCCTTTTTCTGTGCTGCCATCTACACAGCCACCACCATTGGCTCTGAGTTCATGCCTCCCCTCAATGAGGAAACGGCTGTCTTCATGCCTATCACCGATCCACGCATTTCCTTGACGCGCGCGACCGAGATTCTTCGACAACAGGACGTGATCATCGCCGCCGACCCCGCCGTGGCCATGGTTGTCGGCAAGGTAGGCCGCGCGGAAACCTCCACTGATCCGGCGCCCGTGAACATGAGCGAAACTACCATCACCTTCAAGCCGGTTTCGGAATGGCCCAAGGGCCTGACGAAAGATGCGATTCTTGCGCGCCTCGATGACAAGCTGCAAATCCCGGGCGTTACCAACATCTGGACACAGCCCATCCGCAATCGCATCGACATGCTCTCTACCGGCATTCGCACCCAGGTCGGCATCAAGGTCTTCGGACCCGATCTCAATGTGATTGAACAGAAATCGGAGGAGATCAAGGAGGTGGTGCGCAACATTCCCGGCGCAGTTGATCTGTATGCCGAACGTACCACCGGTTCGCCCTACCTGGAAATGACCGTCGACCGCGCCGCGGCGGATCGCTACGGACTCAACGTGGCCGACGTCGAAGATGTGATCGAAACCGCCATTGGTGGGAAGAACCTGACCACCACCATTGAGGGCCGTCAGCGCTTCCCTGTACGCGTTCGTTATGCGCGGGATTTCCGCGAGAACCCGCAGCAGCTTGGTGAAGTGTTGGTCACCGGCAGCAATGGTGCGCAGGTGCCGCTCGACAAGGTAGTGACACTCAAAACCGTTATGGGTCCTTCGATGATCTCGAGCGAAAACGGCCTGTTGCGCGGCGCAGTGCTGCTGAACGTGCGCGGCCGCGATGTGGGCGGTTTTGTTGCGCAGGCTCAACAGGCAGTTGCTGCACATGTGAAAATGCCGCCAGGCTACTACACGGAATGGAGCGGCCAGTATGAGAACCAGATCAGCGCGCGCAAGCGACTCGAGCTCGTGATTCCGCTGGTTCTGCTGGTGATCTTCGTGCTTCTTTATCGCACTTACGGTTCTCTCAAGGAGGCAGCGCATGTCCTGCTTGCCGTTCCCTTTGCGCTCACTGGCGGCATCTTCCTGGTGAAGGCAATGGGTCTCAACTTCTCTGTTGCGGTCTGGGTTGGGTTCATCGCACTCTTCGGCACAGCAGTACAAACCGGCGTGGTGATGGTGATCTACCTGGAAGACGCCGTGAGCCGGCGGAAAGCCCTGGACGGCCACCTGACGCCAGCAGCCCTGCATGAGGCAGTGATTGAAGGCGCGCTGTTGCGGCTCCGCCCCAAGGTAATGACGGTGGCAACCGTAGTGGCCGGCCTGTTGCCTCTGCTCTGGTCTACACGGACCGGAGCCGAGTTTATGAAGCCCCTGGCAGCACCGGTTCTTGGCGGAATGGTCAGCTCGCTGATTCACGTGCTGATTGTCACGCCGGTTATCTTCACATGGCTGCGTGAGCGCGAACTCTCTAAATGAGTCACGCACGAGTTTCTCCGGAAGGGTTTGGGACTGAGTATCCACATAAATTGTTGTTGGGTATCGAGCTCTCGATTTAGAAACGCTCTGCGATGGAGATTGCAGTGGTCAGGATGTCGTGAATCACGATTGGGTCAACACGATGCAGATTTCCTGCTATCTTGCACCCAGGGCCCGCCACGCGGCAGGGGCCGGTCAACTTCTGACCGACCGCCTGGACATGCGCAGGTGAAGGAATACCGGACTTGGGTGCCCACAGTGCCATCATCAGCAGGGTCATGGGCGCCAGGGTGCAGACGAAGATAATTAGACGCTTTGTAGTGATTGATTTCATTGCACTCCCACAGTATGGCTCGCCGCTATCGCACGGCAGTGGCGAATTCGGATTCTCAGACGAACCTTCGTTTCGGTCAACTTCAGAAATTGAATGACATCTGAAGGTCGATGCTCCGATTCGAAGCGGGTGAAGAGAAGAATCCTCCTGCCAGCGCATTGGACTTGCCGAAGAGCGGCGACTCCAGCACGCTGACCGGTGCTGCCAGATTGACATTGTTGAAGACATTGCGCGTCATGGCGGCGAAGTTGAGCGAATAGCGTCGCGTTGCGGCCTGGTCCAACCTTGGCGGACCGCCGCTGCGGCTCAGGCCGCCCGGCCCAAGGCCGCCACCCGGAGGTCCGCCTCCACCGGGGCCGCCGCCTGGCGGCGGACCGCCAGGGCCTCCCATACCGCCGCCTGAGGCAGAGCCTTCCACTTTAGGACCGATGCCGAGTGCCTTGCTGACGCGCATGTTCATGCTGAATTGGCCAGACCCTGTGCCGTAGTTGTAAGGGATGCGCGCTTCGCTGGATGACGGGTTGAGATCGAATGTTCCATAGTTTGTTTGAGCAACGTCGGTGCTTGCAGCGGTGGCAAATGCCGGCCGATCGTTGTACTGGTTGTCGCCGTTCAGGTCCTGCCCGGTGGTGATGTTGAAGGGGGTTCCGGAGTTGGTAACGAGCATGGGACTGAATGAAACGCCATAGGGGCACTGGAGATTTCCGCCCAGAAGGAACCGGTTGCGCACATCGAAGTTTGCCCGCCCGAAATCCGCGCCGGGATTGAATTGGTTGGAAGGAAAGTAGGTGGCGACCGAGGTATCGGCCTTGGCGAAGTTCAGCATGTAGAAGCCAAACAGGGACACTCGCTTGGCCTTGACGTTTGGCGTGGGGCTCGCGATCGCTGAGAGGGCAATCAAACTCCACAACGGCAATATTGTGGCGTTGAATCGCGCAGGGGGCGGAACATCGATCCGGATCTGCCTGCCGATTGCGCAGTAACCCTGGATAACTATCCCGTGGAGTTCCGCCCCTTGTCGTGTTCCCCGATAGTGGATTGGGAGATTACCGGATACAAACAATAGGTCATCCTGCAATTTGGTGAGGTGACCGCATCTATCGGCGCAATACACGGAACCAGGTTGCGAGCCATGGATTGGATGGAATTCACTGGCTCCGAATGGACGGGTCAATGGCGGAGGAAGGAGTCTGCTGCGAACCGATCTCCGATCGAATTCCCTGCTAACACTGAAGAATACAGGGAATTCTGCGAATTCCGGGCCGATTCTTGTTTGCTGGACTTTCTAGGGTCAGTCACCGGCAACCTGGAAGTGCGCCGCTGAGGATGGTGACGCTTGAGGAATGCGGATTTAATGTCGATCTTACGACAGTCTTGCGCCGGATCCAGGATTACGGTCATGAGTTGGAGCAGCGACTCCGGAGGCATCTCAAGCCGGAAAACAAGTCCCAGGCGAGTGGACAAAACCTACGTTCGCGTGAAGGGTCAATTTTGCGCGGGGTAGGATACTCATTCAATGGCGGCTTAGAGATTTGGGAGACCAGATCGACTTGATCCTGGTATGGTATTCGGCATTCGTGGTGTGTAGCGAGGATGACCTAAGATGCGTTTGAAAATTGTGAGTGTTGGGGAGTCAGTGCTCCGGGCTACCTCGCAGGAACTGTCAAAGGAGCAGATTCTAAGCCCTTCGATTCAGAACCTCATCGAATACATGCGTGAGACTCTTCGCGATGCGCCGGGAGTCGGTCTGGCTGCACCGCAAGTCGGGGAGTCGTTGCAACTGGCGGTGATTGAGGATAAGGCCGATTATCATAAACTGCTCACTGAGTCGGAACTAAAAGAGCGCGGACGAAGTGAGGTCCCGTTTCATGTGATTGTGAACCCCGCGATTGAGGTGGTTACCGAAACCCCGGAGACTTTCTTTGAAGGTTGTTTGAGCCTGCCCGGCTTCACTGCTCTTGTTCCAAGAGCGAGGCAGGTTCGCGTCCGTTGCCTCGATCATCGGGGAGAACCTCAGATCCTTGATGCTTCCGGATGGTATGCCCGCATACTCCTGCACGAGATCGATCATCTGCACGGCAAGCTCTATATCGATCAGATGTGGACCAAGAGTTTTTCTACCCTGGAGAACTACACGCGGCATTGGAAAAGTCTGCCTCTGAAGGTCGCAGCGGAGAATTGCTCATCGTCGTGATGTTGACCTGGATGCAGGCGAACAACGAAAGGCGGCCCGGCGATTCGCTCCGCGATCAATGAGCGAAACGCCGGCAAACCAAGCCTGGACTTCAGTATCTGGTTGAGGTTTTCGCGGTCGCAGGAGCGTTGGCTGTAGCGGCAACCGAAGCCAACAGGGGGGTCTCGTTTCCGGCGAGCAGGCTCTCGATGGTGGATGTGAACTCCTGCTGCAGTTGCTGATTGAACTCACCGCTGGCGGGCGCGGCGAACCCGGAATGGATCAGCTTCACACGGCCATCGCGTCCGATGAACAGCGTGGCGGGCCAGGTGTTGAGATTGACGGCCTGAGGAACCTTTTCCCACATCTCGCTAGGTGCTCCGGCAATGAGGTATGTGTATGGCACGCCGTAGTGCTGAACGAAAGCCTTCTCGCGGCTGAGCTTGTCCTGTTGCTCGGGCTCTTCGAAGTCAAGCGCGACAATTTCCAGCCCCTTGTCGTGATATTTCTTGTAGAGCTGGACGAGATACTGCGCTTCATCGTGGCAGTTTGGGCACCAGGTTCCGGTTACGATTGCCAGAACCACTTTGCCCTTGAACCGCGGATCGTCATTGGAAACCAGCTTGCCATTGACGTCGGGGAATTTGAAGGCGAAAACTTCATTGGGATCGCGCACAGTAGTGTGCTTCACAAAGTCGTCCGGCGCTGGCAGGCCTTTGGCGCGAGCGGCTTCAGGGCGATAGGCAGTCAACTTGTTGTCTGGCGTATAAGCTCCCTTCAACTGGAGCTGAAGCGTTCCATCTGGTTGGGGAATTACTTCCGCTACGAGCGGGCGCGATCCGTCGAAGTGGCTGAGCACGAACTTGCCATCGCTGTAGCGGCCGTCCAGGGCGCCGGTGTCGCCATCGATGCGCAAGATGGATGCGGAGACATCAGGGCCTTTCTGTTTTACGATGAAGCGCCAGGCTTTTTCACCCTTAGCACTTTCAAACTCAATCTCCCAAACTCCATCGATTTTGGGGACGTTGCCTTTGACCGCGGCGGGTTGGACATGGGGCATTGCGTCGAAGGGAACCGCGGAGATATAGGTATCGCGCTCAAAACGGCCGAGCACCGTGCCTTCGAGTTTGCCATCTTTCGGTGTGGCGACGATCTTGGTCAAGTAGTGCTCAAAGTTCAGCGTGATGGCTCCGTCCGCAAGAGAGGCGTCGGTTGTGGTCTCTTTGTCTTCTCCGTTGTAGAGCGTGCCGGTGAGTGTGTTTCCCTCGCTGGAAATGTCAAGACGAAAGGGAATTACCGTCCCGTTCAGATTGATGGAGGCATCGTAGCGGCCGTTGATGGAATTGGCGCCAAGAGCCGAGCCAGCACTGAGGATAAGGACTGCGAGTCCTGCGATACTGCGGGGAAGAAGTCTCATGGGACGATTCCTTTCGGACTGCGGTTGAGAGGTTGTCGAGTGCGTGCGCTTTCGTTGGCAAAGAGTGAAGAGTGCGCCGATCTTGCAAGTCGGCGCACTCTACACTCGAAGTGAACTACTTCGACCGTGTGCTGGCGAATGGATTGTCCGGCAGCAGAATTGCGCTGTATTTCCCTTGTTCCGCAAGATGCACATGGAGCAATGCGGCGCCTACGCCAGAAGCTCCAATGGAGTATCCGGTTTCCGCGCTTACTTCCCATGGCTTCACACGGGTCCATGCCTGGTACCAGCGATTGCCTTTGCCATCGAGGTTCGTTTGGCGGCTTATCAATTGCCGCGCCACACGCTGCGCGAACGCGAGATAGTCGGGCCGGCCGGTCGATGCCCACAATCCCACGAATAGATCAATGACGGCCGCCGATCCGCAGCACTGGCAGACAACATTCCAGTAGCCGGGCGTGAGGCTTTCAGGAACGCCGCTCTGCACAATCCCTTGCGCCAGCTGCTCAGTCCACACCTGGTACTCCGGCTCGCGTGTGATTTTGTGTAGCTCGAAGAAGGTACGTGCCGTTCCCGCAGGTCCATGGCAGAAGCCGAGATAATACAGGTCTGGAAGATCGGGAAACCGGTATGGAATTAGCGCGGCGTTGCCGTGCAGCGTGGCGATGGTCTGCAAATGCAATGCTCCTTTGCGCGCGGCAAACAGATACTTGTTCTTGTTCGTCTCGCTGTAAAGCCGAGCAAGGACGTAAGCTACGCCAGCGGTTCCACCCTCAAAGTTTGGGAAGTATGCGTTCTTGGGCAGACCTGGAAAGGACGGGAAGCCGCGCCAGCTAAATCCACCCTTACGCTCACTGACTCCGAGCTCGAGAATGCGGTCGCCCGCGCGCTCCGCAACATCGCGATATTGGTTGCTTTCAAACTCGCGAGCAGCGTAGAGCAGATAGAGCACGATGCTGCCGTCACCCGCGATTCCAGGCGCTCCCGACCATGCGACGCCAGAGCCTGCAGGCTTCGAAGCCTGCGCAATGTAGTCGGTGGCTGCTCTCGCTTCGTCTCGGTACTTTGCACTCTTCGTTGCTTTGCCGGCCTCATTCAGGGCAAATGCAACACCGGAAAGTCCGCCATAGAATGACAGGTTCAATCCAGGGCCAGATAACAGGCCTTCGCCTGGTTTATCCACGAGATCCCGCCAGGTTGCCACGAGGTAATCCGCTCCCAGGGAAGCGGTGTCGAGGTGTCTCGTCTCTCCAGTGGCGTTCGCCAATTGAATGAAAAAGAGGACCGTTCCGGCACTGCCGCTGTAGATTGCGTTTGGAGCGGAGACCGTGGTCGCCTTCTCTGGATGGTCCGGCTCAGGAAGCCAATAGACGCCGCGCGCATCCTGCTTTTGCGCGCTTGAGATCCACTGGGCCGCGCCTTTCGCAGATTCCAGAAAATCCGGGTTTGGTTCGAATGCATGTTGACTTGTATGTTGGGCAAGAGTGTCAGCGCTTGCGCTGGTCAGGCCCAAAGACGAAATTGCGGGAACCGCGGCGACGGTAAGAGCGCCGGAACGCAGGAAATTCCGGCGCGAAATGCTCAGGCCATCGTGGCCAACGTGCGTATTCATGAGATTCTCCGAGCGTTGACCCAGAAGTTGGCATCCAGAGACTGCGATCACCTGCACGGGCAGATGACAATGCGGAAAAGTCGAGGATTGAATTCGAATGGGTCGGGCAAACTGTGCTGGAATCCGGAGCAGTCTCTGTTCCCGATGAGTCCTTGTCGCGATGTTTTCCCGCGATGGTATGGACTTAGGCTTTGAGGACTGCAGCGGTGAATGCCGGTGGTTTACGCCAGGAAGGGACAACACGAGTTCTCGGCAAGATTGAAACCTGCAGGCATTGCGCCGTTCGCTCGCCGAGTGTAACTCATATGTTAGTAGTTATCATGCGCTGTCTTGCAAGTCAAGGTTCCATCGAGATAAGGATTGAGAACCATCGTTTGGAATGGGCCGGTGGAATTCTCAAAGCAGCCCAATGGCACGCCCTGCGACTCCGACTCCGAGCCAAAGAGACAAAGAAACGATGGCAGTTGTTCGCGACCAGAGTGTCGGGCCCCCACTGTCCGTGCGCAACAGGGCCGCTCGATGCACTGTGAAGTAAAAGAGCACTGCGGCAGCGAGAAGCGCCATCTTCCAGCGAAACGCCGGGCTAAAGTAGCACTTGCCGGCCTCCTCGGATAAGAGTGCGATTCCGGTGAGAATCATGACGATGAGACTGCCGATCAACACGCGGCTGAGATCGCGGCCGATCAAGCGCGCAGATTCGTCCTTGAGGATAACGCCCAGCAGGCGAAGATCCACGACGAGCATCGATCCCCCAAGAAAGGCGAGAGCAAGAAGGTGCAGCATCTCAACTAGCGCGAAGTCCCACTTGGAGGTTTGCATGGCGTGGCCGAGAGAGGAGTTCCCGAGAGCAATGAACCATGAGTGCAAGGACATAGACGGATCGGGACCTTTCAAAGCGAATCAAGAACTCAAGGTAGATCAGAAATAGGCAATAGCGCGGCCAGCGACGACTATCCCGCCCCATAGCGTGAGCGATGCGATGGCTGCAACGCGGGCTCGCCAAGGAGAAACATGCAGAGTTTCCCACTCATGAACACGCCGATAAACAGTGGTGTGAAAAATGAGCGGATTCAATCCGACAAGCGCGAGCAGGATAAGTTTCGTTCGGAATGCCGGGTTCGTGTACATCTTTGCCGCCTCTGCCCAGAAGAGCAGGAAGCCGCTGGCGAACATGATGATGAAACCTGTCCATGTGAGCGGCAAGACAGCGCGCGCGATTCGGGTGATGGGTACAGGCCGCAGGACAAGTCCAAGCATGCGCAGATCAAGCACAGCGATGGTACCAACCACGAGGGTGATGGTGATGACGTGAATGGACTCGATGATGCTGTAAGCATAGTCCGACTCGCGAATCATAGTGCCAATGGCGGAGTCGGAGAGAATCTGACATAGATGTTGCAGCAGTGGCATGAATTGAAAATTCCGATCTCCTGAATGAGCGGCGCCGCTCGTTGGCAGCATCCGCTCATTGCGCGGATATGCTTACTTGGCGGATGTTCCGGGAAGCGCACCCTGATCGGTGCCGTTGTCGCCAGGGCCGCCGTCACCAGGGCTGCCGCCGTAGACAGTGCGTCCATCCGGGAGGGTCACTCTGCGCGCGTCTACCAGATTGGAACCATCCTTGGCACGATAGCCGTCGACGACGATTGTGTCTCCGATCTTGAGATCGCCCTTCTTCCATCCGCGGCGGCTGAGAGCCCCAGGGCCCGCCCCCTCGCAACCCCAGTTGGTTATCTTTCCGTTCGCTTCCTTCACGTCCACATAGAAATATGAATGGGGATTTGTCCATTCGACGCGAGTGATTGTGCCTACGAGACGGGTTGGCTTGCTGCCATCGAACTCGGCGGCAAATGAGTGATGAGCATATGCGGCAGGGGCCGCGACGAGGGAGGTGAGCAACCCAAGGGCGAGCGCAAATCGTGAATTCATGAGGCATCCTTTCAATGGCGCGGAAGGAAATTTTGGGGAAATGCAAAAAACCCGCTCCTACAGGGGAGCGGGCTTCTGACGTCACGGATGGATGGAATGTTTGAGATGCAGCACCAGAGGTGCTGCGAGAATTCCATACTCAGGTCTGTATGCGCAGATTGCCACCCCACTCAAACGAGTGAGCAAGAAGGACAACAGCGAATGGACGAAACAGACCGCATGGCCTTTGTTTACGCGATACCGGGTCCAATGTCAAGCGGGGTGGTTCAGAGAATTGCACTTGACAGCGCGACAAGGTTATGAAAATCTCGCCTTATGCTGAAACGCCGCACCCTCGATTGTTTCTCCTGTTGTAGCCGCTCGTAGAGCGATGTTCCGGGCGAGGGCGCGCTTCGCGTTTATTGGTTTTCTCAAAGAAGCATTCCGCACACAACAGAGTCCAAGGCGATAGCGTCAAGTTCCTCTGTGCTTCCCTTAAAACCAGACGACAATTTGCGTGCACTTTTTGCGCGGTTGGCCTGTACAGCACTTCACGTCATTCTCCACTGCATTTCCGGAGTTCGCATCGATGAGCCAATTGAAATCTTCTGCCTGTGTTCGAGAATCTGCGGGCTTCATCTTCTGTATCTTTGTTGTCTCAGCTGCAGTCGGGGCAGGACAAACTCAGTCGCTGCCGCCTGAGGTAGAAAAAGTGTGCTCCATCCAGTTCGACAAAGATACAAGACGTCCGGCACGCGTGGAAGATAGCGCTCTCTCGTGCCTAAAGGAAGCTGCGAAACGATTGCGAGAAAAGCCGGATGTAAAGCTTGTGCTGGTGGGTGTTGCCGACCCTGCAAAAGACCATGAGGCAGACGACAATGGCCACATGCGGGAGACTGAGGACGCGACAGGCCTGGATGTTCGCTGGGAAGATCTGGCCGCATATCGATCGCTCAACACGAAGGGGTACCTGACGCAGTGGTACGGAATCGATGCTGCACGAATTTTGCCTACGACCGATGAGTCTCTCCGTGGTCAGGATGTGACCGCTTACCTGGTTCCTGGAGCCGCCGATTTTAATCACAATTACCTGGAAACTACGAAGACAAATGAGAGGCCTTGCACAGTCACACCGTGCTACTCCCTGGACGAAGAAAGTCTGAAGGCGCAGCCCCGTTCCCGCATTCCGGAGCCGCATAAGACGGGCGGTGGTAAGTGAGTTCCAAGGGAGTTATGTTTCAGCAATCATTGCAGGGAGTTTTGACAGCGCGGGCAAATGTCGGCTATGGTCGGCGCATGGGTCGGTCTAGCTCTCCGCATTCTTCGCGCTGTTGTTGCATTCGCCTTTAGGGCTGAATGCACGCGAGCTTCTGGCCGCACATTGCTGCTTCCCCGCAGTCTACCATTCACCACAAATCAAAAAGCGCGCAGGAGCCATTCCGGCTTGTGCCTAATTCTGTTTCACCATGCCGTCTACTTGGAGGAGGTCTTCGTTGAAGACGAGATTGCTTGTTCAAAGTTGTGCCGTGGGAGCGCTGTTGTCGTTAGGTTTGCCTGGGCTACTGGGTGCTCAGGCGCCCGATAAGAAGGCGACCGATACCACAGGCAGGGCAAATTCGCCCTTTTCCCGCAATGAAGCGGACCTTCCAAAGGGGCCTGCTCCGCGCCTCGCGGGCCATCCGGATCTTTCGGGGTATTGGATTCCGAGTCATGCCCCAAAGGATAAGCCTGTCGGAAATCTTGGAAAGGATTTGCCTGGTTACAAACTGCCATTTACATCCGAAGGCGAAGCAGCGCATAAGTATAACGTGGAGCACACGGTGGATCCGGAGGCGCTCTGCATCGTGGGCGGATTGCCACGTCACAACGCGAGCGGGCTACCTTTCCAACTGCTCCAAGGCGCTGACCATGCGGTTTTTCTGTATTGGTACACGACCTATCGGTTGGTGCCTTTCGATGGGCAAAAACATTCCGACGATCCCGATCCTTCGTTCTTTGGCGAAGAGATTGGATCATGGGACGGCGACACGTTCGTGATTGACTCGATCGCGTTCAAGGACAAGAGAACGTGGGCCGATGAAAACGGAGATCCTCACAGCGATCGGCAGCACGTGGTGGAACGGTGGACGCGTCCCGACGTTGGGCATATTCACGTTGACATGGTGGTGACGGACCCGAAGTACTACACGGAGCCGGTTCATTATCAAAGGACCTGGCTTCTGGGCAAGCCAGGCGATGAGGTTCGCGAATACTCATGCTCTGAGGACAATGTCGACTTGCCTCACTTGCTTCCAGGCCCCGGCGTCATCGGTCCGGATGGACAGCGTGGGTATGAAAAGCTGGCTCCGTTGCCGCCGCCTCCGAGTAGAGACCACCCCGCCGTCACTTCGATTCCGAATTGAATTCGGATGTTACGCAACACCAAGGTGTTCTATCGCATAACAACGACGTTAGCCAACAAAGAAAAGGAGAAATGAATTGAGAATCGTGAATCGTCTTCCCCGAATGATCTTCACAGCGCTTGCACTTGCGCTCTTGTCGATCGCCGCCCACGCGGCAACAATCACATTGAAGGCCGACTTGAAGGCTTCAACCGAAGTACCCCCAAACGATGGTGCGGGTACAGGGAACCTAACGGCCACACTGAATACCGAGACGAACGAGTTCAAGTACCACGTTGAATTCAGTGGATTGAGCGGTCCGGTTGTTGCCGCGCACTTTCATGGCCCGGCAGAGGCAGGGACCAATGCGAAGCCGCAGCTTCCCATCAAGGCAAGCCCTATTGCGAGTCCGATCGATGGGAGTTCAACCTTGACGCCCGATCAGGCGAAGGACTTGACGGATGGCAAGTGGTATTTCAATTTGCATACAGCCGGAAATCCGCGTGGAGAAGTGCGGGGACAGATAGTGAAGGCTGAATAACGGATAGAGACCGAGTGCGCATACTCCCGAGTGCGTGCGCACTTTTCTCATTAGAGATCAGAAGAAGGAATGTCATGCACCTACGCTTCACAGCCGCTCTCCTTGTGGGCTGCTCCGTTTCCAGTGTTGCTTTTACAGCTGCAATGCAAGACCAGAGTTCGAAGACGGTTAGCGATCCAGTTACTTCTCAAGGGGGCTCCCATCCGAAGCCAACCAACCTGAAAGTGCTGCCCAGGGATATTTCAGCTGATGACCTTGATAAGCTGATGCATCGGTATCAAAGCGAACTGGGCGCGCCATGCGGATACTGCCATGAACAGAATGCTGAGACGAAGCATATAGATTTCGCGTCCGATGAAAACCCTGTCAAAGAGACGGCGCGCTTCATGATTGGAATGACGAGCGACATTAACAACAAGTACCTTGCGCAATTGGGAGATAGGCGTTATTCGGAACCAATAAGCTGCGGTAATTGCCACCGGGGTCAGATCGATCCCCCGAGTTTTGAACCGAAGACGTTGCCATGAGTAAGAGTAGGGAAGTTGGTTCAGAAACCGGGATGAAAAAGCAAACTGAGACATCGGCAAGGGCTGTCGAAGGAGAAGAAGCATGCGATTGAGAAGACGCGGCCTCTGGCTGCTTGCTGGCCTCTGTGTTCGTGTCGGCGGCTCTGCACAAGCGCCAGTCCAGCCTGTTCAATGGACGGTGGCAATAACTCAGAAGACAGCAATGAAACCGGGCACGAGCTCCGTCATTGAACTATCCGCGGAGGTTGAAGAAGGATGGCACGTCTATGGACTTATGCAGTTGCCTGGCGGACCCACGCCTCTACGCGTCACACTTGATACGGATGAGGTTGCCAAGATTGCGGGTGCGCCGACTGGCAATCCTCCCGTAAAGAAGCATGATGCGGCTTTCGACCTCGACACGGATCTATATGAGAAGGCATTCAAGTTGGATCTGCCAATAACATTCAACCCACATCTTGTCGAAGGCGGAAAGGCAGTTCCGCTGAGCGTCCGTTTTCAAGCATGCAATGATCGTGTGTGCCTGCCACCGCGAACTCTTCACCTCTCTGTAGCAATTGAGATATCCCCGAGCAAGTGACCAACAAGCAACCACTCAGTGTGATTTTTTCTCTTGACCTGAATCTTGTTCTAAGTTAGGTTTCATAACATGATGGTTCGATCTGCCCAAGGTTGTCGACGTTTCTCTCTCCTCTCCGGAGAGTTTTCGACGTCCTGTGCGGCAGTGACTCTGACGGCCTGAATAGGACTCGCCGGTTTCTCTGGAACAAGACCATTCATCTTCCCCATATTCTGAACGTCCACTCAACGCCTCATTCCCCACCCTGTTGCAAAACAGGAAGCGAGTTTCCTGAAAGCAATCGGGATTCGTCACAGGTTGAGTTGAAATGATTCGAATCTTCAATCAATTCAGACATTGTTGTCTCATCGCTTAGTAGCCGACTGGCGAACAGGTGAGTGCGCATTGTTGCCGGCTCCGCCGATGAACTGTGACTGCGTCTGGAAACGTGCCTCACAATCCCGCCAAGTTGGCAAGATCTATGCACAGCAGTGGGAGTTGCAACTGGCGTTTGAGCGCCAGTTGTCTCCCATACGTACAAGCCTCAGTAGAGACAACAAGGAAAGTTTTGGAGGATTCGATGAAACTCATTTATTGGAAGTCTGGAATTCATTCCGCTGCACTGGCTGGATTGCTGGCACTCATCATGGCGGCAGCGCCAATGCTTCACGGACAGGTGAAGTATGGCAATGTTCGCGGACGAGTGACCGATGTGTCGGGAGCGATTGTCTCGGGCGCGGAGGTCACTCTTGCAAACACGGGAACTCAGATTGTGCATTCCACTCGCACTAACCAGGCGGGCGATTACGCATTTACCGCGGTTGATCCGGGAACATATTCGGTCTCGATCGCAGCGAAGGATTTCAAGAGAGTCGAGCACAAGGGAGTCGTTGTCGATCTTGAACAGACGGCGACCGTTGACGAATCCCTGGCGGTAGGGACGGTTGGGGAAACCGTTGAAGTGAGCGGTTCCGGTCCCTTGATTGACACCGCGACTGCATCAGAAGGACAGGTAATTACGGAAGAACAGATTCAGGATCTTCCCAATCAGGGCCGCAATCCCTTCACAGTAAACAAGCTGGATAACAATGTGACTCCGGTAGGCGATCCGCGGTTTGTTCGCTATGAAGATCAGAATGGCACTGACTCGCAATCGGTTGCAGGCGCGCCAATCGGTACCAACGGCTATGTTGTGGATGGTATTCCGATTTCCACATCGACTGGCGGAGTTACATTCGTTCCCGCAATTGAAGCCGTATCCGACGTGAAGGTTCAAGCGAACACCTATGACTCAGAGTTGGGAAGAGCGGGCGGAGGTGTCTTCAACACCTCACTGAAGTCCGGCACAACCAACTATCACGGCGAACTGTTTGGCCTCACGAGACAAAATCCTCTTGCAGCAAATGCATGGTTCAACGATCACTACGGAATTGCAAAGCCGGACTACACGACCTATCAATATGCAGGCGCATTCGGCGGCCCTTTGCCTTTCAGCAATAAGAATCGCTTTCTGAAGAACACGTTCTTCTGGGCAACAGAAGCGGGCTACCGGCAGGCTCAACCTCTCGCCAGCACGACCACCCAATATTATGTTCCAAGCCTGGCGGAACGCTTGGGCAACTTCAGCGCGGACACGGTTGGTGCAAACGCCGTAACACTGTACGATCCGACGCAGCCTTTCGTCGGCGGAGTTCGCACGGTGGTGTTGCAGGGCAATGTGATTCCACAAAACCTGATCAATCCGATCGGCCAGTATATCGTCAACCAATTTGCAAAGCCGACTGCGAGTGGTGCGTACAACGGAAGCACTCCGAATTACTCCGGTTCGGACGACTTCAAGACACGTGGCGATGAGTATGTGGGAAAACTGGACCACCAGTTCACACCTTGGTGGTCGGCTTCAGCGTCTTACGTTCACTTGGCGACGCAGGAGCCCAATGGCGACCTGTTTCACACCGTTGCAGCAAGTGATGGCGTGTTGACCCGCTATATCGATGCAACTGCTTTCAATAACGTGTTCACGCTTAACCCAACCACATTACTTACCGCAGGCTACGGGTATAGCCGCTACTACTCGACGACGCCTCAATACAGCAACGGCTTCGATCAGGCAACGGGGTTTGGTGGTGTAGGGTTCCCGCTGGGTTACGTTGACCAATTGCAGTCTAAGACGTTTCCAACCATTACTTTGTCGGGAGTAACCGGAGGAGCTTCGCTCGGCGCAGCGAATAGCGGGCCGACGATCAAGGCGCAACACAGCTACGTGTTCGTACTTACCAAGACCATCGGGAAACAAACTGTCAAAGTGGGGTATGTATTCCGTAACTTTCACCAATTCACTTCACTCGATACCTCTGCCAACGGTTCGTTCACTTTCGATGGACAGTATTCCGACCAGAATGGCGCATCGGTTTCAAACGGCCCGCAGGCAATTGCGGACTTGCTTCTCGGTCTGCCTTCTTCTGCCAGCGTTCAGATCAACGCGGTCGGCCTCAATCAGAATGTCCACTACCAGGCACTGTATGTTCAGGATGATGTGCGCCTGAGTTCGAAGCTAACTGCAAATGCGGGACTGAGGTATGAATACGAACCGGGACAGACGGAGTCATCGAACCGCTATAACGTTGGATTCGATCCCAACGTTGCGTACGATTTCGCAGGGGCAACCGGAGCGGTACCTGCACATGGAGCGATTGCGTTCGCAGGTTTGAACGGATACCCAGTGCACTCAGGAGACTTGAGCCACACGAAGCTCTCGCCTCGGTTTGGCGTGAGTTATGAAGTGCGGCCGGACACCGTCGTCCGCGGAGGCTTTGGCGTCTTCTATGCGGCCGTTCCACTGGCTGCCGCGTCAACGGGATTCTCACAGCTGACGAGTTACTCACCCGGCCCAGCCTCAGGACCCGTCACGGCAGGGACGGATGCATGGTTATCCAATCCATTCGGTTCACAGCTTCTCGCTCCTACGGGTACATCACTTGGATCGTTAACCGGTATCGGTGGCGCGATTACAGTTCCGGCCTTTCATCTTGGCTACCCGCTTGTGGAGCAGTATTCGGCCGACGTGGAACACGAGTTTCCAGGAGGCCTCGTTGTCAAAATCGGCTACGCCGGAGCCCACGGGCGCAACCTTCCGGATGCCGTGAACATCAACCAGATTCCCGACAGCGTGTTAGCAGAATTTGCTGCCGGCGGTGAGCACGCGGGGACCAACCTTGCCAGTAAAGTGGCGAATCCCTATTACGCGAAGACTGTCGGCGGTTACCCCTCGACGCCCTTCGGCATCATTGCGCAGAAGACGGTTCCACTTGGCCAAACGCTTTTGCCTTTCCCGCAGTTTGGGTCCATCACGGAAACAGAAAGTGTCGGTCACAGCCAATACAACGCGCTCGATGTGAAAGTGCAGAAGCGATTCAACCACGGATTGACCGCACTGATCGCCTACACCTGGTCGTCGAATTGGGACAACCTATGGGGCTCTCCGGTAGCAGGATTGAATACGCTCAATCCGAATCCAACGACGGCCGGACCTCAGGATGACTACAACCCTAACGGCGAGTATTCACGGGCCACAAACGACATTCCCAACCGCTTTACTGCGGCGGCAAATTATGAACTGCCCATCGGGCGGGGAAAGTTGTTGCTGGGAGATGCGAACAGGCTTGTCGATGCTGTTGTTGGCGGATGGAAGATCAACGACGTGACCATTCTTGAGAATGGCGGTCCGTTGCCGATAGTCCAAACAAATCTCAGCACTGGCACCTACGGAACTACAGGGGTTGCCGGTGCGAATCAGCGTCCCAATCTGATTCCGGGCAGCAATCCGTGCTACTCAGGTTCGCCGGAAAGCCGTTTGGGCGGCACGAGTGGACTCAAGCCATATTTCAATTCGAGCGCCTTTTCGATTGCCCCGCAGTATTCCTATGGCAACGCGGAGCGCACATTGAATTGCTATGGGCCCGGATTCGAGAACTCCGATCTCTCCCTCGACAAGAATTTCAGAGTGAGCGAGAGAGCTAACTTTGAAGTCCGCGTGGAAGCCCTGAATGCCTTCAATACGCCGGAATTCGGACAGCCGGGGATCACGATCACCACCGGCGCGAGCAGCGCATCAACGGGCGCGGTCACGTCGCAGTTGGGGTTCTCTCGAATCGTTCAGGTTGGTGGCCGGCTTAGTTTCTGACGGCTGTACTCTGCCAGCAGGCGGGAAGCGGCTTTCAGC
>Ga0302187_10001240_pt1 | contig 21819 bp, 20 predicted proteins | sample II_Bog_E1_3_FD_202120 | JGI IMG/M metagenome (GOLD analysis project Ga0302187, IMG submission 202120) | Peat permafrost microbial communities from Stordalen Mire near Abisko, Sweden - II_Bog_E1_3 | ecosystem: Environmental > Terrestrial > Soil > Wetlands > Peat | place: Sweden: Abisko...
CCATACCGCGTTTCTCCCTCCTCGTGTGGAGCCACCACAAGTCGTCGGTCGTGCCAGCTCTTCACAGAAGCGTGGCGCGATTTTGACCAGCAACGCCACGACCAATGAAACGTCAACAGACCCTGGGCGCCGTCATAATCCGTGGAACGTCCTGAAAAGTCAGCAAAAATCTGCCCGCCTGCTGGCACGGGCTGGCGAAGCGGTTATCATGCCGCCTTTGTGCATCATTGGAGCCGCCATGAGTCTGGCCATATTTGATCTCGACAACACCCTGCTGGCGGGCGACTCCGATCACGCCTGGGGCGAGTTTCTGGTTGAGCACGGCTTTGTCGACGGCGTGTGGTACAAGGCGCAAAACGACCGCTTTTATGCCGACTACTGCGCCGGCCAGCTCGACGCCATCGCCTACAACGAGTTTGTCTTCAGCGTGCTTACCCGGCACGACGCGGCCACCCTGGCCGGCTGGCAGGCGCGTTTCATGGCCGAAAAAGTCAGCACCATGATCCTGCCCAAGGGTCGCGGGCTGATCGAGCGCCACCGTGCCGCTGGCGACCGCTTGCTCATCATCACCGCCACCAACAGCTTTATCACCCGGCCCATCGCCCAGGCATTGGGGGTTGACGAACTGCTCGCCACGGAACCCGAGCAGCGCGATGGCCGCTATACTGGCAAGGTGGCCGGCACTCCTTGCTACAAGGAGGGCAAGATCACCCGCCTGCAAGACTGGCTGGCCCGCACTGGCGAGTCTGCCGAGGGCGCCTGTTTTTATTCGGACTCGCGCAATGACATCCCGCTGCTCGACTACGTCAGCAAGCCGGTGGCGGTAGACCCTGATGCCGTGCTGCGCGCCCATGCCGAGGCGCGCGGCTGGCCCGTGATATCGCTGCGTTAGGAGGCCCTGAATCAGGAGAAAAGCCATGCGTTTACTTTGCACCTGCCTATTGCTGGCCCTGAGTGCCGCTGCCAGCGCCGACCCGGCCTATACCCCCGTGCTCGGCGTCTTTCTCATCAATGACCAGCTCAGCATGTCGCAGCAGGGCATCATTCCCTCGTCTGACAGCGCCACCGGGCTGGGGCTGGGCCTCATGCTCGACGGCGGTGGCAACGACCGCCTCGGCCTGCAATATACCGATTTTGACATGGGCGACAGCCGCCAGCTGCAATTGCTCGATATCGACGCCGACCATTTTTTTGACGTGGCTGCCTTGCCGGCTCCGCTGCACCCCTTTGCCGGCGTTGCCGCCGGCTATGGCCGCCTCGATTTTCCGACCGAAGACGGGCTGAGCGGTGCACGTAGCGAGCGCCTGACCGCCGGCCTGCGCCTCGGCGGCACCTGGCAACTAAACCCCAGGTTTGCGCTGGAGTTGGGCGCGCGTTACCTTCACACCGGGTTGAGCACGCACCCCGGCGGCGGCGGTGCGGGCGCCGAATTTGCCGTCAATGCCGACACCTCGCTCTGGCTGGGGCTGGAATATCGCTTGTAATTCCGGCATCGGGCAGACGGGCATGGCTTGCGCAGATGGCGAAGGCCATCAATACTCATAGCCTGCGCGCGGGGAAACATCCGCGAGCCCGGTCTTGCGTTTGCAATGGCCACCATATTGTTTTTTTTGTGCGAGCGAAGCCGGGGTTTAGCCGCCCGGAGTGCCAAGGGGCAGGAACTGGCGACAGGGATTACAGGGAATCAAGCATGAAATTCACGCGAACCGTAGTGGCGATCTCCGGTCTGATGGCGGCGGCAGCGGCACAGGCTGACCAGGGCATATTCGATGTGCGCTCTGCCTATATGGGTGGTACGGGCGTGGCGGGGCAGCGAGCCGACGCCGGCATTCCGCTCAACCCGGCCAATCTGGCCCTGCCAACTGACAGCGAGCACTTTGGCCTCACCGTGCCGGTGGTGGGAGCGGTCCTTAACGACCCCGACAACCTGCGTGGTCAGGTCAATACCGTGCAAAACACCGATATCGACCAGATCACTGCCGATATCAACACCCTGCAACAGGCGCCCTCGCTGGAGCTCAGTGTTCCCGGTGGCCCCTACAGCGGGCAGATGAGCAATCTCGGCAACGTTGCCGGTCAGCTGGAAAACACCCTCAAGGGCGACAATGGCAGCCAGATACTGGTTAATGGCGGCGTCGGCCTCGGTCTGGCGGTGCCCGGCAAAAACCTGGGTGTCGGGGTTGATGCCAAGGGCTCAGCGAGCTTTGTGGGTACCCCGCAGATATCCGGCCCCGATCTCGAATTGCTGCAGCAAATGAATGCCGTCTTCAGCAAGGGCTATGTCACCGAGGCTGACCGGCTGCAATACCCCCAGCTTTTCTCCGGCTCCAGCCTGAGCCCGTCCAATTATCATTCCACCTCGTCCGCCCACCTCGTCGGGCTGGAGCAGGTTGAGGAGGGCGTCAGCTTTGCCCATCAGTTTGCACTGGCCGGCAACGATCAGGCGCTGGCGGTCGGCATCACCCCCAAGATCCTGCAACTGAAGACCTATGACTACAATCAGCTGCTGAATTCGGCCAACGGTTTCAACACCAGCGACCTCAAGAACTTTGCTCGCACCGACTCCATGTTCAATGTTGACGCCGGGCTGACCTGGCAGGCCAATGCCAACTGGCGGGCTGCTGCCGTGGTTAACAACGTCATCAGCAAGAGCCTCACCACGGTGTCCGGTAACCATGTCGATCTCGACCCCAAGGTCACCACCGGCCTGACCTACAACAGCAAGTTTTTCACCTGGTCGCTTGATGCCGACCTCACCAAGCAGACTGACGTTGGCTTCAATACCGACAGCCAGATTGTCGCCACCGGGGTCGAGTTCAATGCCTGGAATTACATCCGCCTCGGGCTGGGCTATCGCCATAACCTCGTCAGCAGCGCCCAGCGCGACCTTGGCACTGCCGGCATCAGCACCAGTCTGCTGGGCCTGAACGTCGGTCTGGCCCTGCAGGCCAACCGCCATGAAACAGCGGGCGCGGTGCAGGTTTCGCTGGAATACTAGCGGGTTTCAGCACCATGGCCCGGCCATGGTGCTCGTCTTTTTCCTTCCTCGGGCGCCGGATCCTGCCCGCTTTTGGGGAACAAATTTCCCCCCGAGCCCTGATTAAGCGCAGTGATTGTCAGACAATTTCAGAATAAGCCCCTCGTTTGCACCTAAGTCCTTGAGCTGGCGTGGCCCCCGACATGGCACGGCTTTCGCACTAGCTTTAGGTGAAACTTGTGAGCGCCGGCATCGCCCAGGCGTGCAAGTGAGGAGGATTAGATGAGTCTTGATACGAAGTTCGAAATTGGCGCAGACAGTTTCGCCTTGCTGACCCGTCTGTTCATGGCTCTGAAGCGGGCCGGACGGGTTATCGATGTGGTCTGGTTCCAGGAAAGCCCCGAGTATGCGCGGGCCGTGCTGTCTCTGGCCGACGAGTTGGATGACAACGACGTGGCCGAGGCCGCCGACCGGCTGCGCCTGAAACTGCACGAGTTTCTTGCGCCGCGCCGTAATGGTTCCGCCAAGCCCCGGCCTCCGGTGGCCGAGGTTCCGGTCGAGCGGGTTGCCGCCTACGAGCCGCCTCAGGCGAGACCCCAGCCGCAACAGCCGCAGCCCTTCGAGCCACGCTACAAAACCACGCTACGTTAGTACCTGCTGCCAAATGTCATATGCTGCGCAGCACAGGGATGTGCATTTTATTTATCAATCAGGACGAGAGAGTCTGACGGCAGGCAACCAGCGGCGGTCACTGGCAATGGCTTGTAGCGGAATATCCCAGGGCTCGGCCACCATGGCCGGCAGCTCCTGGCAGGCGTGCGCCAGCCCGATCAGCACGGGCGGGCGCGTTGGTGTGCGCTTTTTCCAGGCCAGCGTGCGGTCGTAAAAGCCACCGCCCATCCCCAGTCGCCCACCAGCGGCATCAAAGCCCACCAGCGGCATCAACACCACATCCAGCTCCTGTACCCGAAAGCGCTGGCCTTGCGCCGGTTCACCGATGCCGAAACGGTTGCGGCGCAGTCGCGCCTGCCGTTGCCAGGGGGTGAAAAGCAGGTGGTCGGCGGGGAAGTGGCGTAGCACCGGCACAAATATTTGTTTGCCACGGGCGTGCGCCAGCATGGCAAAGCGCAGTGGATCAATTTCGCCGTCATGGGCGAGGTAAAGGGCAATGCGGCGGGCGCGGAGTACGGGAGCCTGGCGCAGCAGGCGCAGCGCCAGTTGCAGGGCGGCTTTTTTTTGCGCAAAGGGATTCAGGGCACGGCGGCGGGCGCGCATTATCTGGCGCTGGCGGCGACGCTCCTGAAGCGACTCATCCATCAAGGAATACAGTAGTGCCGGAAGGGGGTAAAAAGTGTGTTCTCCGGAAGTGCCGCTACCGGCCGTGGCCCTTGAACCCAGAGGTTCAAGGGGGAAACACGGTTACCTTATAAGGCTTTCCGATGGACAGAAAACAGGTTTCCTGCCGGGCGGACATGCACACAAAAATAACGCGAGCTTCCCAATAAGAGAGAATCGGCTCAGGGGACTTGGCCAGCTGGCGAACACTCCAGGGAACACGATTTGAGTATACCCGATTTGCTTTGCGCTGCTAATAAAACCTTGTAGCCAAGACGCCCGGTCATCGCCCGCCCGACGGGAGGCCTTCGTTCTGCAGCTGGCTCAGGGTGCGGTCAATCTTGTGTATCAGCCGGCTCAGGTCGGCCTGACTGCTGGCTTCGGCCTCGGCCTGCTGTGAGGCGGTCAGCAGCTCGTGGGTAATATTGAGCCCCGCGATAACGGCAATGCGTTCCAGCCCGATCACCTTGCCCGCCGAGCGGATCTCGCGCATGCGCTGGTCCAGATAGCGGGCGGCGTTGCGCAGGCTTTCCTTTTCGTTTTCCGGGCAGCTGATGCGGTAGGACTTGTCCAGAATAAAGACTTCAAGGGTGCTGGTATCGGCAGACATCGGAAGATCCTGTACAGCGTCGGGAGCGGTCGGGAAGGCTGGTATCCCCTGCTGATGGCCGGGTGCCTGTCAGCCGGGCTAAAACCCTGCGTCATAGCCACCCTTCGACAGGCTCAGGGTGAACGGTGTGTGTTGATTTGAGGCTTCAAAACCTGAAAACCTCTACGCCGTTCGTGCCGGGCCTGTCGAAGCGCGGCCAAAGCAAGGGCTACTGAATGTATCCACAGTGGCCTTGGCGGAACGGGCGTGCCGCCGCAGTATAACATTGCGCCCGCCAGCCACCAGATGAAGTGTCCGACACGAAGCTGCCGCTCAAGCCTATCGTGCCGGCAAGGTCGCTATTCCTGCGCCTCCAGCGCCTTCAGCCTCAGGATGATGGCCTCTACCCGCGCCTTGGCCAGCTCGTTCTTGTGCTGCAAATCGTTGCGCTCGGCCAGCAGGGCACTTTCGTGGTGGCGCAGCCGCGTGTTTTCGCTGGCCAGCTGCTCGGCCAGCTCGATCAGGCTGTCAATGCGCGTGTGTAGCGTCTTTATGTCCTGATTCGGCATGTCTGGTTCGCAGTATGGGGTTTCGAGTAGTAATATAGTTTTTCAACGCGTAGCGGGTCAATGAGGAAGCGAGTCATGCAGGCAGCCAGTACACCGAACCTGGAGGAGCTGGGCATGGCCCTGCAACGCCTCAATACCGACTGCACGGGCTCCGAGCTGCACGGTGTGCTGACCGGCCTGCTGGCGGGTGGTGCCCGCCTCAACCGTGCGGCCCTGACCAAGGCACTGGAGGTGCACACCGAAGCCGATCAGGCCTTCGACGATCCGCTGGTGGCTTCACTCTGGCAGCTGCAATTGCAGACGCTGGAAGACCTGAATGCCTCCGAGCTGCTGTTCTCGCCCCTCTTGCCCGACGACGACGAAGATCTCGTGGCCAGAGTACAGGCCCTGTCTGACTGGTGCCAGGGCTTTCTGGTGGGTTTCGGCACTGCCGTGCGCCCCAACGATACCCGCTTGCACGAAGAAAGCGTGCGTGAAACGCTACAGGACGTGGTCAATATCGCCAATGTCGATACCGACGCCAAGGACGATGACGCGGCCGACGAAAGTGCCTATGCCGAGCTGTTCGAGTTCGTGCGTATGGCGGCCATTCATTTGTTCGAGGAACTGGCGCCCGCCGAAGAGCAGCACGGCCACGCCGATGCCCCCCACAAACCGACGGTACACTGATTCATGTCCCTGCTTCCCGCTACCGAGTTTGCCCGCCGCCGCCAGGCGCTGATGAACATGATGGGCTCAGGCTCCATCGCCATTTTGCCGGCGGCACCGCACTACCACCGCAACCGCGACACCGAGTATCGCTACCGGCAGGACAGCGATTTTTACTACCTCACCGGCTTTCCCGAGCCCGAGGCCGTGCTTTGCCTGATACCCGGCCGCGCGGCGGGCGAGGTGGTGCTGTTTTGCCGGGAGCGTGACCGCGAGATGGAAATCTGGAACGGCTACCGCGCCGGGCCGGAAGGGGCGGTGGCCGATTTTGGCGCCAGCGACGCCTTTCCCATCACGGATATCGACGACATCATTCCCGGCCTGATCGAGGGCCGGCAGCGCGTGTATGTGTCCATGGGCGCGCAGCCGATTTTCGACAAGCGCCTGATGGAGTGGGTCAATTCCATACGCGCCAAGGTGCGCTCCGGGGCCCACGCGCCGGAAGAGTTCCTCATGCTCGACCACCTGCTGCATGACCTGCGCCTGTTCAAGTCGGGCGAGGAACTGAAAATCATGCGCAAGGTCGCGGCCATTTCCACGCAGGCGCACCGCCGCGCCATGCAGACCGCCAAGCCGGGCCTGTTTGAGTACGAGCTCGACGCCGAGATCATGCACCAGTTCCTGAGGTCCGGCTGTGCGGCCCCGGCCTATAACTCCATCGTCGGCTCCGGCGCCAATGCCTGCATCCTGCACTACGTCGAAAACAGCCGGCAGATGCAGGACGGCGACCTGGTGCTGATCGACGCCGGTGGCGAGCTGGATCATTACGCGGCCGACATTACCCGCACCTTCCCGGTCAATGGCCGTTTTTCTCCCGAGCAAAAGGCCATTTACGAGCTGGTGCTGCAATCACAGCTGGCCGCCATCGACATCGTCAAGCCCGGCATGCACTGGAACAGCGCCCACGAAGTCGTGGTAGAGGTGCTCACCCGTGGCCTGATCGAGCTCGGCCTCTTGCAGGGTAGCGTGGAGGAATGCATACGCACGGAAAGCTATCGTCAGTTTTTCATGCACCGCACCGGCCACTGGCTGGGTATGGACGTGCACGACGTGGGCGACTACAAAGTCGATGGCAACTGGCGCGAGCTGGAGCCCGGCATGGTCATGACCGTGGAGCCGGGCCTGTATATTGCGCCCGACTGCCTGACGGTAGACCCGAAGTGGCGTGGCATTGGTGTGCGTATTGAAGACGATGTGCTGGTGACCAGAACCGGCCACGAGGTGCTGACCCAGGCCGCACCGAAAACCGTGGCAGATATTGAGGCGCTGATGCAGGCCTGACCCGCTGACTGACTTCTCATCCGGGAAGTCAGTCAGCCCTTTCAGCGGGGCTCTTGCAGCGTGCGCTGCGAGGTGCTGGCACAAAAGCTTTCCATGGATGTTGCTTCGCCGTGTGCGGCCATGGCGTTGTGGCAGGCAAAAAAGCCGTTGAAGGGTTGCAGGTGCAACTCGTTGCCGCCACTGCGAATCAGGTAGAAATTCTCGAAAGGAATGCCGGGACGGTAGGCCGTCATGCGTTCAGCTGACTCCACACAACGGTAATCCACCCGGTAGGACATGCCAGCGGTAGAGCGCACATAGGGGTGGTAGGCTCGCCAGCCGGTTGCCAGGCCCTCTATCCGCAGCTTGTCGCACTGCTCCACGGAGGTTACGGAGTGGTCTTGCCAGAACACGGCCCGATCCAGTTCGGTGCCGTTCATTTGCACGCGGCCCATCAGATAAATGGCGTGGGCAGACAAGGTAGGCATGGTGCTGTTGTCCACGTTGGTACCGGCCCCGGAATTGGCCATGGGCGCGCCGTCGTCGGCCAGCGCTGGCAGGGCGAGACTGAGCAGCAACAGGGAAAAAGCGGGAATCCGCATGGCAAAGGCCCGTTGTTGGTAGCGTTCGAGCCGAAGCCGCGCAGGCTTCGGGCCGGAGCAGAAATAAAGTTTGTCCTCTGCCACTATCATGGACAATGGCAACAGATTCAAGCGGCAATCGTGCGCCACAGGGCAAAAGGCCGATAGGCTGTCACCACGTTTACGACAATGGCGGGTCTGGGCCTGTTGCCGTTTCATGTGATCGTGGCGTTGCCGGTCAGAGTTGCGCCACGCTTTTGTGAAAAGCTGGTACGACCGACGCTGTGCGGTGACTCCGCCAGCAGCGCTCCTGGCGCTGCCCGGTCCCCCGTCCATTGGGAGGCAACGTGAGGAGGGAGAAACGCGGTATGGCGCGACTCTGACCGGCAGCCCGAAGGGACGGCCTGCCAGCGCTCCCGCCGCTTTCAGGCATTCGCTCCATCCATGGCGCTCGGACTGTTTTGTCCCGGCGCCGCGTCTTTCGTCGCTTATGTACGATATGTACACTACGCTCCTCATTCCTTGCGCCGGGACAAAACAGTCTCCGGCACCGCGATCAAATGAAATGGCAGCAGGCCCAAAATGCAGGTAGGGAAAACAGCGAATACCGTGCTGATTATCGGCGGCGGCATGGTGGGGGTTACGCTGGCGCTGCTGCTGGCGCGCGAGCCCGGCCTCAGCATCACGCTGGTGGAGGCGGCCCGCCTGCCGACGCTCACGCCCGGCGAGCCGCTACCCTTCCGCCCGAGCTTTGACGCACGCAATACCGCGCTCTCGCGCCGCACCGTGGCCACCTACCGCGAGCTTGGCCTGTGGGACGAATTGCAGGCCCATGCCACGCCGATTTTTGACATTCACATCTCCGACCGGGGACGCTTTGGCATGGCCCGGCTCAATGCCGCTGAGGAAAATGTCGAGAGCTTTGGCCAGGTCATTGAAAATGCCTGGCTGGGGCTGGTGCTGCTGGCCGCTGTGAAAGCGTGCAGCAATGTGCGTGTAATTGACGGCGCCAGCCTTACCGGCATCCAGCAGGGCAAGGACAGTATCACCGCCACGATCCGGCAGGGCGACAGTACGCTGGAGTTGAGCACGCCGCTGTTGGTGGCGGCTGACGGCGCCGAGTCTTCCTGCCGTCGCCTGCTCGGCGTGGGCGTGCAGCAGAGCGATTATCACCAGACCGCCATCGTCACCACCGTCGCCACCCATTTGCCGCACCAGCACATGGCCTATGAGCGCTTTACCGACACGGGGCCCATTGCCCTGCTGCCGCTGCCGGGTGATCGCCGTGCCCTGATCTGGACGCTGCCCACGGGTGGTGAAGAGGCTGCGCTGGCGCTGGATGATGCGGCTTTTCTCAGCGCCTTGCAGGAGGCCTTTGGTCGTCGCGCCGGTAAATTCCTGCGCGTGGGCAAGCGCTTTGCCTATCCCCTTTCGCTCATGGTGGCGCAGCAGCAGGTGCAGCCGCGTGCTGTCATTCTCGGCAATGCCGCACACACCCTGCACCCGGTGGCCGGGCAGGGCTTTAATTTATGCCTGCGCGATTGTCTGGCGCTGAGCGAGCGGCTGATTGAGGCTTGCCGCAGCGGTGCCGATCCTGGCGAACTGGCCTTGCTGCGCGATTATGAAAAAGCCCGCAGCACTGACCAGCACAATGTCATCCAGTTTTCCGACAAGCTGGTGCGCGGTTTTTCCAGCAAGCTGCCGGGCTGGGGCCTGCTGCGCAATCTCGGCATGGTCGGCTTCGATCTGCTGCCGCCGGCCAAGCAGGCGCTGGCGCGCTATGCCATGGGGTTGAACAGTTGATGACCGATAAATTCGATATCGTGGTGGTGGGCGCCGGCATGGTCGGCAGCCTGTTCACGGCGGCGCTGCGCGACAGTGGTTTGCGTATTGCCCTGATTGATGGCCAGCCGCCGCAAAAGCCTGCTGTGTCGGGGCCGTTTGAGCCGCGAGTTTCTGCGCTTACCCGCGCTTCCGAACGTATGCTGCACAATCTTGGCGTGCTGGAAAAATTGCAGGACACTCGCCTTTGCCGCTTTACCGACATGGACGTGTGGGACGCCGACGGCACCGGGCATATTCATTTTCGTGCGCGAGAACTGGGCGAGCCCCATCTTGGTATCCTGCTGGAAAACCGCCTGCTGCAATGGGCGCTGACGGAAACGGCCAGCGCCGCCGACAGTGTGGAATTTATTTGCCCCGAGCGTCTGCAATCGCTAGAACGTCTGCCGAACTGCTGGCAGCTCACGCTGGCTGGTGGGCGTGTATTGCACGCGGCGCTGGTGGTAGGGGCCGACGGCGCCATGTCGGCCGTGCGCACGCAGGCCGGGCTCACCTTGCGCGAACATGATTACGCGCAGCAGGCCATCGTCACCACCGTACGCAGTGAACAGCCCCACCAGTTCACCGCCTGGCAGCGCTTTTTGCCCAGCGGTCCGCTGGCCTTTTTGCCCCTGCTCACGCAGGAGGGTGACGCGCACTCCTGCTCCATCGTGTGGACGCTGGACAATGCCGAGGCGGAAAAAATACTGGCGCTGGATGACGTGGCTTTTTGTGCGGAATTGGGCCGTGCTTTTGAGCATCGCCTGGGTGCGGTGCTTGGCGCCGACCGCCGCTTTGCCTTTCCCCTGCGGGCACGCCATGCGCGTGACTATGTGCAGGAGGGATTGGCCCTGATTGGCGATGCTGCCCACACCATACACCCGCTGGCCGGGCAGGGCGTCAACCTCGGCTTTATGGACGCCGCCGTGCTTGCCGAGGAATTGTTGAAAGCGCTCAAGAATGGCCTGCCGGTGGATGAGTATGCCACCCTGCGCCGCTACAGCCGGCGGCGCCGTGGGCACAACACTTTGCTGCTGCACACCATGACCGGCTTTCAGAAATTGTTTGGGGCGGATGATCTGCGGCTGCGGCTGCTGCGGAATGTTGGATTGAATGTGTTTGATAAATTGGGGCCAGTGAAGAATCAGGTGATGCGCGAGGCGATGGGGCTGGGTGGGGAGTTGCCGGGGCTGGCGCGGTAGTGTTCTGCTCCCTCTCCCCTCGGGAGAGGGCTGGGGTGAGGGGAGTCTGCGACGGTGGAAGTTTATTGCACAGGTTTTGTAGGGCGGAACCCCGAAGGGTTTCCGCCGGATGGTTTGGAGCCTGAAATTCCAGACACCAAAAACGACACCATCTGCTCCGCAATTCTTCTTGGGGCCATATTCGGCCTTGAACATGCGGCGGAAACCCTTCGGGGTTCCGCCCTACGAGTTCTCCGTATATTAATTCGGCAACGCCCCCTATTTTATGAAGGGCGGCGATCAACTCTCTAGCCTTTGATATATCCTGGGTGGATATCAGCGGTTGTCGGCCGGAAAAAAATTCATCAACAACGTCCTTGGACTCTTGAAGATTCAGTGTGGAAAACGAGCGTATTATCTGAATGTTGGCCACTTTGTTGATGCCGGCCAAGTTCATCAGTATTACTTGTGGCATTACCACGGCATTCGGGTTGCCGCATCGTTCATAGATCGCCATCGAATCTTCGAGTGGGCGATGATGGTCGAGCGTAATTGGAGAGCCCTTGTCACGGGTAACCAGCAAGGGCGAGTTGCCGGCCAGCGCATGGCAAATATTGCCTGTATCAAGATAGGCGACAGACTGGTAATAAAATACCCAACCGTCAGCAAATTCTCGTGTGGCTGAATCGATGATTTTGATTTCCACCGACTCGGAATCGGTGCGGCATAGCTCACGCTCAGCTATTTCCCGTGCCTGCGCAAAAGATAGGCTCATTTCGCCCCCATCCCCTCCCGATACCGACTCGGCGCTTCCCCCGTCCATTTCCTGAACGCCCGCGTAAAATTCGCCGGGTCGGCATAGCCAAGCCGATAGGCAATCTGCTCCAGCGTCAGTCCCGCATTGCCGAGCAGGCGAATTGCATCTCTGCGTCTTACCTCATCCAGCAAATGCTGAAACGTTTGCCCGTGTTGCTGCAGGCGGCGCTTGAGCGTGCGTGACGACATGAACAGGCGGGAGGCCACGTTGTCGAGGTCGGGGTAGCCGCCGGGGCCGGGGCTGAGCACGGCGCGCACGCGCATGGGAATGTCGTCGGTTTCGTCGAGCAGGGCGAGTTCGCGTTCGCATTGCTCCACGGCCAGCTTGGCGGCCACCGGGTCAGACATGATCAGCCGGTTTTCCAGCGCGGCACGCGGAAAGCGCAACTGGTTGGCGCCCCGGCTGAAGCGCATGGGCGGCAGGCGGTCCTTCCAGGCGGCGTAATAGGGTGGCTCGGGAAAGTCGAACCAGATTTCGCCGCTGTCCCAGCCGGCACCGCTGATAAAGTTGCCGGCGCGGGCCAGGCCGACCAGAATGTTTTCCAGGGCAAACTGGCGCATCAGGCCCATCGGGTAGTTTTCGACGATCTCGATGACGGCTACATCGTCTTCTTCGTGCATTTGCAGGGCGAAGAGCACGGTACGCAGGCGGATAAAGCGCTCGCCCAGGCGTATGGCCTCGCGCAGGTTTGAGCAGCTCATCAGGGCGTAGCCGAGAAAGCCGTGTGAGGTGAGCTGGGTTTTCAGGCCGAATTCGTAGCCGATGGCGGGGTCCTTGGTCAGGAACCAGGCATTGGCGACGATATGCACGAATTGCGCAGGCGCTATGCGTGCCTCGGGGCTTTCAAAGATGGCCGGGTCGAGCGTGGTGCCGGCCAGCATCTGCTCGCGGGTAAAGCCGCGCGCGCAGACCAGTTCCAGCAGCAGCCGGGGGTAGGCCACGGGGACGACGGGCTTGTTGGGGTCCAGCTCTTTCTTCATGATGACCTTCATTCGATCAGTGTTAAGACCTTAGCGGGATTGGCCTGATTTGACAAGAACAATGGCGCATTCCCGCCTATCGGGCCGGGGCGGTTGCTTAGCATACTTAGATGGTCATCGAAGTGATGGGTTGGGGGCGATAGCGGCACTCCGCAGAATATGCCCCTTCCGTCGCAGCACAGGCTAAAGAGCGCCCCAGGGCTCACGAAAACAACAGGACACGCACCATGAATGCACGCGCAAAACTCGCGGCCAAGCCGCCCGTCACCATTACGCCGCGCCGTATGCAGTTTGAGTTTGACGACGCCATTCCTGCGTTCTGGTTCGATAACGATGTTTTCAAGACCCTGCTGCTGGCCGGCCTTTCCACCACCTTTCCCGAAGGCGAGCGCTTTTTCATGCGCGCCGTGCGCGAATTCCAGGAGGGCGTGACCGACCCCGTGCTGCGCAAGCAGGTGCGTGGCTTTATCGGGCAGGAAGCGCACCACGGCAACGAGCATGAGTCCTTCAATGCCTTTATTGAAAGCAAGGGCTTTCCCGCGCAGGCCGAGTCGGACTTTGTGCAAAAAGGCATCGCCTTTCAGGAAAAGCACCTGTCGCGCGAGCGTCGCCTCGCCAAGACCTGCGCGCTGGAACACTTCACTGCCATGTTTGCCGAACTGATGCTGGAATACCCCGAGTTCTTCAAGGGCATGGACGAGCGCGTGCTGCCGCTGTGGCTGTGGCACGCGGTGGAAGAAAGCGAGCACAAGACGGTTGCTTTTGATGTGTACCAGAGTCAGGTAGGCAGTTACTGGATACGCAGCAGTGAAATGGTGAAGACCACCATCGAATTTTCCTTTTTCACGGCGCTGCACATGTACCGGCTCTCGCGCGCGGTGGAGGGCGGCATCGGTTTTCGCAACACGCTCAAGGGCCTCGATTTCCTGTTTGGCCGGCAGGGTTGGCTGCGCAAGCTGGGGCCCAAGTATCTTGCGTATTATCGCCGCGATTTTCACCCCGACGAAGTGGACAGCACCGAGCTGCGTATCAACGCCATGCGCCGCCTGGCGGTCATGCTGAACAAGCCAGAACTGGCCGAGGGTTATGTATGAACACCATGGTGAAAAAGACCGGCATTACCGTGCGCCGCATGGATTTCAGCTTCAGTGATATTCCGCGCTACTGGTTTGGCGGCGACGTGCTGACCACGCACCTGCTGAATGCCATGTCGGTGACCTTCCCCGAGGGCGAGCGCTTTTTTGTGGAATCGGTGCGTGCTTTCCGTGAGGGCATTATCGACCCCACGCTGCAAAAAGAGGTGGGTGCCTTTATCGGGCAAGAGGCCATGCACGCGAAGGAGCACAATACCTTCAACCGCTATCTTGAAAGCCTGGGCCTCGACATAGCTGCCATCGAAGCCAATACCCTGCGTAATATCAACCGCACCCGCGAAACCATGCCGCCTGCTGTCAAGCTCGCCATTACCTGCGCGCTGGAGCATTTTACCGCCATTCTCGCGGAGCAGATGCTGGGCAACCCGGAAATCATGGAGGGCATGGACCCGCACATGCTCAAGCTCTGGGCCTGGCACGCCATTGAAGAAACCGAGCACAAGGGCGTAGCCTTCGACGTGTTCCAGTCGCAGGTAGGCGACCACGACATGCGTCGCCGCGTCATGCGCCGCGTGACCTTCTTTTTCATCATGCGCAACAGCTATTTTACCGGCCGCCTGCTCTATGAAGACGGCAAGTTGTTCAGCCCCAGCGTCTGGTACAAGGGCGCAAAAAAGCTGTGGGGCAAGAAGGGGCTGCTGCGCGGCATGTTGTCCAACTACCTGGAATATTATGACCGCGATTTCCACCCCTGGCAGCGCGACAGCCGCGCCATGGTGGAAGCGTGGAAGCAAAAGCTTGGGCTGGATCAATTGCCTGCTGCTGTTCAGCCGGCAGCTGTCCCGGCAGAGGTGGTGGCCGCACCCGCTGAAAACAGCGCGCCGATTGTAGTGCCAGAAGTGCCCAAGGCACCGCGCAAACCGCGCGTGAGCAAGCCCAAGGTAGTCGCGGCCGACCTGACTGATGCCGTCACCCCCAAGCCCGCACGCACTCCTCGCCGCAAGCCGGCGGAGCCGGAGCCCCAACTGCACTGACATTTTTTATGCGGACAAGTCCCTATTGCGCCGACTTTGTGTCGGCGCTTCTTTGTCCGTCAGGGAAGAGGTGTGCCCGTAATACAGGGAACACGGCGCTATTTGCGGTATGCACTATTGTTGGTACACGCCAGCATTTCCGGTTTTGTAGGGCGGGTGCAACCCCGCCGCAGCGCAGAACGGCGGGTTGCACCCGCCCTACGGCCAGCCATTGGCACCGCCCGGTCACAGGGGATTGCACCCCCGCTCAAAACCATTACCATGTGCCAGCCGGGTTTCTGCCATCAGCCGATGGTACCGGCGCCATCCCGGCCCACAAGGGCTTTCACCTGCCAACAAGAGCATGCGCCCTATGCTGAGTTTCCTGCCGGCCCCCCTCAAGGGCTTTATCGCCACCATCCTGCTGGCCATCAACAGCATCTTCTGGTGCAGCCTGCTCTTCATCATGACCTTCGTGAAGTTCCTGCTGCCCTTTACGGCCGGACAAAAGGTCTGCCGCTCCATCATGCACTGGATTGCGGCCAACTGGATTGGCTGCAACGGCCTCTGGATCAACCTGGTGCGGCGCACGCGCTGGGTGGTGGAGGGCATGCCCGATCTGGACATGGGCCACACCTATATGGTCACCAGCAACCACCAGAGCTGGGCCGATATTTTCGTGCTGCAATACCAGTTCAACCGTCGTCTGCCCATGCTCAAGTTCTTTCTCAAAAAGGAGCTGATCTGGGTGCCCGTGCTCGGGCCGGCCTGGTGGGCGCTGGAATTCCCCTTCATGAAGCGCTACAGCAAGGAATACCTCGCCAAACACCCCGAGAAGAAGGGGCAAGACCTGATCACCACGCGTCAGGCCTGCGAGCGCTACAAGACGAACCCGGTATCGGTGTTCAACTTCCTCGAAGGCACGCGCTTTACCCCGGCCAAGCACGCCGCGCAGAAGTCGCCCTTCAAGTACCTGCTCAAGCCCAAGGCCGGCGGCATTGCCTTCGTACTCGACGCCATGGGCGACCAGCTGAAGAGTCTGGTGAATGTCACCATTCACTATCCCGACGGCGCCCCCGGCTTCTGGGCCCTGCTCAGCGGCAAGATGACGCAGGTCATTGTCCACATCGAGCAGCTGCATATTCCCGGCGAGTTTTTGAACGGCAACTACGATCAGGACGAGGAGTATCGTCGTAACTTCCAGCTGTGGGTGACCCGGCTGTGGGAAGAAAAGGATGCCCTGCTGAGTACGCTGCACGAGCAATATCCACCGCAGGCGCGGTGAGTCTCAGGGGGCAAGACTGTCGAGAAAAAGCCGGGGCGGGATGATGGCAATGCCCTGGTAAGGGTGCATCTGTAGCAGGTCAACATCGCCGCTCACGATCACCTTCGTGTTCGTGGAAACGGCCAGCTCCAGGAATTTATTGTCCTTGGGGTCAGCGCAATCACTAATGTGCTCCGTGACCGTCTCCATTCGCAGGGACTGCGCCAGCATCACGAGAAAGCTCAGCCGTTCTTCTTCGCTGTACCAGCGCGCAAATTTCCGGCGGCCGGAAACCTCCTCAAGCTCGTCCCAGGTTTCCCGCGACCAGATCGGCTGAAAATCACGAAACGCCGCCACAACAGCCTGCCGCGACGTGGACAAAGGGCTCATAAGGGCGCTGATGAGCACATTGGTGTCCAGAATGATGGTGGTCCGCACCGCTTAATCGGGGCTCTTGATAAAAGCAGAGCGCTCCGCGTCAGTCATACCGTCGTCTTCAGGGTTCTTCAGCGCCAGCCGGGCAAAGAACTGCTCCAGCCGGGCCGCCGTATCCAGCGGCGTGGCCGGGCTCAGTTTCTGGATGATCTCAGCCACATCGCCGCTGATCTTCACCGGGATGGTCACGAAGATGGGGTGCCCATGGCTGGTAACAATCACGGCATCTTTCCGGGCTTCGCGGGAAAAGCTGCCGAAGCGAAGCTGGGCATCGCGGGAGCTGATGGTTTGCATGGTCGTTGGTCTGTCATATTGTAGCTACAATATCCATTGTATTGATAATAGCTACTTTTGCAAGTGGCTCACTTCTTCCTGAACTGCCCCGGCGTTTGCCCCGTCCAGCGCTTGAAGGCTCGCGTAAAATTGGCCACATCCGAGTAGTTCAGCCGCTCGGCAATATGGTCAATGCTCAGCTCCCGCTGCCCCAGCAACTGTGTGGCCTTCTGCCGGCGCAACTCTTCCAGAATGTCCGAATACGTGGTGCCCTGCTGCGCCAGCTGGCGCTTGAGGGTGCGCTCCGACATATGCAGCTGCTCCGCCACCTGCTCCACACTGCGGAAACCGGCGGCTTCGCTGTAGATCAGGCTCCTCACCTGTTGCACCACACTGCTGCGCTCGCCCAGCGCGGCCAGCTCGCGTTCGCACTGCTCGCGCGCCAGTTGCGCCGCCACCGGGTCACTCATGACCAGTGGCAGTTGCAGGTAGGTTGCGGCAAATACCAGCCGGTTGCAGGGCTGGTTGAAGTGCACGGGCCCGCTCAGCAGGTGAGCAAAGTGTCCGAAGTAGTCAGGCCTCGCAAAGCGCGTGTCGGCCCGGCCCTCCAGCTGCTTGCCGGTGGCCGCCATGCCCATCTGCGCGAGCCCTACCAGCAGCGCAAACACCGCCACCTCACCCAGAAAGTAGTCCGGGCTGGTCTGGTCGATATAGAGGCTGGCCTGCTCACCCACCACCTCAAGCCGCAGGTTGATGGCCGACATGCGCAGGCGCGTGAAGCGCTGGGCAATGTCCAGCGCCTCCTGCACGTTCTTCGCCGTCATGGCCGCCAGCCCGATAAAGCCATGGCTGGACAGCTTCATCTGCATACCCAGGTAGAAGCCCAAAGCGGGCTCGCCGGTGAGCAGCAGGGCGCGCTTCAGGGCACGGTTGAAGTCGGCCTCGTCCAGCCGAGCCAGCGGGTCGCGCAGGTCGGCCACGGTCAGCGCGCTGGCTGCCAGCACCTGCTCGGCGGTCACCTGCCAGCGCTTGACCGTTTCGATCAGCAGCAGCAGGTAGCCGCCGGGAAGGCTGCGGCGCTCGGGAGGGGAGGGCAGGGTCATGGTCAGAATCGTGGTCCGTTGACCGTTGATATTGGCACGAAATGACAAAAAGCTGTCACAAAATAACCTGTGGAAACCGGGCGGTCAAAGGCATATTGAGGCTGTATTGAACATCAATCAATGTAACAGTTAATTATGAGGCCGTTATGACTGCTATGAATACCGCCGCCGCCGACACCAAGAAGCAACCGCTCGGTGCCATGGCCAATATTCCCCCGCGTCGCATGGACTTTGAGTTCTCCACGGACCGGAGCAGTCGTTACTACTATGGCAACAACCCCTTCCTCAGCTCCTTCATGACGGCCCTGTCGTCGCTGTTTCCGGAGGGCGAGTCCTTCTTCGTCGAGGCCGTGCGGCACTACCGCAGCCAGATCACCGAGCCGATGCTCAAGGCCCAGGTGTCCGGCTTTATCGGTCAGGAAGCCATGCACTCCAAGGAGCACCAGGCCTTCAACGAGGCCGCCGCCGCCACCGGCTACCCCGTGGACAAGCTGGACCGCGATGTCGGCCTGCTGCTGAAGGCGGCGCAGGACTATCTGCCCAAGGGCATCCAGCTGGCGGCCACCGTTTGTCTGGAGCACTACACCGCCATCATTGCCGAAATGCTGCTGCGCGACCCCGAGGTGCAAAAGCAGTTCTCCCCGGAAATGCAGAAGCTCTGGCTCTGGCACGCGCTGGAAGAAAACGAGCACAAGACCGTGGCCTATGATGTATACGAACAGGTCAATGGCAGCTATGCCCTGCGCGCCGGCACCATGATCCCCACCACCGTGATCTTCTTTGCCGTCACCTTCTGGTTCCATGGCCGCCTGCTGGCCTCCGACGGTCAGCTCTTCAAGGTCAGGCAGAACCTGTCCGGCCTCAACTATATGTTTGGCCGCAAGGGCGTATTCTCGCGTCTGCTGCCCAAGTACCTGGACTTCTTCAAGCCCGGCTTTCACCCCAAGCAGCACGATACCGACGCCCTGCTGGAGGAGTGGCGCGAAAAGCTGTTTGCCGACGGCGGCCTGCTGCGCGACCAGATCAAGAATCCTCAGGTATTGGGCAAGCACTGAGCCCGATTGGCCCCCACAGGGATGTGGGGGCATCATGCCGGACCACCGACAGACATGGGCGGCCATGCGATCCCTTTCCGCAATCCGTCCATCAAGCCAATTGTCCCTACCCCGCCCGCACGATAAAATGCCCGCCACTTTCAGGCCTTTTGGCCTGCCCGCATCTCCTGTCAGGTAGCGCCGTGCTCGCAGCGGCAGCCGTTGAGCCCCGAACCGTGAATGATTTGAACCCCAGGCAACGGGAAGCCGTGGCCTATATTGACGGCCCCCTGCTGGTGCTGGCCGGCGCCGGCTCCGGCAAGACCTCGGTGATCACCCGCAAGATCGCCTACCTGATCCAGGACTGCGGCATATCCGCCAGCAAGATCTACGCGGTGACCTTTACCAACAAGGCCTCACGCGAAATGAAGGAGCGCGCCGGCAAGCTGGTGCAGGGCCGCGAGGCGCGGGGCCTGACCGTGAGCACCTTCCATAACCTTGGCATGAATATCCTGCGCCGCGAGTTGAAGACCTTCGGCCTGAAAAGCGGTTTTTCGATCTTCGACTCCGATGACTCCCGCACCCTGATCGGCGAACTGCTGCACAAGGAAAACGCCAGCGACAAGATCGACCTGATCCGCAACCTGATTTCCCGCTTCAAGAACGAGTTGGTGTCACCCTCGGAAGCGATTTCACGCGCCGAGAATGATGGCGAAGTGCTGGCCGCACAGGTTTACTCCGTCTACGACCGCCACCTGCGCGCCTACAACGCCGTCGATTTCGACGACCTGATCCTGCTGCCCACCTGTGCCTTCCGCGACAACAAGGAGCTGCGCGAAAAATGGCAGCACCAGGTGCGCTACATGCTGGTGGACGAATACCAGGACACCAACTCCGCGCAATACCTGCTGGTGAAGTTGCTGGTGGGTGCGCGTGGCGCGCTGACGGCGGTGGGCGATGACGACCAGTCCATTTATGCCTGGCGTGGCGCCCGCCCGGAAAACCTCGCCGAGCTGGGCGTTGATTATCCGCAATTGAAAGTGGTCAAGCTGGAGCAGAATTACCGCTCCACCAGCCGTATCCTGAAAGCGGCCAATACCGTCATCGGCAATAACCCGCACCTCTTTGAAAAAAAGCTGTGGAGCGACCATGGCATGGGCGACCCCATCCGCGTCTTTACCTGCCGCAATGAAGACGGCGAGGCGGAAAAGGTCGTTACCGATATTCTCAATCGCAAGCTCATGATGCGTGCCGAGTTCCGCGATTTTGCCGTGCTCTATCGCGGCAATTTCCAGTCGCGCCTGCTCGAAACCAAACTGCGCGAATTCCAGATACCCTACAAGCTCTCGGGCGGCACCTCATTTTTCGCACGTCAGGAAATCAAGGACATCATGTCCTACCTGCGCCTCATCATTAACCCGGACGACGACAACGCCTTCCTGCGCATCGTCAACACGCCCAAGCGCGAGATTGGCCCCAGCACCCTGGAAAAACTTGGTTCCTACGCCCAGCAACGCGGCTGCTCCATGTTTGCCGCCTGCGACGAAATGGGCCTGGGCCTGCACTTGCCGGATCGGGCGTTGGCCAATCTGCAGGAATTTTCCACCTGGCTACGCGAAACCGCGCGCGAAGTGGTCGATGGCGAAAGCGTGCAGGGCATACGCCAGATGATTTCCGACATCGGCTACGAAGATTACCTGCGCGAGCAGTCGGCTACGCCACAGGCAGCGGAAAAGCGCATCGAGAACGTCAATAATTTCCTGCTCTCCATCCAGCGCATGGCGGAGAAAGTGGAGGAAGACGATGAACATGATATCGAGGCCGTCATCCGCAAGCTGGTGCTCATGGACATTCTCGAACAGCAGGCCGAGCAGGACGACTCCGACCGCGTGCAACTACTGACCCTGCACGCCGCCAAGGGCCTGGAATTTCCGCACGTGTACATGATCGGGCTGGAAGAGGAACTGCTGCCGCACCGCAACAGCATTCAGGCCGAAACCGTGGAGGAGGAGCGGCGGCTGATGTACGTGGGCATTACCCGCGCCAAGAAATCGCTGACGCTGACGCTGGCCGAGCGCCGCAAGTCCGGCGGCGAAAACTTGCCGACCACACCCAGCCGCTTCCTCGACGAATTGCCGAGCGAAGACCTGGAGTGGGAAGGCAAGACCAGCAGCCGCAGCGTTGAGCAGAAGCAGGAACTGGGCAAGGCGCATCTGGCGGGGTTGCGGGATTTGCTCAAATAAGGGCGGGCTGATCGAGTCGGTGCGCATGGGCGTCTTGATGAATGCCCCGTTCTTGGTCACGTTCAAAGGCGCCGGGTCCCCGCGTTCGTGGGGATGACGGTTTTCTTTTTAAGGTGCAGCCAAGAATTTTCACGCAGCTTTTTTTGCCATCAGATATGAACCTGTCACCGAGCCATACAAATTCATCGTCGCCCCCGCGAACGCGGGGGGCCAGTGCCTTTGCTCTACCTGTGTGTAGGTTGGGCTGAGCGCCTGGGGTGCTTGCATCAGCCGTGCTGTTGGGCTTCGCTGCGTTCAGCCCAACCTACGTGCTTCATCAACATACCTAGGGTCTGTTGACGTTTCATTGATCGCGGCGCCGGAGACTGTAAAGCCCCAGTGCAAGGAATGAGGAGCACGGTGTACTTGTTGTACACAAGCGACGAAAGACGCCGCAATGGGGCTTTACAGTCCCGTCCCGAAGGGTTGCTGGTCAAAATCGCGCCATACCGCGTTTCTCCCTCCTCGTGTGGAGCTACCACAAGTCGTCGGTCGTGCCTTGT
>Ga0302187_10001256_pt1 | contig 21645 bp, 18 predicted proteins | sample II_Bog_E1_3_FD_202120 | JGI IMG/M metagenome (GOLD analysis project Ga0302187, IMG submission 202120) | Peat permafrost microbial communities from Stordalen Mire near Abisko, Sweden - II_Bog_E1_3 | ecosystem: Environmental > Terrestrial > Soil > Wetlands > Peat | place: Sweden: Abisko...
AGGCCTGGGACTGCCTATTATTGGACGTTTGTTGGGCCACTCCCAAGCATCGACCACCGCCCGCTATGCGCACCTTGATAACGATCCACTTCGGCGGGCTTCCGAGGCGATAGCGGGCCGCATCTCCGCCGCACTTCAAGGCCACCGGTCCGGCTCGCTAATTAAATTTCACCGGCGCAGTCGCAGAGACGCTCCATGAGCATGTCCGCTTTGCCCCGAGGTGTAAATCGGCGTCCAACTTGGACCCCAGGCAGGACCGCTGTAACGCGTTGCGGCGAAACGATTTTCAAGAAAAAGGTGGGGGTCACGGTTGGACGCCGACCGATCACACCAAAAATGACCAATTACGCTTCTGCTTCAATGATTTAGTGCTCAATCTGGGTGGGGTCCAAGTTGGACGCCGATTTACAGCCTAACGGGCGGCTTCAACGGAATACAGATGACCAACGGGGAGAGACCTATGTTTAGCAAGCACACATTCGGCGCTCGCAGCTATGGCCACTATCAGGGTTATCGCGAAAAGGGTGACGCCGGGCCTGGGCTGACGAAAGCGTGGCGTGCGGCGCAGAAAACAAAGCGGCTTCGCGCGGAGGCTTTCATGGCAGCGCCGCCTCATAGCGGATCCCTTCGCCGGTCTGGCTGTCGCTGGCGAAGTGCGGTCGGAAAGATGCCTGGAGGAGGGGGTAAAGCGGGTTCAGCCCGATTGCCTTGAATGCCGTGAGGACGACTTGATAGCGTGGCGTGAGGGTTTGCCGGAAGACTTGAAGGTTACGACCAAGCAGCGGTTCGTGAATGACCTCAAGGCCGCACTAAACGCCGCGTGGCCGCGGCTGTCGGCAGATCGGAAGAAACTAAACCCGACCTTCCTCGCCATTGTGAAGGCCGGCTTCAAAGCCGAGCGGATCGATGATGATGATGATGGGTCGGTTGCTCGCGATAACCAAATTCTCACGGATGAGGAGGTTGGCGCCCTTCTTCAAGCTGCGTATGAAGTCGATCAAGAGCAAGGATTTGATGGCGATCTATATCGGATCGTCGTATGTCTGGCCGCGACCGGGGCGCGGTATGCCCAGGTCAGGCGAATGCGCGTGGGCGACGTACAGGTTTCTGCACGGCGTCTGATGGTGCCGGGTTCCTACAAGGGGCGCGGCGGCAATAGCGGCTCAGACCCGGTCCCAGTGGGTGACGATGTAATTGCGGTGCTTTTACCCGCCATCGCCGGGCGGCCAAGCGATGCACCTCTTTTCGAGCGATGGATCCACGAACAGGAGCCGAGGGGTATCGTCTGGAAGAAGTCTGAACGCGGTCCGTGGAAAAGAGCCGAACTTGCACGTCCTTGGAAGGCCATTCGCGAGCGCGCCGGTATGCCGAAGGTCATTCCCTATGCTTTGCGGCACTCGAGCATCGTGCGAGGTCTCAGAAAGGGCTTGCCCATCCAACAGGTCGCCAAACTGCACAATACCTCAGTCAAAATGATCGAGCGGCACTACGCGAAATACATTGCGACAGCCTTGGAAGACCTCGCAAGGGCGGCAGTTGTATCCCTGGTGCCGCGGAGTAATGGAAACGTGGTGCCGATGGGAAAACGTGCGTAAGGGAACAACAGAAGCGTACGGCCGAGTCCCGTAGCCATGTTGGAATGGTCGTCCCAGCTGCGAGATAAGTCGCGGGAATCGCACCCTCGTATTCAGCTTGGAAGTCGGAAAATTATTGAAATGTTTTCAAAAGCCATTCCGACATTTTGCAGCCGTTTGGTCGATTGAAATCACTTCAGAATTTCTCTTTGTCGGAATAGCCGCGGGTTTGACCTCCAGCGTGGGACGCAGCGCGTCGGTTATCTGCAAGCAACATTTCATATGGACGGCGTGATGGGTATTCTTTTTCTGCTGGCGTTTCTCGGACTTGGCGTAACGACCCTCATGAATCGCCTTGAGCGTTCATTGTTGGCATGGCAATAGTCGAGATCCCAGACTTGTCAAATATCCGTTGAACCCAGCGTGGTCGCCGTCCAAGACTCTATGATCATGCGGAAATGTAACCTGCGCCCGAACCGCTGCCAGCAGATTGACGTACGGATCCCCACCTCCACAGGGGCCAAGCCAATGACTCAGTTCGGCAGTCACAATCAAGCTTCGCTTCTCAAGTCGACCATAGGATGAGCGACCTCGTAACCCAGATAGCTTCGGAAACTACTCGAGGCAGCGGCAACAAGAGCAGCCTCGATTGGGTTATCATATTACACCATCGCCCAATGCCGCTTGACACCCTCTCAATGGAAACCTCGCACTGATCCGAAGGACGAAACTAGGAAGCATCAGAGGCCGAAGGGATATGTCTCGTCTTCGCCGGCGGTCACCCTCGTCGGCAACGGCGTCACCGCATGGGTCTCGTCAAACCATACGAAGGCATCGTATTGGTCCGGCAACGTCGCAAAGCCGTAGTGGCTCCAGCGCTCCGTCTCGGGCCGGTAGATGACGCCGATATAGCGTTCAAGCCGGGGGGCAGCCATGACGCGTCGCAACTCGGCGTGCTGACCGGCCCGCAAGTCCAGCAAAAAGCTTTCGGGGCCAACGTGGTGAAACAAGGCCTCGTAACTGTCAGGAAGGGATGGCCTTACAGTCTTGACCTCCATCGGTCCGTCCCAGTCGGTGGCCGCCGCGACGGTCCCCGTGTGAGTTCCGAAACCGATCAAGCTGGCGTCGCGTCCGTAGGACTGACGGCACAGCTGGCCGATGTTCAGCTCGCCGCGTTCCTGGCCCATGTCGGTGAACCGTGCGTCCCCGATGTGGGAATTGTGCGCCCAGACGACGGCTTTCCCATTCGAACCGGGCTGAGCCATGATGTTCGAGAGCGTATTGAACATGTGCTGGTCACGCTGGTTCCAAGACTCGTGAGAGGCAAGATACATTGCCCGGTAGTAGCTTTCCGCATCGGCCACCAGACGGGCGTTCTGCGCCGCGTCAAAAAACTCCGCGCTGTCCTGTCGCGCATATTGCAACTCGTTCTTGAGCAGATCGACAAGGGTGCGGGTTACCGGGATCTCGCAGAGCGCGTAGCCTTCAGTGAGCGACGCCTGTCCATAGGCTGCCGGCTCCCGTGACCACGGCGACAGGCAGGCATAGCGCTCGCGCGCCGCTTTCGCGGCTACGGGGTCGACGCGATCGAGGTAGGCGAGCACAGCGGCGATCGACGCCGTCATATTGTAGAGATCGAGGCCGTAAAACCCGACCTGCTTCTCAGGCGGCTTGTTCGTGTTGTGGTCGCGTAGAAAGCCTATGAAGGCGTCCACGTCCGTGTTGCGCCACATCCAGGTCGGAAAACGGCTGAATGGGGTTGAACTCATCGGCTGGCGCGGGCGGCCCCGGACGTAGCGATCGATCGCGGCAGCATCAGGCCAGTCAGCCTCCACGGCCACGATGGTGAAGCCGTGCCGCTCGATCAGGCGCCGCGTGATAGCGGCGCGGGCGCGGTAGAACTCCGAAGTCCCGTGCGAAGCCTCCCCAAGCAAGACGACACGTGACTGGGCAAATCGATCGAAGGCTGCACCGAAGGCGGGGTAATCTAGCGGCGGAAGCCGCTCTGCGGCGGCCTTCAGCACCGCCGCCGCAGAGGTGAGTAGCGGGTGCTCCGCGAGGGCCATGAAACAACTCCTTGATTCGCCGGGGTGCGCCAGGAAGCCATGCCGTGATCGGCTGACAAGGATACACTTAGACTGACTCTGGAACGTCGGCACCGGACGGCTAGCGCCCACCCCAGGAGCTAAACGCTATCCGGTAACACAGCTCGAAAGCAGTCTCGGAAACTACTCAGACGTCCGCTTTAACCGGCTTGATCCTGCGATGTTCACGACAGAAACTATCGCACCCATGACCATCGGCCATTGGATCAGGCCGTCCTTTTCAGGCTGGGCAGGCATGAGCGGCATATCTGAAGACCTAACAGACAGCCGATAGATTACCGGACTGCGTAGTTTCCGAGTCTATCTATGAGCTGTCACTGCCGATATCTGGGTGCGGTCTTGAAGTTATGTGATGTGATCAATCCGACCGCACTCCGGGAGACCTTTATGTCTGACGACAAGCAACTGAAACAGGCGGTGCTCGACGAACTGCAATGGGATCCGAGTGTAAATGCGGCTCATATCAGCGTGAGCGCCATGGATGGCATAATAAGTCTTACGGGCTACGTCGAAACTTTCTCAGAGAAATACGCGGCAGAGAGAGCCGCACGACGGGTCGGCAAGGTCAAGGCCGTAGCAGAGGAAATCGAGGTTCGCCTGCCTGCGAGCGTCAGGTACCGCGACGAAGAAATCGCTTCTGCGGCAGTTGATCGATTGAGATGGAACTCCGCCATTCCCGACGGAGTCGTGAAGCCGGAAGTCGAAAAGGGTTGGGTCACTTTGACTGGCGAAGTCGACTGGCACTTTCAGCAGGAGGCTGCCGCGGAAGATATCCGCGGACTTTGGGGCGTCATCGGCGTCTCAAATGACATTATCGTCAAGCCGAAGCCAAACGCGTCGAATATCAAGGACAAAATCATGATCGCGTTACAAAGGTCCTGGTTTGAACCTAAGACGATCAACGTGACCGCGGAAGGTGGGAATGTGACGCTGACTGGAAAAGTCCGCTCCTGGTCCGAGCGGGATGAAGCGGGCTCCACCGCCTGGGCCGCGCCCGGCACGACATCTGTCGAGAATCACATCTCGGTAGGCTGAGTTGAATGGTCACTGCCGGGTTAGCGACACGCCTTGCAAGACAACCCTTTCGTGATCCTGGAACCTTTCTTGATCACGCCAACGCATGAAAACATGGGCCTCTTCGGGATCAAGACTTCGCTTCGCGGGAACTCTTCTTGCCCATGAACTGGCCGACAACAGCATGGGCCGAAAGAGCCCAACGAAACTTTTTTTCTGAACATGATCACCAAGCCAGGAGCCGTAAACAATATGAAACAATCGCACCAAACACGCTCAGCCCGGGCGCTGTTTGAACCGACCCACGCTGGTGCCCTGAAGCTGGCCAATCGGATCGTCATGGCGCCGCTCACGCGAAACCGTGCTAGCGTCGGATTGGTCCCCGGACCGTTTGCGCTTGAATATTACGCCCAACGCGCTTCCGCCGGCCTGATCATCGCCGAAGCCACGCAGGTCTCCGCGCAAGCGCAAGGCTATGCCGATACGCCGGGCTGCTATACCGCCGAACAGATCCTTGGATGGAAAACGATCACCGACGCCGTGCACGCCAAGGGCGGCACCATGGTCGTTCAGCTTTGGCACACGGGTCGTGTCTCGCACACGAGCTTTCAGAAAGACGGCCAGGCGCCGGTCGGCCCTTCCGCCATCCGGGCAAACACCAAGACCTTCGTGGCAGGCCAAGGGTTTGTCGATGTCTCAATGCCGCGCGCTCTCGAACTAAAAGAGATTCCTGGCATCATCGCTGACTTTCGCCACGCCTGTCGCTGCGCCATTGAGGCCGGATTCGACGGCGTGGAGTTGCACGGCGCTCACGGATATCTGCTTGATGCCTTTCTGCGCGACGGAACAAACCATCGAACCGACGCTTATGGCGGCTCCATCGAGAACCGCGCAAGACTTCTTTTCGAGGTCACCAAGGTTTGCGCAGAGGCTATTGGCGCCGATCGCCTCGGCGTTCGGATATCCCCGGTCTCAACCGCCGGCGATTCTCGAGACAGCCACCCGCAGGCTCTATTCAATCATGTCGTCGAGGGGCTCAGCCCCGTCGGTCTTGCCTATGTCCACGTGGTAGAGGGCGAGACGGGCGGCGCCAGGGACAACATCCCGTTCGACTATGCCGCACTGCGCGACCGTTTCGATGGCGTCTGGATGGTCAATAATGGCTACAATCGGCAGATGGCAATCGACGCAGTAGCGAGCGGTCGCGCGGATCTGGTGTCGTTTGGGCGTCTCTTCATAGCCAACCCGGATCTGGTTGAGCGCCTCAGCAAGAATGCCCCACTCAATAAGCTTCTTGGTCAGGAGACGCTTTATGGCGGCGGCGCCCATGGCTACACCGATTATCCGACGCTCCAACAAAGTCATTCCGCCCAGCATGTTGGCGAGAAAACCCCGGCTTAAATCCCCAAGACCGACGCTCGGTGGACTCGGACTTCTCCAGCGCCATTGTCCGATCGCCTATCCGCCAAAACTCTGATGGAAGTACGTCGGCTCCAACAAGATTGTCGTCCAGTGACCACTAGTGCGTGGTCTGGACAGCCTGCCCGCTTCCGCAAGCGTCATAACCTCATCCGGTACTTGAAGCCCATCCTCTCAAGTTTGGTAATCGGTTTCACTTCGACAGGAGCGCGCGCCATGGCCATCGAGGAACCGAAGTTTTCTGTCGCCGTCCACGAAGGCGCCTGCGAAATCCGCGACTATCAAGCGGCGACCGCGGCGGAGGTCACCGTCACGGGTGACCAAAAAAGCGCCGGAACCAAAGGATTTAGATTACTTGCCGGCTACATCTTTAGTGGTAACACAAAACACCAAGCCATCGCCATGACAGCGCCCGTGTCCCAGCAACAAATTGGGCAAACACTCGCGATGACAGCGCCGGTCACCCAAACTCCGTCGGATGGCGCTTTGGTAGTTCGATTCACCATGCCGAGCGGTTATTCGCTTGATACGCTTCCGGAACCAAACGACTCAAACATCAAGTTGAGAAACGTTGCGCCGGCCCATTTCGCCGTCATTAGATTTTCCGGGCTCGCCAACAAGGCAAGCGTCGACGCCAAGACCGCCGAGCTGGACAAGTTCACGAAGGAACGCCACTTGCAAACCATCGGACCTGCATCGCTCGCCCAATACAACCCGCCTTGGACCCTTTGGTTTATGAGACGAAACGAAGTGATGATTCAGCTGAAGGCGTAGTCTTGCGCCCACACTTCGCGCCGGAACGTCCTACAATGAACTGACACAATCCGCTTCGCTATCTGACAAAGCCACCGCCGAGGGCCAGCCGATGCAGATCCTTCCACACACCTTGCCCGCGATCATCGGACTGCCTTGGGAATATCTGGCTATAGCTCTGGCCATTTGTCTGACGTTTTCGGCACTTGGCTTCAAACGCGTCGAGTATTTTGTGAGCCTCGGCTATGCGGCCTCGATTGCCGCGCAGTCAATCGTCATGCCGCTGCTGTATCGGGAAACGCTCCGGGATTGGGTACTGGTGCAGGCGGCGCTACTTTTAGCCTACGGACTGCGACTGGGTACATTTCTCGCCATTCGGGAGCGGACTGCGTCCTTCCTGAAGCAGCAGACGGAAAACGCCTCACGCGGCACGCCGGTGCGCGGTCCGATGAAGTCGGCCATTTGGGTCAGCGTCTCGGTTCTCTACGTTCTGATGTTCTTGCCGGCGCTGCTAACAATGTCGGCGCAGGCAGTCGGTTTGTCACTACCATCGGCGCCCGTGGGGGTTGCGTTGATGGTGGTCGGACTTGGGCTGGAGGCTTGCGCCGACTGGCAGAAATCCCGGTTCAAGCAAACGCATCACGACCGGTTCTGCGATGTAGGCCTATACCGCATAGTCAGGTTTCCTAACTATTTCGGCGAGATGATCTTCTGGCTTGGAAGCTGGATATCAGCCATGTCGGCCTTTCAAAGCCCGTTGGCGTGGTTGCTCGGCGGCTTTGGCTTCGTGTGCATCGAACTGGTAATGCTTGGCTCTAGCCGCCGCCTGGAGATGAAACAAACCAACCGCTATGGCTCCGATACGGTCTATCAGGCTTACGCCAGGACAACGCCGATCCTCTTTCCAATGGTGCCGCTCTACTCGCTGCTAAATCTGAAAGTGTCTCTCGGATGACGGCGGGTCGGGTATGCGTTGTCGGTGCAACGGGTTATTTAGGTAGCCGAGTCGTGGCCGAACTGCGTGCCCGTTCCATCCCGGTTGTGGCGATCCTGAGCGACCGTTCGTGCGAACGAGATCAACGCGGATTACTCGCGCTCGGTGTGACGTTAGCCTTTGTTGACGCCTCTCGGATTGAATCATACGGCGAGGCGCTTTTAGATGTGCGCGTTGCGATCTCATGCATGGCCTCTGCCAACACCAACGTCGATGCAACCGACGACTTCTGGGCAATTGACCGTGACGCAAACATTCGTTTCGGAGTTGAGGCAGTCGAAGCCGGCGTCGCACATGTGATCCTGGTTGCAACATTCGAAGGGCGGGCTTCCCGTCACGTTACCGCTTTCAGTAACGCAAAAGAGGTTGCGGTCGACGCGATCGATGCGGCGTGTCGCGACGAGGGCGTCGCGTTCACTGTCATTCGCCCAACTGCATACTTTAGTGATCTGACAAATCGCGCCTTCAATTCGGTGCTCAAACATGGACAACATAACGTCCTGGGACAGGGAGTTCATCGGATTAATCCAATCGATGGGCGCGACGTTGCCGTCTTTATCGCCGACTGTCTTCATAATCCCGCTAAGGCCGGTCGCGAGCATCAAGTAGGAGGTCCCGAGACCTTCTCGTTTCTTGAGATAGGAATACTGGCTGCGGACGTGATTGGGCAGCCAGGTACTCTAAAAATCAGGAAGATTCCCATTTGGTCTTTACGCTTGCTTGCGGCGATGGCATCGGCCGCAGGGCTGGTCTCTCGTAGGTTTCGACGATCTGCGGCGATGCTCGAATGGATGATCTATGCTGGCACGCACGATGCGGTTGCGCCTGTCTGTGGAGCGCGGAAGCTTCGCGACGATTTTCTTTCAAAGTTGAAAAAGTCGCACTAAACCCGTCTTGCATTCCTACGATTTATGCGATCACCGTGCTGAACGTACGACGGCGTTGAAATCGAGTACCCGATCTTGTTCCAAGCCGGATATCGAACCGGATCGTAGCCCAGCGTGTCTGTACAAGGCAGGTCACAATTTTGGGTGGAAGCGCGCACCATTGGCTTTCGTACTTATAAGCTAGCATTACAGTTGCCCTTTCTGAAGATCTCTGAATCCATGGGCAACCATGATTCGAAGATCGTGGGCGCAGACAGCGTCGATTGAAGAAACGCTTGGATTATGGGCTGCGTCGCTTCGTCAGGTGAAGAAGCGGATACGTCCGTTGTTCGGGCAAGAACGTGTTGCGAGGAACGCAGGCCAGTTTCTGGAAGGTCTGCTCGGCGATGAGCAACGCAAGACTGGTTGGATGCGCGCGGAGGCGGCTGGCGATTCTGGTCCATGGCGGCAACAGGCGATCCTTGGTCGCAGGGATTGGGACGCCGATGGCTTGCGAGATATCGTGCGCGACTATGTCAACAGCTCTCAGGGAACGAGGACAGCGGCGCCTTCAAAGCGGCCTGCGCGGAGATCAGCAAGCGCCTCGTTGGCCTGCTCGAGCGGATAGCTCGTCGTCCTGGTTACGATACCCATCTTGGGCGCCAGGCGCAGGAAATCTATACCATCCTGCCTTGTAAGATTGGCGACTGACACGAGTTGCCGCTCCTCCCAAAGCAATTCATAGGGAAAACTCGGGATATCGCTCATATGAATGCCGGCACAAACGACGCGGCCTCCCTTGCGAACCGCTTTCAACGCCAACGGTACAAGGTCTCCCACGGTTGCAAAAATGATCGCCGCATCGAGCGAATCCGGCGGCATTTCATCCGAGCCGCCGGCCCATTTCGCGCCGAGACTCCGTGCGAAAGCCTGTGTGGCAACGTCTCCCGGCCGCGTAAAGCCGTAAACCGATCGGCCCTGCCACTTCGCGACCTGCGCTATAATATGAGCCGCTGCGCCGAATCCGTAGAGCCCAACCTTTTTACCCTCGCCGGCAATCACGAGTGAACGCCAGCCGATGAGACCGGCACAGAGCAAAGGTGCCAGCGAGACGTCGCTGCCAAGCTCGCCGAGCGGGAAAGCAAAGCGGGCATCCGCGATCGCAGCAGTCGCAAAGCCGCCGTCACGCGTATATCCTGTGAAGAGCGGATCGTCGCAGAGGTTTTCGTGGTGCAGGCGACAAAACGGACAGACGCCGCAGGTGTGGCCGAGCCAGGGAATGCCAACCCGCTCACCGATACTTAACCCCTCGACACCGGCGCCGATCGCATCGATACGGCCGACGATCTCATGTCCGGGAATGATCGGAGATTTGGGGTCGGGCAGCTCGCCGTCCAGCACGTGCAAGTCGGTTCGACAGACGCCGCAAGCCAGCACCTTGACCCGGATCTCACCCGGTCCTGGCTGCCGGTCAGGCAGATCGGTCCATACTAGGCGGGTTCTTGGCTTATTTAGTACCATCGCCTTCATGGTCGTTTACCTACGGTTGAAGCCACTTTGCGTTGGACGGAGACGGGTTCGAAATGCCGACGAGAAATAGGCTGAAAGGTTCTAGTTGCTCGACATTTGTTTGAGCTTCTGCAGTACGCGCGGGAGAGCGTTTGGCAGGTCTTCCGCGACGAGGCCCAATCCATATTCTGTAGCCGCCGCTCCATGCAGCCAAACCGCCGCTGCCGCAGCATCAAAGGGCGGCATGCCCTGGGCGAGCAACGCTGCGACAAAACCTGTCAAAACGTCACCGCTCCCGCCCGTCGCGAGTTGCGCGGGGGCATTTGAATTGATGATTGCGCGTCCATCCGGGGCAGCAATTACAGTGTCGGGGCCTTTAAGCACCACCACGGCGTTGGATTGCTTCGCCGCGTTACGAGTGCGTTGCAGCTTATCGCCCTCGAAATGGAACAGCCGCTTGAATTCGCCAGCATGCGGGGTCAGCACGCACGGCCCAGCAATCGCTCGAAACAGATCCTCCGGCGCCTCGGCGAACGACGTCAGTGCGTCGGCATCGAGCACCGCTGCGCGCCTGGTCGCGAGCGCGGCAAGGACGAATTGCCTGGTCGACGCACCAACACCGGCGCCAGGCCCGATCGCAATGACGTTGCGGCGCCGGTCGGCCAGCAGCACCTCGAACTCTTCGAGACCGTCAAAGCTGTCAACGATTGCATCGATCAGCGACGTCGCGTAGATGCTCCAGACCCTGGAAGGGGCGGCGAGCGTGACCATACCGGCTCCCGCGCGCGACGCAGCCATGGCGGTCATCCGACTGGCGCCGGTGATGGCCTCGCCGCCAAGGATGAGGACTTCACCACGCTTGTATTTGTAGCTTTCCGGCTGCGGCCAGGGGTAGCCACCTAGCCAAAGATCGGGGCCGTTCTCCCAGGTGTTCGGCGCAATCTCGTCAAGCGCACTGATTGGTGTGCCAATGTCGGCCAACACCACATCGCCGCAAAGCCCGCGCCCCGGATACAGCAGGTGGCCAGGTTTCTTGCGAAAGAACGTCACAGTCAGCTCGGCCGGCGCAGCGGCGCCAAGAATCACGCCGGACGCCCCATCAAGTCCGCTGGGAACATCCACAGCGCAGACCGGTATGCGGCGAATCTTGAGCGCCTCGACCATCGCAAGCGCCTTGCCGTCCAACGGACGCGAGAGACCCGCGCCAAAAATTGCGTCGATCACAATACCGGCGCCTTCGAGACACTCGGACGAGAATGCCGCTATAGGGCCTTTCCAAAGGCTGGCGGCGTGGGCAGCCTCGCCGCTCAGCTTGTCGCGAGAACCGAGCAAGGCCAACTTCACTGGCCAACCCGCGTCCGCGAGGTGGCGGGCGGCGACAAAGCCGTCGCCGCCATTATTTCCCGGCCCGCATAGCACCGTAACCGGCCGCATAAGCCATCGCACTCCGACCGCCACCGCAACCGCGCCGCCGGCGGCTTCCATCAGGCCAAAACCGTCAATACCGCTCGCCTTGGTTGCCCGGTCGGCATCACCCATCTGGAGCGGCGTCAAGAGGGCGAGCTTGCCCTCTTGACCTGTCAGGTCCTTTGTCACCTCGCACACCTAACCAACGGCTACTGCTTCCTTCTTCGCTGTGGGCGCCTTGGATTGTTTGTCGTCCGGCTTGCTGCCGACGAAATCAAGCACGATGCGGCCCGCGACCTTTCCATGCTTCAGCCTGTCGAAGATTTCATTGATCGCCGACAAAGGCTGCAGCTCGATATCCGCCTTGATCTTTCCTTCAGTGGCGAAGGCCAGGGCCTCGGCCATATCTTCGCGGGTGCCGACGAAAGAGCCGCGAATGGTGATGCAGTTCGCGACCACGTCAAATAACGGAACCGGGAAATCGCCCGGGGGCAGTCCAACCAGCACACAGGTGCCGCGCTTGCGCGTCATACCGATGCCCTGCTTAAACGCGCTAAGCGAGGGTGCCGTGATCAGGACGCCATGGGCGCCGCCGTCGGTGCCCTTCTTGACTGCCGCATCCGGATCGCCATGCTTGGCGTTGACGACAAAATCGGCGCCCATTTGCGTGGCCAGCGCCAATTTGCCGTCGTCGATATCGACGGCACAGACTCTAAGGCCCATCACCTTGGCGTATTGAATCCCGAGGTGGCCGAGGCCACCGGCGCCGGAGATCACGATCCACTCGCCCGGCCTCGCCTTGGTTTCCTTGATGCCCTTGTAAGTGGTAATGCCGGCGCAGATCAGCGGCGCGGCGAGCTTAGGGTCGAGTCCATTTGGGATATGCGCGACATAATTAGGGTCGGCGATAACGTATTCGGCGAAGCCGCCGTTCCTGGTATAGCCGCCGAATTCTGCTTCCGCGCAGACGGTCTCCCAGGCCGACAGGCAATGCTCACAATGACCACAGGCCGAATAGAGCCAAGGCACGCCGACCCTATCGCCTTCTTTGACAATCTTGACACCGGCTCCGACTGCGACTACGCGGCCGATGGCCTCGTGCCCCGGGATAAACGGCAACTTCGGCTTCAACGGCCAGTCGCCGGTCGCGGCGTGAAGGTCGGTGTGGCAAACGCCGCAGGCCTCGGTCTTGACCAGGATCTGGCCCGGGCCGGGGGACGGAATGTCCCATTCCTGCTGCACCAGAGGTTTGCCAAAGTGCTCGACGACGGCGACGTGCATTTTACCGGCCATATTTAACTCCTGCTTTCGAGGTTGAATCGATCGATCTAGTTTAGCTGCTGCTTACGCCGCGGCTTTCGTTCCCAAGGCGCGCACCGCCTCGATCATTTTCGTGAGGACGGCTGCGGCATCGCCGTAAACCATGTCGCAATTGTCGCCGTAGAACAGCGCATTAACGATGCCGGCATAGCCTTTGCCCTGGCCGCGTTTGACGACATAGACCTTCTTGGCTTTGTCGGCGTTGAGGATCGGCATGCCGTAGATCGGCGAGGATTTGTCGGTCCGTGCCGCCGGATTGACCACGTCATTGGCGCCAATCACAAGTGCGACGTCGGTGTTGGCGAACTCGTCGTTAATGTCTTCGAGCTGGAAAATCATGTCATAGGGAACACCCGCCTCAGCCAGCAGGACATCCATTTGACCAGGCATACGCCCCGCCACCGGATGAACCGCGAACTTGACGGAAACGCCCGCTGCCTGCAGCAGCTTGACGAACTCATAGAGCTTCTGCTGCCCCTGCGCGACAGCAAGGCCATAACCGGGAACGATGATGACAGAGCTGGCATAGCGCATGAAGATGCCGGCGTCGCCGGCCTCGACCGGCTTGAGGTTGCCCTTGATGTCGCCCTGCTTATGCTGGACGACAGTACCGAAGTTCGTGAACAGGATATTGCTGACCGACCGATTCATCGCCTTCGCCATCAGTAGCGTCAGCAGCGTGCCGGCGGCACCGACCACCATGCCGGCGATCATCAGCGCCGGATTCTGCAGCACAAACCCTTCGAGGCCGACTGCAAGACCCGTGAATGCGTTGTAAATCGAAATCACGACTGGCATGTCGGCGCCGCCGATCGGCAGCGTCATTAGAAGGCCGAATACCAAGGCGGTGCCAAAGAAAATGTAGATCAAGTCAGACGTCGCGACCGGCGATGTGATGAGCCCGTGCGTCACGGCCACGATGTATCCGCCAATGGCCAGCGTAGCTACCGCGACCAGAGCATTGAAGGTCTGTTGACCGTGGAAGCGCAAAGGCTTCTTGAGGATCTCATCGAGCTTGGCCCATGCGATCATTGAACCCGACAACGACACGGCGCCAATCAGCGCGCCAAGCAAGGTGACAACGAGTTGGGTTACACCGTCCGCCTTGTTGCCGAACAACTCGACGGCTGCGATCGCGGCGGCCGCGCCGCCACCCATGCCGTTATAAACGGCGATCATCTGCGGCATTGCCGTCATCGCGACCTTCCTGCCGGCCCACCAGGCAATCCCGCCACCGATTGCAATTGCAACGAAGGCCAGCCCGATATTAACGATCAGGAACGGCTTCGCTGTTGCGCCGACATCGAAGGCGTACAGGAAGCTCGCGAGTATGGCGACCGCCATGCCTATCCCGGCGACCTTGATCCCTGAAGGGGCGGTGACCGGAGAAGACATACGCTTGAGGCCGTACATGAATAGAAGGGCGGCGACGAGATCAACCGCGCTGATGGTGAGCTGTGGAATGATCTTCAAAAAGTCGTTCATCATGCTTTCCGGGTTTGACTGGCTTGGTGATCGACTACTTGGGCTTGGACCGGCTTAGGTAAGCTCGGCTGGAACATTGCGAGCATGCGGTCGGTAACAGCAAACCCGCCAGCGGCATTGCCCGCGCCGAGCAGGACCGCAAAGAAGCCGATCGCCTGCTCCTGCACCGTGCCTGCGTTCAGCAACGCAAAGATCCCGCCGACCACGACGATGCCGTGCACGAAGTTGGAGCCCGACATCAGCGGCGTGTGCAGGATCGCCGGTACGTGCCCGATGATGACCCAGCCGGCGAAAGCGGCCAACATGAAGATGTAAAGCGCAACAAATCCACTGATTGCTATCGAGAATTGCATATTTGCTTCCTGCTCCGGCTTACGCCACTTTGGTCGCTGGTTTGGCTGCTTCGGGTTTGCCGCTGCCTGCCGGGACAGATGGCTTTGCCGCTTCACTCTTCAACTCACCGGCATGGGTCAGGACGGTCTTGGAAAGAACCTCATCGGTCCAATCGATCTCGACGATATTGTCCTTCACGAACAGGGCGAGCAGATTGTACTGATTCTTCGAATAGAGCGCGCTCGCATCCTCACCGAGCAGGGACGGAACGTTCAGCGGCGCGACGATTGTCACCAGGCCAATTTGCACGGTCTCTCCGGGAATCGTATCCTCGCAATTGCCACCGCCATCGGCTGAGAGATCGACGATGACGGCGCCGGCCTTCATGCCGGCGACCTGCTTCTTGCTGATGAGCTTTGGAGATTCCCGGCCCGGAATCGCAGCCGTCGTGATGATCAGGTCGGCGGCCTGGATATGCGTTGTCAGAACACTATCAACCCTAGCTTTTTCTTCCGCGGTCAGTTCGCGGGCATAGCCGCCTTTGCCACGTGCATCGATGCCGGTCTCGACGAACTTTGCGCCAAGCGACAATGCCTGCTCCTGGGTTTCCGGGCGGACATCATAGCCTTCGGTAACCGCTCCCAGCCGGTGCGCCGTCGCGAGCGCCTCAAGACCGGCGACGCCCAGGCCCATGACCAAGACCTTGGCCGGCCCGATGGCGCCGGCGGCCGTGGTAATTTTCGGCAAGACACGGCCAAGATTGGTTGCACCGAGTTGCACGGAATAGTAGCCCGCGAGCGCGGACTGACTGGAGAGCGCGTCCATCGACTGCGCACGTGTAATGCGTGGTACACGCTCCATGGCAAAGCAGGTGATTTTTCTGTCGAGAAGCATTTGCACCAGCGGCGAATCGTGTTTGGCGTAGATGAAGGACACCAGGATCGCGCCCTCCTGCATCTGGCCGACGACCTCGATCGAGGGCGGCTGAACCGCGAGCACCACATCGGCGAGTGCAACCAACTTCTTGGGATCGGCGATGAAGGTGACATCCTTGTATGCTGCGTCGGTCAGCTTGACGGCGTCTCCGGCGCCGGTCTGCATGTGCAGCTTGGCGCCTAGCTTGATAAGCCTGGGCACGACCGACGGTACCAGCGCCACGCGCCGTTCGTGCGGCTGGGTTTCCTTCAAAACGGCGACATTGACATACATGCGAGCTCCAGCTTCTGGTCTTGGCTTCTCTGATGGTGCCGTCCGACTGATCACGGCGGTCGACGAAGAATTCCGGTCGGACGAAATCCCTCATCGACGCCGCAGGTCGGCTTTAGCGAAGTCGTCTATCGGTGGGTTTTACTGCGGCGCTTCGGCCGATACGTAACGAACCAGCTTCTTGTTCACGAACTCCTGGATGCCCATGTCACCGAGCTCGCGCCCGTAACCTGAGTTCTTGATGCCGCCAAAGGGCAGCTCGGCATCCGACCAGCTGATGTTGTTGATGAACATCATGCCGGTGTCGACGCGGCTCGCGACCCGCTTGCCGCGCGCAAGGTCCTTGGTGAAAACAGAACCACCAAGACCAAAGTCGGAGTCGTTTGCGAGCGCAATTGCCGCGTCTTCGTCCTTGACGCGAAAAAACATCGCGACCGGGCCGAAGAACTCGTCTCTGAAGGCCGGATTGTCCGGCTTGACGTCTGTCAGGATCGTGGGATGCATGAACGATCCTGGACGGTCGATCCGTTTACCGCCCATCAGCACCTTCGCGCCGTGTTTAACGGCTACATCGATCTGTTTCAGAAGATCGACCAGGGCAGATTCCGTGGAAAGTGGTCCCAGTGTCGTCTTCTCATCCAGGGGATCGCCGGCCCTGAGGGCGCCAAGCGCTGCCTGAAACTTCTCCAGAAATTTGTCGGCAAGTTCTTCCACGACGATGAACCGCTTCGCTGCGCAGCAGGTCTGGCCGGTATTGTACATCCGTCCCCAAACCGCCCACTTGATCGTGTGTTCGAGATCGGCGTCTTCGAGGACAATGAACGCGTCGCTGCCGCCTAGCTCCATCGAAGATGGCTTGAGGTTCTGTCCGGCGCGCGCCGCGATGCTTCTGCCGGCGGCGACGCTACCCGTTAGCGCCACGCCTTTGATCCGCGGATCATCGATGAGGTCGTCCGATTGGTCGTGCGAGATCAGAAGATTGGTATACAGCCCGACCGGCGCGCCCGCATCGGTCCAGAGCTTCTCGAAAGCGATCGCGCACTGCGGTACGCAGCCTGCGTGTTTTACCAGCAGGACATTGCCGGCCATCAGATGCGGGCCTGCGACCCGGGCGAGCTGGTAATAGGGAAAGTTCCACGGCTCAACGCCGAAGATCACGCCGATCGGGCTGCTTTCCATATGCCCATCGCCGAGGGTCGGATGTAGTTCGACATTGGCAAGGAACTTGGCGGCATTCTTGGCATAATAGGCGAGAATATTGGAACTAAACTCCACTTCGCCCTTCGCTTCGCTGATCCGCTTGCCCATCTCCAGCGTCATGGTATGGGCAAGCTCATCGACCCTCTCGTGCATCAGTCCGGCAGCCTTGGCGACGATGACCGCTCGCTCGGCGTAGGTCTTTAGTTTCCACGTCTTGAAGCATTTCTCGGCCGTGGCCAGCTTTTCTTCGAGCTGCTTGTCGGTGAGTTCATCGAACTTCTTGAGGAGCTTGCCGGTGGCGGGATTAAGGCTTTGGTAGGCCATGAGCTGTTTCTCTTTCTAAGCTGTCGTGGATCGCGATTGCGCCAACCATCACGGCGTCTGTCGACCCGTGGCAAACCGGCGTTTTGGTAAGCTGTCCGTAGGTCAGCTTGGCTTCGATCGCGATCCTAGTCGCCGCAAGTTTGAACGGAAGACTCGGAAACTACTCAGAACCCGTGCAATTCTCGGCCCGGGTTGGCGCGGAGTGATCACAAAGGCGCCATGTCCTGGGCGCACGGGCTTATAATCCAGCATCGAGCGGGCCAATCGAAGCGGCAGCGAATTGATTTTGTCATATTTGTCGATCCGACAGCTTGCATCGCCGCCCGCGAATTCTCCGCTGTAGTGACTGACGATTACCAGCTTCACTGACAGGGACTGCCGAACGTATCCTCGCCAACGCTCACGACCATATCGGGAGCATGCCGGGTTCTTGAATTACCCTCAACAGATTCGAGGCAATTGCTCGCCGACCAGCATGTCGACGATCCTCCGCCCGCCAAACACCGTGCGCATGGTGACGCGGCCGGCTTCTCCGTGGCTAACCCGTCCGATGATGTCGGCGCCCTTACCGAGCGGATGCTCACGCATCGCGGCGAGAGCCGCGTCGACCTGCGCCATGGGTACGATCACGACGATCTTGCCCTCATTGGCGAGATAAAGCGGATCCAATCCGAGGATTTCGCAGAACGCCTTGACCTGTTCGCGAATCGGCGTCGCGCCCTCCTCGATCTCGATTGCGACCTGTGAGGCATCGGCAATCTCGTTGAGGACCGTGGCAAGACCTCCGCGGGTGGCGTCGCGCATGAAGCGGACCCCAGGCGCCGCCGTCAATAGCGCCTCGATCAGGCCATCCAGGCAGGCGCAGTCGCTTTCGATCAGGCTGTCGAGCGCCATGTCGCCCCGCGCACACAATATGGCGGCGCCGTGATCGCCGAGCAGACCGTTGACCAGCACCGCGTCGCCGGGGCGCGCGGCATCGACGCCGAGCGTGATACCCTTGCGGATCATGCCGATGCCGGTGGTAGTGACAAACAATTTGTCGCAGGCGCCACGCTGCACCACCTTGGTATCGCCGGTGACAATCCGGACGCCGGCATCGTTGGCGGTTTCCGCCATCGAGCGCGCGACCCTGCGCAGTACATCGACGCTGGTGCCTTCCTCGACGATCACGGCGCACGACAGATACAGCGGCTTGGCGCCGCCGACCGCGAGATCGTTGACGGTGCCGCAGACCGCGAGCTTGCCGATGTCTCCGCCGGGAAAGATCAAGGGATCAACCACAAAGGAATCGGTGGTGAACGCCAGCCGGTCACCATGGTGCGCAAGCTCGGCGAGATCGAACCTCGCCTGATCCTCCAGCGGCGCTGGCGCCTGATTGTCGAACGCGGCCACAAACACGTCGTCGATCAGGTCCTTCATCGCCTTGCCGCCGCCGCCGTGGGCGAGCGTCACGGTGCCGACGCTGACCTTGCCCAGCCGCCGGGTTCGAATGAACGGAGCGACGTTCATACCGCCTCCTTGTGGCGCTTGACGCCGCCATATTGGTAATAGGCCGCGCAGGCACCCTCGGACGACACCATCAGCGCCCCAACCGGGGTTTCCGGCGTGCAGGCCGACCCGAACACCTTGCATTGCCACGGCTTGATCAAGCCCTTCAGCACCTCGCCGCACTGGCATGATTTCGGATCGGCGACCTTCAGATTTGGAATCGCGAATTTTCGCTCGGCGTCGAAATGGGCATACTCTTCGCGCAGCTTGACGCCGGAGTGATCGATCGAGCCGAGCCCGCGCCACTCGAAGAACTCGCGCAGCTCGTAGACCCGCGATACCGCCCGCAGCGCCGGCGTGTTGCCGCGGTCCGGAACAATGCGGGCATACTGGTTCTCGATCTCGGCGCGACCCTCCTTGATCTGCTTTAACAGCATCCAGATCGACTGCAGGATATCGAGCGGCTCGAAGCCGGCGACCACCATCGGCTTGTTGTAAAAATTGGCGATAAACTCATAAGGCTTGGTGCCGATCACCATCGAGACGTGTCCCGGCCCGAGGAAACCGTCGAGCTGGAGGCCGGGACTATCAAGGATCGCCTTGATGGTCGGCACAATGGTGATGTGGTTGCAGAATATCGAGAAATTCCGGATGCCGTCGGCTTCCGCCTGCAGGATGGTCAGCGCGGTCGATGGCATCGTGGTCTCGAAACCAAGCCCGAAGAACACCACCTCACGATCTGAATGCTTTCGCGCCAGTTCCAGCGCATCCATCGGCGAATATACCATCCTGATATCGGCGCCCTCCGCCTTGGCCTGCAGCAGGCTTTTCTGCGAGCCGGGCACCCGCATAGCGTCGCCGAAGGTGGTGAAGATTACGTTCGGGTCTGTGGCGATAGCCAGGCAGTCATCGACCCGCCCCATCGGCAACACGCAGACCGGGCAGCCCGGCCCGTGGATCAGTTCGATCTCCTTCGGCAGCATGCCTTCGAGGCCGTAGCGGAAGATCGAATGGGTATGACCGCCGCAGACTTCCATGATGTAGATCGGCCGCTCCACCGGAATCGTCATGGTCGCGACCAGTGCCTCGATCTCCTTGATCAGCAAGCGGGCCTTCTGTCCGTCGCGAAACTCGTCCAGATATTTCATGCCGCGGCTCCCTTGGTCATTGCCGATCCGCGATCGTCCGTAAGCCCGATGCGAACGAGGTCGCACTGAATATTCCCGCCGTAAAATAGTTGGGGCCGGCTCAGACCGCCTTCGCAGTGCATCAGCAGTCTCCCTATTCGGCGGCTGAAAGCCGCATCGCTTCGAGCTCGGCCTGCGCCTCGCCGAGTTCGGTCAGAATTCGCAAAGTTTCAGCCGCTTCGGCTTCATCAAGGCGGCTCATGGCGAATCCGACATGGATCAGGACCCAGTCGCCGACGCAGGAGGCGATCGGATGCTCCTCGTCCACGATACAGGCGATGTTGACCTTACGCTTGACGCCGCCGACATCGACGATTGCCAGCATCTTTGCGGTGTCATCGATTTTCAAAATGCGGCCTGGAATTCCGAGGCACATGATCCGTTTTCCATGGTTTGCGAGCTATTGGGGCCGACCGATTCCATTTCGATGGCTTCGGCGTCGATCAGACGCGCGGCACCGATGGCGGCCTGCCCAAGAGCGAGGCCCCCATCATTGGCGGGAACGTGGGCATGCGTGAGCACAACGAAATTCTGTTGTTCAAGGCGCCGCTCTACCTGTTCGAACAAGACGCGGTTCTGGAAACATCCACCCGACAGAGCGACGGTATTGAAGCGGGGTGCGCCCTCGCAAGTGTCACCGCAAGCCAGCTTTGTGGCCATAGTCACGATGATTTTCGCCAGACCGACGTGGAACCGCGCCGCCATCACCGGGACGGGCGTCCTAATATCGAGATCGCGGAGAATTGCCCGCCACATCCCCAAGGGTTCAATATAAGCAAAGCCTGAGCGTCCCGGATCATGAATCGAGAAGGCATAAGCGAGGTCGTCGCTGACGCCTCGCAGGGCGTCCGGATCGACGGCCGCCTCCAGCCGCGAACCCGCTTCACCCTCGTAAGCCTGCTGTTCTCGGCAGATGCCCAAAACCGCGGCGACGGCATCGAACAGCCGGCCGCAGGACGACGCCTTCGGCGTATTGACGGCATTACGGATCATCGCATTGAGAACGGAACGTGGCCTGCCCGCCAGATCGGCGAAGACTTCGAGGTGACCGTAATCCCTCGCAAAATCCGCCCAGCCCATCGCCGCGACGAGATGGGCATACAGATTGCGCCATGGCTCGCGCACGGCCTGCGCGCCCCCTGGCATCGCCACCGGCTTGAACGCGCCGAGCCTGTGATAACCGCGATAGTTCGCGAGCAGGAATTCTCCACCCCAAATCGTCCCGTCGTTGCCCCATCCCGATCCGTCAAGAACGATGCCGAGCACCGCCGGGGCGTCCAATGGATAGGCATTCTCAGCCAGGCAACTGGCGACATGGGCATGATGATGCTGGACTTCAATCAGTCGTAACTCACGCGCCTGCGCCCACTCGTGCGCTATTTTTGTCGAGAGATATTCAGGGTGCAGGTCCGCCACCAGCGCGACCGGCGCATGGTCGAAGAGTTCGGCGTAGAGCGCTTG
>Ga0302187_10001268_pt1 | contig 21532 bp, 10 predicted proteins | sample II_Bog_E1_3_FD_202120 | JGI IMG/M metagenome (GOLD analysis project Ga0302187, IMG submission 202120) | Peat permafrost microbial communities from Stordalen Mire near Abisko, Sweden - II_Bog_E1_3 | ecosystem: Environmental > Terrestrial > Soil > Wetlands > Peat | place: Sweden: Abisko...
CCACAGGCCAAGACCGGTCCCGGTCGCCTCCTTGGTGGTGAAGAAGGCCTCGAAGATTCGTGGCATGGCATCGTCGGAGATGCCGGCTCCGGTATCTGCGACCGACACGCACACTCCCTTGCAGCACACGCCATCGCTGCGGCGCCCTGAACCGCGGCGGACGCTCAGGATGAGATGTCCTCCGCGGGACATCGCGTCGAGCGCGTTGCCCACGAGGTTCGCAAAGAGCTGGCGCAGCTCGCCCGCGTAGCCAAAGACCTCCGGCGTTCCACGGAATCTCTTCGTCACGACGATGTCCAGCGAGGCGATGCGGGACTTGTAGAGCGAGAGCAGGGAATCCAGTATCTCGCCAATGCCGGTGGGACGGGGCGAGGTCGACTGCCGATAAAAGCGCAACGTCTGCTGCGTGATCTCGGACACGCGGGCGAGCTCCGACTGGGCTGTCTCCACGTACCCCTGGGCCTCTTCGTCCAGTGGCTCATGGCAGGACAGGAGAAAAAGAAGGTTCGTGACCGCTTCCAGAGGGTTGTTCACCTCGTGCGCGACGCTTGCGGCAAGCCGCCCGGCAGCGGCGAGCTTCTCGGTCTTGCGCAGCGCCTCCTCCGTCTTCAGGCGCTCGGTGGTCTCCACCACGATGGCGCCGACCCAGCGAACACCTTCGCTGCCGGGGCTCACGGGATAGAAGTGCATGTGCCAGCTTCTCCGGGCTCCAGGCGAGCGCGGCATCAGGCCGGAAAGCTCCACGTCACGGACCGCTTCGCCTGTCTCGAAGACCTGCCTGATGCAGGACTCCTTACGCAGCGCGAGATCTTCCGGATAGAAATCAGCGACCCGTCGACCCGAATGCTCCGACTGCGGAAAGTTGTGGGCGTTCGCAAGAAAGTCGTTCACCCGGACGTAGCGAAGATCGCGATCGAAGAATGCGAAACCTATCGGCGCATTTCCGAGCATCGAGTCGAGCAGCGCCACTGTTTCCAGCAGACCGTTGCGACGCTCTTCGAGCTCCAGCACCATCGAGTTGACGCTGACCGTAAGCTCACCGGCCTCATTGGAGGTCGTCACTGGAAGCGGGAAGTCAGATTTTGTGTCAGGACTTTGGACGAGCTGCTGCGTGGCCTCGCCCAGCCGGCGCAACGGTCTTGTGATGCTGCGGACCAGCAGGAAGATGGGCAGCAGGTTGGCGAGCAGCGCAAAACCACCGTAAGTCAGGCAGATGCGGACAATCATGCTGCGCGTGTTCTGCGAGGGGTCGTGGTTGGGTTCCAGCCAAAGGAGGGCGATCGGCCTGCTGCCCTGCAGCACCGGTGTGACGCCTTCCAGCAGGCCATTGCTGATCTTGAAGACCTGTTGGCGGGTGGCGGTGCTAAGGACTGCCCGTTCGGAGGGATCCAGACCACGGGCGCTGCCCTCGCCTACTGCCGCAAGCGTCTTACCGCTCAGATCTGTGAGGCGCGCGGTATTGATCGTCGGCACGATCTGCGAAAGCTCGAGGATGCGCTGCACAGAAGTGCTGTCACCCTGTGCAAGATCATCGGCACAACCGACCGAAAGGCGGCTAAGCTGCTGCTCAAGCCGCTGGCGAGACCGCCCCTCCACCGTTCTTCGCGTGGAGATGATGATGTACGAAACGAAGATCACCAGGAACAGCGTCTGCACCAGCACCGTGTTGAATACCAGCTGGCCGAAGAACGTTCTTGGCACGAAGCGACCCATGGGAATTCCCATTATGCCGCATGCACGCCGACGCTGTTCGCGGGGCCTGCTGCAATGCCCGGCTGAAGTCATGCCTCCTGCAGTGCGCAGGCCGCTGCAGGCATGCTGGCCAGACATGACAGGCTAACTCACAGCTACACCCATATTGCGAACCGTCATCTGGACGACGCGCACATTTCTTGGCTGTACACATGCATACCAGATGGCGCGGGCGACCTCGATGGGATCGAGCATGGTAGAGGCCTCGACGCTCTCCTGATTGCGGCCCTTGCCGATGGCGAACTCCGTCTTGATCCCGCCGGGGCAGATGACGCCGACCTTGATGCCATGCGGGCGCAGCTCGGCGTCCAGCGCCTGCGCGAAGCCGACCTGGGCAAACTTGGTGGCGCAGTAGACACTCTCATTGGGTGCCCCTGCGAGGCCTGCCACGGACGAGATAAACAGGAGGGTCCCGCTGCGCCGCTCGAGGAAGTGCGGCGCGGCGTACCTTGCGAAGAGGAACGAGCTGCGCATGTTGCTGTTCATCAGCTCGTCGTACTCCTGCGGCGAGGTGTCGACGAGTTGCTTGTAGTTGCCGATCCCCGCATTGCAGATCACGGCATCGAGGCGACCGTAGTGGCCCAGCGCGAGGCTCACCGCGGACTTTGCGGTCTGCACGTTCGCGGCGTCTCCACTGTGGAAGACAGCTTCTCCCCCGTCCGCTGCGATCTCACGACAGAGCTGGCTCAATCTCTCTTCGCGACGTGCGGTCGCTACGACTCTGACACCCTTCTTCGCGAAGAGCTTTGCCGTGTGCCAGCCCACACCGGAGCTTGCGCCCGTGATGATGGCAACTCCTCCGGTGAGTGAGGGTTCCTGTGTATCGTCCAAGGCTTCTGCCTCCCTTGAGATGTTGCTTCACTTCACAAGCAGCTCTGACCGGAAGCTACTTCAATGCGCACGCTGCATCACGAGGATGACCCTCGTAGAGAACGGACTGAGCTCGAGAGGAAGCTTCGCGCGACCCTTGCTTACAACGGCTTGCGCCGCCGGATCCATCAAGCCCGTTTGCGGGTCCCATATCTCCACCACATCGCCTGTGGCCCGAAGCTCCAGCTCGTTTCTAATCGGATGACTGGACTCGTTGAAGAGCAGGAAGACGATCGCGTCCTTGAGAGCGCGATGGGTATAGCGCAAAGCAGTATCCGGAGTAGCCAGCGTGAGATCGTTCTCTGGTACCGCGCGGTGCAGTGCCAACAACAGTTCTGCAGGGACAACCTGGGGTTGAGGAGCGGTGGCCGGCGGTTGCGCGGGAGGAGTCGGCGTTGGCTCCAGTGCGGCCGTGCTCACCGTAGCCCATGCAAAGTCCTTCGCCGTGGCCGAATGATCGTCAAGGAACGTGCGGCCTGCGATCTGGGTTGGAGTGCTACCGAGAAACAACACACGTCCTCCGCCAGCGACGAGTGACTTCAACCGCGTGATGGTGGCCTGACTGAGCACGCTGGCACAGGGCACAATGATGGTGCTGAGCCGGCTGCCGCTCAGGGTCTCGAGCGTGCCGTGACCCGGCTTCAGCACCGTGGCGATGGCGTCCTCATCGACGATGTCGAAATCTATCTGGTGCTCGGAGAGAAGACGCTCCGTGGACACGAACATGTTGTCTGCTGCGGCATCGCCCATCCAGAGCGATGCCGTGGGCAGGAGCAACCCTATCGAAGCTGCGGGCTTGCCCATCGACATGAGGTAGCTCATGCGGCTGGTGTACTGCATGAGCGCTGGATACGCGGGATCGCGCATGAGCTCGGAGGGGCCACCCCTGCCGGGTGTGCTGGTCGCAGGGTAGTACATGGCCTCGATGAGATTGACGCCGCGCACGAACTGCTGGTTGAGGATGTAGCGGGCCATCGTGACGTCAGGCGCAGGACGATACGCGGCGAAGCTCTCTGTAAACGCGCGCGGATGACCGTACACGTGGGCAGCGGAGCTGGCGAGGCGAGGGAAGTCGGAGATCGTGTCCGTCCAGATCTGGTGCCAGATGGAGTCGATGCCGGGAACCTGCACGTAGCGCATGTCGCGGAAGAAGTCGCCTTCGCTATGCACGAGCTGCAACTGCATCTCTTCGTGATTCAGGTGGACCTGGTACTCAAGATGATTGGCTGCGCACCAGTCCGCCTGCGGCTTGAAGAAGCCATCGCGAAAGAGCGTGGCGAAGACATCGTAGTAGTCAGCCTTGGCCTTGAGCTCGCGTGGAGTGAGCGCCAACTCCTTCGGCTGCAGGAATGTAGCGACGAAGGGACGGATGTCATAGCCCTTGATGGAGAGGAACTGCGCGAAGAACTTTGGCGTCCACGGCAAGCCAGTAAGCGAATAGTCAGGCTCGTCTCCGCGAAACCCGAGGATCGTCTTGCCAAACTCGTCGCCAACCGCGGACTTATACGCCTCGTGGGTGTACTTGAGGTACTGCGCCGTAGCTGCTGGATCGAGGTAATCCTCCAGCGTCTGTGAACCATCCTTCACGCGCTTGGGATTGGTGTCGGAACGCGTGGGCGAGGTCCTATAGACATGCGTTACGAGGTACAGCGTCCATGACGCTCCGGACGCTGTCCAATGCACGCGGCCGGACTCAACAGGTACCTGAATCATGCTGCCTGACTTCGAGTCGATCGCGGTAACCGCGACGAGATCTGGCGTTGCTGTCTGATCGAAACTCTCACCATCCTTCAGAGGAACGCGCTGCGCGACGAGCGCCTGCATACCCAACTCAGGATGCTCCGCAGTAAACTTGCCGCCGGCAAAGCCACTGGGGTATCCGGCATCGTCGACGATCCAGATACGCATGTTGCGCTTCTTCGCCTCCTGGACGAAGGTGCGGAAGAATGCCAGGTACTCCGGCGAAAGGTATTGATAGGCGGACCCGAAACCATACTGCACCGTGACAGCACGAAAGCCGAGCGACTGCATCTTGTCGAGGTCGCGCTGCACGGTTGCGAGGTCGAATGGGCCGTTGAGGCCGTAATACGGTTCAGGACCGTACTCTGGAGGCGGTGTCTTCCAGGTGGAAAACACCTGATCTGCCGTGGGGTTTTGGAGATGCTGCCAGTCTTGAGCACGGAGTAATGGAGTCAGCGTGACGAGAGCGGCAGAGAGAAGAACCACAGAGATACTGTTGCGTTTCAAGAGCCGGTCCTCAGGGTTTGCTGCGGGTTGCCAGGGAATTCTATCCAACGCTACATGGTTCAATCTAACGCAGGATTCCAGGTTGATCGTGAACACGCCAGCGTGGGAGTCAGCGGCTTCGAGATGCAGCGACATCGTCGGCCGCGGCGTTCTGGGCGGGCGAAGCCCAGTACTTGCCTTCGACATCCTGCTTCAGCATGCTCGCGAACGACAACGTCCGAAGGATGCGATAGATGGTGGTCCTCGCGAAGCGCGTCTCTTCCTGGATCTCTGCGACTGTGACGCCATGGCCGCTCCTGCTCACGATCTTGAGGATGATCATGGCTCGGAAGACGGTGGGAATGATGTACTCGCGGCGATGAATGTTCTCAGTGAAGGCAGCTTCCTCGCAAGGGGACAAAGTGTTCTTCGCGCCGAAGACATGAGCTTGCTGTCCACGTACGTCCGGCCCACACACAGTCGAGCCACAGGTTGAAGCAGCCGTCGCAAAGCTCTTAGATCTTGCCGCGTTCATCGTTGGTCCTCCCGAAGCAGATATGGGACAGCTAGTGAACCTGAAGCGTGAGATCGGCCGGTGGCAGGCCGGGAGAGGTTGCGCGCAGGCGAAGAGTACCCGCAGAACTACCTCGCAACAAAACGAGTGCACGCCCCTCGAAGGTATTTCGCTGTGTGCTGCTGAATGGAGCGGTATACGTGTAGTCCGCATTATCGGTTGCAAGAATTGCGCCCGGCCCCTTGACTGAGAAGTCGACAGGCACCACAGCACCCGGCACCGGTATGCCATGTGCGTCGACAAGCGTCACGCGAACCCTCGCGACATCATCGAAGCCTGTTCCGGGCTCACTGCCCTCGAGTACGAGTTGCAATGCGTAGGGTCGGCCTGCAGTCCTAAGGATTTCGGAGACGCCACGCTTCCCCACACATCGGGCCTCGATGGTGCCGGGAGCAAAGGCAACCTCCCAGGTGCGTGGCGAGGCATCTGCCGGGAGTGGTTTGCTGCCCAGACTCTGATCGTTCAGACTGAGAGCAACCTGCTCGCAGTTGCTATAGACCTCGACATGCTCTACGTGCGGTGAGAGGCTGGATGGCGTCCAGTCCGCGAAGGCCGTGGGCTTCGGTCTATATTGATCGAGCTCGTAACCCGGATCGGTGGGCGCCTTCGGGACAACTGCCACCCTGCGCACCACGTGAACGACGGGGTGATCCGCCCACCAACTCTCCCGCTGCAGCGAATCGGGCTTCGGGAAGTCGGTGCGATCGTTCATGCCTGACGCATCAGCGAAGAGCGGCCAATGGCGACTTTCGCCGAGGTAGTCCACGCCTGCCCAAAGGAACATGCCGGAGTACGCTGTGTGGTCGCGTACGGCGAGCCAGGTGTCGCGATCATGAATGTTTTCCGTGCCGAGAATCTTGCGCGCGGGCTTCGCATCATGCGCGGCGAGAATTTCGTTGGGCCGATAGTTCTGGCCGACGACGTCCAGCAGATCGGCGAGGCCATCCTCGTAATCATGCGAAGCGTTGGGCCGGAAAAGCGCCTGCGTGACAGGGCGCGTCGGATCCTCTTCATGATAGGCAGCGACGAGGCTTGCAAGGATGGGCTTTGCAATCTCCGGATGCGGCGTGTCATGGATCTCGTTGCCTGCACTCCACGCGATGATGCTGGGATGATTCCGGTCGCGGCGGACGGAGTCACGCGTATCGGTGAGGTACCAGTCGCGAAAGTAGAGGTGATAGTCGTAGCGGTTCTTGGCGACGGTCCAGGTATCAAAGAACTCATCGAGCACAAGCAGGCCGAGGCGATCGCACAAGTCGAGAAACTCAGGCGCGACGGGATTGTGCGCGGTGCGAATCGCATTGGCGCCCATGTGCTGCATCGCGCGCAGACGATGCTCCCACAGCGAGAGGGGAACAGCCATGCCGAGGGCGCCGATGTCGCTGTGCAGCGCGACGCCCTTGATCTTGATGTTCCTGCCGTTGAGCCAGAAGCCGGTGGCTGCATCGAAGTGGGCATCGCGCACGCCGAAAGAGACCTCTTCACGATCGCCATGCTCCTTGCCGTTTGTCGCTTCGACGCGCACTCGATACAGCGCGGGATCTTCAAGGCTCCAGAGACGAGGATGCGAGAGCACGATCGTTGTTCCGTATGAGGCAGCTGCTCCTGGCGGTATTGGATTTGCCGCCGCGACGCCATGAGCAACGGAGTGGCCACGAGAATCGAGCACGGTGACGAGGATGCCGGAAATGCGCAGCGTGGCGTCGTCGTTGCGAAGCGCCGTTGCTACATGCAATGTTGCGGACTCCGCAGTGATCTTCGAGGTCGTGACGACCGTCGACCAGGTATCGAAGTGAACGAGTGGCAACTGCAGTAGATGCACATGGCGATAGATGCCTGCACCCTGGTAGAAGCGCGATGAAGGCTGCTGACTGTTGTCGGCTCGCACAGCGATCACGTTGTCTGCGCCGGGTGCGGTATCGAGATAGGGCGTGAGGTCGTACCGGAACGTCACGTAGCCGTTGGGGCGATGACCGAGGAGGTGACCGTTGATCCAGACGTCGCTGTTGGCCATGACTCCATCGAACTGGACGATGGTGCGATGAGAGCAGGAGGCAACGTCTGTGGGCAGGTGCTTGCGGTACCAGCCAACGCCCATCGCGGCAAAGGCGCCTGCGCCTCCAGAGGGATTCGTTGAAGCTGCGCCGAGCTCGATGGCCCAGTCATGCGGAAGCGATAGTGTCCGCCACGCGTGATCATCCGCAGTCGGTTGCTCGCTGCCGGGCAGGTCGCCGAGATGAAACTGCCAGGATGCATCGAGGAGTATCTCCTGGCGCGAACAGGGCGCGAGTTCCGCGTGGGCGCGGAGGCTCGTTCCGAGCAGGGAAGCAGCGAACACGACCGAGAGGAGTAGCCTCCAGCGCTTGAGAATCATGTGTGACGGGTCCGGTCCCTACAGGTTGAGGTATGGAGCGCTCTCTTGATCGTCGCAGACGCGCCTTTGGAAACGGCGAGTACCGAGGCTGGATGTGCAACAACCGAGACAAGAGCGGGCGGGATGAGGGCTGCTCATCCCGCCCGGTTGGAGGGTGAGTGACTAGAAGCTGATGCGGCCCGAGAACTGAAAGTCGCGGCTGTCGGCCGATGCTGTACCGAGCGTTCCCAGCGTGGATACGTTGATGTTCTGTACGATGCTGGAGGCGCTGCCGCTGCCACCACCGCCGAAGGTGACGGAGTTAAGCACGTTCTGGCAGTCGACGCCGAACTCAAACTTCACTAGCTCGGTGATGTTGAAGTTGCGGCGCAGGCCTGCATTGATTCTTCCATTGTTCGGCGCACGCAGGTTGAAGGCGCCACCACGGGGAGCATCGCCGATCATATAGCTGGCTGCGTTGCAGAACGGGCCGGTGCTCGCGGTGCAGGCGACGCCTCCTACGCCCGCTCCTGTCGTCGTGTTGGTGACGGCACCGCTGATGTAGCTCAAGGTGGTGAGGGTGTCATAGGTCACGCCTGAGCCCCACTTGCCGTTCTGCCGAATGTTCTTCCCCGTGAAGTTAGGGTTCACATCCGGCATGCAGGTTCCCTGGCTGGGAAGCGTCGTTGAGGTGCATGCCGACGAGGTGAGAAAGAGCGGTACGCCGGAGAGATAGGTCGCGGTTCCAGAGAGGACCCAACCGCCAGCCAGCGCGCGGACGAGGAAATGACTGCCGCCCATCTGACCTTTGCCGAAGGGAAGCTTGTACACACCATAGATCGCCAGGTTCTGTGGCTGATCGAGCACGGACAGCGAGCGATCGATGCGATCGGCCTTCCAGGCCTTGCCACTGAGGATGGCGCTGCCAGGAATGTCAAAACCGGTGCGGATGGTACCGGCGTCGTCGATTTCCTTGTTGTAGGTGTAATTGATGTTGAGGGTCAGGCCGTGCGTGGGACGGATCGCGAGCGAGAACTCGAAAGCGTTGTACGCGGCGTTGGCGGAGTAGAGGCCCCACGTATCGCCAGTGCTGGAATACTGCGGCATCCACTTGAGGCCCTGGCCGATGGTCGCGATGCTGGAGCCCGCCGTGGTGGCAGCGGCCGCAGCGAACCCTGGATAGGGAGAAGCGCAGCATCCGGAGATGATCGCTTGTGCCGCGGCGATGTTGGTGGGCGTCGCAGCCTTGGTGAGCAGCGCGCCCAGCGGAAGATAAATGGGGTTGATCTCACCCGACTGCAGGCCACGGAGGCCCGATGCGCCAGCGATGAAGTGACTGATGGTACCCGCATAGTTAAGGGTCACGGTGATGCTGTTCGTGAGAGAGCGCTGCAGACCTGCGTTATAGAAGTAGAACGTCGGCGTGCGATCGCCATAGTAGGGGTCTGCATAGTTCACACCTGCTGAGGACTTCACGAAGGCGCCGGAACCGTTGACGAAGTTGCCCACGAGGCCTGTCGTCAACTGGCTGCTCGCCGACGGAGGCGTTATCGCCGGAAGACTGTAGCCGGGGCCGCCGAAGGCGGTGTTGTTGAGGTTGGCGTTGTAGCCGCTGTTGTTGAGGTAGAACACCGGGCCAGCCGTGGGACCAGCAGCATTCGCCGTAAAGCTTACAGGCTGGCTGAAGCCGGTCTGGCCTGTGGCGTTAGCAGCTGCGCCACCCGTGCCACCGCCATGTGAGTAGAGGATGGCACCACCGGCGCGAAGCACGGTCTTGCTATTCAGCGAGTAGGCAAATCCGAGACGCGGACCGAAGTTCTTCCAGTAGGTATGCACGGGGGTATCGCAGCCACAGCTTGCGCTCGATCCTCCATAGTTGCCCGCGAACTGGAACGAGCCGAGATTGCCAGTGTAGGGGTTGGTCAATGTCGGATTCACGAAGGACCAGCGATCGAGAGCTTCGCGGAAGCCGGGCATATAGTCCCAGCGGAGGCCGAGGTTGACGGTGAGCTTGGGCGTGATCTTGAAGTCGTCCTGGAAGTAGGGCGAGATGGGGTGGTAGCGATCGCCGATGTCGGAGAACGGCTGCAGCGTGGTGCTGGTGCTGCTCACCGCGCCGAGGAGGTAGCTGGCGTAGGCGTAGCCCGTTGTGGCCGTGGTGTAGGACGTTCCAGTGATGAGCGCCGTGTCGTTGTTGCTATAGGCATAGGTGACCGGGGACGACGGGCCGTTGAAGCTGCTGAAGTTCTCCATCAGGTCCTGGAGCTGAATGCCGATGTTGAGCGCGTGGCGTCCGATGACCCATTCGACGTTGTCCAGCACGTCAAAGGTGTGCGTGACGGTCTTGTTGGTGATGTTGGGTTGCGCCCAGGATGTCTGGCCGCCCGTGCCGGCGAAGGTGGCACCGGGAAACTCATCGGAGGCCTGCCCTGCAGGAAGCCCCGTGATGCCCAGGGTTGTGGCCTCGTACTGCTTGATGCCCTCCGAGCTGTTCTGCGTTGGAGGTCCACCGAAGTACTGATAGCCCACCTTGAACTGGTTGACGAGGTTCGGACGGATGGTGAAGGTATGTTCGAGCTCGAGATAGTCGCCGACGACCGTAGACAAGGTGGCGGCAAGATAGGGGAAAGGAAGATTCGCAGATCCGGAGGTGTAGGGAACCGCGTGGCGACGGCCGCTGGTATAAGCCGCAGAGAGACGCTGCCTGGGCGAGATGTCCCAGTCCATCTTGTCAGAGACGATGTAGTTCTTGTAGCCCGTCGGAATTCCGCCGACGTAGTTGCTGGTGAGATTGCTGTTAATCGGAGCGGGAAGGTACTGCTGCATCGCCTTGGCGATGGGCGAGATCTGACCAGCGGGAATCTGGTTGTTCGGGAACGGCTGGCGCGTGCAGGTGGTGCCGTTGCACACCTGCGTTGAGGGATCGTAGATGACGTAGTTGGGAGCTACGCCAGCTACGCCGCAACCGCCGTGCGTCGTATCGAGCAGCTCGCAGAAGTTGCCGGTGCGCATCAGCGTGGTGGGGACGGTGTCAGCGCCATAGACCGGGGCCGACTGCGCATGAACTTTATCCAGCGTGAACTGGAAGAAGAGCTTATCGCGGCCATCAAAGAGGTGCGGAATGCGTACCGGGCCACCGAAGCTGACCGAAAGCTCGTTCTGGTGGTCGGCTGGTTTGGAGATATGCCCGTAAGAGTTTGGCGTCGCGTTCTGACGCCCCTTCACACCGGCGGCGTTGGTGATGGTGACCCAGGGAGCGGAGAACCCCCAGGTATCGAAGGCGGTGTTGCGGATGAAGTCGGCCACGGTGCCGTGGTACTTGTTGGTGCCAGACTTGAGGTTGTAGTTCTCAAGGCCCGCACCCTGATACTCGGCGGAGAAGCCGCTGGTAACGACCTTGATCTCGTCGATGGCTTCAAGCGGAATGACGTTGAAGACCGGGCGGTTGTCGCCCTGCTGCGAGATGGTGGTGAGCGGCAGGCCGTCGACGTAGAGCTCGCCGAGACGCGTTGCCGTGCCGCCGATGACCGACGAGCGGCTGCCCGGCTGGGCTCCGGGCGTGAGGTTCGAGAACTGCGTGATGTCGCGCTGCTGATTGCCGGAGACGAGCAAGGGAAGCTCAAGGTACTCATCGCCGCGAATCGTGGCGCCAAGCGTAGCGCTGGTGGTGTCGAGTTGAAGAGGCGCACCAGTTACAGTGACGGTCTCACTCTGGCTGCCAGCTTTCAACGTGACGTTGAGACCGAAGACCTCCAGCGCGTCCACCTGGATATTCTGCTGCGCGTGGGTCTGAAAGCCCTGCGCCTGAACCTCGATGGTGTAGTTACCAGGCTGCAATGGCGAGATGTTGTAAACGCCACCCGAGGACGAAGGTCGCTCCGTCTTGACGCCGGTGTCAACATTGGTCGCGACCACCTTGGCGTTGGGAACGACGGCGCCGGTGGAATCGGTTACGGTGCCCTGAATCGCGCCTTGTCCGCCCGACTGGGCGAAGGCTGCGGTACCCGGAAGCACGAGCAGGATCAGGACCGCGATCCATGCGATGACAAATTGGGGCGATGGAGAAACAGGGCTGGTGCGGGTGCGGGAAAACATTGCGTAGGTCTCCTCGAAGCGTGCTTGCTATCACCCGATCTATGCGCAGAAGGAACCTGCGTGAGGTCAGCATGGACGGCATTTCGCCGAGCTCTGATCGGTGCTTGTTTGTGCGAGGAGAATCTTAGGAGGGGGATTTTGGAGCGGTCATCTGACTTTAGTCAGAGTGGTGCGAAAATAATTTCCCTATTGCAGTGGGCTGCCGAAACGACGCGGCCGCATTTATGGCGGAGCACTCCCATTCGGCCCGGGAATCTCGCCTTTTCTTAGAGATGCACGAAGCCGCGGCGCAGAGCGATAAGCACTGCCTGGGTACGGTCCTTGACCCCGAGGCGGGACAAAATCACGCCCACATGGCACTTCACCGTACCTTCGGTGACGCCCAGCTGCTCGGCGATGGCACGGTTGCTGTTGCCGCTGGCCATCAGCCTGAGGACCTCACGTTCTCGAACGCTTAGCTCATCGTTATCGGTTCGCTTGCGAACGGCGCGGGAGATCTCAGCAGGCAGATAGACCTGCCCCTGCTGGACGCTGCGGATGCCCTGCAGCAGCAGCTCGTGCGGCATGCCTTTGATGATGTACGCGGCGGCACCAGCGACCAGGGCCTGGTAGATGTCTTCGTCGCCCTCATACGTGGTGAGGACCAGCACTTTGACCTCACCATGGCGGCGGCGAAGCTCCCGGATCGTCTCAACGCCGGTCATGCCCGGCAGCTTGAGGTCCATGAGAGTGATGTCGGGCTTGACCTGACCGTAGAGATCGAGCGCATCGCGACCGCTGCCGGTCTGGGCAACGATCTTCATATCCGGCTGCGAGCTGATGATGGCGGCCAGCCCGGTGCGGACGATGGGATGATCATCGACCAGCAGGATGCGCGTTGGTTCGGTCGGTTCGCTCATCGTTTCTCCTGCACGGGACGGGTGTTGCGTTCGTAAGGCATCCGGAGCACCACCATCGTACCCCGATCGCGGGCGCTCTCGACGGTGCAGGCGCCGCCGATGCGCTCCATACGTTCATGCATGCCGAGCAAACCGAAGTGCTCGCCACGGTCCTCGGTGGTGGTTGCGGCGAAGCCGCCACCATCGTCGCGGATGCTGACCAGCACCGTGTCTGGAACATAGCGCAGGCTCAGCTGGATGTGCTCCGCACCTGCATGAACGAGCGCATTATGAAGAGCTTCGCGCACTGTCATGAAGAGCTCATGCTCGGCCTCAACGTTCAGCGATAGCACAGATCCATCGCTCTCGAACGCTACCTTCGTCCCCTGGATGGAGGTGATGCGGTCGAGCAGGGATCGAAGCGAGTTGGCGAGGTTGCCTTCACTGTGCGGATGGCGCAAATTCCAGATGGCGTCGCGGGCTTCGAGGATGGTGATTGCGATCTGCTCTCGTGCGGTGTTCAGAAGGCTGCCTTCGTCGCTGGAGGTTGCCTCTGCAGGCGCGTGGCGAATGGCCATCGCCTCCAGCAGAGAAGAGACTCCGATGCATCCCTGCACGACGGTGTCGTGCATCTCGCGAGCGACGCGGCTGCGCTCTTCCGCGACGAGTCGGAAGCGCAGCGTGACCTGGCCGACGCGTATCCAATGTCCCGCCCAGATGGCCAGCAGCAGCAAGGCAAGGCATGCGGCGAGGAAGACCGGCTGGCGGTAGAAATGCGTGCGCTGGATGATGGGCAGCTCCAGCACAGTGGTTCCCGGTGAGTCCTTCCAGCTCGCCTCGACGCGATAGGTGAAGTCGCCTGCGGGCAGGTTGGTGTAGGTTGCCGACTGCAGCGGCGAGATCGAGCTCCACTCGCGGTCGAAGCCAATCAATCGCCGGCGGAGCTGCAGGCCTGGGCGGGCGCTCAAGGTGATGGGCGAGGCGTCGATCTCCAGCGTCTTGACGGAGGGCTGCAGAATAACCGGCCCCTGAACAACCGCACGCTGGCCATCGACAAGGACCTGGCCCAGCATGATGGGCGGAGGCTCGCCATCATGCTTCGGGTTCGACGCCTGGATGTGCAGCGGGCCCTCGTTGGTGGTGAACCATGCGCCATCGGCGTGATCAAGCTCACCCGTGGAGACCGCGCCTCCGCCCAGCTCGACGCCAGTTTCACGCGAGACGGCGAAGATCTGCGGCGCAAACAGCCTGGTGTCCGTGCCTGCGGCGAGGCTTTCGAAGCTGGAGCGAGCGGCGCGCACCACCGTAGTGGGACCGCCCAGCCAGAGGCGATGGCGTCGATCTTCGAGGATGGTGAGGATCGCGGGGCCGAACATATCGCTCTCGAGAGCTACCCGCTGCAGCTTGTTATCGCGCCATCGAAAGAGCCCGTTCTCGGTGCCGATCCAAAGCGCTCCGTCATCGCTGACATGGAGCGCCGAGACGGCGTGGCTTCCGAGGGCGTCGGACGCAGCCGAGCGAATGAATGCGCCGTTCCGTAGGAGCGAGAGGCCCTGATACGTCCCCACCCAAAGCTCGCCCGGAGTCCCCGAGGCCATGGAGAGCGTGGGAGCATGAGGCGCTCCAGGGATGTTTTGATAACTGGTGACGTGTCCATCACGCCAACGAGCCACACCTCCGTCCGAACCGATCCAGACGCCGTCGGACGTTGTGTCCAGAAATCCGCGGACGTAGTTGGTGCCAATCTCCGAGGTGTAGTGATCGACGTGGCGGTCGGGCGCGACGCGATAGGCGCCGCGGCCCAATGTGCCGATCCAGAATGCCCCGGTTCGATCCCGCATCACGCTGTGTACGGCCACACCCTTTACTTCTGGCAGTACCACCGGCACCAGCCGCCCGTTCTTGATGTGGGTGAGCCGACGGGAACAGACCCACAGGGAGCGGTCTGTATCGACGGCCACCGATCCAAACTCTGCGTCGATCGCGCCGGGTACGCGGGTCAGGTGCATGCCGGTCGCGCTAAAGCGGGTGAGCCCGGACTGCGTGCCGGCCCAGAGGTCGTGGGTCCGGTCTTCAGCCAGGGCGAGCACGGAGTTGCTGGCAAGCTGATCGGGAGCGCGGACGTGAGTCGCCGAGCCGTTCTCGCTGAGCAGGTAGAGCCCTTCGTCCATCGTGCCAACCCAAAGCTGGTGGTGACTGTCGACGAGCAGTGACAAGGCGCTGCCCGGAACGCGCTGATCTTTGATCGCGGCGGTCGCTATGCCATCGGCTCCATTTGGCAGTCGATACAAGCCCCCGAGAGTGGCGATCCAGAGACTATCGCTGGGGCCCTGCGCCAGAGACCAGATGCGAAGCGATCCCGTCTGCTGCGGCAGAGGGACCTCCTGGTACTCGATCTCACTCGGATTGGGGGCGTCGTGGAAGTGCAGGAGGCGACTGCCACCGGCCCATACGCCGCCATGGCCGTCGCCGACGATGGCGTGGATGGAGACATCGCGATTGCGGCCTGTACCGTCAACACGCTCGAAGTGATCTTGACCCTCAAGCCGATAGAGCCCATGGTCGGCACCTGCCCAGATGCGGCCTGACTCGTCCTGATAGAGCGCCCGGATGAGACCGTTGGCGATGCCCGCCTTCGTGCTGTACGTGCGGGCTCCATGGGGAGACAGGTGGACGGCTCCTCCGCCCTGCGTGCCCAGCCATAGGCTGCCATCGCGGGCGACAAGGATGCAATCGACGCCAAAGTCATGCAGTGCAGGGGCAAGGTCAGCACCGTAGTCGATGAAGTGATACCCATCGAAGCGGACTAGGCCAAGCTTCGTGCCCAGCCAGAGGTACTGGTCGGGGGTCTGGGCCATGGAGAGGATCACCTGGTCGGGCAAACCATCCTGGATGCGCCAGACCCGGCTCGTCATCCAGTCCAGGCGGCTCTGGGCCGTAATGGGAGCGCCGCAGAGAACCGCGAGCAGAAGGAGAAGCCCCAGGAGACGGAAGCCTATGGTGAAGCGAAGCATCGATGAGCCCTGGACTCGCAAAGGAACTCTCCATTCCGGAAACTCGACCGGAGTTGTCGCCGAAGAGCCTGGCCACTCGATGAGTGGCCAGCGTGCAGGAGCCGGGGTCTTCGGGACGAGAAATTTCCTCTTTATCTATACAGCATGGCCTCAACACGAGACCTTCCGGCACGGCTCAACGCCGGACGAGTGCGCTGGCGATGCCCACTTCCGCCAGCGGCGCGAGCAGGTCGTAGCCCTGTGCGTTAAGGTGTACGCCGTCATGCGTCAGCTCTGGCCGCAGCGCGCCATCGCTGGTTGCGAGCACGCTGTAATAGTCGACGTAGACGAGACGATTGTGCGCGGCGTACTGCTTGATCCACGAATTGAGCGCGACGATGGGCAGCGCAGGCTTTGCGTCGGGACGCCAGCGGTAGCCGCTAGTCGGCAGCACGCTGCAGAGGACGACGCGAATTTGATTCGCGCGGGCCAGCTCAGCCATGGATTGAAGGTTCGCTGCGATGGTCTCCGGCGATGCGGGGCCCATGTTGCCGGCGAGGTCATTGGTCCCGGCAAGAATGAGGACGACCGCGGGGTGCAGATCGATCACGTCCTGCCGGAAGCGCGCGAGCATCTGCAGGCTGGTCTGGCCGGAGATGCCGCGATTGAGATAGCCCTTGCCGGGAAAGAAGCTGCTGCCATTCGCGGGGCTTCCCCACGCCTGGGTCAGGGAGTCTCCGAAGAAGACGATGCGAGGCTTGCCGGGGACCGGCTCTCCGAGCGCGTGATTGGCCTCACGAAAGACCGCGAGCTGCGGGATGTCGTTGGCGAGATCTTCGAGGCTCTTGCGCTGGATATCGGAGATGGCCGTTGTGGTCGGTGTGGTGAAGAGGGAACCGGTCTGCGCCTGTGCCGACGGCATGCAGCAGGACGCAAGAACGAGAACGGTAAAGCGAAGGCCAAAGGCGCTCATGAGTGTCTCCCGTATGAGGGATGGATGGATTGACAGCGTCCTGGTCATAGTAGAACATGTTCTACACAATAGAATTTACGTTCCTCCGGAGATTGAGTGCGGCCCAGTGTTGGATGGATTCATGCGGTTGCGATCAGCTGCCTGTTCACAGTGCAGGGGCGCTCTTCTGCCCAGAATGCGCAGGTTCCGGGCATCCCGCGCATGGTGTCTCCGGGGATCGATGTGGGCGGCCTTCCATTCAGCTATGCCTCGCAGCCGACCGACCAGATCAGCGTGATGCACGCTCCGGCGGGAACAGAGATTACCCCCGAAGGCTTCCTCTATACGGGTTACGGCGAGCTCATGTTCTATGTCGGCGTCGATCGGCAGCCTATTGCGGCGCGGATCCGCACGCTGGAGGATGGCTATCTGCCCATCGTCCACTTCGACGTAGATCACGATGGTGTGCGCTACGCGTTCACGATGTTCGCTGCGTCGCTGGGACCGGCGCAGGATGGGAAGCGCGTCGTGAACTTTGTACGCGTAACCGCGAAGAGCCTCGACGGCGCTTCGCGGCGAGCGTTCTTGACGACGGCGTGGCGTTACCAGCCGGAGCAGCGCACAGGCTTCGCGGTTGGCGACAATCGCTTTCAGCGGCCGGTAGCTCCAAAGGAGCTGGGTGATTATGCACAGCCCGGAGCGGCGTTCCGCGCGGACTCTGCCTATCGTTCCGAGGCCAATGCCTACCTGCAGGATGGGCGTGCGATTTACTTCTTTCCTGCAGAACCTGCGCCTTCACTGCGGCCTACGCTGAAGGACTTTTACAACTTCCAGGACATGACGCCGGTGGGACTGGCGACAACGCTAACCCCAGGCACCCCGGTGGCTACAGCGGAGTATGAACTGCGTGTGAGCGGCACGCTGGAGAGCTCTCTCGACTTCAAGATGCCGCTGGCTCCAGTGGAGCAAAGCAGCGCGGAGTTCGCGGCAGTGGACGCTGCAAACTTCGATGATCGTCGCGTGCAGGTGCGGACGTTCTGGCAGAAGATGCTGGCGAAGGGCATCGAGATTGAGACGCCCGAGGCGAAGGTCAACGACACCTTTCGCACCAGCCTGGTCAACGACCTGATGTCCTTGAACGAAGTCAATGGGCAGCTGGTGCAGACGATCAACCAGCTGCATTACCACGGCTTCTACCTGCGTGATTCGGCTGACTTCGTGCGCATGTATGACACCTCCGGCTACCCGGAGCTTGGCGGCGCGGTGCTCAACTTCTTCGCAACCAAGCAGCGTGAGGATGGCAACTTCCTCTCGCAGCCTGGGCAATACGACGGCTGGGGCGAAGCGCTTTGGACCTACGGCGAGCACTATCGCATGACGCACGACAAGGCCTTCGCCGCTGCGGTGTATCCGAAGTTTCTGCGTGCCATGGACTGGCTTGAGCCTGCGCTCGCGAAAGACCCGCTGCACCTTGTGCCCGCAACGGATCTACGCGACAACGAGTTTGTGGCGGGACATCTTACGGGCTATAACTTCCTCGCGCTCGATGGACTGCAGGCCGCGGAGCTTCTAGCGCATGACTTTGGACACAGCGACGATGAGAAGCGCTTCCGCGCGATCGAGGAGCGACTCCGCGGTGCACTGATGAAGCAGCTCGACAAGGTGAGTAATGCGAAGGGTAGCTACATTCCTCCATGTCTCGACCCGGGTGCGAGCGGCACGGACTGGGGCAACCTGTTGTCGGTTGTGCCGGAGGAGCAGCTTGACCCCATGGACCCGCACGTGACGGCGACCCTGCAACGTACGCAGGCGGGATACCAGGAAGGGCTGATCACGTATCACCAGGATGGACAGGGCACCTACCTGCACCACTATCTGACGATGAAGAACACGCAGACTGAGTTGATTCGCGGAGAGCAGCAACAGGCGCTGCGTGAGCTGTACGCGGTGCTGGTGCATACGAGCTCCACCCACGCTGGTTGGGAGTATTCGATACGGCCGTGGGGCGATCGCGACTTCAGTGGCAACCTTGCACCACATGGGTGGTTCGCCGCGGAGTACCGCAACACGCTGCGCAACATGCTGGTGCGGGAGCGCGGTCGCACGCTGCATCTGCTTTCGGCTGTTTCGCCAGAGTGGGCGGGCGCGGGCAAGCAGATCCTGGTGCAGAAGGCCGCAACCTACTTTGGCGAGGTGGGCTTTCGACTGACGTTCAAGGATGAGTCGAGTGCAGAGCTCGATCTGCAGATGGATCGCGCGGGTGCGTATGCTCCCGACTCGGTTGTGATGCATCTGCCTTGGTTTGTCGATGCAGGCACGGCAACTGCGATGGCTCATGGCAGGCAGCTGAAGATCGTAGCGGGTGCGGTTGAGATTCCTCGCGATGCTTCGCGGATCGAGCTGCACTGGAAGCGGTTGCCGCTCGCAGCGAATGATCCTACGAGTTATGCGGATGCTGTCGTGAGCTACAAGGCCGAGTACAAGCGGCGGTATGAGTCGCTGACAGGGCCGATGGCCAAGTAGTACCACGGAGGGTAAGCATGGGCGCGATGGTGGAGATGAAGCCGCAGCCGGCTGGTCGCGCTCGATGTGTTCCGCGGCGTCACGATGGCGTTCATGGTGCTGGTGGCCAATCCTGGCAGCCTGGATATCTACGCCCAGCTCGATCATGCGCCATGGAATGGCTGGACACTGACGGATGTGGTGTTTCCGTCGTTCCTGTGGATGGTGGGTGTGTCGATCACGCTCTCGGTGAGCAGGCGACTGGCGCGTGGAGCTTCACGAGGAGGGATTCTGCTGCAGGCCGCACGGCGAGCAGCGATCCTGTTTGCGATAGGCGTTTTCATCTATGCCATCGGCTCCTTCGATTTGCATTCGCTTCGCATTCTCGGCGTGCTGCAACGGATTGCAATCTGCTCGTTCGTTGTGACCTCCATCTTTCTTTGCGGTGGAGCTCGCCGCCAGATCACGTTCCTCGCCGCGATTCTGGCTTCGTACTGGCTGCTGCTACGCTTTGTGCCGGTACCGGGCTTTGGCGCTGGCGATCTCAGCATCGACGGCAATCTGGCGCACTACGTCGACCGCATCGTGCTGGGCAGCCACAACTATGTGGGCACGGGGACGTGGGACCCGGAAGGTGTGCTGAGCACTTTGCCTGCGATTGCGACGACGTTGATTGGCGTGCTTGCGGGCGGTCTCATCAAGAGCTCGATGAGTTTGGAACGGCGCTGTGTGCGCATCGCGGTCTATGGGTTCGCGTTGATTGTTGCGGGATTGATCTGCAGTCACTGGATGCCGATCAACAAGAAGCTATGGACGGATTCGTTCTGCCTGCTGATGGCAGGGATCGATTTCGTCGTGCTTGCGCTGTTGCTATGGATCATCGATGGACGCGGGGTGCGGTTAGGCCTTGCGCTGCCGATTGCCTTCGGCCAGAACTCGCTGGCGATCTACATGATCTCGGAGATCAGTGGGGCGATTCTATGGAGCTATCCGAAGAGCGCGCCACTGCATGGGAGGATCTTCCAGACTGTCTTCGCGGGGGTTGGATCACCGAAGCTGAGTTCCCTGCTCTTTGCGCTAACGACGCTGGCAATCATGTCCTGCGTCGCGTGGGGACTGCATCGCAAAGGTTGGGTCCTGAAGATCTGAGATCTGATGCCGAGCCTTAGCGCCTAGGCCGTCGCCTGCGATGAATCTGCACGTCGACGCGGCAGAGCAAGCATGGCGATGACACCAAGCGCAGCCACCACCGTTACCGTGAGCAACGGCAAGCGATAGCTCGAGGAACGGTCGCGAAGCAGCGCGATGAAGTACGGGAACCACGTCTGTGCGATGGTGTTGATGGGGAGGATAAGTCCCATCGCGCGCGCCAGTGTGCCCAGTCCGAACTCTTCCGCCACCATCAGCGGGATGAGCATGTAGTCCGCGCCCATCGCGATGCCGAAGAGCACGGCGAACACATACGGTGGATGCGGCGCATGGAGCGTGAGCAGCGGAACGACCGTGAGCGCCGTGAGCAGGTAGCTGGCGATCATGACTAAGCGTGTGGAGAGCAGATCCGCGAGAATACCGACGAGCAGACGGCCGACCGTGCTCGAGCAGAGCACCACGACGGAGGCAGTCCGCCACGTGCTGTCGAGCTCAGGCCCGAGGCGGAAGCCCGCATCGAGGAAGATGAACTTCATATGCTGCGAGATGGCTCCAACGGAGCCGATGGAGCAGACGCTGCTAAGGAGCAGCAGCCAGAAGGCCCTTGAGCGAACGAGAGCTTGGGTGGACCAGGCGGGCTGTGATGCAGGAACGAGGGAGGCATCACCGCCATCGATTGCGAGGCCGCAGTCGGAAGGGCGGTCGCGCAGGACGAAGAGCACCAGAGGCCAGCCAGCGAACATGCAGGCAGCGAGCACCAGCAGAGCGTTGCGGAAGCCATGCGATGCGGTGACGTTCTTCACGATCACCGAGCCCAGCGAGCCAACGACACCCACGCCGAGGTAGACGATCCCCATGGCGGTGCCGCGACGCTTGCTGAACCACTGCGAGATGATGAGCTGATGCGGTATGGGCCCGGACGCGAGGTAGCCGATGGTATACAGCGCCCAAAGCGCGAAGTACACCGCGAGCGAGCCCTGCATGAACGCGAAGCCAGCGAGCGCAAGAGCTGTCGAGCACGTACCGAAGAGGATGAGCTTGCGCTGCGAGAAGCGTGGAATGATGACCGGGCCGACCCAGAACGTCAGCAGGGCGGCGAGTGGAAAACCGAGTGTGATCTCAGCACGCGACCAGCCGAAGGAACGCTGGAAGTAGTCATAGAAGAAGCTGACGTTGTAATACGGGATG
>Ga0302187_10001276_pt1 | contig 21459 bp, 17 predicted proteins | sample II_Bog_E1_3_FD_202120 | JGI IMG/M metagenome (GOLD analysis project Ga0302187, IMG submission 202120) | Peat permafrost microbial communities from Stordalen Mire near Abisko, Sweden - II_Bog_E1_3 | ecosystem: Environmental > Terrestrial > Soil > Wetlands > Peat | place: Sweden: Abisko...
AGACGAAATAGGCCAGACCTGCCGTGATCGACAGCGTCCACGGTTCGACCACCGCGCGCGCGCGCACCGTGGTCGCCACGTCGAACCGGAACGCCAGCGCGGCCAGCGCGATATCGCCCACCGCCATCACCCACACCGACAAGACCAGCAGGCGTTCGGCCAGGCTGAAATTGCCACGCGGGTACATCGATTCGGGAAACCACCAGATCAGCAGCGACATCACAACCGCCAGCACCGTGGTCACCAGCAGCGCATCGGCCACCGCATGGGTCGCGGCATCGGGATCTGCCACCGGCCCCGGGCGCTGTCCCGTGTTTGACCAGCCGGATTCATCGAGTTTCTGCGCCAGCCCGCGCTTTTGCCCCAAAGTCGCCAGTTGCCCGGCGAATTCGACCATCACCAGCGCCGAGGCAAACCGCCCCATGGCGCTCGCGCCATAAATGCGGCTGGCCAGAAACAGGAACGGCATGCGGGCCATCAGCCGCATCAGGAAACCAAGAATGTTGGTCCGCCCGCCCTGCGCCAGCGCGACGATATCGCCATCATCAACCGGCTCGAACGCACTGGCCCCTGCCCCATCCGGCACGGTCAAGTCATTCGGGCTGGGAACCGCCTTAACCAAACCTGGGCTCTCCCTTGATCGTTGCATCCTGTTCCGAACGCAGCGGTCGCGCCAGCAGGGCATCGACAATCGCGCGGGCGGGAACCAGTCCCGATACCAGCGCAGCCACTGCCTCTGCAATCGGCATGGCAATGCCGCGTGCCCGCGCCAGATCGGCCAGCACCGGCGCGGTGAACGCGCCTTCGGCCACGGTGCGCCGGTCAGCCAGCAGGTCGGGCGCACGCGCGCCTTCGCCCAGCGCCTTGCCCAGCGCGAAATTGCGGCTCGACAGCGAATTGCAGGTCAGCACCAGATCGCCCAGCCCCGACAGCCCGGTAAGCGTCTCTGCCTCGGCACCGAAGGCCAGGCCAAAGCGCACCATTTCGGCAAAGCCCCGGCTGATCAGCGCGGCGCGGGCATTCTGCCCCAGCGCCAGCCCCTCGACCACGCCCGACGCCACCGCCAGCACGTTCTTGACCGCGCCGCCCACTTCCGCGCCGATCAGGTCGTGCGAAAAATAGGGGCGAAAGGTCGCGCGGGCAATCGCGGGCGCCAGCCGCTGCCACTGCGCATCGCCCCCGCCACAGGCCAGCGTGACCGCCGTGGGCAGCCCGGCAGCCACTTCATGCGCGAATGTCGGACCCGACAGCACGGCCAGGCTGGCCCCCGGCATGGCCGCGCGCGCGACATCGGCCATCAGGCGCCCCGTGCCCGCCTCGATCCCTTTTGAACAGAGCACCAGATCGCCGGTGAACGCGGGCATCTGCGCCAGCACCGCGCCCAGCGCCTGTGCCGGGGTGACCAGCAGCACCACCGCCAGCCCGGCCAGATCGCGCGGATCGGCACTGGCACGGATCGAGCGGTGCAAGGCGACGCCGGGCAGATAGGCCGGATTGGCGCGGGTGTCGTTGATCGCCCCGGCCAGACCGGCCTGACGCGCCCACAGCACCACGTCGCGCCCGTCACTCGCCAGCAATTGCGCCAGCGCCGTGCCCCAGGCCCCGGCGCCGATCACGCCGATCGCATTGGTCATGCCTTGACCCCCGCGCCGCGCACCGGCGCGGCATCGGCATCGAGCGGCCAGCGCGGGCGCGCCACAAAGTCGAGCGGATCGAACAGACCAGCGGCATAGCGTTCCGCCCCGGCCCAGCCGATCATCGCCGCGTTGTCGGTGCACAGGCGCGGCGGCGGCGCCACCAGCGGCAGGCCCGCGCCATCCGCCAGCGTTTCCAGCGCCGATCGCAAGGCCCAGTTGGCCGCCACCCCGCCCGCCACCACGAGCGCGGTCACCGGCGCGCAGGCCGCGAGCGCGCGGCGCAGCCGGTCGACCAGACAATCGATCGCCGCCTGCTGGAACGATGCGGCAATATCGGCCGGATCGTACCGCCCGGATTCGTGCGCGCGCAACACCGCGCTCTTCAGTCCGGCAAACGAGAAATGCGGCTCTGCACTGCCAAGCAACGGACGCGGCAGCGGCACCGCGCGCGGATCGCCCTCACGCGCCAGCCGTTCCACCGCCGGTCCGCCGGGATAGCCCAGGCCGAGGATCTTGGCGGTCTTGTCAAACGCTTCGCCCAGCGCATCGTCGATCGTGGTGGCCAGCCGCCGATATTGGCCGAGCCCGCGCACTTCGACAATCTGGCAATGCCCGCCCGACACCAGCAACAGCAGATAGGGATAGGCCAGCGCCGGATCAGCCAGGCGCGGCGACAGCGCATGGCCTTCCAGGTGGTTGACCGCGATCAGCGGCTTGTCGGCCGCCATCGCCAGCGCCTTGCCGGTGACCAGCCCGACCATCACGCCGCCGATCAGGCCGGGGCCTGCCGTGGCGGCAATCGCATCGATCGCACCGAGCGCGATCCCGGCATCGGCCAGCGTGGCGGCGACCATCGGCGCCAGCACTTCGACATGCGCGCGCGCGGCGATTTCGGGCACCACCCCGCCATAAGGGCGGTGCGCGGCATCCTGCGAGGCGATGCGCTGCGCCACCACGCGCGCGTCGAGCGTCGTGCCGGACGTGTCGATCACCGCAACAGCGGTTTCATCGCACGAGGATTCGATGCCGAGGATCAGAGCCATGGGGAGCTTTCCCTTAGAGAGAATTGCAGGTACGGCAAGCGGCGCATGACCAGCCCTTCATCGTCCCTGTCGCCCGACGCCCTGCGCAGCACGCCCTTGCCCACCCGCCCGGTGCGCCTTGGTACCCGGCAATCGCCGCTGGCCATGGCCCAGGCCGAGGAAACCCGCGCCCGGTTGTGCGCCGCGCACGGCTGGCCGATCGAGGCGGTCGAACTGGTTCCGGTGGTCGCCAGCGGAGACCGCATTCTCGACCGGCCGCTCGCCGAAATCGGCGGCAAGGCGCTGTGGACCAAGGAACTCGACGTCTGGCTGGCCGAAGGCACCATCGATGCCGCAGTCCATTCGATGAAAGACGTCGAAACGCTGCGCCCCGCCGAACTGATGATTGTCGCGGTGCTGCCGCGCGCCGATGTGCGCGACGTGCTGATCGGTGCGGCCAGTATCGCCGCGATTGCACCTGGCGCGCGGGTCGGCACCAGCGCGCCGCGCCGCGCCGCGCAAATGCTCCATGCCCGCCCCGATCTGGTGGTGGTATCGTTTCGCGGCAATGTCGCCACCCGACTCGGGCGGCTGGAACGCGGCGAGGCCGATGTCACGCTGCTGGCCGCCGCCGGGCTCGAACGGCTGGATGTCACGTCGGTCGGCACGCCGCTCGATCCCGCCACGTGGCTGCCTGCCCCGGCCCAGGGCGCGATCGGCATCGAATGCCTGGCCGCGCGACACGACCTGATCACGCTGTTCGACGCGATCGACCATGGCCCCAGCCATGCCGCGATCCGCGCCGAACGCGCGCTGCTGGCGGGCCTTGGCGGCACCTGCCACAGCCCGATTGCCGTGCATACCCGGCACGACACAATGGCCATGCACCTGACCGCCGCGCTGTTCAGCCCGGACGGCGTGCACCGGGTCGATGCCGAACAGCGAGTGCCGCTCGATCGGCCCGAAACCGCGATCGATCTGGCCCATGCGCTGCTCGCCGCGGCGCCCGCGCCGATCCGCGCGCATTTCAACGGCGCCGGATAGATGCGTCCGGTGCTGGTGTTGCGTCCCGAACCGGGCAACACCGCAACGTGCAGCGCCGCACGCGCCCGCGGCCTGTCGCCCCACGCCGCGCCGCTGTTCACATATGCCGCGCGTCCATGGCACCTTCCGGCAGGCCCCGGCTGGGACGGACTGCTGATCGGCAGCGCTGCCGTGCTGCGCCATGGCGGGGCGGGTCTGGCGGCATTGCAGGCGGTTCCGGTGCATGCCGTCGGCCCGACCACCGCGCAGGCTGCGCAGGCTGCGGGCTTTGTCGTGGCCCAGACCGGCAGCGGCGGGTTGCAGACGGTGGTCGGCACGTTGGCCCCCGGCCATTATCTGCGGCTGGCAGGCGAAGCGCGCGTGCCGTTGCTGCCGCCGCCCGGTGTGACGATCGACGATGTGGTGGTCTATGCCGCCCGGCCACAGCCGCTCGATGCCGCCACGATCGCGCTGATCCGGGGCAATCGGGTGCTTGCACTGCTCCATTCGGCCGAGGCGGCGCGCCATTTCGCCGGGCAATGTGCCGCGCATGATCTGCCGCGCGCGCAGATCATGCTGGCCTGTCTGGCGCCCGGAATTGCCAAGGCCGCCGGGGCCAACTGGCAGGCTGTCGCATGTGCGCCACGGCCCGACGACGATGCAGTGCTTTCCTTGGCGCACCAAATGTGTCAAACAGTGTGACTTCGGGGCAACGGATAAAGCGAAAAAGCACGCATGCCGGAAATTACACTCGGTCCAGTGGCTGATTCGCGCCAGACCAGACGATCAGGCGGTCGCGGTCTTGGTGCGCTGCTAGGTGGGCTTGCGCTGGTTGCGCTGGGCGGTGGGGCCTGGCTCGGCTGGCATAACGGATGGTTGCACATGGCGCTGCCGCCGGGCGAAAGCCTGGCAATGGCAACGCCCGCCGCCAGTGCCAGCGCGACGACCACCGCGATTGTCACGCAGGGCAACCTGATCGCCACCAACGCCGCGCTGGCCGATGCCACCGCGCGGCTGACGGCGTTGCAACAGCGACTGGCCGAATTGAACCAGCAGGCGGTCGCCGCCTCTGACCAGGCGACTCGCGCAGAGGCCTTGCTGGTGGCATTTGCCACCCGCCGCGCGGTCGAGCGCGGGCAACCGCTGGGCTATCTGGAAACCGCCTTGCGCGTGCGCTTTGGCGCCAGCCAGCCGACCGCCGTCGACGAGATCGTTGCCGCCACGCAAAAACCGGTGACCATCGGCGGCCTGACCGAAGAATTTGCCACGCTTGAACCGCGCCTGGTCAACGGCCCTGCCAACGAAGGCACCTGGGACTGGTTGTCGCGCCAGTTCGGATCGATGTTCGTCATCCGCCACGACGACACGCCATCACCTGCGCCCGAAAGCCGCTTGGCGCGGGCGCGCGCCGCATTGGCCGGGCAACGCGTCGATCTGGCGATTGCCGAGGTTGAACGCATGCCAGGCAAAGATGCCGCCACCGACTGGCTGGCTCATGCGCGCGACTGGGAAAACGCCCAACGCGCGCTCGATCAGATCGAAAGCGCGGCGCTGTCGACCCCGACGGTGGCCCCGCCCGCAGCCAAGCCGGTCGCCATCGCGCCAGCCTCCGCCGCGCCCGCCCCGGCGCGCTGATCAGGCCTGCAACAGCGCGGGCAGCTTTCCGCTCATCCCGCGCGCTTCGTCCATGAAAAACCGCTTGAGCGTGGGGCTGCGCTGCACGCCGGCCATGCCCAGCCGCCGCACCGCCGAAGGCAGCCGTCCGGGAATGCCGAACAGGCGGGTCAGCACATCGGTCGCGCCCGACACCATGAACCCGTCGAGCGCGCGCCAGCGTTCATAGCGCCCGAGCACTTGGGCATCGCCCGGATCGAGCCCCAGCCGCATGCCTTCGGCCAGCACTTCGGCCAGCGCGGCGACATCGCGCAGCCCCAGATTGAGGCCTTGGCCCGCGATCGGATGCATCCCGTGCGCGGCATCGCCAACCAGCACCAGCCGCTGATCCGCAACTTTGGCGGTGTGGTGAAAATTGAGCGGATAGGACGAGCGCGGCGTGGCCAGCGCGATCGCACCGAAAATGCCGCCCATCCGCCGGGTAACTTCGCCAACGAACGCCGCTTCGGGCAGGGCCAGCGGCCCAGCGGCATCCTTTTCGGCGACGGTCCATACCAGCGCGCTGCGATGGCGCCCCGCTTCATCGTCGAGCAGCGGCAACAGCGCAAACGGGCCCGCCGGATAGAAGATTTCCCAGGCCACATTGTTGTGCGGCTTTTCATGGGTCAGCCCGGCAATGATCGCACGGTGGTGATAGTTCCAGCGCGCCGGGGTAAACCCGGCCTCGTCGCGCGTAGGCGACTGGCGCCCTTCGGCGGCGACCAGCAGCCGCCCGGCCAGCACGCGGCCATCGGCCAGGGTCACCGTGACGCCGTGCGCGCCGCGTTCGCGCGTGGCGACATGGGCGTTGGGCAGGAACGTGATCAGCGGTTCGCGCGCGGCGACCGCATACATCACCAGCCGCAAGTCGCGGTTGGCGAACATCCGCCCGAGCGAGCCCTCGTCGGCTTCGGGGCGAAAATCGATCCGCCCCGGTTTCAGCCCGTCGGTCACTGCGATCGCATCGATCGGGCAGCCGCGCGCTGCCAGATCATCGGCCATGCCGAGATGGCTGTAGAGGTTCCAGCTCGCGGTCGAAATCGCCGAAGCGCGCCCGTCGAACCCTTGCGCGGTCTGTGTGGCGGGGTCCGAACTGTCGACCACCACGCTGGCAATGCCTTCGCGCGCCAGTGCGATGGCCAGCGTCATGCCAACCAGCCCGCCCCCCAGAATGACCACATCGGCTGACATATCGCTGTTCACGGCTGTGCTCCGCAAGTGGTGCCGGGCCCGGCATCCAGATCAAGACAACGCCCGTCGAACGTACCCGGCGGCGTTTTCAGACCGACCCATGCCGCCAGAGTGGGGGCAATGTCCACCGTTTCGACAGGGCTGGGCTGTTCAAATGCAGTCAGTCCCTTGCGCCAGAACAGGATCGGCACGCGCCGGTCATAATCCCACGGGCTGCCATGGGTGGCCACATAGCCGGGTCCGGGCTGGCTCAGCGCCATCACCCCGCGTTTGAGCAGCACCACGAAATCCCCCGAGCGCGGCGCATAGAACGAGGCGCGCGCGCGTTCGATCAGCGTCCAGGTTTCGGGCGAGCCAGTGGGCATCGGCGTGGCCGCCAGTTCGTCGGCGGTGAACACCGCCGCGACTTGCGGTTGGCCCAGCAGATCGGCGCGCGCCGCTGCGATCGCCGCCGCCTTCTGCTCGCGCGTCAGATCGCGCCGCACCCACACATCGCCCGAAGGCCCTTCGGCCAGGAACAGCCCATGCGGATCGAGATCGAGCCGCGCGCCGATGCGCTGGCTCAGCGCCCTTGGCAACAGCGCAGGGTCGGCACGCTGCGCCTGTGGCAGGGCCTGTTCGCGCAGCCGTTCGGGCATGTCGAAACCGCCGTGATCGGCGGTCAGCACCACGCCATAATCGATCCCGCGCGCATCCAGGCGGGCAAAGAAATCGCCCAGCGCGGCGTCCAACTGGTGCAACTGGATGCACATCTCGGTGCCTTGCGTACCATAGCCATGGCCGATGTAATCGGTCGCCGACAGGCTGATCGACAGCACGTCGGGCGTCGGCCCGCGCCCCAGCCCGTCGGTATCGACCAGCCGCGCCGCCAGATCGAGCACCGCGCGATCGAGCCGGGGTGAGGCGCGAAAGCCAGTGGCATCGCCGGCCGCCAGGGCAAAGCGCCCGGTGCCGACCGACACCGCCGCCGACGACACCGTGGTCGATCCGGCGGTGACCGCGGTCACCCCGGCGCGCACCGCCCGATCGTGCGCGGCGCAATCGCCGGGCAGGTCATAGGCGGGCGATCCGGCGGTCAGCGTGGCAGCAATGGCGGCGTTCTGTGCGGCGACGCCGGCCGAGGCGGTGGCGCCATCGAGCGTGACAAAGCCCTTGCCCTTCCACCAATAGACTTCATCGATGCGATGCCCGCCCATCATCAGCGCAGCGCGATCCTTGCCCGACACCGCGATATTGCGACTGGTCGGCCAGACCGCCTTGATGCGTTCGCCCAGCGTGGGCACCAGCAGATGCCCGACCGAGGCGACATAATCGCCCGCCACCGCCGCCGTCTTCGTCTCGTCCTCGGCGCAATAGACCGCCTTGTTGGCACGCGCGACCGACTGGTCGAACCAGGTGTTGGCGATGATCCCGGTGTGTGCCGGGCGCATCCCGGTCATCAGCGTGGAATGCCCCGGACAGGTCTCGGTCGCGGCGTGCGACTGGAACCCGGATGGAAACACCGCGCCGCCCGCCAGGCGCGCCATGCCGCCGGTGAAATGCGACCGGTATTGCGCAAACAGGTCGGCGGAAAACTGGTCAATGGCAATCGCGATCACCAGCCGGGGCGCATCGGGCGCGGGCGGCGCCACCACCGGATCGCGCGCCGCCGCCGGTTGGGCCAGCGGCAGGGCCAGACTCATGGCAAACAGCATGGCTTTTCGGGCGAAAGTCATGACCTTTGGGCTCCTTGTGGGGTCTGGCGCTGGACTCGGGAGGCGCGGCTACTTATCTGTGCGGCGCAAATGCCCCCCGGCATCGCGCGGCGCAAGGGGGCGTGCACCATTGGACCGCCGCGAGAGATCCCCATGCCCCAGCTTTTCCCGCTGATCCGCCGTCTTGCGCCCTGGTTTGCCGCGCTGCTGATGCTGGCGGGGTTGACCCCGGCGCATGCCGACAGCCTGCCCCCGGCGGGCCCCACGCATATCCACGCGGCGCTGGCGGCAGAGCGCGCGGGTCATCCGGGCGAAACGATCACGCTGGCGCTGGTGATGCAGCCCGCCAGGGACTGGCACGGCTATTGGTCCAACCCCGGCGATGCCGGGCTGGCCCCCACACTCGACTGGACTTTGCCAAAAGGCGCCAGCGCCGGGGCGATGCAGTTTCCGGTGCCGCAGACGCTGTTGATCGCGGGGCTGATGAACCATGTCTATGCGCATGATTTCGCGATCCTGATCCCGTTCACCCTGCCCCGCGATGCACAGCCCGGCGCAACCCTGCCGATCAGCGCAAAGGCGCAATGGCTGGCGTGCAGCGCGACAATCTGCGTGCCCGAAGACGCGGTCTTGTCCACCACCGTCACGGTTGCCCCGCCCAGCGTGGCAACGCCGGTCGATCCGCGCTTTGCCGACTGGCGCGCCGCGCTGCCCGCGCCGCTCGACCAGCCGGCGCACTTTGCCGCCACGGCCACCGGCTATCGCCTGGCCATCCCGTTTCCGGCGAGCGCCACGATCACCGCACCGCATGTGTTCCTCGGCACCGATGGCGTCATCGATTATGCCGCGCCCCAGGCGTTCAGCCGCAACGGCGACACGCTGGTGATCGATCTGGCGCGCGCCAAGACGCCCTCGGGCCAGAACCCCAATGGCTTGCCCGGCGTGCTATCGCTGGGCACTGATGCCAAAGGCCACGATCTGGGCGGGATCAGCTTTGCCGCGCAGCCCGGTGCAGTGCCCGCCCCCGGCACGCCGATCGGCGGCGCAACAAAAGTGCCTGCGTTTTCATGGGCCCTGCTTGGCTGGACGGTGATCGGCGCACTGGCAGGCGGGCTGGTGCTCAATGTCATGCCTTGCGTGTTTCCGATCCTCAGCCTCAAGGCGCTGGCGCTGGCGCGCGGCAACAGCCACCACGCGCATCTTGAAGCGCTGGCCTATACCGCAGGCGTGATGCTGGCCTGTCTGGCGCTGGGCGGGGTGATGCTGGCGCTGCGTGCGGCGGGTGGCGAAGTCGGCTGGGCGTTCCAGTTGCAGGACCCCGGCGTGGTTGCCGTGCTGCTGCTGCTGGCGGTGGCGATCACGCTCAATTTTGCCGGGCTCTACGAATTGCCGGGGCTGTCGCTGTCGGGCGGCGCGCCGGGCAAGGGCGGGCTGTGGGGCGCGTTTGGTACCGGGCTGCTGGCGGCATTTGTCGCCACGCCGTGCACCGGGCCGTTCATGGCCGCCGCGATGGGCGCCGCGCTGGTCCTGCCGACGCTGGCCGCGCTGGCGGTGTTCGGCGCGCTGGGGCTTGGCCTTGCGCTGCCGTTCCTGGCGATCGGGTTCATCCCGCCGCTGCGCCGCGTGTTGCCGCGCCCCGGTGCGTGGATGGTGTGGTTCCGCCGCGCGATGGCGGTGCCGATGGCGCTGACCGTGCTGGCGCTGGTCTGGCTGGCCTGGCGGCTTGGCGGCAACGCCTATACGTTTGCCGCGCTGGCGCTGTCCGGCGCGCTGCTGATGCTGCTGGCGCTGATCGGTGGCGCACAGGCCAAGGGGCGCCGTTCCGCCACCTGGGCCGTGCCGGCCTCGATCGTGCTGGTGCTGCTGGCCGCAGGCGGCGCGCCGCGTCTGGCGCGCGCCGAACGCCACGACGATGCCAGCCTGATCGGCGCAACGCCGTTCAGCGAGGGCGCGCTGGCCGCCGCGCGCGCCGCGCACCGGCCGGTGTTCGCCTATTTTACCGCCGACTGGTGCCTGACCTGCAAAGTCAACGAAAACGTCGCGATCGAAACCGCCGCCACCGCCGACGCGTTCCGCAAGGCGGGCGTGGTGGTGCTGGTGGGCGACTGGACGCGGCGCGATCCGGCGATCAGCCGCTTTCTGGGCAGTGTCGGCGCCGCCGGGGTGCCGCTCTATCTGTGGTATCCGGCAGATGGCGACGCGCAGAAACTGCCCCAGGTGCTGACCACCTCGGCGTTGACCGCGCTTACAACGACTGGCCGTCATCCACAGTGACATGCGCCCCGGTCACATAGGCCGAAGCGTCTGACGCAAAGAACAGCATCGGATCGTTCAGCGCCTCGATCGGGGTCAGACGGCGGCGCGGCCATGTGCCGATCTGAGCCTTGCCCGCTTCGGTCGCGAACCAGTCGGCATCGATTTCGGTCAGGATATAGCCCGGCTGCACGGTGTTGACGTTGATCCCCAGCCGCGCCCATTCGCGCGCCAACTGGCGGCCCAGATGGACCACCGCCGCCTTGCTGGCGGCATAGGCGGCGTCGCCCTGCCCGGTCATTTCGGCGGTGATCGATCCGGTCAGCACGATCCGCCCGCGTCCCGATTGTTTTGATCCGGCGGCAATCATCCGCCGCGCCGCTTCGCGCGCGGTCAGATAGACGCCCGTGAAATTGGTGTCGATCACCCGCCGCACCTGCTCTGTCGACAGATCGATCGTGCGTCCCGCCTCGGCAATCCCGGCATTGGCCAGCACCGTGTCGGGCGTGCCGAAATGCGCCTCTGCCGCATCGAACGCCGCGGCGATCGATGCCTCGTCGGTCACGTCCAGCGCCACCGGCAGTGCCGCCGCGCCGATTTCGGCCGCCAGCGCGGCAATCCGGTCGACCCGCCGCGCGCCCAGCACGACTTTCGCCCCAGCCCCGGCAAACAGCCGCGCCAGATGCGCGCCGATGCCCGAGCTTGCGCCCGTGATCAGCGCAATGCGACCATCCAGTGAATACGGCATACTGTCCGCTCCCTTGCGTGTTATGTCAGGTCCGACGGCACGTCGGGATACACGGTTTCAACCGATCCCAGCGCATCGCGCAAGGGGCCGAGCCAGGCCTCGAACCGACGCCAGTGATCGACCCCGTCGGTAAAGATCGGCTGACGCACTTGTTCGGAACTGGCAGTGCGCACCGCACGGCGGTTGCGATAGAATGCCAGGCAGCCGTCCTCGAACGGCACGCCGACATGGTCGAGCAACTGGCGCACTTGCGCCTCGGTATCGGCCACCATCGCCTCATAGATCACGCGATGCACCGCGCCCGGCGCGGCGCGGTCAAATGCCGCCATTTGCGTGACATAAGCGCGATAATAGCGGCCGATTTCCGCCAGATCATACGTAAACAACTGCCCACGCGCGAAAAACTGCTTCCACCCCGAAAAGCAGCACCCCATCGGATGGCGCCGCGCATCGATGATCGTGGCGTTGGGCAGGATCAGCCGGATCAGACCGGCATACATCCAGTTGTTGGGCATCTTGTCGATGAAACGCGGCTTGCCCTCCTTGCGGTGAACACGCGTGCGATCGAGGTATTCTTCGCCTAACCGCGCCAGATCGGCCGGGGCGAGCGAGCGGACCACCTCGGAAAAGCTGGCGAATTCACCTTCTTCCACGCGCGAATGCAGCCGGTCGCCGATCATCATCAGATCGGGCAGTTCCATCGTGCCCTCGATCTGCGAATGGCTCGACAGGATCTGTTCGACCAGCGTCGATCCCGCGCGCGGCAGGCCGACGATAAAGATCGGATCATTGGCCATGCAGCCCTGCCCGGCGCGGCTGGCCAGAAACGGCGCGGTGAACAGCGCGGCATGTTCGCGCGCGCCACCCAGAATCCGCTGCTCCTCGTAATCCACGCCCTTGCGGCGCAAGGCATTGCCACGGGCATAGTGGTCGAAACTGCGCGCCGCATCGCCGGCATCTTCATAGGCCTTGCCCAGCGCGAACTGGAGCTGGCTGGCCTGTTCGTCATCCTCGATGGCGTCTTCGCATGCCTCCATCGCGGCAATGTCTGCATCATCGAGCCGCACGGTCTTGAGATTGGCCAGGCTCCACCAAGCCTCACCCAGCGACGGTTCGCGGGTCAGCGCGCGGCGATAGGCGCCGATCGCATCGGTCTGGTTGCCCAGCGTTTTTTCGACATGGCCCAGGTTCAGCCAGACGCGCGGGCTGTCGACCCCGCGTTCGACCAGCGTGCGATAGATCCCGGCCGCCAGATCCTGTTCGCCCAGCCGCACCTGCAACGAAGCCTTGAGCAGCGCATGGCCGATATTGTCGGGCTCGTCATCGACCAGCACGGTGGCATGGGCCAGCGCCTCGGCCACGTCGGGCCCCATTTGCAGTATCCGCACATAAAGCTCGCGCGCGGCGGCAAAGCCCGGCGCGATGGCCAGCGTGCGCTTCAGCCAATCCATCGCTTCATCGAGCTTGCCCTGCCGCCACGCCACTTCGCCGCGCAGCCGCAGCGCCGCCGCATCGCGCGGCAGCGTACGGATGCGCGCATCGAGCAGTGTCTCAGCCCCGGCAAAATCGCTGTCGTGCATGGCCAGCGCCGCCTTGACCAGCACGGGATCGCGGGTCGATGCCTCCACGCCCTTTACATCGGCGATGCGTGCCTCGGCCTCGCGCCCGGCTTCGCGCAAGGCGCCCGACAGCGCATGCCACGCCAACAGGAAATCGGGTTTCAACACCACCGCGCGCTGCAGCGCGGCCACCGCCAGCCCGATTTCGCCCAGCCCGCCGTGCACCAGCGCAACCTCGAACGCGGTCATCGCCGAACGCGGCTGTTCCGCCGCCAGTTTGACCAGCACGGCGCGTGCGGCGGGCAGATCGCCCAGCGCGCGCAGGGCCTGCCCCTCGATCAGTACGGCCTGGGGATGGCCAGGCACCGCGCGCAGGATCTCGCGCGCCTGCGCCAGCGCCATGCGCGGGTCGTGGGCCAGCATGGCCGAGGCATGGGCGAACGCGGCATCAAGCGAAACCGTGGCGTCGCCTGCCGCATCGGGTCGTGCCATCGGGTATGCTCCTTGCCTCTTGTGCTGTGCGGTTGATAGGCCTGACGCCCTGGCTGCGCGGCCGCAATCGTTCAAGTCCTGCGACAGATGCCCGGGCTTGTCGAGTCCCCCCTCGCGCCACCGCCATCGGGCCCGCGCCACCCTTTTTGTGCGGCCGCGAGCAAGGTCGTTGACAGTGGTCACTGTGATGGCAGATTCAATCCCGGACGGGCGACCAGATTGCATCGCATACGGTCCCGCAAGATACCGCAAGATTGCTGACACCCCATCGCACAGCGGGGTGAACGGCGGCGTTCGCGCCGCCGCGCGATGGGTCTTGCGCACGACGAACGTGTCACTTGCCCTTCGCGGGCAGGCGGCAACGCCGGCAACTGCGGGGGCATGCCCGTGGTGACCACAAACGTGGCGCAGCATTGCCGGACTGGCACGATAATGGGGGCGTACGATGATCAGGACTGAGACGCGGGTTTCGATCACCACCGGGCAGACGGGACCAGGCCGCCAGTGCCGGCAACGCAGCCTTGCCTCGACGATGCTGACAGGACTGGCCATGGCCATGCTGCCCACCGTGGCGCGCGCGCAGGAACCGCCCGCCCCGCCCCCTGACACCAGCGCTCCGGCCACGGCCAACACCGGGCTGGGCGAAATCGTGGTCACCGCGACGCACAAATCGGAAAGCATCCAGAAGGTGCCGATCAGCCTGCAGGCGTTCGACGCGACCAAGCTGGAAGAAAACCACGTCGCCAACTTTGCCGACTATGCGCAGATGTTGCCGTCGGTCTCGTTCGAAAGCCTCGGGCCCGGCCGCAGCCAGCCGTTCTTTCGCGGCATCGCGGTGGCCGGCGGGCAGTTTTCAACCGTGGGGTCCTATCTCGACGAAATCCCGATCACCGATTCGGCCAACGGCGGATACAATTCCGAACCCGAAGTGCACATCTATGACGTGGAACGCGTCGAGGCGCTGTCGGGCCCGCAAGGCACGCTGTTTGGCGCCAGTTCGCTGGCCGGAACACTGCGCGTGATCACCAACAAGCCAAAACTCGACAAGATCGAGGCCGGGCTGGACGTGACGGTCGACAAATATGGCCCCGGCGCGGGCGGCTATATGTTCGAAGGGTTCATCAACCTGCCGATCACGTCCAATCTGGCCATCCGCCTGATGGCGTTTGACGAACACGAAGGCGGGTACATCAACAACACCCACGGTACTTATGCCTATCAATCGCTGCCGATTACGATCGACAACGCGGCGCTGGTCAAGAAAAACTACAATCCTGACGACGAATATGGCGGCCGCGCAACGCTGTTGTGGGAACCTTCGCCCGACTGGAAGATCACGCCGTCGATCACCTATCAGCGGATCAATTCACAAGGGTCGTACAATTTCGATCCGCGCTTCGGCGATCTCAACGTGCATGATTACAGTCCGACTTACCTGATCGATCACTGGTATCAGGCATCCCTGACGATCGAAGGCAAGATCGGCGATTTCGACCTCGTCTCTGCATCGGGCTATTTCCACCGCACGTTCTACAACGCCAACGACTATACGTATTATTCGGTGACCTATGACAAGCTGGTTGCGGCGGGTCTGGATGCCAACACCTACAACAGCTTCAAGGACAAGAACGGCAATTATATCAATCCGACGCAGCAATATTATGGCCGCACGACCGAACGCAAATGGACCCAGGAATTGCGCCTGTCGACGCCCAAATCCTGGCCGGTGCATGTGACCGGCGGCGGGTTTTTCCAGTACCAGCGCTGGAGCATCGACGACAGCTATTACATCCCGGGTGTCAGCCAGGCGACCAGCACCAGCCTGGGCATATCGCTGGCCGTACCGGGCGAATTCCAACCCGATGCCTATTATCTGGTCGAATTCGAGGATCATGCCGTCGACAAGGGGCTGTTTGCCGAAGGCAACTACGATCTGACCGACAAGATCAAGCTGCTGGCCGGGATCCGCTATTACCAGTCGCAGAACAACACCGCCGGTTTTGACGGAATCTGGACCTCGGCGGTCGCCGCCGGCTGCTGGAACACCGATCCCAACGCGGTCTACAACTTGTTCATTCACCCCTCGCGACTGAGCTGCATCAACACCAACGAAAATTATGAGCAGAAAGGCGAAACCCACAAGCTGGGCGTGCAATACCAGTTCGACCAGTCCAAGATGGTCTACTTCACTTATTCCACCGGGTTCCGCCCCGGCGGCGGCAACCAGATCGTCGGCGCACAACCCTACAAGGCCGATACCCTGGTCAATCTTGAAGTGGGCTGGAAAACCCGCTGGGGACGAAATTTCCGCTGGAACGGCGCGATCTATACCGAACTGTGGAAGGGGGTTCAGTACAACCTGACCCCGGCCGGGGTGCAGGGCAACAATATCACCGTCAATGCCGGCAATGCCCGGGTGAAGGGTATCGAAAGCGATTTCGAATACAAACCGATCCAGGCGCTGACCCTGTCTGCCTCGGGATCGTACAACAACGCCAAGCTGGTGACCAATTTCTGCGATCTGAATCAGCCACCCAACCGCACGCTGCTGGCCTCGTGCTCGGTGCTCAACACGTATACCTCGGTCAGCGGCGTGCCCGAAATATCCGGCGGCGATGCGGCGGCGCTGGCAGGCACCCGCTTGCCGCGCCAGCCCAAATTCAAGGGCAATGTCTCGGCGCGCTATGAATTCGATGTCAGCAGCGCAAAAAGCTTTGTCCAGGCGCAGATCTTCCACCAGTCGGGCAGCACGTCGAACCTCAATGTCGAATATGATCAATTGCTGGGCGATACGGCGGGATTCACCACGTTCAACTTTTCGTCCGGGGCGTCGATCGGCAAGTTCAGTGTGGAGGCGTTCATCGAAAATGCCTTCGATTCGCGCGGGATCATTTCGAAAAACGCCTTCTGCGAGATCCAGTACTGCGCCCAGTCGGCGCGCAGCTATCCGGTCAAGCCCCAGTATTTCGGCCTGAAAATCGGCTATAAATATTGATCCATCGCCGGCAGCCGGCGGGGCGAAAGTTTGCTCTGGCCAAACCCGGCGTCTTGGATCATTGCAGCAGATCGGGTGTCGCCGTGCCGGTACGGCGCCACAAAGCAGGATTTGCGGCATTTGGGCATGCAGACGCTTGATGACAGGGCGGCCGCACGGGACACCGAAATGGCGCGCACGCCATTGACCGATCCGGCAGCCGATCCGGTGCCTGTCGATGAAATCGCGCCCAATCTGTCGGGACGCCCCGGAACCTATCTGCGCGGCACCGCAACCGTCGATGCGATCCTGAAGGCCGCGTTGCGCGTGCTGATCAACGAAGGGGCGGGCGCCTTCACGATTCGCCGGATCGCGGCAGAGTGCGGGATGAAAGTCGGCAATGTCAGCTATCATTTCCCGCGCAAGGAATTGCTGATCCAGGTCCTGCTCGACGATCTGCTCGAATCCTATGACAAAATGCTGGAAAGCCGGGTGCGCCAGCCCGAACTGAATGCCGAACAGCGGTTGCGCCTGCTGATCGTGCTGTGCCTTGAAGATATTTCCGGAATTCGCACCACGCGGCTGTTTACCGAATTGTGGGCGCTGGCCAATCACAATGCCTTCGTCGCCGACCGGGTGCGCGTGTTCTATCAGAAAGTGCACGATTTCATCGGCGAATATGTCGCCGAACTCAACCCCGCGCTGGCCCCCGACGAAGTGCGGACGGTCGCCCTGTTCATCAGCGCAGCGATGGAAGGTACCACCCCGTTCAGCGGGTTTCAAAAGCCCTGGGCGGGTCGGATGGGCGCGATTGTCACGATCGCCGCCAACCACCTGATCACGCTGGCGCGAACCGTCACACCCCAAGAAGCCCGTGGACTCGACCCCGAGGCACAATAAAGGTGTATGTCATATCAGAATCGCGCTTGACTAAAATAGGACAGGCGTCAAATCTTGGATCACAGATTGCGGAGCGGATTGGTCGAGCCCGGTATCGGGTGCCACGCCGCGACGCCCACGGCATAGCGTCCAAAGGGGGCCAGCAACGATGAAGTCCGCCGTGCATTTCCGGAACCTTGGAACAAGGCTCCCCGCTGCCATCCGGCTTGCCTGCACGACCATGCTTGGCGCCACGGCGCTGGCCGCGATGCCGGCGATGGCCGGAACCGCCTCGGTCGAGCCCGAAGAGTCCTCGGTTGCCACCCTTGCTCCGCCAAAGCCGAACTGGGTGTACCTGCAGCGCGGCTTTGTGCTGCCCGGCACGGCAATCTACGACACCGCCGATGGCAAATATCTTGCCCAGATCGAAACCCCGATCCTGGGCGATCTGGCGATCGACCCGGCCGGCAAGTATTACTATGTCGCCGAAACCGCATGGACACGGCGCCTGCACGGCACGCGCCAGGATTACATCTCTGTCTATGATGCCACCACGCTCAAGCTGGAAGGCGACATCGATATTCCGGGCCGCATCCTGGTCGGCAGCCGCGAACACAATTTCATCCTGAGCGATGATGGCAAGACCGGCTATATCTATGATTTCAGCCCGATTTCGTCGATCAACGTGGTCGATCTGGTCAAGCGCAAGTTCGTCCGAAACGTTGAATTGCCCGGCTGCGCAGACCTGATCCCCAATCCCGGCGTGGGCCTGGCCGCGCTGTGTTCGGATGGATCGCTGGCCTCGATCAACCTGACTGGCGGCAAGACCGACATCACCCGCACCGATCCGTTCTTCAGCGCGACCGGCGACCCGATCTTCGACAATGTGGAATTCGACCAGGCCAAGGACGAAGTGGTGATGGTCAGCTATACCGGGCTGGTCTACACCGCCAAGTTGGGGGCCAAGCCGACCGTCAGCACACCCTTTTCGATTCAGGAAGCGGCCGGCGTGCGCAAGGGCGATACCAAGCCCAACGATGTCAACTGGTATCCCGGCGGGGCCCAGCCGATCGCGCTGCACACCGCATCGGGGCACTTGTTCGTGCTGATGCACACCGGCGAATACTGGACGCACAAGCGGGGCGCGAGCGAGATCTGGGATCTCGATCTGGCCAGCCACAAAGTCGTCAAGCGCCTGCCGGTCGAGGGAGAGCCCAACGTGATCAACATCACCCAGGAGGCCAAGCCCAAGCTGATCGTGGTCGGCGAAGGCGAAGGCGGTTCGGGCGCGGGTCTGGCCGGCGATGCCGAAGTGCTCGATCCCGCCACGGGCGAAGTGAAGTACACGTTCAAGGGCGCAGGCTCCGGCCTGATCCAGGTCTTTCATTGAACCCACACGGCAGAACGACACGGCCATGAATCCCATCCTGCTTGAAACCGGCCTGACAGGCGCCTTTGGCGCCGGGATCGTGTTCATCGAGGCGGGGCTGGCCAAACTGCGCCACCGGGACTTGTTGCCCGGCGTGGTTGCCAATTACCGCCTGCTGCCCGAAACGCTGGTGGCGCCGTTTTCCGCGGTGTTGCCGGTGGTCGAACTCGGGCTGGGACTGGGCCTGGTGGCCAGTGTGCTGACCGGGGGCAGCCTGGCATGGCTGGCGCTGCCGGCCGCTGCGCTGCTGCTGGTATTTGCCGCAGCCATGGCGATCAACATCCGGCGCGGGCGTCGGGCGATTGATTGCGGGTGCGGCCGATCGCAACTGCGCCAGCCGTTGCGCTGGGGTCTGGTCGCGCGCAATATCGCGCTGGCGCTGGTGGTCGCGGTCCACGCCTTGTCCGCGCTGGACGATGCCCGCGCGCCGTTTGTCAACGTCGCGCTGGCGGTAATGGCGGGAACGGTGTTGTGGGCAATGGTGCTGTTGTTCAACGCGCTGGCCGCGCTGGCGACTTCGCCGCTGGCCGTGCAGGCGGCTCCAAAACAATTCGGCGGACGGAGATAAACCCTGCCATGCTGACAGCTCTGGTCATTTCCGCAATCTTTGGCTGGGTGGTTACCCTGGCGCTGGTGATCGCGCTGCTGGCGCTGGCCCGGCAGGTCGGCGTGCTGCATATGCGGGTGGCTCCGGCAGGTGCGCTGACCACATCGGGCGGGCCTGCGGTGGGCAACAAGGCGCCTGCGATCACGGCGCTCACGCTCGATGGCGCCAGCGTCAGCGTGGGCGGCGCGGCACCCGGTTCGGCTTTGCGGCTGCTGATGTTCGTGTCGGCGACCTGCCCTTTGTGCAAGAACCTGATTCCCATGGCCAAAAGCTTTGCGCGTGACGAACGCGTGCAACTGATCTTTGTCGGCGACGACACCGCCGATGCCCAGCGCGCCATGATCGAACGCCATGGACTGGGCGGATACCAGTTCATCAACGGCCCCGATGTTGGACAGGCGTTCGAAGTCGGCAAACTGCCGTTCGCGGTGTTGCTCGATGCCGATGGCGTGATCCTGTCCAAGGGTCTGGTCAACAGCCGCGAGCATCTCGAAAGCCTGATCATCGCCCACGAAATGGGGGTGCATTCGGTGCAGGATTACATCGATGGATTGAAGACGGAGCTTGCCTGAAAGGCCAAGCTTCACAAATGACGATTTTTGAACCACCATGCCCGGCATGAACCGCGTCAGCCCGTTGCCACAGGCACTGGCGCGATCTGTGCCCACCGACCGGATGACGGGGGATCTATGACCATTTTCAATGCTGACAGCTTTGGCGAATCCATGTTGCGCCGCTTTGCCGGCGGCACATCGCGGCGTGGCATGCTGGCGCGGATCGGCGCTGCGCTAGTAGCTGCGCCAGTGTTCCCGGTGCTGCCGGTCAGCCGCGCAGAGGCGGCCAAGCCCGATCGTTCGCCCGAGGCCAAGACGGTGTTTGCGCGCAACGCGCAGACCAGCGACGACACGAAGTGCAACTACTGGCGCTATTGCGCGATCGACGGTTCGCTGTGCACGTGTTCGGGCGGCGGGATTCACTCGTGCCCGCCGGGCGCCGAACCTTCGCCGGTGTCGTGGGTGGGCACTTGTGTCAATCCCGACGACGGCAAGGCCTATCTGATCGCCTATCGCGACTGTTGCGGCAAAGCGTTCGTCAACAAGTGCAATTGCGATGGGTCCGACCGCGAAACGCAGCTCTATACCCAGCAACTCAACAACGACATTATCTGGTGCTTTGGCGTCAAGAACAAGGAATACCATTGTTCGACCGCGGTGCTGGTGGGCGCGGCCTGATCATCATGCGCAATTTTGGCGCCCTTTGCACGGCGTTGACGCTGGGTGCGGGGGCGCTGGCATTCGGCCTGACGCTCCACGCCGCGCCCGCACAAATCGATCCGCACAGCGTGATGAGCGACCCGGCGCAGGCGCGCAGCGACTATATCGAACATTGCGGCGGGTGCCACGGCATACGGGGCGATACGGTGCCGGCGCATCTGCCCGAATTGGAAGGCCGGGTTGGCTGGTTCATGTGCACGCCCGAAGCGCGCGCCTATCTGATCCGCCTGCCCAATGTCGCGCATAGCCGGATCACCGACAATGCCGAACTGGCCGACATGATGAACTATGTCGTGTTCGTGCTGGGTGAAGGCAGCGCGCCGGTCGGCACGCGCCCGTTCACCGCCGACGAAGTCGCGCACGAACGGGTCCACGCGCTGACTAACATGAACCTGACCGCCGAAAGGCTGCGGCTGGCCAACCAGTTGGTGCACCAGTGCCACGCGCCCGAATCGATCCGCCAGCTCTATCCCGGTGAAAAGCAGTGATCGCCGCGCGCCCTGTCGATGCCTTGCGTCTGATTGACCGAGGCGCGCGCGAAGGCGTGGACGGCGTACTGATCACGCTGGTGGCGATCGAGGGCACATCTTCGCGCGCGATCGGAACGCAGATGGCGGTGCTTGCCGATGGCCGACAGATAGGATCGTTTTCGGGCGGCTGCGCCGAGCGCGCGATTGTTGCCGAAGCCGCCGAAGTGCTGGCCGAGGGACGGCCGCGCACAGTGCGTTATGGCGTGGGATCGCCCTATATCGATGTGCGCCTGCCCTGCGGGGGCGGCATAGACCTCCTGTTCACCCCGCGGCCCGATGCGCGGCTGGTGGCCGAGGCATTGGCCCGGCTCGACCGGCGCGAGCCGGCGCGCCTGACGCTGGGCACGCATGAACAACGTTATGCACCCGCACTGCGACTGGTCGCGCTGGGGCATGGCGAGGACTTGCTGGCGCTGGTGCGGCTGGCGCGCGCCTATGGCGTGGATGTGGCAGGGTATGCTCCCCTGCCCGATGCTGCGCCCGATCAGGGTGTC
>Ga0302187_10001280_pt1 | contig 21451 bp, 17 predicted proteins | sample II_Bog_E1_3_FD_202120 | JGI IMG/M metagenome (GOLD analysis project Ga0302187, IMG submission 202120) | Peat permafrost microbial communities from Stordalen Mire near Abisko, Sweden - II_Bog_E1_3 | ecosystem: Environmental > Terrestrial > Soil > Wetlands > Peat | place: Sweden: Abisko...
AATATCAACCGCCAATCGTTCTTTCCTAGGAGTTTGCGCTTTCTAACGCCATGCGGCGTGCCTGAGTTTATATATTCAAGCCGAAGTGGTGCGAGCACAAAGGCCGACAGACGGTCGAGAACTGGCGCAGCGGGCACGGAGTGGTTGATGGAAGAAGCGGCGACTATGTGATCCGCACTTGGACACGAATGGGGTGAGATTGCTCGAGTTCGGAGTAATGCTACGGCTGATGTCCGCAACAACCCAATAGCCTCTTAGGTTCCACAGAAAGTCTGAAGGACGGCCTCCTCGGGACGGGCAGGGATCGCGTACCGCTCAAGCCCCGGCCTCTCCTCGAATGGCCGCGAGACGGCTTCCAGTAACTCCTGGAACGGTTTGAAATCCTGCCGCCGGATCGCCGCATCAAGCGCAGCTTCCACAAGGTGGTTACGCGGGATGAAGAGTGGATTCGCGCTCCGCATTGCCGCAGCGCGAGCGCCGGCCTCGGCTGGCTCTTGTTCGAGGCGCTCGCGCCATTTCGCAGCCCAGCGGTCATACGCGCCGGGGTCTGCGAACAGGGTCCTAACTCCCTCGTTGCCTTCAGGTCCGGCTGCGGCATCACAAAGCCTGCGGAAGGTTAAAGTGAAATCGGTGCGATTGGTCGCCATCAATTGGAGTAGATCTTCAGCCAGTGCTGTATCTGCCTCGCGCTCCGTGACTAGGCCAAGTTTGCGGCGCAGGCCGGCCATGCGCGCTCGTTGGTACTGCGGCTCAAACGCACTGAGTACTTCGTTCGCAGTGCTTACCGCGGCCTCTTCGCTCCCTGCCTCTTGCGCCAGAACCGGTAGCAATGCCTCGGCCAGCCGCGCCAGGTTCCAAAGCGCCGCGCGGGGCTGATTGCCGTAGGCATAGCGTCCGCCCTGATCGATGGAACTGAAAACGGTGGCTGGATCGTAGATTTCCATGAAGGCGCAGGGTCCATAATCAATGGTTTCGCCAGAGATCGACATGTTGTCTGTGTTCATTACGCCATGGATGAAACCGAACAGCATCCACTGCGCGATCAAATGCGCCTGGCGAGTGATCACACCCTCCAGCAGTGCGCGGTACGGATGGCTGGCCTGTGCAGCATCGGGATAGTGGCGGGCGATTGCATAATCGGCGAGCGTTTGCACGCCTTCCGTATCGCCTCGTGTCGCGAAGTACTGGAAGGTGCCTACGCGAAGATGACTGGCCGCAACGCGCGTCAATACAGCTCCTGGCAAGAATCTCTCCCGCTGCACCCACTCGCCGGTGGTTACGGCGGCAAGAGCCCGCGTGGTCGGTACGCCCAGAGCCGTCATAGCTTCGCTCACGATGTACTCGCGCAGGACTGGCCCGAGCGCGGCCCTGCCATCGCCCCCGCGCGAAAAAGGGGTCCGGCCTGAGCCCTTGAGCTGGATGTCGTAGCGCCTGCCATCGCGCCCCACCACCTCGCCCAACAGGTTGGCGCGCCCATCGCCAAGCTGCGGCACGAAATGCCCAAATTGGTGGCCAGCATAGGCCAGCGCCACAGGCTCTGCTCCCTCGGCCATACGGTTACCTGCCAGAATCGCAACGCCCTGCTCGCTCGCAAATGCCTGCGCATTGAGTCCTAGTTCATGGGCTAGTTCCACATTCACCTTCACAAGCCGGGGCGCCGTTACAGGTGTTGGGTCCAATCGCGCGAAGAAGTGCTCGGGCAACTGTGCATAGGTGTTGTCGAACCCGAAACGAAGTTCCTTATCGTTTAGGGTGGTGACAGCTCGCGGCGCATTGGGGGGAAGATCGGGGAGGTCCATGCTCTATTGGATGTGGCTATGCTGCATTGGTTGCGTTGTGTTGGCGCGTGCTGAATGGCGCGGACGTTTCCTGCGTGTGATTGGCTGTACTCACCCCGCATGCCTGTGGCTGTTGCGCGGCCAGTCAACGTTCAATCGTTGCTTCGATGGAACCGTGAGGCTCATCGATCGGCACGAAGATGTGGTTGGGATTGTCCTGCCCGAAACGGCTCAGGTCAGCCAGCAGATGATGCAGATTTGGCATCGCAAGGTGGACGCGCGCAATCTCTGGAGCGGCCTCCAATGCGGCGGCGCCCATATCGAAAAGCGTATGCTGAACGCTCATGCTGTGGTGGTCGGCAAAGATCTTGAGCACTGCGGCCAGGATGCGCGGGCGGATCTCGGCGTAGTCCGCAGCCGGGCTGGCATACTCCCATTGCACGTTGGCGCTGGTGCCAAAGATGCGATCGGTAGCCGGCGGCAGCGTCGTAAGCCGATCCTGGATGTAGCCCGTAAAGGCCGAGCGCGTCGTCTTCAGGATGGTAAGTCCCTTCACGCCTGAGGTAATCTTCCACGTCTGATCTTTGCTACGCTCGGCGAGCACTGTCTGCAACTCCGGCCCTCCCATCTTGAAGGTCGTAGGTTCGGGGGAGCCATCGCAGATCATTCGCTCCCAGGCTCTTTCGTCAATCTCGACGGTGGCCCGCGATACCTGTGGGTTGTTGGCCAGCAGATAGTCGCCCAATTCCATGGCAAAGGCTTCAATCGTTGCAGACTTCGACTCCCGAGCCAGCGAATAGACGGTGTTCTTCATCGTATCGGTGGGCAAGAGGCAACTGTTGTCGGCAGCGGTGAAGCTGATTTCGAAGTCGCCGTGCAGTAGCACCTGCACCTTCCACTCCTGGAAGTGGTGCTGCGCTCCGTGCCGCGTGATGCGCGACAGGCGCACGCGCGACTTGCCGTATCGATTTTCACTCAGTCGTGCCATCTGTTCAGCTCCCTCGGTAAGTTGTATAGCTGTTATCGCTCAGCAACACCGGCAGGTGATAATCCGCCTCGCCGTCGCAGACAAAGCTGATTGCGATCTCCTGATAGAGGCTGGAACGCCCCCGTTCAGTTAGGTAAGCGGAGATGAAAAACGTCAGCCGATAACTACCTGCCACGCCCTCCGGTGCAAGTCCACGGCATCGTCCATCGGCGTCTGTCTGGCCAGAGCCAATCGGAGTCCAAACGCCATTGTCGCCGCGTTCCAGATGCACCTGAATCCCCGCAGCCGGCTTGCCCAGCACTGCATCCAACACGTGTGTAGTGATTGCACTCATCCGTTCAGCCACTTTCTCAGTCGAATGTGCAGAATCTGTCGCTGCTGCTCTGCGGCCTCCTGCAACTCCTCGGCGTGATCGCTCGCAAGGCGTCGCGTCAAAATCTCCAGCATCTCTTCCGCGCTCTTCCCTGTAGCACAAACAATGTAGGTAAAACCATTTCGCTCTTCATAGCGACGGTTTCCATCCGCCAGCCTATCGAGCACAGCAATCTCTGCGCACGCCGTCGAAGCCTGTTCCTGTTGCGACCATCTGGCACTGGCCGACTGATCCGGTTCTGCCTTACGCGCGCCAATGCGCGGATGGCAGGCAAAGGCCTCAAGCCAATCTACCTCGTCCATCGACGCCCAGATGCGATTTGCAGTCGCGGCCAACTCATCTTCCGAGTAAATCGGGCGCGCCGCTGCCATCCCCTCTGCCCAGCTCCGCGCGCCGCAGCAAGCCAGCATCGCCGCGACCGCCTCAATGTTCTCCGCCCGGTTCCATTTGCTCAGAATCGGATTCATCGAGTCCCGCTTCCCGCAGCGAACTGTTGCAGACACTCGCCCAGCAGATTGGCAGCCACCTTGCGCCGGTACTCAGCGGTGGAACGGATGTCGTCGATCGGTTGCGCCTCTTTGAGCAATGCGGCCTGTGCACAAGCAATCACCGCGGCGTCCAGCAGATTGCCTGTAAGCGCTGACTCGGTCGCAGTGAGCCGGGTCGGGAATGCAGCCAGACTCGCTGCCGCAATCCGAATCTCCTGTACCCTGTTCGCTTCGATCAGCGCCGTCACAACTAGAGCGACCTTCGAGATAGCCATTGCCCGCCGCGTCCCCACTTTGCGCAGATACTGCTGGTGCCCCGCAAAGCGGCGGGGAAGATGAAGCGCAAACAACAGTTCGTCAGGTGCAAGAACATTGCGCTTGTAGCCGGTATGGAATGCGCTGTACGGAAACCGTCGGCGCCCGCGCGCAGAGATCGTCTCAACCTCCGCATCGTAGGCCAGAAGCACGGGCGACGAGTCGGCTGCCGGTGAACCATTCGCCAGGTTGCCTCCCAGTGTCGCGCGGCTCTGGTTGGCAATCGATCCAATCCATCCAGCGGACTGCGCCAACAGTGGAAACTCCACGGCAATGCGGGCCGCAGCGCGCAGATCGCGAAAGGTAGTAGCTGCACCAATGCTGACCGATTCTTCGTTCCACTCAATGAAGCGCAGCTCCGGGATGCCCCACAAGCTCACGAGCTTCTTGGCGTTCAAGCGGCCCGCCGCATACGCCACCATCAACTCGGTGCCGCCAGCAATCGGTGTCCATGCGTTCGGCTCGGCAGCCAGCAATTCAAGCACTCCCGCAAGATCTCCCGGCGCCACCATCTCATGCGACCTCGCATTACCGCGCATGAGACTCCTCCTTCCGAACTGCTGCGGCCTTGGTCGCAGCAGCAGCCACTACAGACTCGAAGATGCGAATGAATCCCGTGCAGCGGCAGAGATTCCCCGCTAGTCCTTCGCGAATCTCATTGATCGTCGGGTTCGGAGTGCGCTCCAAAAGTTGCGTGGCGGCCATCAACATGCCTGGGGTACAGATGCCGCATTGCGCTCCACCGCACTCGAGAAACGCCTTCTGCAAAAGACTCAACTCACCCTGCGGTGCAAGCCCTTCCACGGTCTGGATAGTAGCGCCAGCAGCCTGCAGAACCGGCACCAGGCAACTGTTCACCAACTCGCCATTCATCAGCACCGAGCACGATCCGCATTCACCTTCACCGCAGCCTTCTTTCACTCCGGTCAGGCGCAGGTCTTCACGCAGCACATCGAGCAATCGCTTCATCGGGGGTGCCTGCACCGTGTGGCGCAGGCCGTTCACCGTTAGTTGTACAGTGGACCATTGGGCGTTCATCGGATCACATCTTTCTGCATCGCCGCGACCTCGGAAAGCTTTGCCAGCATATCTTCCGGCAACAGCGGAATCGCATTGCAAGCCAGGCCGGTTGCATTGCGGATGGCATTCAGGATCGCAGGCGCAGGGCCATCGTGAGGCAGCTCCCCAATGCCCTTGGCCCCATAGCCGCCATAGGCGAAGGGCTGCTCTGCAAAGTACACATGAATCGCCGGTACATCGGCAGCCGTAGGCATAATGTAATTCGTCATCTGGTTGTTTGCCATGTGCCCGTTCTCAAGCAGCACCTTTTCATAGAGCGCATAGCCAACGCCCTGGGCAACGCCGCCCTCGATCTGTCCACCGGCCAGGACCGGATTCAGTACGCGACCCACCTCCTGAATCGCCCAGTACTCTTCCACCTCGGTCGAGTAAGTCGTCATGTCTACCGCCACCTGCGCTACATGAATCGACCAGGCAAAGGCCGGATAAGCCTCACCGCGATACTCTTGATCGTCCCAGAAAACATTCGGCGGAGCCTCATAGCGGCAAAGCGAGACCAGTTCGCCCTTCAGTACCCGGTAGCGTTCGCAGGCCGCAAAGAACTCGTCGCGCGAGTACTCCGCAGCCAGCAAGCCTTCGCTGCGCAACATCCCTACCAACTGCAGCGAAGCCCGCTCGACTAACCGGCCAACCACCATCGCCGTGCGCGAGGCCACCGTAGGGCCGCTGTTCGGCACCACGCGCGTATCGGCCGGCGCCATGCCCACATCGGCGTACTCCACCAGCAAAGCCTCCGCTGCAATCTGCGGCAGGATCGTATTGGTGCCCTGTCCAAACTCGGTGCTCGAAACCAATACGCGCACCTGCCCATCGGCTGTCACATCGATGCCAGCAAGAGAGTTCAAATAGCGCTCGCCGGAACCAGTAAAACCGGCCCCATGAAAGAAGGCTGCAATGCCGATGCCGCGCTTCACCGCGCTCGTGGGATTCTCCTGCGCAAAACGCATCTTGCGCGCATAAAAAGAACTCTCTTCGAGGATGCGATCCATCAGGTCGTTCATCATCACCGGTTCGCGCATCAACTGCTCGGTGGCCGTGGTGTCTCCTTCGCGCAGAAAATTTCTCCGTCGCAGCTCAACCGGATCCATGCCCAGACGAGCAGCGATCTCATCCATATGGCGCTCCACGGCAAAGATGGATTGCGGTGCGCCAAAGCCGCGAAACGCGCCGTAAGGAACCGTATTGGTCGCCCATGCGTGCGAACGAATCCTCACATTCGGGCAGACGTAAGGTCCGCAGGCGTGCAGCGTTGCCCGCGAAAGTACGGTAGAAGACAAGGTGGAATACGCGCCCCCATCGGTCCCCAGGTCGATCTCGATGGCCAGCAACTTGCCGTCCTCATCGACAGCTGTGCGGTGACGAATGCGTGAAGGATGACGTTTGGGCGTGGCGGCTAGGTCTTCCATGCGGTCAAAGACCATCTTCACCACATGGCCGCTCTTCAAGGCCAGCAGTGCAGCGTGCGAAGCCAGAATGGAAGGGAAGTCTTCCTTGCCGCCGAACGCTCCGCCCGTCTCAGTCTGGATCACGCGCACCTTGTCTTCACGCAATGCAAAGACCGCGAGCAGCGACCTGTGGACATAGAAAGGACACTGCAACGAGCCCCACACCGTTACGCCCTCTTCGTGGCTGTACTCGGCAATCACGCCGTTGTTCTCGATGTAAAGGTGCTCTTGGGCTCCGGTCCGGTACTCGCCTTCTACGATATGCGCCGCTTGATCCCACACCTCGTCCACGTTGCCCTTTTGCAGAAGAAAACTCTTGAAGACATTGTTCTCGCCCCACACAATCACATCGCGCAGCTCGCTCTCCTCGATGCTGAGCACCGCCGGCAAAGGCTCATAGTCGATCTCCACAGCTGCCGCGGCAGCACGCAGCTTGTGCTTGTCAGGATGCGCAAGCAGAACAATCGCTTCATCGCAGTGATTCACCTGCGTGTCCGCCAGACAGGGCTGATCGGCGATGATGAGCTGAATATGGTTCTTGCCCGGGATGTCCTTCGCGGTGACAACAACGAACTCTCTCCAGTCGAACGACTCGTCAAATGCGATCGAGCGGATGAGTCCGCGTGGAATCGTGCTGCGTACCGTCGTGCCATACCACATACCCTCGCGCTCTATGTCGTCCACATAGCGCGCACGCCCATGCAGTTTCTCCGCGCCCTCTTTTCTGGGTACAGGGGTTCCTACGACTCGGGTTGTCGCGTTTGCTCTCATGTATTGCAAATCCGGGAACGGAATTGGGCTGATCTTTAGCCTGCGCAGCGGCCGCCCGCGTGCAAATCCCAGGCTCTATACCGACAACAGTACAAGCGTACGGGCCAGCACATGGACCCCTGCGCCTATCGCAGCAGGAGAAGCATACTCATCAGGCCGATGGCTTACGCCGCCCCGGCATGGAATGAACAACATCGCTACTGGAGCAACGCGGGCCATGAACAGCGAGTCGTGATACGCGCGGCTCACCATGCGTTTCGAGCTGAGTCTTGCCGCTCTGGCAGACTCTTCAAGCGCCGCAACAATCGCGGGATCGCAAGTGGCTGGAGGATCCGCATTCACCAGATCTGTCTTGATGGAGACTCCGCGCCTCTGGGCTACATCCACGCACGCCCCGCGCAAGGCCTCGAGCACGCGGTCGCGGCGCGCGCCGTCGATGTCGCGGATATCCGTTTCCAGACGCACGCGCGAAGGAATGCTGTTTACCGCGCCGGGGAAAACTTCGCACACGCCTACCGTACCCACCGTATCAATCGCGCCCGTCGTTTTGGCGGTTGCTTCGAGCGCGAGAATCAACTCGGCTGCCGCTGCCAGAGCGTCTTTGCGGCCCGGCATAAGCCGTGCGCCGGCGTGGCCGCCTTCGCCTTCAATCAGAATGCGCAGGCTTGCAGGCGCAGCAATGTGGGTCACTATACCCACGTCGATACCCTCGGCCTCGAGTTCCGGCCCCTGTTCAATGTGCAGTTCGACGAACTGGTGAAACGCTCCGCCTGGCAAGACCACAGAGTCAAGAGAGCCCGTGAAACCTGCTGCGCCGCGCAATTCATCCAGCCCTCGGCCTTCCTTGTCGCGCATTGCCTGAGCCTGCTCTGGAGTAAGGACGGATGCCATCATCCGGCTGCCCAGGCAACCGATGCCAAAGCGTGTCGGCTCCTCTGAGGTAAAGATCACCAGTTCGATTGAGCGTCGCGGTGCAAAGCCCAGCTTCTTCAGCACGCGGATGGCTTCTAGGCCGCCCAGCACGCCCACGGTGCCATCGTAAGAGCCTGCGTTCGGAATCGCGTCGATGTGTGAGCCTGTACCGATTGGGGCTAGCAAGGGATCGTTGCCTTTCCATCGTGCAAAGGTATTTCCAACCGCATCTACGCGAACCGCGAGGCCTGCATCCATGCAAAGTTGGGTTACGTAAGCCCGGGCGCGCATGTCCGCTTCGCTGAAGACAACCCGCGTCACCACGGGCGGCTCGGCAGAGGTGATCTGTGCCAGCGCTTCAAGCTCTGTAATCAGTCCATCGATGCTGAGGTCCGCGCGTGTATCCATCCGTCATACTCCAAGAGGGTGCCGTTGCCAATCCTTGTAGATCAGATACTTTGCCGGCTTCTTGCCCAGCGCGCCAAACCACTGCGGGCAGTAAGGAGCCATCCAGATAAAATCGCCAGCTTCCACCGGATACCATGAGTCGCCCAGGCGATAAATCCCTCCGCCTTCGAGCATCAATAAGCCGTGCTCCATAATGTGCACCTCGACCATGCTGAGCGCGGCGCCCGGATCGTAGGTCATGGTGTTCACGGCAAAGTCGTAGGCTGGATCGCTCGGGACAAGCGAGCACACCCGAAGCGATTCGTCGCCCATCAGCGCAACTGGAGCAATCGAGCTTTCCTGCCCCACAAATGCCTTGGGAGCGGCAACGCCAGGCAAGGCCTCGTAGGGCTTGTCAATTACCGCAGCACGGGAAGCGATCACTGCGAGAACCGTGTGCGGCACGCCTGCGGGAATGAAGGCGTATGACCCCTCCGTCAGAAGATACTTCTGCCCTTCAACTTGTAATTCCAACTTACCACTGAGGATATAAAGAAATCTTTGTGCAGGCGCACCGCTTAACGTGCCGCCCACAGCAAACTCCGCCGTCCACTGCACAAAAGCAGCGCCGAGCTGCGGGGCTGCGTGCACAATGCAATCCACACTCGTTGCGCCGGGCAAAGACGTGCGCACAAAGGTGTCGGGAGTCTGCAGCAGATGGTCGTGTTTGAGACTGGTACGCGTTGAACCTAGATGATGCACGCTGACCTCACTTGCCGGAAGATACGCATCGGGCAGCGTCGATCTCACTTATCTCCGGATATACCGCAAACGTACGCAAACCCTGAGATAGAGGTCGAATCTGCCGGATTGCATCCTGCCCATAGCGGGGAAGCTGGCAGAATGTGTAGTTAAGATACTACCGCAAAAAGCCTGACACGTCAGCATGTCCCACGTCAGTCTTCGCCCGGTTCCAGAAAACATTCAAGCCATAACTTGAAGACTTGCGGCTCGTAGCGGCGTGCGGGAACGAGCGTATGTTCGCAGCCTGTATCTCTCAAGCCAGGAGGCGACGGGAATCCAGAGAGCCTTGTCGTTGGATCTCTCCATGAAGGCCCAAGAGGAAAGCCCGGCCAACGGCCAACGCAGCCTCCACGTCCTGTGCCCGAACCGTCTCGGTGGGATGATGGCTGATTCCACTGGGCGTGCGCAGAAAGAGCATGGTCGTGGGCAGCGCTTGCGCCAGAATCATCGCGTCGTGGCCTGCTCCGCTGGTCATCGTGCGCGCAGGAAATCCAGTAGCTTCCATCGCCGCAACGATGCGGGCAGTCCATGCAGAATCCATAGCTACTGCGGGCTGATCCATCTGCACCTCAACCTGCAACTGAACTTTGCGCAGCGCTGCCGCATGAGCAGCCGAATCAAGCAGAGTCTTGAGGCACGCTCCGCGCACGCTATCGTCCACATGACGCAGATCGAGGCTCGCTGTCACGCTACCGGGAACAACGTTTCCAGCGTTAGGATCGACCAGAATTCGTCCGACCGTGGCCACCAGAGCCTCAGTACGCTGAGCTAAGGATTCCACTTGCACAATCCACTCCGCCGCGGCACCCAATGCATCGTGGCGCAGCGCCATCGGAGTCGTTCCGGCATGATTCGCCTGCCCGGTAAAGCAAAGCGTAAGACGGCCCTGTCCGACGATCGCAGAGACCGCTGACAGCGGCAGATCCTCCGCCTCCAGCACTGGCCCCTGCTCCATGTGTATCTCCACAAAGGCCATGTACTTCGCTGGCTCAATTGCCGCTTCCGGCCAGAGCTCAGGGGCGAGCCCGAAACTGCGAATCGCGGATGCCAGCGTCTTCCCACTCTCGTCTTTGCGCTCCAGCAGAGCCGGATCAAAGCTGCCCGCTACTGCGCGGCTACCGAGAAACGGAACGGAAAAGCGAACACCCTCCTCTTCGGAGAACGCAACTACTTCCATTGGGAAATTGACAGATAAATCTTGCGCCAGTTCAATCCACGCCAGCGCCAGCGCCACACCCAGAACACCGTCGTAAGCGCCAGCGTCGGGAACCGTATCGATGTGCGAGCCGAGCAGCAAAGCTTTTTCCGTTGCTTTAGCCGGTTGCCAGCGCCCACGCAGATTGCCCAGTGCATCCACACGGACCTGCATTCCCAAAGCTTCCATCCGGGCACGGAGATAGGCGTGCACTGCGTGCACAGGGGTTGTAAGAAACCGCCGGGTTATGCGGCTCGGTTCCTCGGTCATCCCGGCGATGACTTGGCAGTCGGCCAGCACCCTGTTGGCAAGCTCGTTCATGCGCGCACCTGCTCCTGGCCGCGCGGCGCCGCAGCAAATCCATCCCGGCAGTAGACGCGCTCTCCGCGGAGCCACGTCTCAAGCACGCGGCCTCGCAGTTGCGCGCCTAGGTATGGAGTTACCGCATAGCGAAAGTGCAAATCGCTTTCGGCCACCGTCCAACTTGCCTCAGGATCGAAGACCACGAAATCGGCGTCGGCCCCAGCAGCGAGCGAGCCTTTCCTGCCGGCCATCCCGGCAAGCCGGGCAGGCGCTGATCCCATCCACTGGCCGATACGCTCAAGCGCAAGGCCGCGCTTGTGCATTGCCGTCCAGAGCAGCGGCAGTGCCAGGCCAAGCGAAGCGATACCGCCCCAAGCCAGGTCCCAGCGTCCCTCTTCGCGGCGCTTCATTGCCGGTGGGCATGGAGAGTGGTCCGTAATCACCATCTCGATCAGGCCACTCTCCAGCCCCTGCCAGAGCAGTTCCCGATTGGCGGCCGAACGGATCGGCGGCGCGCACTTGAACTCCATTGCGCCATCGGCAATGGACTCGGCAGCCAGGCAGAGATAGTGCGTGCAGGTCTCCACGCTCACCGGCACACCGCGTCGCCGCGCATCGGCCAACAGCGGCAGCGCCGCCGCGCTGGACAGATGAACAATATGAATCGGAGTTTCGAACTCCTCCGCCAACTGAATCAGCAACGTGATCGCGTGCACCTCGGCTGCATCCGGGCGCGAGGCGAGATAGGTTGCATAACTCCGCCAGTCAGCGTTCTTCTTGTTCAACTCGGCCGTGGCGGCAATCACTGGCTCCGCCACCTCAGCATGAGCCAGCAGTGGAAGTCCGGTGCCGCGCAGCTTTTCAAGCGCATGCCTCAGATCGACTTCGCCAACCCAGGCAAAGCCCTCAATGCCGGAGTAGATGAGGAAGCACTTGAATCCGGGAATTCTCTCCGCAATCAGCGCGGGAATCGCCTCTGCATTGCCCTGCACAACGCCGCCCCACGCCGCCCAATCCACCCACGCTTTACCCATAGCGGCCATTCGCTTTTCCGCGAGCGCCAGCGCGTTGATGGTCTCCGGAACGCAGTTAAGCGGCATATCGACCAATAGCGTTACACCGCCGGCCGCCGCTGCTCGCGTCGCGGTATAGAACCCCTCCCACTCCGTGCGGCCGGGCTCGTTGATGTGCACATGCGAATCCACCAGACCGGGCAGCAGGACTAGGTTGCCGAAGTCAGTGCAGGCAATTCCATCGGGGACCTCGTCCCAATGATGAAGCGCAACAATCTTCTCGCCCGCCACCAGCAACGCTGCTGGCCGCAGGCCCTCGGGAGTCACAACGCGTTGCGAGCGAAAAGCTTGTGTCATCGTGTATCTGCTCACATCCCGATTGAGGGTTCAAATCAAGTACTCAAAGCCAACACTCTTCATGCCGGCGACGTACAATCTCGCACTGAGGCCACGGAAGACCGCCTCAGGCCTCGACGAGGGCATCCGCAATGCCCAGATGCCGATCAAGCGCCGCAATACCGAAGTCCAGTTCTTCGCGCGTGACAATCAGCGGAGGCGCTACGATAAAGTGGCTCACCCACGGCAGAATGAACACCCCCTCCGCCATCATCTCTGCCGCAATCCGGTCTACCACCATCGGCTTGCCTTCGAACTTCTCCTCCATGCTGTTGAAGGGCTCACGCGTAGCGCGGTTCTTCACCAGATCCACGGCAAAGAACAGACCGAGGCCGCGCACGTCCCCAACAGATGGATGTTTCTCTTTAAGCGCCTCCAGCTTCGCGCGCAGATACGGCTCCAGCTCCGCGGCGCGCTCCGGCAGCTGCATCCGCTGCATCTCCTCGATGGTGGCCACGGCAGGCAGCAGAGTCAGCGGATGTGCCTCGTAGGTATGGCCATGGGCGAAAAAGTGGTCTTCAAAGAAATCGCCAATCTTTCCGCTTGTAGCGCACAATCCGAGCGGCACATAGGCCGAGGTGATGCCTTTGGCGGTAACCAGAATATCCGGCTTCACGTTCCAGTGGTCCACGGCAAACCACTTACCCGTGCGGCCCCATCCGCTCATCACCTCATCGGCAATCAGCAGCACGTTGTGGCGGTCGCAGATCTCGCGCAGGCGAGGCAAATACTCCGGCGGAGGAACCAGAACTCCGTTGGTGCCCACCACCGGCTCCACAAGAACCGCGGCCACATCGCTCTCGTTGCGGATCATGTGTTCAATGTAGTCAGCACATGCGACGTTGCAGCCCGGATAGCTGTGCTTGATCGGACATGCGTAACAGTTGGTCTCCGGCGCAAACACCACGCCCTGGCCCTTGCCGCGCGGCTCCACCCACCAGCGGCGCAAGTCGCCTGTTGCTCCTATCGATCCCATCGTCGATCCATGATAGGAGCGGTAGCGGGATATGATCTTGGTCTTTCCCGTATACAGGCGCGCGATCTTGAAGGCCGCCTCATTGGCCTCGGTGCCGCTAGTCGCAAAGAAGAATTTACTCAGTCCTTCGGGAAGCACCTCGAGCAGCTTCGAGCTTAGTTGCGCACGTGCATCCGTGGTAAAGCTGGGCGCGGCATAGGGCAAACTGCGCGCCTGTTCCACAATAGCTTCAATCACCCGCGGATTCTTGTGGCCCAGGTTCACGCACATCAACTGCGCGCTGAAGTCCAGATACTTGTTGCCCTCTCCGTCGAAGAACCAGCATCCCTCCGCATCCGCCATGTGCAGCGGCTTCCAGTTCTTGCCGAATCTCCACGTGCCAAAGTTGGTCTGCCGACTGACGGCCGCCACCTGCTCGGTGGTCATCTGCGGTGTTTCGTTTGTATCTTTCATCGTCTGTCATCCCTTCCCAATAACTTTGCGGCGCGGTCAGGCCTCTGCTACAAGCTTCTCTCTGCCCTTGTTTCGATCCACTCCATGGTCATCGTCGCTAGCCGGTCGAAGGCGGTGATCGCCAGCTCCAAATGCTCTTCGTGGGTGTCTTCAATCCGGTTGTGGCTGATCCCTTTCAGCGACTGCACAAACAGCATTGCCGTGGGAATGCCTGCGCGCGAAACCTCAGCCGCATCGTGCAGCGGCCCCGAGGGCAGCCGCAATGGGTTGCAGCCCGTTTCCCGGATCGCCGCAGCGCATAGCTCGATCAGCTCTGGATGAAACGGCTCGGGAGCAATATTCCAGATGCGCGACCACTCCAGGGTGCATCCTTCTTCGGCTGCGAACTGGCGGCTCTTCTGCTGCGCCTCGGCATACATTGCAGCTAGCACGTCCGCATTCAGATCGCGCTGATCGAGCGTCGCTTCGCAGCGTCCTGCCACCGCAGTCACAATGCCCGGAAAAGTCTTGACGCTGCCCATGGTGCAAACGGCATCGGGATAACGCATGGCAATCGGGCGAATCTCAAGCGCAAGCTTGGCCGCTGCGGCCAGCGCATCGCGGCGAGCGTGCATCGGAGTCGAGCCGGAGTGTGCCTCCTGTCCGTGAAAAGTGACCAGGTGACGCTCCACGCCCTTGGTTCCGAGCACAACGCCCAGCGGAAGCCCCTTCGACTCAAGTACAGGCCCCTGCTCAATGTGCAGTTCCAGGTAGGCCGCCGCATGCTTGCGCTCTTTTGTGGCTTCGCCAATCGCATCCAACTGCACGCCACAGTTAGCCAGTACATCCTCCAGGCGGCCGCTCCATGCGTCTGTGCGATTGCGGTCCGCGCTAATCGTCGCGGTGCCTGCAAAGGCCGACGAACCGAACAGGCTCCGCCCGAAGCGCGCGCCCTCTTCATCGGCCCAATCCACTAGGCGCACCGTCACCGACGGGCAGCCGTTGTACTGCTCAGAGATGCGCTTCATCACCACAAATGCACCAATCACTCCCAGTGCCCCATCGAGCCAGCCGCCGTTGGGCACCGAATCCAGATGGCTGCCCAAGATCAGCGTCTGCGGAGACACTCCCTTGAGTGTTGCCCAATGATTGCCCGCTGCATCGTAGTGATGCTCCACAGAAAGCTGTTCGAGCTTTGCCGTGAACCATGCGCGCGCCTTCAGCCAAACCGGGCCCCAGGCCAGCCGTTGCGCACCCTGGTCATCGGCGGTCAGTGCACGCAACTCTTTCAACATCTCTACCGCGAGCTTTGCGTCAACCATCGTCGCGCACCTCGCAATGGGCATGGGGGGTGCGCCGCAACAGTTGCCCGCGCGCCGTGTCGCCCACAAACTTTCCGTCGCGCACCTGCACTGCACCGCGCACTGTCACCACCTCGGCCCGCCCCTCGATGGCGAAGCCTTCAAAGCTGTTGTAGTCGTTGTTGGTCAGCTGAGCAGCAGCAGAGATCGTGCCGCAATACTCGGGGTCGTAGATCACCAAGTCTGCATCCGCTCCCACGGCGATCGTACCCTTGCGCGGGAACAGGCCGAACAATCGCGCCGGCCGCGTGCTCAGCGCATCCACAAAGCGGTGAATGTCCAGCCTTCCTCGCTTCACGCCGTAGGTATACATCAGGTTCACGCGGTCCTCGATGCCTGGAATTCCATTGGGAATCTGCGTGAACGCATCGACCCCCAGCAGCTTCTGCTCCACATCGAACGGGCAATGGTCGGTGCCGACCGTATCGATTAGGCCGGCTTCTAGCGCATTCCACAGCGCGCGCTGATTGCGCTTGTCGCGCAGCGGTGGCGACATCACGTTCTTCATTCCCTCCAGCCCTTCGCGCTCGGCGTAGCTCTTGTCCAAAAGGAAGTGTGGCACCACGCTCTCCACATGGATGTTCGTGCCCTTGAGCTTGGCTTCAACCGCGGCGCGCAATGCGGGAATGCAGGAGAGATGCACCACGTAACCACTCGCCCCTGTCTCGCCCAGAAAGTGCGCAAAGCGAGCCGTGCCCTCTGCTTCAACGGCCTCAGGGCGGCTCGGTTCGTGCCATTCCGGCCCGGTCTTTCCTTCGGCCAGCAACTGCTGCTGACGATGCCCGATCAACTCAGCATTTTCGCAATGCGCAGTAACCATCACGCCCAGCTCCGCGGCCAGCTTCAGCGCACCAAACATCTCCTCGTCGCTCACACCGAAGAAGTTCTTATAAGCCAGGAAAATCTTGAACGAGGTTGTGCCATCGGCAACAATCTCGCGAAGCTGCGCCTCTGCCTGCGCATCCCAGTGCGTCACTGCCATATGGAAGGCGTAATCGCAGGCACTTGCTCCAGCGGCTTTCCGCTTCCACTGGTTGTAGCCCGCCAGCGTATCTTCGTTGCGCGAAGGGCACACCATCTCGATGAATGTGGTTGTCCCACCCACCAGCGCGGCCTTGCTCGCCGTGGTGTGGGTATCCTTGGCAAAGGTTGCCATGAAGGGAAGATGGATGTGCACATGGGGGTCGATGAAGCCGGGGAAGATCAGCTTGCCACGCGCCTCGATCACTTCGGCTCCCGCAGGTCCATCCAGATCCACTCCCATCCGGGTGATGGTCTCGCCTTCCACAACAATATCGCAGCGGGAGCGTGACTCTGCCGTCACAATCTCCCCTCCTCGAATCAGCAGCGCCATACGTACTTCCTTTCCGTGCATCAGCGCGCCTATGAGCGCCGTTGCGGTTCCCCGGCAATGGCGGAAGTCAGTGAATATCGATGCCCATCTGCGCGCGATAAGCCTTCATTGCTTCCCATTCTTCGGTCACTTCGCTGTGTTCGCTGGAAAGCTCTCCCCACGTTACCGGAGGACGCTCGCCTGGCAACTCTACCATGCGAATGCAATCGTCCACAGGACACACGTTGTAGCACAGCCTGCAACCAACGCAATCCTGCTCGCGCACCTCAGGCTGCGGTCGCGAAGCAATAGCCTCATCCTTGCCGTTCGAGCGCACATCCCACGCGTTCGGTTCAACCGTCTCGCCCTGCGTATTCTTCAGGTCAATGCACTGATGTGCCGTGTCGTTGCAGGCGATATAGCAAAGGTTGCACTTGATGCATTTGGCCGCATCGATTCGCGCAACGGTCTTGAACGACAGATCGAAATCCTTGAACTCCGCGACCCGATGCAGACTCTTACCTACTAACTCGGCGACGGCGCTGAAACCCTTCTCGTCCATCCAGTTTGAAAGTCCGTCGCAAAGATCCTCGACGATCCGGTAACCGTAGTGCATGGCTGCCGTACACACTTGGAGGCTCGATGCGCCGAGCAGCAGGAATTGCGCTGCATCCTGCCAGGTGGAGATGCCGCCCATACCGGAGATGGGAATGCTTGATCTGCTTACTACCTCATCGTTGCCCAACTGAGCCAGCATGTTCAGCGCAATCGGCTTGATCGCCGGCCCTGCATAGCCACCGTGGCCGCCCTTGCCGCCAATGCTGGGCGTCAACTCGAGCGTCTCCAGATCCACGCCCACAATCGAATTGATCGTATTGATTAACGACAAGGCGTTGACGCCCGCCGCAACCCCGGCCCGCGCCGGCATCACGATGTTGGTGACATTCGGCGTCAGCTTCTGAATCACCGGGATGGTGGCCACCTCCATCACCCAGCTGGAAATCTGCTGGCAGAACTCCGGAACCTGGCCGATGGCCGCACCCATGCCGCGCTCGCTCATGCCGTGCGGGCAGCCGTAGTTCAACTCGATGCCGTCCGCGCCCGTATCCACAATCTGCTTTACAAGCTCATGCCACGCTTCGCGCTTTGACTCCACCATCGCCGAGACAATCACGGCCCGATCCGGCCAAGCACGCTTCACCTCGGCAATCTCGCGCAGGTTCACTTCGATGGGCCGATCCGAGATCAGCTCCACATTGTTGATGGCTAGCATACGCTGTCGGCCGTAGTGCCATGCGCCATAGCGGTTCGAGACATTCAGCACCGGCGCGCCGATGGTCTTCCACACCGCGCCGCCCCACCCTGCCTCGAAGGCTCTGTGGATCTGTGCACCGGAGTTGGTTGGCGGAGCAGAGGCCAACCAGAAAGGGTTGGGCGATTGAATCCCTGCAAAATTGATCCGTAAGTCCGCCATCTTAGACCTCGCCCTTTCCCATTGCAATCCTCGCCGAAAGTGCCGCATGGATCGCCGCCGCCGCCAGCTTTCCATCTTCAACAGCCATCACAGTCGAAGCCGCTCCCCGCGCGCGAATGCAGTCGCCAATGGCATACACGCCCGGTACGCTGGTTTCAAATCGCTCATTCACCGCAATCCAGCCACGCACAGTTTCAAGCCGGAGCCGTGCTGCCAGCGCTGGCTTCTGCTGGCCCACTGCTTTCACAATCTGATCGGCTTCAAGTGCAAACTCCGAACCAACGACCGGTTGCGGCGCGGGCCGTCCTGAGCCATCGACTACGCCCAACTCCACGCGGAGGCACTCCAACCCCAGAACCCTGCCGTTCTCCTCGATCACACGCACCGGCTGAGTAAGAAAGCGGAACTCGATTCCCTCGCGGCGGGCAAAGATGTATTCGTGTTCGTAGCAGGTCATCTCGCGATCTGTGCGCCGATAGACTATCGTCACTCGCTCAGCGCCCATGCGCCGAGCAATTGTGGCACAATCCACCGCGGTGTTGCCCGCTCCAATCACCAGCACATTTCTGCCCACAACCAGCCCATCTGGATCGGTCTTGCTGGCCTCGATGAGATCCAGTCCGTCAACCAACCTCTCTTCGCCGCGAATGCCCACCTGCTGCGTGCGATCTAGCCCCACACTCAACACCACGGCGTCAAACTGTTTCTCCAACTCGGCGAGCGACACGTCGCTGCCAAACTCCACACTGGTCTGGATGTTGACGCCCATGCGCTCGATCATCCGCGCTTCTTCCACAGCCACATTGACTGGCTCGCGCAGCGAAATAATGCCGTAGGTTGAAAGCCCACCGGCCAGCGCGCGCTTCTCGAAGACCTTCACACCGTGGCCCAGCCGCGCCAACTCCCCGGCGCATGACAGCCCCGCCGGACCAGCGCCAATCACGGCCACTACGCCCGGTGAGCTCTTCACAGCTGTCTTGGGAGTAATACCTTTAGCCGACGCATGGTCCATCGCGTAGCGTTGCAGCCGGCCAATGGCGATGGGCTTGTGCTCGGAGCCAAGCACGCAGGCACCCTCGCAGAGTTCCTCTACCGGGCAAACACGAGAGCAGGTCGCGCCCAGAAGATTTGCGGCAAAGATCGTCTCGGCCGAGCCTCGCAGGTTGCCTGTAGCAATCTTCTTGATGAAGCGCGGAATATCGATGTGCGTTGGGCAGGCATGGGTGCAGGGAGCGTCAAAACAGAACAAACATCGCTCCGCTTCAACAACGGCTGCATTGGCTGAAAGAGGCGCCAGCGCCTCACTCAAGCCCTCTTCGCGCAACGGGTATTTTTGCATGAATCCCTCTCTCGTGCGTGTTCGTTTGTCTTAAATATGCTTTGAGCGCGCTACGGCTTCATCTGCAACGACTGCTTTCGCGGGTTTAAAGGGTCAGAGCAGGCTAAGCAGTCTCTTCCAGTCCTTCCAACTGGCCGGCCGCAGCAGGAGCGAAGAACTTTACCAACGCGCCATAGAGCAGACCCGAAGTGAAGAAGCCGCCGAACCATGCGTAGTCGTAGAGAAAGTGAACTTCCGGAACCACCAGCCCAATGAGTGCAATGCCGATCCCTACCACCAGCGCCACAATCGCGAGCGGATTGAATCCCTTCCGGTAGTGATAGATTCCGTCGCTATGGTAGAGCGAATAGATATCCAATTTCGTCTTGCGAATCCAGAAGTAGTCCACGACCATGATCCCGGCCACCGGTCCCAGCAGGCCGGAGTAGCCGATCAACCATCCGAAGATATACGCGTCGGGAGTAGCCAACAGCTTCCACGGACACATGGCCAGGCCAAGAAAGCCGGTAATCATGCCTCCCGTACGGAAACTGATCAGTCGCGGATAAAGATTCGAGAAGTCGTTCGACGGCGAAACTACGTTGGCGCCGATGTTCACGTTCAGGGTTGCAACCAGAATGGCAAACAGGGCAATCAGCGCAACAACAGGCTGATGGAAGGCTCCGATCAACTCAATCGGATTCCAGATAGCTCTGCCGAACAGGACCGCCGATGCGGAAGTTACGGCGATGCCCACGAAGGTATAAAGTGCCATTGCTACAGGCAATCCCAGGGCCTGACCAAACGACTGTGCGCTCTGCGACTTTGAATAACGCGTGAAGTCTGGAATATTCAGGGCCAGGGTCGCCCAGTAACCCACCATCGCCGTCAGCGAGGGCAGAAAGACGTGGAGAAACTGGCCTGTTGAATGGAACTGGCTGGGCGTAGACAGCATTGCGCCAAAGCTGCCGGCTTTCATGCGCACCCAGATCAGCAGCGCAGCAGCCATCAAGAACATGAAGGGCGCACCGAAGGCCTGCAAGTGGCGAATCGATTCCACGCCCCGCCAGACCACCGCCATGTTCAGCAGCCAGAAGCCCAGAAAGCAAGTCCAGCGAACCCCGTCCATCGCGGCCAACGAGGGCCACACCACCGAGAGCATGGAGTGAATCGCCATGCCACCAATCCACGACTGAATCCCGAACCAGCCACAGGCAACAATTGCCCGGAGAAGGGCGGGCAGGTTAGCCCCGCGCACCCCGAAGGGCGCGCGGATAAAGACCGGGAATGGGATGCCGTACTTGGCGCCCGCATGAGCATTCAGCAGCATCGGAATGAGCACAATCAAGTTGCCCAGCAGCACCGTTCCAACAGCCTGTTTCCAATCCATGCCTTTTGCAATGAGCGAAGAAGCCAGCTGATAGGTTGTAACCTCCATCGACATGGAGAACCACAACGCAATGTAGTTGTACATGCCCCATGTACGACGCTCTGGCGCTGTCGGCGATAGATCCTGATTGGAGAGAGTCGAATCGATGGAGCTCATGGATTCACCTCGTTTGAAACCGGTCTGCCTTCGCATGAACCGGGTTCTGCGCTTTCGTCATTCCACTTTGCCGATCCCCCGCCCGGAACACGAACGGCGGAAGGCCGCTTACCGACAGGGGGACTGCTCCTGCCGAAGGCATTCCCAAAAAAGCAACGATGCGGTTCCAATAGAAACAGCGTCCGCGCGGCGAAGTACTCCCAGCCGGGCTCGGCAACCATAACCTGATAAAAAAGAGAAAGAGCCACCAGAGAATCAAGGGGAACTTCCTGATGGTTAAGCTGAATTTATAACATATATGAAATCAGGAACACATGATAACGCGCGAAGCCCCCACCAGAACACTATCTATTTCTGTCGGGAGTCGGTTTGGGCAACATTCCCGGGCGGAACGGGTTCCTTGCACCTCCGCAAAAGCGGCCAACTCGAAAGCGAGCTCCACCATCTCAGTGTTGAAACCATAAAAGAAGTCGCCGAGGACATGGCAGACGGCACAACCAGGATATGGGGCACAAGGTGGGTTATCGGAAAGATACCTATAGAGTCGGCCCGTAAACACTGACACATTCTCGATGTCGGCAGCGTCTAATCATTATGGAACGAGATGACGCACGAAAGTTGAGTCCAGCCGAGCAGTTCAGGGCAATCGCATGAAGAGAAGGCGAAAGTAGAAAGAGCATGAGGGCGGCTTCCGATTATCCCAGTCCGAGTAGGTGGGCGCGGTAGTTGTCGCTTGTGGCGGCGATGATTCGTCTGGCTTTGA
>Ga0302187_10001290_pt1 | contig 21377 bp, 16 predicted proteins | sample II_Bog_E1_3_FD_202120 | JGI IMG/M metagenome (GOLD analysis project Ga0302187, IMG submission 202120) | Peat permafrost microbial communities from Stordalen Mire near Abisko, Sweden - II_Bog_E1_3 | ecosystem: Environmental > Terrestrial > Soil > Wetlands > Peat | place: Sweden: Abisko...
TGCGGCATGGTCGCCGGCGGCCTGATCCGCCTGGGCCTGCCCCTGGACGTGTTCGGCATCACCATCTACTTCCACGTCTGGGCGATCGTGCTGATCTGCCTGGTGCTGGGCGTGCTGATCGGCGCCGCCAACGGCTTCCTGGTGACCCGGCTCAACGTGGCACCGTTCATCGCCACCCTGGGCGTGATGTACATCGCCCGCGGCATCGCCAACATCCTGTCCGGCGGCGCGACCTTCCCCGATCTGCAGGGCAAGCCGGAACTGGGCAACACCGGCTTCCCGGTGCTGGGCTCGGGGCAGTTCCTGCACCTGCCGCTCTCGGTATGGCTCATGGTGGTGCTGCTGGTGATCATGACCTACGTGGCCCTCAAGACCCCCCTGGGCCGGCACATCTACGCCATCGGCGGCAACCCCAAGGCCTCGCGGCTGTCCGGCATCCGGGTGGAGAAGATCACCACCTACGTCTACATGTTCTCCGGCTTCTGCGCCGCCCTGGTCGGGCTGATCGTGTCCAGCCAGCTGGTGGCCTCGCATCCGGCCACCGGCGAAAGCTACGAGATGAACGCCATCGCCGCGGCGGTGCTGGGCGGGACCTCCCTGTCCGGCGGCATCGGCACCATCGGCGGCACGATCATCGGCTCCTTCGTCATCGGCGTGCTGTCCGACGGCCTGGTGATGATGGGGGTTTCCGAGTTCTGGCAGAATGTCTTCAAGGGCCTGGTGATCATTCTCGCGGTCGTGCTGGACCAGGCCAACCAGAAGATGAACCGTCGGCGGGCGATCGCCGAAGACAAGGGCGCCAAGCAGGTGGCGCAGGCATAGGGGCACGATGGATACCAGGGAACCCGGGAAAGACCTGCTCGCCAATGAACGGCGCAACAAGATCCTCGAACTGCTGCAGGAGGAAGGCAGCGCGCGGGTGCGCGAACTGGGCCTGATGTTCAAGGTCTCCGAGCCGACCATCCGCCAGGATCTGGAGAAGCTGGACGAGCAGGGCTTCGTCACCCGGGTCCACGGCGGCGCCTTCCTGCGCACCGTGTCCCAGCAGGTGAGTTCGCTCACCCTTCAGCACATGGAGCACCTGGAGCAGAAGGCGGCCATCGCCAAGCGAGCGGCCGAGTTCGTCGCGCCGGGCGACCGGATCATCCTGGATTCCGGGTCGACCATGACCGAGCTGGCCAAGTGCCTGGCCGGGGTGGAGAACCTCACGGTGGTCACCAACGCGCTGAACATCGCCCTCATCATGGGGGCGAACCCCAGCTGCGAGCTCATGGTCACCGGCGGCGAGTTCAAGGCGCCGACCCTGTCCCTCACCGGCGACAAGGCGGCCCTGTTCTTCCAGAACATCTTCGTGGACAAGCTGTTCCTGGCCACGGGCGGGATCTCCCCGGCCTTCGAGCTCACCTATCCCGGCATCACCGATATTCCGGTGAAGAACGCCATGATCCAGGTGGCCCGGGAGACCTACCTGCTGGCCGATTCCAGCAAGTTCGGCAAGGTCTCCTTCGCCTCCCTGGGCTCCATGAAGGGGGTGGACGTGCTGATCACCGACGCAGGCATCGATGCGGATACGCGCAAGCGCATCACCGCCCTGGGCGTGAAGGTGATCATCGTCTGACCTTTCTAATTTTTTCTATTACTTTTCTTTTCTTTTGACATCTTTGTTTACCGGGGTATACTGAAGCCGTTCTACCGGCATCAATGGTGGTGTGGAGGTGCAATTGGCTTCGATCGAAACCCTTGCCCGGATATCCGTCGATATTCGCAAGAAATTGATAAACATGATCTTCAAGGCCAAGGGCGGGCACATCGGCGGCTCCCTGTCCTCGGTGGACATCCTCACCTCGCTGTTCTTCCACGTGATGCACTACGACCCGGCGAACCCGGCCGATCCGGCCCGGGACCGGTTCATCCTCAGCAAGGGCCACAGCGTGGAGGGCTACTACTGCGTCCTGGCCACCGCCGGGTTCTTCCCCGAGGCGCGGCTGGCGGAGTACGGCAGCTTCGGCACGATGCTCTACGGCCATCCGACCCTGAAGGTCCCCGGGGTGGAGATCCCTTCGGGCTCCCTGGGGCACGGCCTGCCGGTGGGCGTGGGCATGGCCCTGGCCGCCCAGCGGGACGGCCTGTCGCACCGGGTGTTCGTGCTCATGGGCGACGGCGAGCAGGGCGAAGGCAGCGTGTGGGAGGGGGCCATGGCCGCCGCCCACTACCAGCTGGACCACCTGGTGGGCATCCTGGACAACAACAACCTGCAGATCTCCGGCGAGGTGGACAAGGTGATGCGCACCGCCTCCCTGGCCGAGAAGTACGCGAGCTTCGGCTGGGCCGTGCGCGAGGTGGACGGCCACGATCTGGCCGCGCTGAACGCGGCCCTGGAATCGGCGCCCTGGGAACCGGGCCGGCCGAGCCTGGTGCTGGCCCACACCATCAAGGGGCGCGGGGCCTCGTTCATGGAGAACAAGGCCGGCTGGCATCACAAGACCCCGACCCAGGAAGAACTGGCGCTCGCCATGGACGAGCTGGAACGTGCCGCGGAGGAGTCATAGCATGAGCGCACCTGGTATCAGCTGTCGTCACGCCTTTTCCGGGGCCCTGCTGGAACTCGCCCGCGAGGACCGGAACCTCTACGCCGTATGCTCGGACTCCCGCGGTTCGGTGACCCTGGACGCCTTCGCCAAGGCCCTGCCCCAGCAGTTCGTGGAGGCCGGCATCGCCGAGCAGGACGCGGTGGGCATGGCCGCCGGCCTGGCCAAGTCCGGCAAGCGGGTGTTCGTGTGCGGACCGGCCTGCTTCTACGCGGCCCGTAGCCTGGACCAGGTGAAGGTGGACGTGGCCTACGCCGGCTCCGACGTGAAGGTCATCGGCATCTCCGGCGGGGTCAGCTACGGGGCCCTGGGCTTCACCCACCATTCGCTCCATGACCTGGCGGTGATGCGCGCCTTCCCGGGCCTGTCGGTGTTCCTGCCCTGCGACAACTACCAGACCGCGGCCCTCACCCGCCACCTGGCCACCCACGCCGGTCCCGCATACGTGCGCCTGGGCCGCGGCGCCGTGGCCGATGTGTACGACGCAGCCCATCCCGTCGCCTTCGTCCCGGGCCAGGCCGTGCTGCTGCACGAAGGCACGGACTGCACCCTGATCGCCGTCGGCGAGATGGTCCAGCCGGCCCTGGGCGCCGCCCGGCTGCTGGAAGCCGAAGGCATCGGGGTGCGGGTGCTGGACTGCTGGTCCATCAAGCCCCTGGACGCGGCGGCCATCACCCGCGCCGCCCGGGAGACCGGCCTGCTGTTCACCCTGGAGGAGCACAGCGTGCTGGGCGGCCTGGGGGCCGCCGTGGCCGAAGTGGTGGTGCAGACCTGCCCGGTGCCCATGCGGATCCTGGGCTTCCCGGACGAATTCGCTCCGGCCGGCAGTTCGGCCGAGCTGTTCCAGCACTACGGCTTCACCCCGGCCAAGGTGGCGGATCGGATCCGGGAGGCCCTGGCCGCCCGGGCCAAGCGCTAGGAGTCCCCCCCATGAGCGCCGATTTTCTGCTCGCGCTGGACCAGAGCACCCAGGCCACCAAGGCGATCCTGTTCGACGCCATGGGCCAGCCGGTCTGCCGGGTCACCGAACCCCACCGGCAGATCTACCCGGAAGCCGGGCAGGTGGAGCATGACCCCATGGAGATCCTGGCCAACGTCCGGACGGCCGTGGCCGAGGTGCTGCGCCGGAGCGCGGTGCCCCGGGCGCGGCTGGCGGCGCTGGCCATCACCAACCAGCGGGAGACCGTGCTGGCCTGGGACGCCGAGACCGGGCTGCCGGTGCACAACGCCCTGGTCTGGCAGGACGCCCGGGGCGCCGCCCTGTGCGCGGAACTGGCGGCCGCCGGCCACGGGGACCGGGTCCAGGCCCGCACCGGGCTGCGGCTGGACCCCTTCTTTTCCGCCAGCAAGCTGGCCTGGATCGTCCGGGAATCGCCGGCGGCCAGGGCGGCGCTCCAGGCCGGCCGGCTCATGGCCGGTACCATGGATACCTGGCTCATCTGGAACCTCACCGGCCGGCGGGTGTTCGCCACGGACTATTCCAACGCCAGCCGCACCCTGCTGTTCGATCTGCACCGGCTGGCCTGGGATCCAGAGCTATTGGAACTATTCGGCCTGACCGGTCTGCGCCTGCCCGAGGTGCGCTGCTCGGACGCCACCTTCGGCGTGGCCGAACTGCCCGACGGCCTGGAACTGCCCATCGCCGGGGTCATGGGCGATTCCCACGCGGCCCTGTTCGGCCACTGCGGCTGGCAGCCCGGGGACGCCAAGGCCACCTACGGCACCGGTTCCTCGCTCATGTGCAACCTGGGTGCCCAGGTCCGCGCGCCCGGCCAGGGCGTGGTGCTGTCCCTGGCCTGGGGCTTCCGGTCCCGGGCCGCCTACGTGTTCGAAGGCAACATCCACGCCACCGGCTACACCCTGCGCTGGCTCCGGGACCAGCTCGGGCTGTTCACGGACTACGCCGAGGCCGAGGCCATGGCCCTGGAGGCCGGGAGCAACGGCGGGGTTTACCTGGTGCCGGCCTTCGCCGGGCTGGGCGCGCCGCACTGGACCAGCGGCATCCGGGCCATGATCACCGGGCTGTCCCATGGCAGCGACCGGCGCCACCTGGTGCGCGCCGGGCTGGAATCCATCGCCTTCCAGATCGCCGACCTGGTGCGCGCCATGGACAGCCGGGCGGCGGTGCCGCTGGCCCAGCTGCACGTGGACGGCGGGCCCACCCGCAACGCCTTCCTCATGCAGTTCCAGGCCGATCTGCTGGGCATCCCGGTGCTGGTGCCGGCCGTGGAGGAACTGTCCGCCCTGGGGGTCGCCTTCATGGGCGGCCTGGCCACGGGGGTCTGGTCCGGCCTGGAGGCCATCGGCCGGCTGCCGGTGCAGACTCGGACCTACCAGCCGCGCATGGCGGGGCCGGAGCGGGACGCGCTCCTGGCCGCCTGGGGCACCGCCGTCGAGCAGGCCAAAGTGCGCAACGCCGTTTGATACGAACCTGATACCCCACCTGATGGAGGATCCGCCATGCTGAAACTCGCCGCCCGGGCCGTGGACAAACCCCTGACCTTCGGGGTCATCGTCAGTTCCCGGCAGTTCTTCAACCCCGCCCACGCCGTGGGCGCCCGCCAGGAGGTCCTGGCCGTCCTGGCCGCCCAGGGCCACAAGGCCGTCATCGGCGATCCGGAGCTCACCGCGGATGGCGCGGTGGCCTGTCTGGCCGATGCGCAGAAGTACGCGGCCCTGTTCCGCGAAAATCGCGACCAGATCGATGGCCTGATCGTGGTCCTGGCCAACTTCGGCGACGAGATCGCGGTGGTGGAGACCATCCGCCTGGCCGCCCTGGGCGTGCCGGTGCTGCTGCAGGCCTGCCCGGACCAGCTGGGCCAGCTGGGGGTGAAGGGCCGGCGCGATTCCTATTGCGGCAAGATCTCCGTCGCCAACAACTTCTATCAGTACGGCATCCAGTGGACGGATACCGCCAGCCACACCGTCGATCTGGCCAGTCCGGCCTTTGCCGACGACCTGGCCGGTTTCGCTCGGGTCTGCCGCACCGTGCTGGGCCTGCGCACCGCCCGCATCGGCGCCATCGGCAGCCGTCCTGCCGCCTTCCAGACGGTCCGCTACAGCGAAAAGCTGCTGCAGCGCAGCGGCATCACCGTGGTGCCCGTGGATCTGTCAGAGATCTTCGGGGCGGTGGAGCGGGTGCCGGACAACGATCCGGCGGTGGCCGCCAAGCTCGGCCAGATCGCCGGCTACGGTCCGGTGGCCTCCGGCATCGCCAGTTCCAAGGTGCTCAAGCAGGCCAAGTTCTCGGTGGTGGTGGAGCGGTGGATGGACGACAACGGCTGCGACGCCAGCGCCATCCAGTGCTGGAACTCCATCCAGAGCAACTACGGCTGCGCCAGCTGCCTGACCATGTCCATGATGGGCGAGGATCTGCGTCCCAGCGCCTGCGAAGTGGACATCACCGGCGCGGTGTCCATGTACGCCCTGGACCTGGCTTCGGGCCGGCCTTCGGCCCTGCTGGACTGGAACAACAACTACGCCGACCGTTCCGATCTGGTGGTGGGCACCCACTGCTCCAACTATCCGCGCAGCTTCATGGGCTCGGACATCGAGATCGGCAACCTGGACCTGCTGGGCGAGACCTTCGGCGCCGAGAACTGCTTCGGCGCCATCAAGGGCCACGTGGCCCCCGGGGCCTTCACCTTCTTCCGCGCCTCCACCGACGACAGCCGGGGCTGCGTGCGCTGCTACGTGGGCCAGGGCGAGTTCACCGCCGATCCCTTCGACATGAACGGCGGGATCGCCGTGTGCCGCATCGACCACCTGACCGGGCTCATGAAGCACATCACCCGGCAGGGCTTCGAGCACCACGTGGCCATGGTCCGCGGCAGCGCGGCGGACGTGCTCCAGGAGGCCGTGGAGCGCTACCTGGGCTGGGAGTTCTACCGCCACGCCTGATCAGCCCTTGAGGAACCTCATCATTTCCGGCGGCTTCTGGAATCCCAGGATCCGCCGGAGCTCTTTTCCGTCCCCGTCCAGCAGCAGGACCGTGGGGTAGCTGAGGATGTTCAGGCGCGGCAGCAGGTCCCGGCGCCGGCGGTCGGTGTCCACCCGTACCGGCACGGCGTGGGCCTGGATCCAGGCGGCCACGTCGGGATCGGGCCAGGTCTCGCGGTCCAGTTCCTTGCAGTCGGCGCACCACTCGGCGTAGACATCCACCAGCACCGGCCGGCCGGTGGCCTTGGCCTGGGCCAGGGCCCCTTCCAGGTCCTGCTCCAGCCACGGTCCCGCCTGGGCCGATGGGGCTGACAGGACCGCCGGGCCGGGCTGGGCCCGGGCTCCGGCGGGCAGCAGGACCAGGTCCAGCCCGCCCTCGGCGGCCCGCACCCCCAGCAGCAGGGCCAGGGCCAGGGCCAGCAGGCCCAGCCCCCGGGCGAAGCCGCTGGGCAGGTCCTCGGCCGGCCGGAAGGCGCCCAGCACGGCGGCGGCCAGCAGCAGGGTCAGGCTCCACAGGGCGAAGCCGGTCCAGACCGGCATCAGCAGGCGCACGTTCCATACGGCGAAGCCGAGCACCAGCACGCCCATGCCCTGCTTGAGGCGCACCAGCCAGGGGCCGGAGCGGGGCAGGGCGGCGGAAAAGGTGCCCACCGCCAGGAACAGCACCCCCATGCCCAGGGCGAACACGGCCAGCTCCGCCGCGCCCAGCAGCACCCGCCCCTCCTGGGCGATGGCCACCAGCACGGCGCCGATGGCCGGCCCCACGCAGGGGGCGGAGATGGGCCCCAGCACCAGGCCCATGGCGAAGGCCCCCAGGTGGCCCTGGCGCGGCCCGGAGCCCTGGAGCCGCTGCTGGAGCCCCTGGGGCAGGCGGAACTCGAAGGCGCCGAACAGGCTGAGCGCGAACAGGCCGAACAGGGCGGACACCGGGACCAGGAAGCGGGGGCTCTGGGCCCAGGCGCTGGCCGAGGCGCCCAGGCGCGCCGCCACGACTCCCAGCACCGAGTAGGTGACCGCCATGCCGGCCACCAGCGCCAGCGACCGGGTGAAGCCCTTGGCCATGCCGCCGCCCCGGGCGCCGACGATGGCGAGGGTGATGGGGATCATCGGATAGACGCACGGGGTGAAGGCGGCCAGCAGGCCGAAACCGAACAGCCCCAGGAAGGTCCACCCCAGGTGGCGCGGCGCTGGCGGCGGAGCGGCCAGATCGGCGGCGCGCACCCGCAGGGTCCGGGTCCGGGGCGGGTAGCAGATGCCGCCTTCGCCCTCGGTGCACGGCTGGTAGGTGACAACCAGCTCCAGGGCCGGGGGCAGCCCGGTCCCGTGCACCGGAATGGCCACGGTGCCGCGCCAGAGATCCTGGCCCAGCTCGTCCTGTCCGGTGGCGGGCGGCAGCGGGCCGGTCTGCAGGCTGCCGGATGTGCCCGGCGCCAGGGCCACGGCCGTGAAGGCCGTGTTGAGGTGCGCGCCCTGGGGCGCGCTCAGCACCACCGCCCCGGGCCGCACGGTCACCGCCACGTCCCGGTCCGGTTCGAAGCCGGCGGCGCCCAGGCTGGCGCAGACCAGGGCCAGCCATCCAGCGATCCTTGTCAAGCGGCGCATGCGTCCCCCCGGCGGGCCTGAAGCCATGGCGGTGATCATGACATCACGGGGCGTCCAGTGGGTTAGAATGAACCCATTGTGAACTGCCGACTGTCCCTGAGCCGCCCCTTCGTGGCCGACCACTTCCACGACCTCCCCGGCTTCGTGGAGGCCCGGCATGGCCACAACTGGGAAGCGGAGGCCACCTTCGCCGTGACCGACGCCGGTGCCGATACCGAGGGCTCCTGCGCCCGGGCCCTGGAAGCGTGGGTGGCCCAGGTGGACTACACCCTGCTCAACGACCAGGCCAGCCTCCAGGCGCGCAACCCCACCGCGGAGCTGCTGGCCCAATGGCTGTTCCAGTTCCTGGCAGAGCGCGGGCAGGCGGTAGTGACGGTGCGGATCCGGGAGAAGGCCAACTACTGGGCGGCCTGCGTCGGGACCGCGTCTTGAAGGCCCGGACGGGCCTGGGGTTCGGCCTGGTGGTCCTGGGCAGCGCCGGCCTGATCCAATGCGGCCGGCAGGCGCCGGGGCCGGTAGAACGGCCGGCGGTGCAGAAGCTGGGCCTGGCGGCCTGGCGCTGGCACCTGGTGGGCGGGCTGCTGGTGGTGGAAGGCGAGCTGGACCAGCCCGCCGTGGTCACCCTCAAGGGCCAGACCCTGGACCAGACCGTGCGCCTGCCGCTGGGGCCGGTGCGCTGGGAACTGTACCGGCCGCCCCCGGGTGAAGTGGCCGATCTGCGCAGCGCGGACGGCCGGCTGCTGGCGCACTGGGTGTTCGACGCGCCAGCGGACCAGGTGACGGCATCTGAGCCCGCGGCCGTTCCGCCCCTCGCGCCATCGCATCCCGGCACGCCGTCCGTCACGCCCCCTGTCAAGCTGGCCGCCGTACCGGCGCCGCTATCCGTTCAGCAGCTTGTCCATCCGGTAACGCCGCCCGTTCAACAGCCTGCCCATCCCGTGCTGCCGCCGGTGCTGCCGTCCGTCAAATCGTTCGCCACACCGCCTGCCAAACCGGCCGCCGTGCCGGTGCCGCCGGCCGTTCAACAGCCTGCCCATCCCGTGCTGCCGCCGGTGCTGCCGTCGGTCAAATCGTCCGCCACACCGCCTGCCAAACCGGCCGCCGTGCCGGTGCCGCCGGCCGTTCAACAGCCTGCCCATCGCGTGCTGCCGCCGGTGCTGCCGTCGGTCAAATCGTCGGCCACACCGCCTGCCAAACCGGCCGCCGTGCCGGTGCCGCCGGCCGTTCAACAGCCTGTCCATCCCCTGCTGCCGCCGGTGCTGCCGCCGGTGCTGCCGCCGGTGCTGCCGCCGGTGCTGCCGTCGGTCAAATCGTCCGTCACGCTGCCAGCCAAGCCGTCCGCCGTACCGGCTGCTCCGCCCGCTAGGCCATCGACCCTACCGTCCCCTCCCACCGTTCAGGCGAGCCTCCAGCCCTCGATCCACCCGCTGCCTTCGCCCGTCACGCCCTCGACCCGACCGGTCGGGGTGCCGCCTCCGGCGCCGGTCCCGGCCGCGGCTCCGGGCGTGCCGGGGGCACCTCTCGCCGAGGCCGGGGCCACGGCCTGGCCGGGGGCCGGCGAGGCGATGTACCTGCTGCGCGGTCCCCGGGGCGGCCGGCGGATCTGCATGACCTTCGATGGCGGCTCCACCGCCGAGGTGGCGGGGGATGTCCTGGATGTGCTCAAAGCCCACGGCATCCACACCACCCTCTTCCTCACCGGCGATTTCATCCGGCGCTTCCCGGCCCTGGTGCTGCGGATCGTGCAGGACGGGCACGAGGTGGGCAACCACACCCAGACCCACCCGCACATGGCGCCGCACTACCAGCGGGATCCCCGGTGGACCCGGGAGCGGATGCAGCAGGAACTCCTGGACGCGGACCGGGCCTTCTTCAGGCTCACTGGCCGGCCCATGGACCCCTACTGGCGGCCGCCTTTCGGCGAGCAGACTGCCGAGCTGCGCCGGTGGGCCGAGGAGCTCGGCTATCGCACCGTGGGTTGGAGCGAGGGCGCCGACACCCTGGACTGGACCACCGTGAAGGAGTTCAACCTCTACCGCAACGGCAGCGCCACCATCGCGCGGCTGGAAAAGCGCATGGGCAAGGCGGACGGGGACGGGCTGATCGTGCTCATGCACCTGGGCTCCCTGCGTCCCGCCGCCGACCGTCCGGCCAAGTACCTGGGTCCGTTCATGGACCGGGCCATGCGGGACGGCTGGCATTTCGTGTCCGTGGGCGACTACCTTCAGGCCATGGGCAGGCCGCGCTGGGATGCCGCCCGCCGCGTGGTGCTCCTGAAGGCTCTGGACGCTCCGGAAGCTCCGGAAGCCGGTAGTGCCGATCGAGGGGTCAATGCGTCCGCGCCATAGGTTAGACTCCAGTAGCTCGGGAGGCAGCGTGAAGGGAATGGGCAGGATTCTGCTCAGGGTGGTGGCAGGTGCGTTTGCGCTGATCATGGCGCTGGCGCTCCTCAGCTTCCACCCCCTGGACCCGCATCCCTTCGCCCAGGGCGCCGTGGGCGCGCCGGTGCACAACCTGTGCGGCGTGCTGGGGGCCTCCATCGCCGGAACCCTGCAGACCCTGGTGGGCACCGGGGCCTGGCTGTTCCCCATGTACATTCTCTGGGAATGCTTTCCCTCGGGCCATCCCCAGTGGCCGCGCCGGCTGGCCTGGGGCGCCCTGGCTTTCGCCGTGTGGACCCTGCTGGGCGGCACGGAGCCCCGGCTGTGGGCCCTGGGCGCCGGACAGGCCCCCATCAAGCTGCGCTGGGGCGGCTGGCTTGGCCAGGTGCTGTGGCCCCCGGTGCACCGCAGCCTCGGACCGGTGGGGCTGCCGGTGGCCCTGGGCGCCCTGATCCTGCTGGCCTTCCTGGTGCTGGCCCCGGTGTTCACCCGGGCCATGGGCCGCCTCCTGGCCCGTTGGTTCGGACGCACGGCGGTGCCCTGGGTCAAGCCCCTGCCGGCCCGGGGCGCCCGGGGGGTGCTGGGCATGCTGCGCCGGCCCTTCCTGTTCCTGCGCCCACGCCGGGTGGTGGCCGAACTGGACGCCCAGGACGCCCGGGAACTGCTCCGGAGCGCGGCCCGTCGGCAGGCGGACGAGGACCAGGTGGCGGCCCTGGATCGGGCCGAGCGCGAGTCCGCATCGTACCGCAAGGCGCATCCGCCGGCGCCGGAAGAGCTGCCGATCATCCACTCCATGCACCTGGATACCGCTCCCGAGGATTTCCGTTCGGACTACCTGGAAGCGGACAGTGCCCTGATCCTGTCCAACCGGTCCACCCCGTCCCGGGAACCGCTGCCGCTGCCGGCCCTGCTCCGGGGCCTGCCCCCGCCGGTGGTGAAACCGCCCCTGGTGCAGCCCCGGCTGGAGCGGGACGGGTTCGGCCGCACGGCGGAGCAGCAGCCCCTGGGCCTGACCGAACCCACGCCGTCCCTGCCGCTGCCGGAACTCCCTTCCCTGGCCATGGACCCGACCCCGGCGCCGCTGCGCACGCCGGCGCCGCCGGAGCCGTCCCGGCGGCCCAACGCAGGCTCCTCCCGGCCGCACCCGGCCCCGGCGGAGCCTGCCGCCCCGGTCGCGGCCGAAGGCTTCGGGGTGGTGGACCGGCTGGAACTACCGCCCCGTCGCCTGTTCGATCCTCCCGGGGCCGAGCATCGGCTGGACCAAGCTGCGCTGGAGGCCACCCGGGCCCTGCTGCAGCAGAAATTCAACGAGTTCAAGGTCAAGGGTGTGGTGACCGGGTTCCAGCCGGGTCCGGTGGTGACCGTCTTCGAGTTCCAACCGGACCCCGGGGTTCCCGTGGCCAAGGTGCTGAGCCTGGAGGAAGATCTGGCGCTGGGACTGCAGGCCGAAAAGGTCCGCATCGACCGCATCCCCGGCCGCAATCTGGTGGGCATCGAAGTGCCCAACCGCCACCGGGAGCTCATCAGCTTCCGGGAAGTGGTGGACAGCCCGGCCTTCCGGGACCCGTCCCAGAAGGACGCGCGCAGCCTGCTGACCCTGGCCCTGGGCAAGGACATGGCCGGCCATCCGGTGGTGGCCGACCTGGCCAAGATGCCGCACCTGCTCATCGGCGGCTCCACCGGAAGCGGCAAGAGCGTGGGCGTGAACGCCATGATCTGCTCGCTGCTGCTGCGCGCCCTGCCCGACGAGGTGAAACTGATCCTGGTGGACCCCAAAATGGTGGAGCTGGGCATCTACGAGGACATCCCGCACCTGTGGGCGCCGGTGGTGACCGACATGAAGGAGGCCGGGCGGGTGCTCAAGTGGGTGGTGGCCCAGATGGAGGACCGCTACAAGCGCCTGGCCATGCTCAGCGTGCGCAACCTGGAGGGCTTCAACGCCAAGCTGATCGAGGCCGGGGGCAGCATCGACCTGAGCGACCGCACCCCCAATCCGCGCTGGCCGGACCGCCCGGCCCTGCTGGAACTGCTGCCGTACGTGGTGGTGGTGATCGATGAGCTGGCCGACCTGATGATGGTCTGCCGCTCCGAAGTGGAGGACAGCATCGCCCGCATCGCCCAGAAGGCCCGGGCCGTGGGCATCCATCTGATCCTGGCCACCCAGCGGCCCTCGGTGGACATCGTCACCGGCGTGATCAAGGCCAATCTGCCCTCGCGCCTGAGCTACCGGGTCAACACCAAGATCGACAGCCGGACCATCCTGGACAGCGGCGGCGGCGAGCAGCTGCTGGGCAAGGGCGACGCCCTGTTCCTGGCCCCGGGCAACGCGCGGCCCCGGCGCATCCACGCCCCGCTGCTCACCGAAGACGAGACCCTGCGTCTGGTGGAATGGCTCAAGGAGCGCGGCAAGCCGGACTACAACGCCGGTCTGCTCAACGCCATGGAAAGCGACGAGGAACCGGCGGCCGACGGCGGGGCGGAGGCCGGGACCCCGGCCGGGGACGATATCTACGACCGCGCGGTGGCCGTGGTGAAGCGGGAACGCAAGGCCTCCACCAGCCTGCTCCAGCGCAAGCTGAACATCGGCTACGGCCGGGCGGCGCGGATGATCGACCGCATGGAGGAGGAGGGCATCATCGGCAGCGATCGCGGGGTGGGCAAGCCCCGGGAGGTGCTGGTGGGCGAGGAGTGAGCCCCATGTGGCCCCATGCCCCATGCCCATGCCGGCCGCCCTTGCCGTAGACTGGACGCATGGAAGACGCCCAAGACCCCCAAGCCCAGCCAGCCCGAAGCTACCCCCAGCGCATCCCCCTCAAGGTGATCGGCCGCGGCGCGGAGATGGACCCCGCATGCATCGCCGAGCTGATCCAGGCGCACCTGGGCCCCCACCCGCCGGAGGACCTGGTGCCGGGCAGCCGCCAGAAGGGGGCCTTCACCAGCCTCACCTTCTGGGTCACCCTGCCCGGCCCGGACGCGGAACTGCCGCTGCGGGAAGCCATCCAGGGCCTGCCCGGGGTGGTGATGCAGCTGTGACGCGGCGGCCCCTCCGGTGGCCGCCACGTCATCGGTGGCTCACAGGGCGGTCGGGTTCGGCCATTCGGAGCAGGCCGTCTGGATCAGCTGCAGGTGTCCCGGCTGGTCGATCCAGTAGGTGGCGAAGGCCTTGCCCAGCGCCTGGCCGGCCACCACGTCGCTGGGATAGTGCACCCCGCCCAGCACCCGATCGGTGCCCAGCAGGGCGCCCCGGGTGGCCAGGGCCGCCTTATCCACCGGCAGCCACTGGGCCAGGATCCGGGCGAACAGGATGCCCAGGGCGGCGTTGGTGCTGGGGTAGGAGTAGCCTTCCGGCTGGGGCAGGGAAGGCACCACGGCCGGGTAGGCCTGGTCGGGCCGGGGCCGCATGAAGGTGTTCTGCAGTCCGGCGAGGATCGGCAGCAGATCCTGGCGTGCCTGGTCCAGCACCGCCGCGGTGCGGGGGAACTGGGACAGATCGAGGCTGCGGCCCGGGGCCGATGCGTAGCCGGGCGTCTGCAGCACGTCCAGGAAGCAGCCCAGGCTGGGGGTGCGCTCGCTGTCGGCCCGGGCCTCGTCCTGGGCGGTGCGCGAGACCTGCAGCCAGAGCAGGATGGCCACCTCCGACTGGGCCTGGACGGTGGCGGGCTGGGGATAGAGGCCGACCACGCTCAGCCAGTTCGGTTCCGCGGCCTGGGCGGACAGGGGGGCAGGCTGGCGCAGGCCAGACTCAGGGCGAATATGGGACTCAATCTCGACCACCGCATGGGGTCCTCCGGAAAGAACGCCGAGTCTGGCAGCTTCGGACCGGGAAAAGAATCTAAAACAAGATATAATATATAGTTATAATTTCCTGTTGAAGCGCCGCCGAAGGGCTTCCGGGGGGCCGAAGGCCGAGCGCGGCCACAGCCGCCCCGACCGCCGTCGGGCCGCGCCCGTGTCCGGGCGCCGCCCGGAGGCCGGGGGGGATGAATGGATCGGGATTCCGTCGACCAGGGACTGCCGGCAAACCTGAGCGTTCTATCGCGTCGAGCAAGCCAGCTGCCATCCTGCATTTCCCAGCTCATCGGTGTTCATCCCCGTTCCCTAGGCCCTGGCATCAGCCTTGGCGCAGGTGACAGGACGTCATGGCGGTCGAGCCCCATGGAACCCTGGCCGGGGGCCGGATGAACTGGCCTCCCGAGCCCTGCGTGATGGCAAGCCGGAACTGAGTTTGAACAGGGATGAACGCCGATATCCGGGGAATAGCAGGATGAAGAATGCCTGACCTTGGCCTCAGCCGGGCTCAGGGCCGCAGGGTCCCCAGCATGCGCGGGTAGGGCGCGGTCTCGCGCACGTGCGGCAGCTTGCAGATCCAGGCCACGGCCCGCTCCAGGCCCAGGCCGAAGCCGGCGTGGGGCACGCTGCCATAGCGGCGCACATCCAGGTACCATTCGTAGTCGGCCTGGTCCAGGCCCTCCTTGGCGATCTGGTCCAGCAGGTACTGCAGGCTGGAGGCGCGCTCGCCGCCGCCGATCACTTCGCCGTAGCCTTCCGGGGCCAGCAGGTCCGCGCCCAGGGCCAGCCGCGGGTCCTGGGGATCCACCTCCATGTAGAAGGCCTTGAAGCTCTTGGGGAAGCGGTGCACCCACAGCGGGCGGTCGGTGGCGTTCATGAGGATGGTCTCGTCATCGTTGCCGAAGTCTTCGCCCCACTGGATGTCGCTGCCCAGGCCCTTGAGCCGGTCCACGGCCTCGGTGTAGGTCATGCGGTCGAAGGTGCCGTTCAGGGTGGTCTCCAGGGGCGCCAGATCGCGCTCCAGGATGGCCAGCTCCTCCTGCCGGCCCTCCAGCACCCGCTGGATCATGAACTTGGTCAGCCGCTCGCCCAGGGTCATCACGTCCTCCAGGTGGGCGAAGGCCATCTCCGGCTCGCACATCCAGAATTCGGTGAGGTGGCGCCGGGTCTTGCTCTTTTCGGCCCGGAAGGTGGGGCCGAAGCAGTAGGTCTTGCCGAAGGCCGCCAGGCCCGGCTCCTGGTAGAGCTGGCCGGACTGGCTGAGGAAGGCCATGCCCTCGTCGAAATACTGCGTGCCGAACAGGTTGGACGTGCCTTCGCAGGCGCTGGGGGTGAGGATGGGGGCGTCCAGCAGGGTGAAGCCGTCCTCGTCGAAGAAGTCGCGGATGGCCTTGGCCAGGGTGTGGCGGATGCGCAGGATGGCCCACTGGCGCTTGCTGCGCAGCCAGATGTGGCGGTTCTCCATGAGGAACGCGGTGCCGTGCTCCTTGGGGGTGATGGGGTAGTCCACGCTTTCGCCCACCAGGACCAGGCTCTGCACCAGCAGTTCCGGATCGCCGGTCTTGGGGTGCTGCTGGACCAGGCCGGTGAGGGTGATGGCGCACTCCTGGGTGAGCTTGCCGGCGAGCTCGTAGCTGGCGGGATCGGCCTCCCGGGCGCCCACCACGCACTGCACGAAGCCGGACCCGTCGCGCAGATCGATGAACCGGGTCTTGCTGGTCCGGGCGTTGCGCACCCAGCCGCGCAGGGTGACGGTCTGGCCGATGTGCTGCTTCAGGTGGCGGATCTCGACGATGGGGGCTTCCACGGCATGCTCCAGGGTAATCCTCTATCATGGCGCGGTTCCTGCTACGCCCACCACCCCTAAAACGCCGGCCGGCTGCCGCGCCGCGCTGTGGCGTTGCCGGTCAGATCTTGGCGTCCCGGAACTTGGCGCCCACCACCATCTGCAGCCCGCGCACATGGTTCAGCACCCGCTCCAGCTTCTGGCGGGCGATGTCCTGGTACTGCAGCTGCTGGATGAGGGTGAAGATCTCCTCCTGGAGCCTCGTACCCACCCGCTCCAGCTCGGCCAGGGTGCCCTCCTCGCCCTTGATGCGGCCCAGGGCGGCCTCCTGCTTGAGCCGGGTCAGGGCGTTGAAGCCCAGATCGCTGCCCACCAGCATGGCCTCGACGCTGTCCAGGACCTTGGCCATCTCCTTTTCGGTGTGGGCGATGGCCTCCTCCATCTGGGGGATGATCCGGCCGCCGGTCTCGGCCTTGGGCGGGGCCAGGCTGATGAGGTCCTGCAGTTCCCGGTCCAGCACCGCCTCCTGGTTGTGGATGCCGGGCAGGTTCAGCTGCACCCGGGTCCCGTGCAGGACGGTGACCAGGGCGGGATCCAGCAGCGCGGTGATCCGGTCGTCCTGGAGGATGAAGCCGCACACCCAGGCGCCCTCCGGTCCGGCCAGGAGCGGGCTGGCGGGGATCAGGTGCTCGGGGCCGGCGGTGAGCACCGAGTCCACCTGGTCCACCAGTACCCCCACCAGGTTGGTCTCCCCCAGATCCAGTACCACGATGTTCCTGGACAGGCTGGCCGCCTGGGCCTCCAGGCCCATGCGCGAGCGCAGGCTGATGACCGGGAGCACCCGGCCGCGATGGTCCAGCAGGCCCTCCACGCTGCGGGGCATGTGGGGGATCTGGTTGAGTTCCCTGAACGGGGTGATCTCCGCCACCTGGGCCAGGGGCAGGGCGTAGGTGTGCCCGGCCAGCTCGAAGCTCAGGTACTGGCGCAGGACCGCGCCGTCACCGCTCGCCGGTCCGGCCCATGGCGCGGCGGCATGCTCCACGGCCGCGTCCGGGGTGCTCACAGGGCCTCCTCGATGGCCAGCATGAGCAGCTCCGCGGGATCCAGGATCAGCACCACGCCGCCGTCGCCCAGGATGCTGGCGCCGGAAATGCCGGGCAGGCTGGCCAGGTACGGGGCCAGGGGCTTGATCACCATCTCCTGGCGGCGCAGGAAGGCATCGACGATGATGCCCATCCGCCGACCGCCGGTGGAGACCACCACCACGGGCAGCTCGTCCGCGGTATCGGCCAGGCCGCCGGGGGCGTCCTTGAAGTGCAGCAGTTCGCGCAGGCGGGCGATGCCCAGCACTTCGCCGCGCAGGTTGATGGCCTTGCGCCGGGTGAGGTGGGCCAGGGTCTCGCGGGGCACCAGCAGGGTCTCCTCCACCGCGGTGCCGGGCAGGGCGAACACCTGTCCACCGGCGCGCATGAGCAGGGCGTCGATGATGGCCAGGGTCAGGGGCAGCTTGATGGTGAAGATGCTGCCCTGGCCCACGGCGCTGGTCACCGAGACGCTGCCGTTGAGCTTGCGGACGTTGGATTTGACCACATCCATCCCGACGCCCCGGCCGGAGATGTCGGTCACCTTCTGGGCGGTGGAGAAGCCCGGCAGGAAGATCAGGTTGATGGCCTCCTCGTCGGTGATCTGCTCGCCCCGTTCCGCGGTCAGGATGCCCTTTTCCACCGCCTTGGCGCGGATGATCTTGGGATCGATGCCCTTGCCGTCATCCTCGATCTCGACCAGGACCGAATCGCCTTCATGCCGGGCCCGGAGCACCACCGTGCCGGTTTCCGGCTTGCCGGATCGGGCGCGCACCTCCGGAAGCTCGATGCCGTGATCGGCGCTGTTGCGGATGAGGTGGATGAGCGGATCGCTGAGCTCCTCGATGAGGCTCTTGTCGATTTCCGTGTCCTCGCCCACCATCTGCAGCTCGATCTTCTTGCCGCTGCCCTTGGCCAGGTCCCGGAGCATGCGCGGGAACTTGGTGAAGATGGTCTTCACCGGCACCATGCGGATGCCCAGCACCGAGGCCTGGATCTCCTTGCTGACCTGGTCCAGGTAGATGCTGGCCTTGCGCAGCTCCTTCACCTTCTCGTCGGCGCTGGAGCCCAGGGACTCGGTCTCCAGCCGCTCGACGATATGGCTGATCATGGTCTTGCTGATGATCAGCTAGGCGACGGTGTTCATGAAGGTGTCCAGCTTGGCCTGGCTCACCCGGATGGTGTCCGAGGACTTCTCCAGTGCCTTTTCAGGGGCCTTGGCCACCGCCGCGGTCGGGGCCGGGGTCGGGGCGGCCGGCTCGGCCACCGCCGGAGCGGGCGCCGCCGGAGCAACGGCCACGGGAACGGGAACGGCCGGGGCCGCGGCCACGGGAACGGCCGGAGCCTCCGCCGCGCTGCCGAGGCTCAGGGGGAAATACTGGATGCTGACGTTCTTGACGCTGTCGAAGATGCCCTTGACCGCCTCCGGCGACTCGGCCGGCTGCAGCAGGATCACCAGATCGAAGGGCATCACGTCCGGTTGGAACTGATCCAGGTCCGTGGGCTTCAGGATGCAGGAGGAATGGATCAGGCGGCCCACCAGCTCGACCATGGGCAGCATGCTGAGCGGCTGGAAGGCGGTGCCCAGGATGCTGGCGTCCAGTTCGACCCGCAGGGCCAGCACGCTTTCGCCGCGCTGGAGCGCCTCCTGCGCGGCCTCGACGCTTTCGCTGGCCATGGCCCGCAGCGGTTCGGGCAGGGTCAGCCGGACCCCCTGGACCGGGGCCGGGGCGACGGCCGCGGCGACCTTGGCGACCGGGGCCCCGCCGCCCTTGAGGGCTCCCAGGCGGGCGATCAGGTCGGCGGTGTCGGGGTCCACCTGGGCGCCCTGCTTGCGCAGGTTGATGCCCACGTCGTTGACCAGGACCTTGAGCATGTCCTCGGTCTCGAACAGCAGCTCCATGACGAGCGGGCTGACAGGCATACGACCCTTGCGCAGATCGTCCAGGACGTTCTCGCCGATGTGCGCCAACGCCTGGACCTTGGTCAGTCCCAGGAAGCCGGAGGCGCCCTTGATGGTGTGGACACTGCGGAAGATGCCGTTCAGGATCTCCAGGTCGCCGGGCGCGCTTTCCAGGGTCAGGAAGTTCTGCTCGATGAGTTCGAAGTGTTCTCCGGCCTCCACGAGGAAGTCTTCATAGAAGCTGGGATCGTCCAGGGAAAAGTCACTCATGGGTCAGCCTTTTCGTTTGCCCTGGAAGACCTGCAGCTGATGGCCCTCCACCTCGGTGAGAAGACATTGCACATCCAGCAGGAAGATGACGCCCGCATCGGTCCGGGCGACCTTCTCGATGAAGGCGTTCGCCCCCACCGCCGAGACCTTGGGAGGGTCTTCCAGCCGGCGCAGATCGACACTCTTGACCTCTTCCACGGAATCCACGATCAGGCCGGTGGACACCCCGCCGATGGGCGTTATGACGATCCGCGACACGCTGGTGGTGGCCTGGCGGGGCAGTCCGAACCGTTCCCGCAGGTCGATGACCGGCATCACCTCGCCCCGCAGGTTCAGCACCCCCTCGATGAAGGAGGGGGCCCGGGGGATGGGGGTGATGTTGCCGACCATGATGATTTCCCGCACCTCGTGCAGGCGCAGGGAATAGGCTTCGTTGCCCAGGCGGAACACCACCAGCGGCAGCTCCCGGCTGGCGGCCAGGGCCTCGTCCACCGGCGCGGCGATCAGGCTGGAGCTCATGGCGGCGATCTTGGCCTGGTCCTCGCCCGTGATGATATCCAGGACCTTGAGCAGGCTGACCATGCGGTCGGAGCGCAGCACGATCCCCTCCAGGTCCTTGGCCTCGCGCTCGCTCAGGGTTTGGGGCGGCGGCAGGATCTCCTCGGCCCGGATCCGGATGATCTCCTGGATGCCGTCCACCACGATGCCCAGCTTGGCCTGGCCGAAGCTGAGCAGGATCACCATGTCCCCGGACACGGGCTGCTCTGCCGGCTCGGACTGGAGCAGCTGGCTGAAGTCCAGCAGCGGCAAGACCTGATCGCGAAGGCAGATGACCCCCAGCACGTACGCCGGGGCGTCCGGCACCTTGGTGACCGTGGGCAGTTCGATGATCTCCTCGACCATCTTCAGGTTGATCCCGAAGAACTCCTTGCCCAGGGTGAAGGTGACGTAGGGGAACTCTTCCTCCACCAGTTCCGCCACCTCCTGGGTGGCGCCGCTGGAGAACAGGCCGCCGCTGCCCACCCGCTCGGTCAGCAGGGTGCGTTCGCTGAACTCCGAGGAGTCCAGGATCTTTTCCAGGTTGATGAGGGTGATCAGCCGGCTGCCCGCCGTGACCATGCCGGCCAGGTAGTCGCTGCGCACGCCGGCCACCAGGGGCGGGGTGTCCCGAAGGGTGTAGTCGTCCAGCTTCACCACTTCGGATACCGAGTCCACCATCAGTCCGGTGGGCTGGCCCGCCAGTTCCATGATGATGATCCGGGTCTTGGGGGTGGTGGGCTTGGACGGCAGATGGAAGCGCAGGCGGCTGTCCAGCACCGGGATGATGCTGCCGCGCAGATTGACGATGCCCAGCACGAAACTGGGCGCCCCGGGGACCGGGGTGATGTCGGTGCGCGGGGTGATCTCCTGGACCCGGTCGATGTCCAGGCCGAACTCCACATCGTCCAGGGTGAAGGTCACCAGCTGGCCCGATGGGACGATGTCAAGGGCCTGTCTGGCCTGGATTTCGGCTGTCGCCATGGGATCAGTCCTTGGACAAGCTGCGCTTGAATTCGGCGACCACGGAATCGGCGTGCATCCGCTTTTCGTCGGGAGTGGTGCCGGTGGAGGCGATGGTCCGGCTGATGGAGGCCCGTTCCCCGTCGCTCTTCAGTCCGGTGCCGAGGAGGTCGACAATGTAGTCGTGGATCTGGCGCAGGTGGTGGACGATGCGCTCCAGCTTCTGCCGGGTGATGTCCTGGAACTGCATGAGGTCCATCGCCTCGTAGACCTTGCTCTGGATGTCCTTGCCGGCGGCCATCACCTGGTTGATGGCGGTCTGCACCGAGGGATCCTGGGCACCCGGATGGCGCATCACCTGGGTGATGAGCGTCTGCTGGGTCTCCACCAGGCTGCTGATCAGGTCCAGCTGGTCCATGACCTTGTTGGTCTCGCGCTCGGTGACCGCCGTGACCGCGTCCAGTTCGGAGATGACGTGCCCCTGGGGGTCGTCGACGCCGGGCGCTCCGGGAGCCTTGGCCGCTTCCGGCTTCGCCG
>Ga0302187_10001291_pt1 | contig 21366 bp, 19 predicted proteins | sample II_Bog_E1_3_FD_202120 | JGI IMG/M metagenome (GOLD analysis project Ga0302187, IMG submission 202120) | Peat permafrost microbial communities from Stordalen Mire near Abisko, Sweden - II_Bog_E1_3 | ecosystem: Environmental > Terrestrial > Soil > Wetlands > Peat | place: Sweden: Abisko...
TATCCAGGCTGCCAAAGCAAAGGCTCGGGGCTACCGATCTACCCGCAACCTGAAGGCGATCATCTACCTGATCGCCGGCAAGCTGGAACTCCAGCTACCCATGTGAAACAGCGAAGAGCCGTATTTCTTGGTACGCTTCCGCTTCAAATTAGAATGCATCCACAATTTAATGATTCTGCGGAGGCGGTACGCAAGATATTTTTTTAGCTCATTAGTGTTTCAGAGCCTGACGTTCTCCGACTCCTCTGTCATTCTTCGGGCCGGCTTGGTTTTTTTTCATAATAATTCAGAGCAAGCGGCTTGGTGATGTCGGCGCCGGCTATCCAGGCTGAACTTTCTTCAACGGGTCGTCAGGTTCGTGCCGGGATTGCCGTGTGCCGGCAGGACGTCAGCTTTCCCGCCCGGACCGAACGCCTGTCCGGCCGTCGTCACCCGACCGCCCCCACGGTCCTGCCGGACCGGTCCCGGAGTCGCCCTGTCCCCCGTCACAGATCCCGTTGACCCAGCCGTTGCCAGCCGCGGCCGAGCAGGCGGGCGACCCGGGACGGGGAGTGGGTGGCGGCGGCAAGTCCGGTGATCAGGGCGGTTCCGGGGGCGCCGGTGCGCCAGGCGGCCACCGCGCATTCCAGCGCCAGCGAGGCCCGGAACCGGCGCCGGGCGCCGGCGCCGCCGAGCCGGCCGACCCGCTCGTGCTGGCGTTGCCACAGCAGCGCCGTGGCCTCCGCCACCCGCGCCCGGGCGGCAAAGCCGCCGAGATGGACCAGCGCGCCCAGGCACGGCAGGCAGTCGAGGTCGTCGGACTCCACCAGCCGCAGCAGCCAGTCCCAATCCTCGAAGCGCGGCAGGTCCTCGGCAAAGCCGCCGATCCGCTCGAAGCAGTCGCGGCGGACCAGCAGCGTCGAGCCGGGAGAAAGGGTACAGCCGTCGAGCAAGGTTGCAAACCAGGTGCCGTCGGCCGCCGGCCATCGCTCGAAACGGCCGCCGGTGGCCTGCCGGTGCAGGACGAAGCCGGTGACGAGCGCGCCGAGCCGGGCCGGCGCCCGGGCCAGCGCCGCGACCTGGGCCGAGAGTTTGCCCGGCAGCCATTCGTCGTCGGAATCGAGGAAGGCGATCAGCGGCGCCCGCGCCGCGGCGATGCCGGTATTGCGGGCGGCCGGGGCGCCGCGATTGACCGGATGGCGAATCAGCCGCAGGCGTGGATCGCCAAGTGCCAGGACCGCTTCGGCGCCATTATCGGTGGAGCCGTCATCGACCAGGATCAGTTCCCAATCGGTAAAATCCTGACTCTGCACGCTGGCGACGGCCCGAGGCAGGGTGTTCGCGCGGTTATAGAGGGGAATGACAATCGAAACGACAGGCGTGGCCGGAACGGTGGGCATGGCGGCTCGGAATGGATGGTCCTGCCCGGCCGGAGCCCGGACATTGGTTTGCGCCTGTTATATGTTATTCTTCCGGCCCCGGGAACTCTCTGTTGAACAGGGCAAGAACTCATGAAACGCATCCTGCTCGTTGATGACGTGCCGGCGGTCCGGCTTTCGATTCGCGCCGCCTTGGAGGCCGTCGGCTATCAGGTCCTGGAGGCGTCCGACGGCAAGGAAGCCCTGACCTTGCTCGACAGCCAGGGGGTGGACCTGATCGTCACCGATCTGTGGATGCCCAATCTCGACGGCGTCGAACTGCTCAAGCGCCTGCGCGCCGGCAACGCCAACATCCGGGTCATCGCCATTTCCGGTGGCGGGATGCGCAAGCCCATCGATGTCTCGGCGGCGCTGGCCCAGACCTGGGGCGCCGACGCGGTGCTCTACAAGCCGTTCGACAACGACGATCTGGTGGCCGAGATCAAGCGGCTGGCCGGCTGATCGCTGTCAGGGCTGTCGGGTGAACGGAGGCGCGCCGGCACCTCTCCTCCGCCGTTCACCCGATGGCCTTGTGCCGGAGCCAGGCGTCGGTTTCGGCCAGTCCCTCGGGAGAGCCGATCTCGTAGAACCGCTGTCTGACCTCGTAGCCGGCCAGACGCCCGGCCGCGACCAGATCGGAGTAAACCCCGGCGAGGTCGAAGGGCTGATCGTCGGGCCGGGCCGCCAGCACCCCGGCCCTGAGGAGGCCCAGGCCGTAATCGATGTGGCGCATTCCGGGGTCGTGGATCGTCTTGCTGTAGCAGATGATCCGGCCGTCGCTGAACACCACGTTGCTGGTGTCCCAGCGCCCTTCGTTGCGGTAGACGGTCATCATCCCGTCCAGCCCGCCGGCCCGCCAGGCCCCGACCACCGGGGCATAGGCCAGATCCAGATAGCTGTCGCCGTACAGGATCAGGAACTCCGGCCCGAGCAGGGGCAGCGCCTTGCGCAAGGCGCCGCCGGTGCCGAGCAGGCGGTCGCCGTCGAAGGAATAGCGCACCTCCAGGCCGAAACGGCTGCCGTCGCCGACGAAGTCGGCCACCTGTTCGCCGAGATAGCCAAGGCAGAGCACCACCATCCGGGTGCCCTCCCGGTGCAGCAGCCGCAACTGGTGAGCAATGAACGGCTCGTCTGCGACCTCGACCATCGCCTTGGGGATGGTGGTGGTGATCGGCCGCAGCCGTGTCGCCAGCCCCCCCGCCAGAACCGCAACCGCCGGCATCACAGTCATCGGAACAACCCTCATACAAAACGGGGGCCAAAACGGGGGCCAAAACGGGGGCCAGGGGCTTTGGCCCCTGGCGGGGGAGTATCGGGGGCAACGCCCCATAGGCGCCAGGATAATGCACTTGTCCTGATTTTGCAGGGCTCTCTCTTGCACCCGCGAAGGAGGCGCGCCTCCTTGACCTCATTCACGTCATGGGTTCAAAGGGCCGGCCGGCCCTTTGCGGGTGTGGGCAGAGCCCACAAAACCAATCCATTTCAGTGACTCATCGTATCCTGGCGCCTATCGGAGTTACTGAACGACGACCTTGGTCCCTTCAAAATCGAACCGGAACCGGACCTCGCGCAACCCCGCCTGAAGCAGGGCATGGCGCAGTCTCCGCTTGTCCTCGGTATAGAACATCAGGAAGCCGCCGCCGCCGGCGCCGATCAGCTTGCCGCCGATGGCGCCGTTGGCCATGGCGATCTGGTACCAGACGTCGATGTCGGGATTGGACATGCCGCCCGAGCGCCGCTTCTTGTGCTCCCAATGCTCGTGCATCAATTCGCCGAACCGCTTGAGATCCCCGGTCTCGAGGGCGGTCTGGCTGCGCAGACCCAGGTCCTTGACATAGTGCAGGTTCTGGACCATCGCGCCGTCCGACTGGCGGGTCCGGCTGTCCTGGTCCTTGAGAATCGAGGAGGCGCTGCGCGAGTAGCCGGTGAAGAACAGCAGCAGATTGTCTTCGAGGTTGTACAGGATTTCCTGGGAAATCTTGAGCGGCCAGGCTTCGACCTTGCCGTCGGGATTGAAGCGGAAGCAGGTGACGCCGCCATAGGCGGCGATATACTGGTCCTGCTTGCCGATCGGTTCGCCCAGCCGGTCGATCTCGATGTGACAGGCCTGTTCGGCCAGGGTCTCGGGATGGACCAGATTCTTGCCGTGGGCGTGCAGCGCCTTGAGCAGCGCGGTGGTGAAGCTGCCCGACGAGCCGAGACCGGTGCCGGCGGGAATGTCGGCAAGGCTGGTGAGTTCCAGATGGGCGGCACGGGTGTTACCGTTGACCAGTCGGAGCGCCTCGCGGATGATCGGATGCTCGATCTGATCGATGGTATCGACCCGCTCCAGCTTCGAGTATTTGATGCTGTAGATCGGCTCGAACGTCTCGTGAAGCGTGATGTAGACGTATTTGTCGATGGCGGCCGCGATCAGGAAGCCGCCATGGTCGCGGTAGTAGGACGGCAGATCGGTGCCGCCCCCGCCCAGCGTGATGCGCAACGGGCTGCGGGTGATGATCATCGCGAGGTTCCTTGATACAAGCGGCCGATGATTTCGAGATTGGCCATGGCGTCGTCGATGGCGCCCAGCGGCTGCCGGCCTTCCTTGAGCGCCGCCATCAGCTCGGCGAATTCGGCGTCCCACGAGCGGTCGGGGAACGGATACTCCCAGATGGTGGTCTCGGGCGGCCCCATTTCCGGCAGCATCCGGTACCACGCCAGCCGTTCGGTGCCGTAGCTGCCGCCCAGCCCTTCGATGTGCAGCTTGCCCTCCCGGCCGTAGATTTCGAACGAGAACAGGTTCTTCCACTCGGTCCAGGTGGCGTGCAGCCACGCCACCTGGCCCTTTTCGGTGCGCAGGCCGATGAAGCAGTTGTCGTCCACCGGGGTATCCCAGTAAAGGGTGCCGAGCATGCCCTGAACCTCGGTGAAGTCGCCGAGGAACCAGCGCGCGAGATCGATCAGGTGCGAGCCCTGGTCGATCAGCTCGCCGCCGCCCGAGACCTCGGGACTACAGCGCCATTCCTTTTCCATGCCGACCCGGCCGCCGTGGCCGTAACGGCCGCGGATGAACATCAGCGGCCCCAGCGCCCCCGAGGCCACGATCTCGCGGGCGCGCAGCAGCGCCGGATGGAAGCGATGGTTGAAGCCGACCTTGACGGTCCGGCGGTGGCGTCGGGCGGCCTCCAGCACCGGGCGCAACTCGTCGGCGGTGCGTGCCGCCGGCTTTTCCACCAGCACATGGCAACCGGCCTCGATGGCCGCCAGCGACAGTTCGGCCAGCCGGTCATGGGTGGTGGCGATCACCATCAGATCCGGGCGGGCGGCGATGACCTCGGCGGCGTCCCGGCCGGCCCGGCCGCCGGCCCCGGCCGACCCCGCGGCCTTGAGCAGCGCTTCGGCCCGGGACAGCTCAAGATCGGCGGCGCCGACGATCTCCAGGCCATGGGCCGCTGCGGCCCTGGCCCGTTTCTGTCCGATCAAGCCGCACCCGATGATTCCGATCCGCATCCTGCCCGCTCCCGCCTGTCCCGGGGCCTGTTCTAGCCACTCGAATCGTGTCGAGACAAGAGGAACGATGGCGTCGTCCCGGTTTTGCCGGGCTCTGCCCTGCACCCGCAAGGAGGCTCGCCTCCTTGCCCTCATTCACGTCATGGGTTCAAAGGGCCGGCCGGCCCTTTGCGGGTGTGGGCAGAGCCCACGAAAGGCGCCTGTCGAGCCATGCCCTTGAGGAAAACGCTTTGCAGGAGGTTGACGATGACGACAACAACGCAACCTGGCCGGTTATCCGAGGCATTGCTGGAGATGGCCGACGACGCGCGGCGCGTCGGCGTGATGGACGCAGCGGCGCACGAGAAGATCACCTTGCGCCTACTTGGCAGCAAGGCGGACGTGGTGGCGGACCCCATCACGGGCGACGAGATCAAATCCTTGCGCGAACAGGCACACCTCAGTCAGGCGGTGTTCGCCCGCTTCCTTAATCTCACGACAGGCTATGTCTCGCAGTTGGAGCGTGGCGCGAAGCGGGCAACCGGCCCCGCGCTTGTGTTGCTCAACGTCATTCGCCGTAAAGGGATCGGGGCCATTCTTTAGGCGGCAAAAGACCCGATCAGGCGGTTCAATATCTTCATCCCGTTGTCGAATCACAGTTCGGCCATCAGGTAAGGCCCCGATCCCGCCGCCCAGCCACTTTCCAGATTCCTGTGGCGTTCCCGACTCACGACCGACCGCCGGGACTCAGAGTCAGTCGCATTGAGAACCGCGGTGGCGCCGGCCGGCTTCTGGTGCAGAATGATGCGGCGTGGTACAAAAATGACCCGGCGCACGTCGCCCTATTTTCAGGGGAGCAACAAGCCATGGCAAAGGGTGAGCAAAAAGGAAACCGAGAGGCCAAGAAGCCGAAGGCGGTCAAGCCGAAGGTGATCGCGGCGGCCCCATCGCAAAAGGCGCCGCCCCCGACCAAGGGGAAGTGACCGGACGGTTGCCGGGCTGGCCGCGGTCGGGCGCGGTCGCGGGTCCCGCCCCCGGCCCGTCCCCCGGCCCGTCCCCCGAACCGTCCCGGCACCAGCGCCGCCACATCTCCCGATAGGCGGCCTCGATCCGGCGGGCAAAGCCCGGAGCGTCACAAAGCGGCGCCGCCCGCATCCGGTCGCGGAGCGTCGCCCGCAGCCCGGCCAGACGCTCCGGGTCGCCGGCCAGGGATGCGGCGATGGCAACGTAACCGGCCGCATCCCCGGCCACCAGCCCGTCAAGGCCAAGCTGCCCGAGCAGGCTGGCGCCGACCCGGGCGGCGTGACGGTCGCCGGCCAGCGTCACCACCGGCACCCCCATCCACAGCGCCTCGCAGGTGGTGGTGGTGCCGTTGTACGGGAAGGGATCCAGGGCAAGGTCGATGCGGCGATAGGTCTCCAGATGGCCGGAGGCGGCCGGGGTCCAGCCCAGCAGTTCCAGCCGTCCGTCCCCGATGCCATGGCCGGCAAAGGCCCGCCGCAGCGCCTCGCGCACGCTCCCGCAGGCCAGTTGCCGGCTCTTGAGCAACAGCCGCGCCGTGGCCTCGCGGTGCAGCAGCGCCGCCCACAGGGCGATCACCCGGTCATTGACCTTGTTGAGATTGTTGAACGAGCCGAAGGTGACGAAGCCGTTGCGGTCCAGCGGCGGCGGCCCCGGCTCGGGAGCCGGGGGCGGCCGGTAGCACAGAAAGCCCGGCCCGAGCCGGACCAGCGTCTCGGACGCCAGCCGGTCGGCGGCGCCGGGCGGATCGGTGACGGCATCCACCAGACGGTAATCGATGGCGCTCAGACCGGTGGTGGCGGGATAGCCGAGCCACGTCACCTGGACCGGCGCCGGCCTGCGGGCAAAGACCGGCAACCGGTTGAAGGCCGAATGACCGGCCAGGTCCACCAGGATGTCGATGCCGTCGGCGCGAATCTGCCCGGCCAGGGTTTCGGGGTCGAGACCGGCGGTGTCGCGCCAGCCCTCGGCCAGCCCCCGGAGCCGCCGCGTCACCGCGTCCGGGCGCAGGGTCTCGGAATAGCCGTGGACGGCGATCCGGCTCCGGTCGTGGGCGGCAAACAGCGGCTCGACGAAGTGGCCGACCACATGATCGCGAAAATCGCCCGAGACATAGCCGACCCTGAGCCGGCGTTCGGGCTCCCGGAGGTTGGCGGGGAGCGGCCGGGCGGGAAGTCCCCGCTGGAACCGGTCGCCGAAGCGCGCGTGCTCCCCGGCCAGCCCGGCCGCCGGCAGGTCGGGAAGATAGTTAAGGGTCATCAGCAGGTTGCTGTGGGCCTCGGCATAGTCGGGCCGGAGCCGGATCGCCTGCCGGTAGCGGGCCACCGCCTCGTCGAGCCGGCCCAGCTCCTGGAGCCCCCTGCCCTGGGTGTTCAGCGCCTCCGCCAGCCCGGGCTGAAGCGCCAGCGCCTGACCGGCCCGGGCCACCGCTTCGTCGGGCCGGCCCAGGTCCAGCAGCACGGCGGCAAGATTGTTGAGGGTTTCGGCATGGTCGGGCTTGAGCGCCAGCACCTGCTCGAACGCCGCCAGCGCCGCCGCGGCCCGGCCCTGGGCCTGAAGGACGTTGCCCAGGTTATAGAGGGCGCCGGCATAGTCGGGCTTGAGCGCCAGCGCCCGCCGGTACTGGGCCGCCGCCTCGTCGAGCCGGCCCTGGGCGTACAGGACATTGCCCAGGGTGTTGGGGTAGACCGGCTCGCGGTCGTCGATGGCCATGGCCCGGCCGATCAGGGCGATGGCCAGGTCGTGCCGCCCGGTCTCGAGGGCCAGCCCGCCCAGCCGGTGCAGACAGCCGGCATGGTCCGGCGCCACCGCCAGAATCCGGGTATAAAGCGCCTCGGCCTCGGCCGGTTGCCCGGCCTCGTGATGGGCGACGGCGCTGCGAAAGGCTTCGGCAACGGTCGGCATGGCTGCCCCATTTTTGCAGGGCTCCCGCCCTGCACCCGCGAAGGAGTGCTTGCCTCCCTGACCTCAGGACGTCAAGGGTTCAAAGGGCCGACCGGCCCTTTGCGGGTGCGGGCAGAGCCCACAAAATCGTTTCCACAAAAAAGGCGGGCGGCGGTTGCCCGCCGCCCGCCTTCCGGCCGGAGCAAAGACTCAGGCCGCTGCTTTCTCCTCGGCCAACCGCGTCACCCGGGCGGTCCCGGCAACCGTGGTCCCGGTGGCGATGGCAATCTGGCGCGGCTTCAGGGCCTCGGGGACCTGCCGGACCAGTTCCACCGACAGCATGCCGTTCTCCAGGCGGGCATCGGTGGCCCGAATGTAATCGGCAAGCTGGAAGCGCCGTTCAAAGGCGCGGGCGGCGATGCCGCGATAAAGATAGGTGGCCTTGTCGTCTTCGGGTTTGGCTTTCCCCTTGACCACCAGCACGCCCTCGTTGGTGATGATGTCGATGTCCTCGGCGCCGAAACCGGCCACCGCCATCGACACGCGGTAAGCGTCCTCACCAACCTTTTCGATATTGTAGGGCGGGTAAGACAGTGCGGTGTCGTTCACTTGCAAGGCCGCATCCAGGGCCCGGGTCAGATGGTCAAACCCGACGGTGGAGCGGAACAACGGCGACAGATCATAGGTACGCATGGATGATCCTCCTTATGAGCGATCTCGTGGCGCGTCCCAAAGGGTGCGGTCGAAACTCCAGGCTCGACGTGCCTTCGGGCCACGCCACCATTTGCCTCCTCGGGACGGACCCGTAACGGCATCCGTCCACGCCCTCTATCTGGGAAGCCGGGAACCCGGGGTCAAGGGTTGCGCGGCGCCGGAACGGCACCGGGGGCGGTACGGCGGCGCCGGAGCGGTCTTTCCCCATGCCGATCCCCGCAGACCAATCCCCCCTTGCGGTTCCGGGCCGGGCGGGGTCTTATGCGGCGGGTTTCGGGCGACGATGCGTGCCATGTCTCTGGCCTTTTATCTCAACATCCTGATCGGCGGCCTGTTGACCGGACTGGTTTACGGACTGGCGGCGCTTGGCTTTGCGGTGATCTTCGGAGCCCTGCGGGTGGTCAATTTCGCCCATGGCGGCATGATGGTGGCGGGCATGTACGCCTCGGCGCTGGTGATGACGCTCCATGGCACGGATCCGCTGCTGGCCCTGCCGGTGGACGCCGTCGGGTTGTTCGTCTTCGGCTTCCTGTTCCAGAGCCTGCTGGCGGGCCGGGTCCGGCGGCTGCCCGAACCGATGCCGTCGCTGTTGCTGGTCGGGGTGGCGCTGATGCTGGCCGGGGGACTTTCCCTGCTGTTCGGCGCCGCGCCCCGCAGCGCCCGCCTGCCCATCGGCGCCGACACCCTGGCGCTGGGGCCGCTGGTGCTCGACCGGTTGCAGGTGCGGGCGGCCTGGGTGGCGGTGTTGATGATCACGCTGCTGTTCGTGTTCTTTAATATCAGCCGCACCGGCAAGGCCATCCGCGCCTGCGCCGACAACCCCTGTGGCGCCCGGGTGATCGGCCTGAATGTGAGCCGGCTTCAGGCCGTCACCTTCGGCCTGGGCTCGGCGGTGGTCGGGGTGGCGGGCTGCCTGATGGCCCAGACCGTCGATGTCCGGCCGGAACTGGTGTCCGATATGGCGCTGACCGGCTTCGTCGTGATCCTGATCGGCGGCCCGGGCAGTGCCGGCGGGGCGCTGCTGGGGGGCCTGCTGGTCGGCATGGTCGAGGCGCTGGCCGGGGCGCTGGTGAGCCCGGCGCTCCAGAGTCTGGCCGGATACGGCCTGTTGCTGGTGGTGCTGGTGCTGCGGTCGCTGGGGCTGCCGGGCCGGTTTCCGAACCGGAGCGCGAACCCCGCCCGTCATCGGGAGCAGCCCGGATGAGACCGGTGTTGCGGACCACGGCAACCGCGGTCTCGTCCGGCCTTGCCGGCATGCTCCGGCTGATCGAGACGCTGCCCGAACGGCTGGCCCAGGCGCTGATGGAGATGCTGGCCGATCTGATCGCCGGCACCACCTGGCGCGGCCGGTTGCTGGGGCTGACGGTGTTGCTGGGCCTCGCGACCCTGCCGGAATGGGCCGGCGGCGGAGTGGTGGCGCTGATGATCCCGGTTCTGTGGCTGGCTTATGCCGCCCAGGCCTGGAACCTCGTTTCGGGATTCGCCGGTCTGCTCTCCCTCGGGCCTGCGCTGTTCGTCGGGCTCGGCGCCTATTGCGGCGCCGGCCTTGCGCTGCATGCCGGCATCGGCCCGTGGCTCGGTTTGTGGCTGGCGATGCCGGCGGCGGCGCTGGCCGGAACCGCGCTGGGCGCCCTGGCCCTGCGGACCGACTGGCCCGAGGTCGCCTTCGCGCTGCTGACCCTGATCGCGGCCGAAGCCTGCCGTCTTGGTGCCGGCCATCTTGAGATTCTCGGCGGAACCGCCGGGCTGGTGCTGCCGCCGGTGGCGCCGGGCGGCCTGCTGCCCGAACTGCGCGGTCATCCGGTGCTGGCCTATTATCTGCTGTTCGGGATGACCCTGACCGCGCTGGTGGCGATCCGGCTGCTGCTGCGCTCGGGCCTGGGCTACCGGTGGCTGGCGGTGCGGGAAAACCCGACGGCGGCGGCGGCGGTCGGCGTCAACCTGTTCCGCACCCGACTGTCGGCCATGGCGGTTTCGGCGGCGCTGACCGCGCCGGCCGGGGCGTTTCTGGCGTTTTTCTCGGGCGCCCTGGTTCCCGACCAGCTCTTTTCCGCCACCAGTTCGATGGCGATGGTGCTGGGCGCGGTGACGGGCGGTCTCGGCACCCTGTTCGGGCCGCTGGTGGGCGCGCTGGTGCTGGCGCCGGTGGATGCGGTGCTGGCGTGGCTGAGCCAGCGGTCGGGCCATCCGTTGCCGGGCCTGACTCCGTTTTGCTACGGCCTGCTGCTGGTGCTGGTGGTGCTGTTCCGGCCCGGCGGCCTGTGGCCGTGGCTGGCACATCGCTTCGGGCTGGTGCCGCCGGGGCCGCCGGCCGGGAACCGGTGGCCGGGGGAGCCGGGACCGTGACCGACGATCTGCTGGTGCTTGACCGGGTCTCCAAAAGCTTCGGCGGGCTCGAAGCCATCTCCGGGGTGTCCCTGACCGTGCCGGCCGGCGCCATCGTGGCGCTGGTCGGGGCCGCCGGCGCCGGCAAGACCACGCTTTTTGACCTGATCACCGGACACTGCCGTCCCGACGCCGGGACCATCCGGTTTCTTGGCCGCAATCTGGCCGGGCTGCGGACCGATCAGACTTGCGCCGCCGGCATCGCCCGCACCTTCCATCCGGTTCAGCCGTTCCGGGGGCTCGGCGTGGCCGACACGGTGATGGTGGCGGCGTTGCTGCGCGCCCCCGACCCGACCGAGGCGCGGCGGCGGGTTCTCGACCTGCTGGACCTGCTGGAGCTGACCCCGCTGGCCGGGCGGCCGGCGGGCGGGCTGGTCGGATCGGCGCGCCAGCGCCTGGAACTGGCCCGGGCGCTGGCCACCCGGCCGCGGCTGCTGCTGCTCGACGAAATCCTGGGGGCACTGGCACCGACGGAAATCCGGCGGCTGTGCGCGGTGCTGCATGCCTTCAACCACCGGCCCGGCCTGACCCTGATCCTGGCCGAGCCCCGGCTGAATGCCGTGATGGCCCTGGCCCACCGGGTGGTGATGCTGGAGTGCGGCCAGGTGGTCGCCGATGCCGACCCGGAGACGCTGAGGACCGCGGCCGGTCCGGGGCCGGCTTCCCGGGAGTCCCACCCATGATCGCTTCGACCAGGCCGGAAGCCCGGGCGGCCGGGCATGGCGGGCGGCCGGCGCTGTTGCTGGCGGTTTCGAACCTGCATCTGCGTCACGGTCCGATCCCCGCCCTTCAGGGCGTCTCGTTCGAGGTCGCCCAGGGCTCGACCACCGCCATCGTCGGCAGCGCCGGCGCCGGCAAGACCTCGGTGCTCCAGGCCATCGGCGGTCTGGTCCGGCCTTCGGCCGGCAGCGTCCGTTTCCGCGGCCAGGACATCACCGGCCTGCCCGCCCATCGCGTCTGCGCCCTCGGCATCGCCCATGTGCCCGAAGGCCGCCAGTTGTTCCCGTCCATGAGCGTGCGTGAAAACCTGGAGCTGGGGGCGCAGGCGGGCCGGGCGCAGGCGGGCCGGGCCGCGCGCCTGGAACGGGTGCTGACGCTGTTTCCCCGTCTGGTCGAGGTCCTCGACCTGGACGTGGACCTGCTGTCGGCCGGCCGGCAGCAGATGGTGGCCATCGGCCGCTGCCTGATGGCCCGGCCCGAGCTGATCCTGTTCGACGAACCGACCCGGGGCCTGGGCCCGATGCTGACGCGCCAGATATTCCAGTTGATCGGGACCCTGGCCACCGAGAACATCACGATCATCCTGGCCGAACGCAATGTCGGCGCGGCGCTGCGTCTGGCCGATTCCGCCCATGTCCTCGACCAGGGCCGGATCGTGCTGTCGGGCAGCGGTCTCGATCTGCTGGAGGACGGGCGGGTGCGCGAAGCCTATCTTGACGGCTGATCCCGGCGGCTGATCCCGGGGCGGTTGCACGCCGGAGGTGACGGTTCCGGTCAGCGAAATCGGGTAAAAAGAAGGCTCAGTTCGCGTCAGGCAAGCACATAATTGCGTTGATCGGACCATCGGCGACACCGGGAGCGGCTCGGACGCGAGACGCCCGGTCCACATCATGGGGAATGCCTTGCGCCGGCCCGACCTGCCGGCCAACACCGCCGTCGTGATCAACACCGGCCACCGTCGGCTCGGAACGCCGCCTCCCTGTCGGGCACGGTTTCACGCCGGACGTGACGGTTCCGGTACCAACCGGCATCTTCCCTTGATACACTTGCGCCATGCCGGCGCACTCCGCCGCCGGCACCGCCCCTTGTCGGGATGCTCCGATGACGACCCTCCGCATTCTGGTCTTCGGCCTTGTGCTTGGTTGCGTGGGCATGGCCGCGCCCGGGACCCGGGCCGATACCGCCGGGATGCAACCGACCCCTGACGCCGACGCCGCCCGGCTCTCGGCCCAGGACGCCTGGAACGGCCCCGGCGATCTTTACCGGATCATCGCCAGCTCGGCCGGGGTCCTGGCCGGGGCCGGGCTGATGAGCGTGTTCATCGACGGTTGGGTGCTCGACGCCTTCACCTCGAACAGCGGCCTGTCGGCCCGGGAGGCCGCGGCGGTGGTGCGGGATCTGGAAAGCCAGGGCGGGATCGAAGCGGCGGCGATCCTGCTGGCCGGCCTCGCGGGCGGGCTGGTGGCCGATCACGTTTATGTGGATGCCGGTCAGGTGCTGCCCGACGCCTTCGAGTCCACCAGTGCCGCCCTCAAGCCGTCGGTGACCGCCATCGGCAAGGCCTGGGCCTGGGTCAGCGGCCGGGTGGGCGACGCCGGCGACTGGGTCCAGGCCCGCTCCCGGGAATTCTGGGACCGCTGGCAGCAATGAGGGAAGGGATGCGGCCCGAAGGACGGCCGGCGGCGGCACCTTAAAGCCGGTTGGCCTCAAGATATCTGGCGATCCTCCGGTCATGAATCATGATGTGGTCGAAAGCCCAGGCATGAACACACTGGATCAGTCCCTGAGCCACCCGATCGCTGCCGGTTTCCAACAGATACAAAAGCCCGGTCAGTTGGGAAAAAAACTCGCCATGTAATTTGATGTGGGTATCGGTGTCCGGATAGCGATTGACCCGCATCACCAGCTCTTCATTGTGGAAGTGAGTGCCCAACAGATCGATAATCTCGCCGAACAGCTGGGTCGCCTCTTCATTCATGTTGCTTTCCGGCACGACCAGAAACAGCCGGGCGACGGTATCGATAATACGCTTGTGTTCCCGGTCGATGGCGCCGTGACCGATCGAAAGAGTATCGCTCCAGGTCAGGATCATGTCAGCGCCGCCTTCCCGAACGCCCTGGACCGTGGCGGCGCCACGGTCTGCGAGAAGTTCTCCCCTCGCCGATCGCATCATCATGACACAAACGAAGGATCGGGCCTAGCGCCGATCACGCCTCCGGGACCACTTTTTTCCGGTAAAAATTATATCTAAAACAATAAGTTCGGTGATATTTCGCATGTCTTGGAAAAGGGCGGCTTATACTGGCGCGCCGTTCCCCCGACCGGGGCCTCGTCCCGTGGCTGACGCCCGGCGGCCTTACAGGAACCAGGTGTTTTCATAAAGCTGATTGTCGAGGACCAGCGTGCTCTCGCGGCCGTCGGCGGTTCGCACCGCGTCGATGATTCCCGAGACGTTGGAGCGACCGTTGCCGATGAAGCGGTCGGCGTCGAGGGCCAGCCAGGTGTCGATCATGACCTCCCGGCCCAGCGCCAGCCCGTTCTCTCCGGCGTGGTAGTGGATGCCGGTGGGGTCGGCGGTGCGCCGGCTGCGGGTCATGACCACCCGCCGGCCATAGCGCCGGCGAAAGTCCCGGGCCAGATGAGCGTCGTCGGTCAGCAGCAGCAGCCGGGCCTCGTCGGGAACGGTATCGACCAGGGCCAGGATGCGGTCGTTGGCGGCGGCCAGTCCGGGCAGTTCCACCACCTTGTCCGAGCCGCGGAGATGGACCGCGACCACCGGGGCGCCGGCCAGCTGGCGCGCCTTGAAGTCCCGGACCGCCGCCAGGATTTCCGGCCGGGGCCGGAGATGGCGGTCGAACAGCGCCTTGAGGCAGGCCGCGACCGGCCGGCCATGCAGCGGGTGGCCGGGCGGAATCCACGGCGCGAGGTCCGCCACGCCCAGGAACACGCAGCCCACCAGCACGGTCTCGGGGCGCGCCAGGAAGTCGATGGCGCCCAGCCCCGGGCGCCTGGACCAGCGGTCGCGGCGCAGGGTCTCGAGAGCCCAGCCCTCGGGAAAGCAGCGGGCCGGCTCCAGCGCCATCAGGTCTTCCACCGTGAACGCCGAAACCGGCTCGAAGAACCGGCCAAAGGCTTCGGTCCGGCCGCCGTCCGAGAAGCGGCACTTGCGCCCCCACTGGACCACCGGGGTCCGGCCGGTGAGTTCGGCCAGCAGCAGGCCACCCAGGACATGGCAGACCTCGGACCAGAAGCCGAAGCCCCAGGCTTTGATCAGCACGAAGCCGGGGTCCGGTGCCGGGTCGGGCCCGGGCAGCGTCGCCAGCAGGGCCAGGGCCTCCCGTGCCGCCGCCAGTCCGGGCGCCCGGCGGAAGCAGTCGGCGGCGGCGGGACGCAGCCCGGCCAGGGCGGCGATGGTCCCAAGCAGGTGGAGCGCGTCCTCGCGGTCGGGCGCGAGGTCGAGGCCGCGCCGGCAATGGGCGTCGGCGGCGGCCAGATGACCCTGACCGAGCCAGGCCACCGCCCGGGCCAGATGCCGGTCGGCGTTCATGACTCCGGGCTCCAGCGGAGAAGGACATCGTCGGGCAGGATGCGCCGGACCAGCGGCGGCACCACCTCCTGAAGCCGGGCCAGATGCCGGTGCCGCCCGTCATCCCGCGACAGGAAGTAAGCCCCGGTCCCGCCATGGACCAGGAAGGTGCGCAGCGCCGGCAGCCAGCGCTCGCCGGCCCGGGCCGCCGGCAGCAGCACCAGCACCAGCGCCGAGCGGGCGAGATGGGCCTCGACCAGCGTCCGGGCCGGCTCCTCGGCCGAGGTATCGGAAACATGGTCCAGGACCGTCAGTTCCAGGGCCGGCAGGTCGGCCGCGGCCAGCAGGCGGAGATCGGTGCAGACCAGCCGGCCATCCCGCCAGGACAGCCGCAGCCGGTCCAGCGCCGGCAGCCAGACCTCCTCGATGCCCAGCCACGCGCTGCCTTGCAGCCGGGGGGCCAGCAAGGCACGAAAGCGGCCCTCGGTGCCGGCATCGAAGGCGCGGCCGATCGGGCGGGCCTCGTGCAGTTTGTCAAGCATCAGCAGAATGTAGAGGATACCTTCGGCGACCAGGAACGCCGCCCCCGGCTCCCGGACCCCGGTCATGGGTTCCAAGGGGTCACCCCTTGGTGGGGTCCAGGGGCGACGCCCCTGTGGTGGTGGGGTCCAGGGGCGACGCCCCTGTGGTGGTGGGGTCCAGGGGCGGCGCCCCTGGTTCGCCGGAGGCCAGATACCGCTCCCACATGGCCATCACCGCGGCCTCGAAATGCCCGACAAACCGGTCGCAGTCGCACAGCGGCGACGCCAGCATCCGCGCCCGCAGCCCCGCCCGCAACGCCGCCAGCCGGGCGGGATCGCCGGCCAGCTCCAGGGCCAGCGCGACATAGCCCTCGAGGCTGGGGGCGATCAGGTCGGTCAGCCCGACCTGGGTCAGGTGATCCAGGGAATGCCGGCTGCTGATGGTTTCGCCCGGCCACGTCACCACCGGAACCCCCATCCACAAGGCGTCGGCGGTGGTGGCACCGCCCGTGAAGGGAAAGGTGTCGAGGGCCAGATCCGCCCGGGACATGAACGCCATGTGTTCGGCGGGTGATGTCGCGCCGGCAAACTCCAGGCGTCCGGGATCGATGCCGCCGTCCTGAAACAACGTCCGATAGCGGTCCTGAATCTCGGGATCGCCGAAGCGGGTGGCCTTCAGCACCAGACGGGAGGTGGGCAGGCGGCGCAGAATTTCGCTCCACACCGCCACCGCCTGGGGCGTGATCTTCTTGACCTCGTTGAACGAGCCGAAGGTGATGTGACCGTTGCCGGCCTGGGGCGGCGCGGTGACGGGCGGGGCGTCGGCCACCGGCTGGTAACACATGTAGCTGTCGGGCAGCCGGACCACCCGTTCCTGGTAGAACCGCCCGGCGCCGTCGGGGACCTGCTGGCGGTCGTTGAGGAAGCAGTCCATGGCCTCGAGGCCGGTGGTGGCGGGATAGCCGACCCAGCACACCTGAACCGGCGCCGGCCTGCGGGCAAAGACCAGCAGACGGTTGTGGGCGGTGTGGCCGCTGAGATCGAACAGGATGTCGATGCCGTCGTCGCGGATGGTTTCGGCCAGCGCCTGATCGCCGAGCCCGCGAACCGGCCGCCAGAGCGCCGCCGCCGCCTTGAAACGGGCGGTCAGGGCATCGTTGGCGGTGCTGTTGCTGTAGCAGACCAGCCGGTGACCGGCGGCCTTCAGCCGTTCCAGGGTCGGGATGACATGGTGGCCGACCACATGGTTGCGGAAATCTCCGGACACGAAGCCGAGCCGCGGCCGGTCGCAGCCGCCCCGGGTCCTGGGGTCATGGACCGGCCACGCCGCCTTGAAACCATGGGCCAGCGTGTCGTTCCAGCGCCGCGCCGCCGCCAGCACCGCCGGCAGGGTCACGCCGGGAAGATAAAGCAGGGTGAACAGCAGGTTGCTGTGGGCGTCGGCATAGTTCGGACGCAACGCCACCGCCCGGGTGAAGCACGCCACCGCGTCGTCCAGCCGGCCCTGATCCTTAAGGGCGTTGCCGAGATTGTTATGGGCCTCGGCATAGTCCGGCCGCAACGCCAGCGCCTGCCGGTAATACCCCACCGCCTCGGCCAGCCGGCCCTGGTCCTGACGCACGGTGCCGAGATTGTAATGGGCCTCGGCATAATCCGGCCACAGGGCCAGCGCCGCTTCGTATTCGGTCGCCGCCGCCGCCGCTTCGCCCTGGTCCTGGAGCACGGTGCCAAGGTTGTAATGGGCCTCGGCCAGTTCCGGCCGCAGCGCCACCACCTGCCGGTAGTGGTCGGTGGCCTCGGCCAGCCGGCCCTGGCCGTGGAGAAGCGTGCCGAGATTGTTGTGGGCCTCGGCATAATCCGGCCGCAACGCCAGCGCCTGCCGGTAGCGCGCCTCGGCTTCGGCCAGCCGGCCCTGGTCATAAAGCGTATTGGCCAGGTTGTAGTGGGCCTCGGCATAGCCCGGGCGCAGCGCCAGCGCCCGGTTGTAGTGGCCGATCGCCGCCTCCAGCCGCCCCAGCCCCCGGAATGCCTCGCCGATATTGTTGTGGAACTCGGGAACCCGATGATTGAGGGCAATCGCCCGGCCGATCAGCTCCACCGCCAGCTCGTGGTGGCCGCGCTGAAGGGCGATCAGCCCCAGATAGTGCAGGCTGTCCACATGACTGTGATCCACCGCAAGCACCCGCCGGTACAGCGCCTCGGCCTCGTCAAGCCGGCCGGCCCGGTGGGCGCCGAGCGCCGCGGCAAAGGTCTTGGCCGTCGTAACCACCGTCATGGCGCAGGCCCGTTCGCAGGAGGGGGCGGAGAAGATCGGCCGCCACTCTAACACAAGCCCGGTCGCGATGGGTCTTCACCGGCGGGGCACCGCGGGACACCGGAACGGCCACACCCGCCACGCCCGCCGGCCGCCATCAACAATCAAAACGTCTCCGCCTGGCCAGGATGGCACGGGCCTTTGCGGCATCGCCTCCGGCCTCGACCATCGCCATGGCCTGGTCAAAGCAATGGCGATGGATCGCGTCGTCAAGACCGGGGATGAGTCCGGAAGCGACGATGGCTTGAAGGTCTTCGTCGGAATCGAGGTCGGAATCGAGGTCGGGATCGAGGTCGGGATCGAGGTCGGGTTCGGGGATGATTTCGAAACTCGGCATGCGCACGCCTCCGAAAAAGAAGGCGTCCCGCCGCTCCGAAACCGTTAGGGTTGCGCCGGCTCCGGTCAATGACCACGCCCATCTTTGCGGCGAGACAGTTACGGGTCGCCAGAACCTCAAGGGTTCCTGGGCCGCCATCGTCCGCCGAAGCGAGAGAGAAGCGTGCGCGCAGAGGCACGGGCATGATATATGCCGCTTTAGCCATGGACGATCTCCATCGGATCACTCGTGGTTAGGCTGGGCAGGGTGTCTTCAGCACCCTGCCCAGCCGCCGGAGTGACGATGCGCTGTCGGAAACCATCTGTCAAGAGTGATGGTTCGTGAGCATTTGGCAACTATTGGTTTTGCAGGGCGACAGGCGGCAGGTTCAAAGTCGGTAAGTCGGAGATGGGGGCGCGATGTCGACGGCCCACGGTTCTCGGGAATGCCCGTCCGTCATCCCGCGGTTCTCAATGCGACTGAATCTGAGTCTCGGCGGTGGGCTCCCGGACCCTGCAAACCGGCCTCCCGTGGCGCCCCGATTGCTCTGGCTGCCGAAGCCCCGGTATCCTATTGTCGCCGGTGCCATGCCGACCGTCGCCGAAGCCTTTCGCACCGCCGTCGCCCATCACGAGGCCGGGCAACTGGCCGAGGCCGAGGCGCTTTATACCCGGATTCTGGCGGTGGCGCCGGACCATGCCGGCTGTCTGCACCGGCTGGGCGGCCTGGCCCTTGCGAGCGGGCGGCACGACCGGGCCATCGCCCTGATCGGCCGGGCCATGGCCATCGACGACCGCGAGCCGGTCTATCCCAACACCCTGGGCAATGCCCTGTATGCCCAGGGCCGGCTCGAGGCGGCGGCGATCCAGTACCGGCGGGCGCTGGCGCTCAAGCCCGACTATGCCGGTGCCCGCTACAATCTGGGCAATGTCCTCAAGGCCCAGGGCCGGACCGTTGCGGCGCTGGCGGCGTTCGAGCAGGTGCTGGCGCTGTGGCCCGACCATGCCGAAACCCTCAACAATCTGGGCGCCGCGCTGCTGGATCTTGGCCGGCTCGACGAGGCGGTGGCGCGCTTCCGGCAGGCGCTCGCGGTCCGGGCCGAGGATGCCGAGGTCCATTTCAACCTGGGGGTGGCGCTTCAGCGGCAGGGCCGGCTGCCCGAGGCGGTGGCGCACTACCGGCGGGCGATCGGGCTGCGGCCGGACCATGCCGAGGCCCTGGGCCGGCTGGGTACGGCGCTGCTGGAGCAGGGCAAACTCGACGAGGCGATCGCCCGGCTGGAGCGGGCCGCCGCCCTTCAACCCGACGCCGCCGAAGTCCACAACAATCTGGGGACCGCGCTTTTGGACCAGGGCCGCTTCGACGAGGCCGCAGCCCGGTTCGAGCGGGCGCTCCGGCTGCGGCCGGACTATGCCGAGGCCCATTTCAACCGCACCGAAATCCCGGGGTTCCGGTTGGACGAGGCCGGACTCTCGGCCCTCGAGGCCCTGGCCGCCGACGGCGGCCGGCTGCCCGCCGACAAGGCGCCGCTGGTTCACTTCGCGCTCGCCCGGGTTCTGGAGGAACGGGAAGAACCGGCCCGGGCGTTCGGGCATCTGTTGACCGGCAATGCCTTGAGACGCCGGCAGATCAGCTACGAGGAAGCCGCCTTCCACGACTTTTTCCGGCGTATCGCCGCGGTCTTCGACGCCGGGCTGTTCCAGCGGCGCCAGGGCACCGGCGAGCCCTCGACGGTTCCGATCTTCGTGCTCGGCATGCCGCGTTCGGGCAGTTCGCTGGTCGAGCAGATTCTGGCGAGCCATCCCGAGGTCCATGGCGGCGGAGAACTGACGACCCTGGTGGCGGTGGCCACCGGCGCCACCGGCGGCCGTGGTCCCCGGCTGGCCTATCCCGAAGACGTTCCCGCCCTGGACGAGGCCGCGCTGCGGCGCCTGGGCCGCGCCTATCTGGCCGGCCTGCCGCCGCTGCCGGCCGGCAAAACCCGCATCACCGACAAGATGCCGTACAACTTCCTCAACATCGGGCTGATCCGGCTGATCCTGCCCGGCGCCCGGATCATCCACACCCGGCGCAATCCCGCCGATACCTGCGTTTCGTGCTTCTCGAAACTGTTCCCGTTCAGTCAGGCGTTCAGCTACGATCTCGGCGAGTTGGGCCGCTATTACCGCGATTACCGCGCGCTGATGGCGCATTGGCACTCGGTTCTGCCCGAGGACGCGCTCCTCGATCTTTCCTACGAGGCACTGGTCGACGATCTCGAGGTTCAGGCCCGGCGGCTGCTGGCCTGGTGCGGTCTGCCCTGGGACGATCGCTGCCTCGACTTCCACGAAACCCGGCGACCGGTCAGGACCGCCAGCGCGGCCCAGGTCCGTCAGCCACTGTTCCGCAGCTCGCTGGAACGCTGGCGCCGCTACCAACCCTGGCTTCAGCCGTTGCTTCGGGAACTGGACGCCCCGGCTCCGCCCCTGACCGCGCCCGACGCCGCGGACTCACCGGACCGTCAGCCGCGGCGGGACATCCCGGTCTGGGAAATCATGGTGGCGCGGGCCGGTGCCGCCCGGTGTCGGACCACCCTGCCGTAACGGGCCGCTTCAGTTCACCGGCCGCCCGGCAAACACCGCGTCCAGGGTCGGGGCGTCCATCAGGCGGTCCAGCCAGGTCCCGAGTATCGGCGAATCGGCGGTCATGATCCGGTCCCGGACGTCCGCGGGCAGCGGCCCGAAACGGCGCTCGGCAAGGCGGAGCAGGACTCTGGCCTCACCCTCGACCCGGCCCCTGGCTTCGCCCCTGACTTCGCCTTCGATCCGGCCCTGGCGGATCAGATCGAGAAACACGGGATCGGTGATCGGTTCGAATTGCAACGGCATGGTTTTCGCCTCCTCAAGGACCAGGGCGACGGCGTTGCGCAGGCCGGCCAGGATCAGCAGCCGGGTCATGGCATCGCGCCGCGATTGCGGGTCGAGCCCGGCGAGCCGGCTCAGAATAGCACGGACCCGGGCCGGAAGCCCGGCCGGATCGCCGAACAGGACGGCCAGGACCGTGTCTTCGGGGGCCGGGCTGGCCAGCAGGGGTTCCGGGTCCTGGCTCCGGCTGTCGAT
>Ga0302187_10001303_pt1 | contig 21308 bp, 21 predicted proteins | sample II_Bog_E1_3_FD_202120 | JGI IMG/M metagenome (GOLD analysis project Ga0302187, IMG submission 202120) | Peat permafrost microbial communities from Stordalen Mire near Abisko, Sweden - II_Bog_E1_3 | ecosystem: Environmental > Terrestrial > Soil > Wetlands > Peat | place: Sweden: Abisko...
ATGAAGGCGAAGACGCCGACATAGAGCACCTTCTTGAGCAGCCGGGCGATGACATCGGAACCCTCGTCCAGCGCCCAGAACAGCCCGGCCAGGGTCATGTCGATGCCGATCAGGATGGAGGAGAGAGTGGCGACCTCGCCCGACAGCAGCCCAAAACCGCTGTCGATATACTGGCTGAAGGTCGCCATGAAGCTGTCAATGACATTGAGATCGTTCATGTGCGTTAGGTCCTTATCAAAGAAAGGAGTGCTTTGATTTCATTGTCGTTTCTGATCTCGCAGGGTGAGAGACCTTGCGCGCCGTGTGACGCAACATGCGGTGACGAGCAGGCGGGTGAGGCGAACCGGGTGCTTCCGGCGAGCCATAAATCAGCAGAACCCACCAAAGCCGGACGGACGGGGACTTCCGATCCCGTGGCCGGTCCGGCCAGCGAGCCTGCCATGGCGAGGGAAACCGAACCGATGGCGGACGCCCCGGTAGACCTCTCCGCTCGCCAACTCGGAAGTGGGCGAGTCGATCTGCGGTGCGAACCGCAGATCGGTGGAGCGTTGGTCCGTGGTATGAATGCATGGACTGGGGGTGCGCGGCGTGCCGCGCACCAGCCTCGATATGAGCTTGCGTTGTATCGAGGCCGGATTCCACACGGGGTACAGTCGGCGCCTAAAGCAGGCGAGAGATCAGTTACGGAACCTAAGAACCTCGCCTTCACTTCCGGCAGTTTCCGATGCCGGATGGCTGAAGCGACCAGCGACCGTGATGGTGAGGGGCGGAGCCTTCGTAGTAGTCCGAGGACGGGAAAGCCGTCCACATGGCGAAGGGAGGCAGTGGACACAGCAAGCCGGCAGGAGGTGGACACATGTCCGACGAGGTGAATACCCCGTTTGTCCTCGACATGCAGCGCAAGCTGTATCGGTGGAGCAACGAGAACCCTGACAAGGTCTTCGCTGATCTGTTCAATCTCGTATGCGACCGCAGAATTTTGGTCGAATCTTGGCGAAGGCTCGCCCGCAATAGCGGCAGTCGGACACCGGGAACGGACGGAATGACGCGGCGCTTGGTCGAACAGCGTCCCGGTGGCGCAGCGGGGTTCCTTGAGGAAATCCGAGAGGCGCTTCGCAACGGAACTTACCATCCCCAACCTGTCAGGCAACGGCTCATCCCGAAGCCCGGCAAACCGGGGAAGTTCCGGCCACTCGGCATTCCAACGCTGACCGACCGTCTGGTGCAAATGGCTTTGAAGCTGGTCCTGGAACCCATCTTCGAGGCGGACTTCTATCCGACCTCCTACGGGTTCCGACCGGGCCGGAGCACCCATGATGCCTTGGAGCGAATCACAAGATTCCTCCACCCGACGAAGCGCGGACCATCGGTCTACCGCTACGTCATCGAGGGCGACATCAAGGGCTGCTTCGACGCAATCGATCATCACGTCATGATGGAACGGGTGCGAAAACGCATTGGCGACCGTAAGGTGCTGAGGTTGATCCTCGCGTTCCTGAAATCCGGCGTGATGGTCGAGGGGACCGTTCGTCACCCCGTAACCGGCTCGCCGCAAGGCGGGATCATTTCGCCGATGCTGTCGAATATCTACCTGACGGCCATCGACGAACGGTACGGACGATGGTCCGTGCGCCCCCGTGAACCGAGTATCAATGCCGCCGCTCGCCGGGTCAGAGACCACAAGCGAGGCAGGCCGGTGTTCTACACGGTGCGATACGCGGACGACTTCGTCGTCCTCGTGGACGGCACGAGGGAGCAGGCGGAAGCGGAAAAGCTCACGCTGGCGGAGTTCCTGAAAACGGAACTTCGCATGGAGCTGTCGATCGAAAAGACCCGGATCACCGATGTCAGGGAAGGCCTCGACTTCCTTGGCTATCGGGTGGTGCAGGCCAAGGCGCGCCGCACAGGCCGCCGGGTCGGCAAACTCTTCATCCCGAAGAGCAAGCTGAACGACCTGCGCCACAAGATCAAGGTCATGGTGAAAGGCATCCCCACAGGATGCGCGCTCGCCACTGTGATTGACAGGCTCAACCCGATCCTGTTGGGATGGAGGAACTATTACCGCTACGCCACTGGTGCGTACCGGGAGTTTCACCACCTCGACTTCTGGATCTGGCAGCGCGTCGGGCGCTGGCTGAAGAGGAAGCACGGAGATCCGACGTGGCCGATGCTGCGACGGCGCTACCACCTCAGCGCCCCGGGAAAACGGCGGCAATGGACCGACGGCACCAAACGCCTGCGGTTCCTCTCCGAAGGAGGGACCAGCCGTTACCCGACCCAGCTTATCGAGAAACCGAACGGATGGAGTGCGCCACAGGAGGACAAGCAACGCGCAAGCGTGCGAGGCTTCTGGGACGCATTTCACAGCCTCAGACACGTCTGAGGCCCACCCATGGGCGAGCAATTGCCCATGCATGGAGAGCCGGATGCGAGGAAACCCGCACGTCCGGTTCGGGAAGAGAGATGGAGAAACTTGTCTCCGAAAGGGGATGTAGCGCTTCATCTCTACTTTCACGTCTCGCGTCCTCAATCACTGCGCGGTATAGGCGGTGCCCGATCCCAAGAACTGGGTGGTCATCGCCTGGGCCGCCGCTTCGGATTGAGCCTTCCTCGCCTGATCAAGCGCCTCGGCCCGGTATTGCGCCGCCATCAGGGTCTGGATCTGCATCTGCTGCTTGGCCGACAGCGCGATCAGCTGATTGGCCGCCTGTTGCGCCTGCAAACTGCCAACCGCGCCCTGGCTGGCCGTCACCAGATCGGACAAAGTGCCGGCGTCGGCCTGAACGTTCTGATCGACCTGGGCCTGGATCTGCATGGTCTGGGAATAGGCGCTCATCGCACTCTGCCAGCGGGTCCGGGCATCGCTCAGCGTCTGGCTGGTGGTCAGGGTCGAGCCATAGGACGACGGGAACTGCTGGGCAAACGCCGTATTGGTGGCGCTCACCGTGAACGCGATGCCGTTGCCCTGAGTCATCAGCCCATTGATCTGCGACAGCGCCGCCGTCATCTGCCCCAGCGAGTTCACATCCAGCGACTGGAGATTCCTCGCCATGTTCTCCAGCATCACCGCCTCGTTCTGCAGCGACTGGATCTGATTGTTGATTTGCTCCAACGCCCGCGCCGCCGTCAGCATGTTCTCAGCAAAGTTCGAGGCGTCGAATACCGCCCATTGGGCCTGGGCGGGGGGAACGGAGAGGCCCACCAGAAGAGCAACTGTAAGCAGGAGCTTCGCTGCGGGCTGCCGCCCACGCCCGCTTGGGAGCGCGGCTCCCAAACCCTCAGTGATTTTATGAGTCATCAAAAAAGGAATGGCGGGTCCGGGAGGCCCAGCCTCCCGGTCGGGGCGCGGGGCAGACGCCCCGCAAGACACGCGGATCATGGCTTTTCCTCCAATGGAAAATCCCCCAGCAGCTCGACCGCCCAATCGAGATTCTTCTCCCCGAGGAAGGAAAATGCGAACTGGTCGGGACCGTGGCGCAGCAGCAGTTCGTCGATGAGGGTCTGATCGTCGGGCGAGGACGCGCCGCACAGGGCCAAGGCGATGGGACCGAGGCCCAGCTCGAACAGCCGGTTACCGCGGCGGGATTGCAGGTAGTAATCGCGCTTAGGCGTGGCGCGGGCGATCAGCTCGATCTGACGGTTGTTGAGGCCGAAACGGTCATAGGCGATGCGGGCCTGCGGCTCGACGGCGCGGTCGTTGGGCAGGAAGATGCGCTGCGGGCAGCTTTCGATGATGGCCGGGGCGATGGAACTGTCGGCGATGTCGGCCAGGGACTGGGTGGCGAAGATCACCGAGACGTTCTTCTTGCGCAGCACCTTCAGCCATTCGCGGATACGGGCGGCGAACAGCGGGTTATCAAGGAAGACCCAGGCTTCGTCGAGGATCAGCAGGGTTGGCCGTCCGTCGAAGCTCTCCTCCAGCCGGTGGAACAGATAGGTCAGCACTGGTGCCACCACCCCAGCCTGATGCATCAGGTCCTCGGTCTCAAAGCATTGGACATCGGCCAGGGAAAGCCGGTTCTCGGCAGCGTCGAGTAGACGGCCGAATGGGCCGTCCAGGGTGTAGGGCATCAGCGCCGACTTCAGGGCGTTGGACTGCACCAGCACTGATAGGCCGGTCAGTGTGCGTTCTTCCGCTGGCGCTGAAGCTAGGCTGGTCAGCGCCGACCACAGGGCTTCCTTGACCTCGGGCGTGACGACGACCTTCTCATGGACCAGCAACCCGGCCAGCCACTCGGCGGCCCAGGACCGCTCGACGGGATCATCGATGCGGCGCAGCGGCTGGAAGGCCAATGACCCGCCCGCCCCCAGGGCATGATGGCTGCCACCCATGGCCAGCACGGCGGTCCGCGCCGAATTTCCCTTATCGAAGATCGTCACCTGGGAGCGGGCATAGCGGCGGAACTGCAACGCCAGCAGGGCCAGCAATATCGACTTGCCAGCCCCGGTCGGGCCGACGATCAGCAGATGGCCGACATCGCCGACATGAGTCGACAGCCTGAACGGCGTCGATCCGCTGGTCTTGGCGTAGAGCAGCGGCGGCCCGTCGAGATGCCCATTACGCTGCGGCCCGGCCCATACCGACGACAGCGGCATCAGATGGGCGAGATTCAGAGTGTGGATCGGCGGCTGGCGGACATTGGCATAGACATGACCGGGCAGTGAACCGAGCCATGCTTCCACCGCATTGACGCTTTCACGGATGCAGGTGAAACCAAGGCCGTTGACGATGCGTTCGACGGCGCGGACCTTGTCGTCGGCGGCCTGCCGGTCCTCGTCCGATACGGTGATGGTGGCGGTGAGATGGCCGAAACCGACATGGTCGCCACCCAAGGCCTGCAACGCCAGATCGGCATCGGCCACTTTGTTGTCGGCGTCGGAATCCACCAATTGGACCGGCTCGTTATAGAGCACCTCGCGCAACAGGGCGGCGATCGACTTGCGCTTGGCGAACCATTGCCGCCGCAGTTTGGTCAGCGTTCTGGTCGCCTGGGTCTTGTCCAGGGCGATGAAGCGCGTCACCCAGCGGTAGGCGAAATCCTGGTGATTGAGAGCGTCGAGGATGCCGGGCCGGGTCAGGCCGGGAAAGCCGAGAATGGTCAGGGTGCGCAGATGCGCCTCGCCCAGCATCGGCTCCAGCCCGCCAGTCAACGGCATGTCCACCAGCAGGCCGTCGAGATAGAGCGGCGTTTCCGGGACCATGACCGGATGGCGTTTGGTCGAGATGGTGCCGTGCAGATAGGTCAACGTCCCGCCATCGTCGAGGGCGCGGACTTCGGGCATGAAGCCGGACAGCAGGTCCAGCACCCGGTCGGTTTCAGCCCAGAACCCGGCCAACTCCCGCCGCCAGTTCCGCCCCGTCCCTTTCCGGCCACTGTCCAGCAGGGCGCTTTCCGCCTGAGCCTGACCGTCGGGCGGCGGCATATAAAGAAGTGTCAGGTGGTAATGGCTCTCGAAGTGGCGGCCCTGGCGGCCATCTTCGAAGGCGGCGCGGCGTTCCTCGTCGATCAGCCACGACGCCGGATCAGGAAACACCGAGTGCGGATAATGCAGCGCCTCTCGGCGCTCCGCCTCAAAGAACAGCGCCCAACCGGAACCCAACCGGCGCAGCACATTGTTGGCGCGGGCGCAGATGCCGACCAACTCGGCCTCGGTGGCGCTGTCGAGGTCGGGACCACGGAAACGCAAGCTCCGCTGGAAGCTGCCGTCTTTGTTGAGCACCACGCCCGGCGCCACCAGCGCCGCCCACGGCAGATGATCGGCCAGCCGGTCGGCAGGCTGACGGTATTCGCTGAGGTTCAGCATGACAGTTGCCCCTTCTGCCGTAGGTGACGAAGCAGCACGGCCAGGAAATCGGGATCGCGCTTGGCGGCGAACACCGCCAGCGAATGGCCGACCAGCCACAGCGCCACCCCGGCGATCCACATCTGCAAGCCAAGTCCGATGGCCGCCGCCAGCGTGCCGTTGACGATGGCCACCGAGCGTGGTGCGCCGCCCAGCAAGATCGGCTCGGTCAACGCCCGGTGCAGCGGCACCTCGAAGCCTTCGATATGCCCGTTCATCACAGCAGCGCTCCGCCGCCGAACGAGAAGAACGACAGGAAGAAGCTCGACGCGGCGAAAGCGATCGACAGCCCGAACACGATCTGGATCAATCGACGAAAGCCGCCCGAGGTTTCGCCGAAGGCCAGGGTCAGACCGGTCGTGATGATGATGATCACAGCAATGATCTTGGCGACCGGGCCTTGCACGGAATCGAGGATCTGTTGCAAAGGCTGTTCCCACGGCATGCCGGAGCCAGCGGCATAGGCGGACGTGGTCAGCAGAGCGAATGCTGTCGTGACGGAAAGAAGCATCGGGATTCGAGTACGCATGGGACTCTCCTTGTTTAGGAAACAATTGGGCTGCCGCCCGAACCCGCCTGGGGCTCGGCCCCAGACCCGGTTTGCTGAAAGGCACGGGGTTCGGGGAAGATTTCCCCGAGCGGGCGCGGGCGGCAGCCTGCAATCTCGCTGACCTCGTAATCGCTAGAGCCATCCAGCCCGGTGACCTCGGCGATGGTCTCGATACGGCGACCGGTGCCCCGCCCCTGGATGAACACCACCAGATCGATCGCCTCGGCGATCAGCCGGCGCGGCACGGTGACGATGCCTTCCTGGCAAAGCTGTTCGATGCGGTAGAGGGCGGAGCGGGCGGAATTGGCGTGGACGGTGGCGATGCCGCCGGGGTGGCCGGTGTTCCAGGCCTTCAGCATGTCGAGCGCTTCGGTGCCGCGCACCTCGCCGACGATGATGCGGTCGGGGCGCAGGCGCAGGGTCGAGCGCACCAGATCGGCCATGGAGACGACGCCGCGCCGGGTCCGCAAGGCCACGCAATCGGGAGCGGCGCATTGCAGCTCGCGGGTGTCCTCGATCAGGATCACCCGCTCGTCGGAAATTTCGGCCAGCAGGGCATTGGCCAGGGTGGTCTTACCCGACGAGGTGCCGCCCGCCACCAGGATATTGCGCCGGTCGCGCACAGCCGTTTTCAAGGTTTCGGCCAAGGTCAGCGTCATGATGCCGTCGGCGACATAATCTGCCAGCCTGTAGATCCGCGCTGCTGGCTTACGGATGGTGAAGCACGGCCCCAAGGCTACCGGCGGCAATAGCCCCTCGAAGCGCTCACCTGAGGGCAGTTCGGCACTGACGATGGGATTGTTAGCATGAGCCTCGGCCCGGACATGGGAGGCGACGAGACGGATGATCCGCTCGACCTCGGCCGCCTCCAGCCGCTCGCCGGTATCTACTCGGCCCTCGCCGAGACGATCGAGGCGTAAGGTTCCATCAGGATTGACCATCACCTCGATCACCAAGGGATCGGCCAAGGCGGCGGCGATCACCGGCCCCATGGCGGTACGCAGCATGGCGCGGCGGCGATCGTCGGCTTCCGGGTGGGTGAGGCCGCTCATGACGACGTCTCCCTTTGACCCAGCGTGCGGTTGCCACCGGCGATCTGCCGACCAACCTGATCGATGAATTTCTGAAAGCGCTCCTGACCGACGGCGCGGGCCGCCTTATCGGGTTCAGGCAACGGCGCGGTGACGGTGAGCTGATAGCGGATGAACAGCGCCAGGCTTTCCAGCAGCACCTGGCCGTCGCGCTCGATGCGATCCATTTGCCGGGACTGGCGGTCGAGGCGGATCTTCAGCGCCTCGTCGATGTCGCGAGCGCCGCGCCGGACGAGATATTGCCGCAACGCATCGGCAACGATGGCCGATTTGGACGAGCCGGGCTTGGCCGCCAGCGCTTCAAGCTGGGCGGTCAGTTCGTCGTCGAGATAGAGGTGGTGGCGAGGCTTCATGGGGGGGCTCCTCAGAAGCCCGGCAGCAGATCGTCATGGGGATCGGACCCCTCATTGACGCCATAGGCCTGGCTGATCCGGTCCATCACCCGCTTGTCGGCAGCGACATCGCTATCGTCCTCGACCAGTCCGAACAGATCGTCCTGCTCCGGCGCGATGGGTTTGCTCACACCCTCTTCCGGCAGGCCGGGATGGCGCTGCTGCTGCACGCCGCCTTCGTCATCGGACAGCGCGTCCTCGCCATCAACGGCGGCAGCCAGACCAAGATGCAGTCCGCGCACCTGATCACCCCAATCGTCGGGACGCGACGCCGGCTTATCGGCGTAACCGTCATCGGCCAACAGCGGGGCAGCGAAAACGCGAGCGGTGAAGTTGCGGTCCTCGTAGTAGCGCAGCTTCTTGGCGCGGATCGGTGCTAGACCGGACACCAGCACCAGCTCATCGGCGGGCGGCAATTGCATCACCTCGCCCGGCGTCAGCAGCGGACGGGCGGTTTCTTGGCGGCTGACCATGACGTGGCTGAGCCAGGGCGACAGCCGGTGGCCAGCATAATTGCGCTGGGCGCGCAGTTCGGTGGCGGTGCCCAAGGCATCGGAAATGCGTTTGGCGGTGCGCTCGTCATTGGACGAGAACGCGATACGGACATGGCAGTTATCAAGGATGGCGTTGTTCTCGCCATAGGCCTTTGAGATCTGGTTGAGGCTCTGGGCGATCAGATAGGCGCGGATGCCGTAACCGGCCATGAAGGCCAATGCCGTTTCAAAGAAATCCAACCGACCCAAGGCCGGGAACTCGTCCAGCATCATCAGTAGCTGGAACTTGCGGCTCTTCTTGGGATCGCCCTCCAGCCGCTCGGTCAGGCGGCGGCCAATCTGATTGAGCACCAGACGCACCAGCGGCTTGGTGCGCGAGATATCCGACGGCGGGATCACCAGATAGAGCGAGACCGGACGCTCGGCATCGACCAGATCGCTGATCCGCCAGTCGCAGGCCGCCGTCGTCGCCGCCACCACCGGATCACGGTAGAGCCCGAGGAACGACATGGCGGTCGACAGAACGCCGGAGCGCTCGTTCTCGGATTTGTTCAGCACCTCGCGCGCCGCCGAGGCCACCACCGGATGGACCTGGGGATGCTCGGCGGTGCCGAGATGGTTGGTCGCCATCATCCGGCGCAGCGTATGGGCGAAGCTGCGCTGCGGATCGGACAAGAAGGTGGCGACCCGGGCCAAGGTCTTCTCTTCCTCGGCATAGAGGACATGCAGGATGGCGCCGACCAGCAGAGAGTGGCTGGTCTTTTCCCAATGGCTGCGCCGTTCCAACGCCCCTTCCGGATCAACCAGGATGTCGGCGATGTTCTGCACATCGCGCACCTCGTCGGGGCCCTTGCGGATCGAAGAGATGGTCGTGGATTTTGACGCGACGCTACGATCCATTTCCAAGGGGAGCGCACCACTCGTCTCTATTCGGATGTCGGAGGGGGTGGCCTCGTACCTCATTGCGCCTGTCATGGCCGGGCAAGAACTCGGGCCGCTTGGGATCGCAGCTTGCCGAGATGGGCTGCGGTTGCCACCCATCAAGATCATCACGCCTGATAGCCCGCAAAGGGCGGACATTACGTTGGCCTGGGTTCCAAAAGGCAAAATCCCCTCCGGCCATCAGAACGATAAAGTTCGCAAGCTGACCGACATCTCGTTCGCACCATTCCACTCGGAAAAATACCGAAACAAGGACAGGGCTATCGATCAATTCGATGACCTCCTTGGCCACCACATTGTGACCCTTGATGCCTACCAGTGGTTCCGCGAGGGAGGGTGGCAGGATTGGCACATGTTGACCAGTACGGCTGACACGTCATCGACAAATTGGTCCTGCTCGGTGGGGCATCTTACATTGAACGGTATCGGGATCGGCCTGCTCCCCACCTACACACCATTGTATGCATCGGAGATGAAGCCCTTGGATATCCATGTGCCTAGCATGGAAGCGACGTTATGGATGATGAGCCCGGAGGAGTCAGCCAAAGACCCGGCAGTGCGAGAGTGCCTGACTGTGTTGGGAAAGTTGTTTAATTCGGCGGACTGGATGAGGCCCATATGAAGCGGCCATCCGACACACGCCCTTCCGCTGAAATCGTAGCGGAGGCAGAGGAGCTTCTGGCGGCAATAGCCCGCGAGGCAGGGAGCCGCGAAATTGATGAGATCGTGGATATGGCCGGGCACGCTTATGAGTTGGTACGAGCATTAGGACATCGCCGCAAATACACGGATAATTCGTAGATTGCATTTGGGCAGTTAAGACTCTCGACCACCCACCTTTTGCACCATCGGGCCCCACAGCAACGGAAACCGAGTGAAAAAGTGCCAGGAGATGGCATGCACCATTTACGATACCGTTAGAGCCTTGCCTCTCCACCGGTCGATCACAACGTCAAAATTGACCTCACGCCAGCCGGCGTTCCACTCCTGCAGATAGTTTACACTCCGCGAATGGGGTTCTGGCGAAGGCAGCGCGAAGCGTCCAACCGTAGGCATTAGAGGCGCATCACCGACCGTGAGGAATTCACCCTGCCCTAGATTGGGCAAGAGATCGCCTATCCCGGCCGAGAGATCGGGAAGCAGAGATTTGATGTAGTTCTGATCAACGGCATTGGTGAGCCGAAGCGAGATGAAATTAGAACATTGAGAAAAGATCGTTTCAGAAACCTCGGAGGGGCGCTGGCTCACCACCATGAGCGTCACGCCATATTTGCGCCCTTCCTTGGCTATCCGCTCGATCGATTTTCTGGATGAGTCATACTGAGCACCACCGGATCGCGGCACATAATTGTGCGCCTCTTCGCAGACCACCATGATGGGTACATCGCTGACTTGGCCGCCGACATGCCGGCTTTTTGAATAATGGAATCCGAAATCGAAGATCATTCGCGAGATCAGGCTGACGACGATGCTCAGCACCTCGAACGGGATGCCGCTCAGGTCGACTATCGAAACGTTGGATTTCGTCAAATAACCGATGAACTGGCGAACTACGTCGGCAAAATCTCCGGTCGACAAGGCGGTACCATCCACCTTTTCAGGGTAGAAGAGGAAGCGCAGACGCGGATCAGCCAAGCGGGTCCGAAGCCGTAAGATGAGACGATCGAATTCCCCATTAAATGGACCATTCGATGCTTTTGTGGCAGCTGCCGTCGAGGACACCACGAAACTTTGAAGGGCATCGAAATAACAGGAGTCCCGTTCGGACACGAGCGTACCGTCAGCCAGCTTAGGCTTTCCCTCGTCCGCAAGCTTGCCAATTACCTCCGAGTTCATATTCTCGAGATAGGTGACCACCTCATCGATCGAGAAATAGACGGGAGTATCAAACGAAACATTGGATAGCTCGGAGTTATGACGGCATTTGTTTCGCACCACTGCATGCCGAAATTGAGATATCTGGTTGTGCGAATTGAGCTCGTTGCTTTCGATGAACATCTCTTCCAGCTCTTGGGCATTCATCAGCCAATAGGGCAGCCGAAGCGTGTCCACATCGAGCAGGTTGAGAGTGAAGTTCTCCGCATCATTGAGCCTGAATGCCGCCGCATATTCAGCATGAATATCAAAAATGACGATATGGGAATTTCTCTGCGCCGCTTTGTTCGTATTCTCTTTGGATTCGATGCCAACAACCGTCTGCAGTATCTTCGCAACTGCACATGACTTGCCCGACCCGGTCGATCCGACAATGGCGACGTGCTTGCTGAAGAACCGGTCGCCATCAATCTCGAACTTGACGTCCGGCGCCATACTCAGCGTACCGAGGGAGAAGGGTGAGTTAATCTGCTTGGAGAAGATTTCGCTTAGCACCTCGGTCGGCGTGACATAGGCATATTCGGTCGGGACGGGTAGTGCATGCGAGCCGCGCGTGAAACCGCCATCTCCCGATAACGTGCCGATCGGCTGGGTGTCGATCTGAAAGCGGAATGCACCCGTTTCCGCATCGCCGCCATTCTCGGGATCGGTTCCTCGCGAGCGGTCGGCGTGAGAGGCACGCACTGCTGTGATCGTGCTCAGAAGATACAGGTTGTTGCCTGACGCAATCAGGAGATATTGCCCGACCCCGAGCTTGGCCTTGTGTTTCTCAAAATCTTCCGCACTGCTAATTTCAATGCGGACGAGCGACGGAGAGCTCTCGGTTACACTGCCGATCGGTTCATCAAAGTCAAACATAACTATCCCTCAACTGGAGCGCATATTCGAGATCAGACAGGCTCTCAATTTCAAATCTGTGAACATTGACGTCTGGGCATACCCAGGGATCACTCGCAACATTCACGAGAAAGATTTCATCCGGCAGCTTAGGTCCATCTTCCGTTATGAGAGAGCGACTGGCCAGACGAAGGCTGAATTCAATCTTGAATGGCGTCCTGCGCCGCATAGGCCGTCGAAACAGCTCCTTCGCGCGGAATTCCGTGCTGCCGACGAGGCCATACGCACAGCGTAAGCCGACGTCGTGAAGGCGCGCCTGAAGCGCGCCGACATTATAGTTCCCAGTGATGGTGAAAAGAGGCGGATTCTCGTGGAGATATTTGCAACTGTAGCGTTCCACGAACTTCTTAATGAACCTCACGATGTCGTGATCAAAATTGGTGATCGTGGTGGGGTCGATGACGAAGTAGCGGCTGCGCGAGTTCTGACCGAGCGAAAACTTAAGATCTCTACGCAAGCGCTGAAAAATTTGGACGCGTGTCGCCAGTTCGCGCGTCCAGCGCGTGAACGTGACCTGCCGGACGTCGTGAAGAGCCGCAAGGAACGCCGCCGGATCAACCGTGCGATCGACCACCGTCGACTGCGTAGCCATATCCACAATGCGCTGGAACGCGGTCGGGTAGATGATTGCTTCCACATCCTCAGCAGAGAAGTTCTTGGCCGTCAGCAACGCTAAGATCGATTCCTGTAACTCCTGCGCGGTCTGGCCAAACTCAATCGTGAAGCGCTTAAGAAATTCATCGAGGTCAACCCCAGTGGCGATGCGCTCAACGATCACCTTGAGCAGCTCGGAACTGGTTGCCAGCACGGTATCGAGCTCAGTCCGCGTTAGCGAGCGCATCCCGCTCTCTTCGGGGAAATAACAGAATAAGCGATAGACGATCTTCGGTGGCGTTGCGGAGTTTTTCGAAAAGTGCTCCAGCATAAGGAGAATCGGCTTATAAACCTTCCCGAGCGTAAATTTGTCGGTTTGCTCATGATATTTGCATTGGACGGCCGTCGTGAGGTTCGGCGTAATGACGTCAATATCCTCGACCGCCCCCTCGATCGTGATTTTTGTACCTTCGCCCGCAACTAGAATCTCCGATAAATAACGGAGGAACTGGTAGACATAGCCTTTGATTGAATATTCAGCTGTCCGGGCCACAGGCACTCACCCTCCCTATTTGCAATAGAATGGAACTACCTGAAAACCCCGTCAAGCGACATCAGAAAGGCGATAGCTCGTAATTCGAGCACTATGGTTCTGGTATAAGATGGCTGGTTAGGTTGACGAGTACATACCGGAAGGCCAAAATCGCGGCAGGTGAGTTGGGTCACCTGCATGCGTGTCGATGCCTCAATCATGATTAAGAGATTGGAGATAAGCGAATCACCAAAATCAGCGAGACGGGCTTTTCCTGCTCAACAAGCATATCAGCGAAGGCAATCAGGGTTTAGACCTGCGATAACCACTATCTGGCACCCTATATCCATCTTGGATGGCAAGGATGGGCGCGAAGACGCTTGCCCTATCGCTCCTCACGACACACTCGGTCCGCTCCGCTGCCGCCCAATGGTCCACGAAATCCCGTCTCCGCGCATCACGCCGGATACCTGTTGGTCGAGGTGTCGTTCCAGCACCGGTCGCCACGGCACCAGAGTGAACTCTCGGCTCTTTTCGATGACGGCGTATTTGCCACTAGCCAGATCAATGGCCCGACGATAGACGCCCTCCACCCGATCTCCCTTCCCGGTCTCAACATAGCCCAGCCCCAGTTCGTCGGAAAGCTGTCCGGCAACGCGGATCAGTTCCCGCCGCCGCAGGGTGTCCAACAGGTCGCCGCGATAGATGACGCGCCCCTGCTCCTCGCGGGCCAGACCCTCGGTGATCAGCCACTGCCGTCGCCGGACCTGAGCGTCCTGCACCTCCTTGCCGAAACCAGATTCACGCAACGGCTCGGGTGTGACCGACAGCAGTTCTCGGTCGAGCCAAGTGGCACCGTCCGCACCAACCTGTCGGTCCAACGGCAGAGATGACAGAGTCTGCACCACCACCGGCGCGTCCTTGGCCTGTCGGCGTTCGTAATCCGTCGCATGGTCGAGATGATTGGCGGCAATGCTCCAGGTTCCATCGGCTTCGCGCTCGACGTTCTCGGTAAGCCGCCGCATAGCTTCCAACCGTCGCACATGGGTTTCAGCGAAATTCTCGCTGGCCGATGGATCGTGACGCAAATGGATATCGACGCTGTAACGGCCGCCGTTGGCGGCGGCGATCTCGGCAATGGTATGGTCCACCTGCCGGGGGTCCATTCGTTTTGGTTCGATGCGGACTATGCTACCCGCCGCTGTCGGCTCGGTGGCTTCGCCCTTGCCGATATCGATGTAATGGCTGCGTCCATCAACGCCATCGACGATCAGATAATGGCGATCATTGATTTCATCGGACAGCCCGCGCACCACCACTCGACCGACGATGGGCCGAGCCTGCTGATCTGTTGGGTCATGAATGACATAATCTGCAACGGAACGGGCCTGGCCCTTTTCCGTCATCTCGCGGTGCATGGTCTTGATGATGTCACCACGTTCGCCCATCCGGCGCAGGGTGTCCTCGACATCATCGGTAAGACGCCATTGGCCGGGACGAACCTCCTCGGCCAGACCGAGCCGCCTCAGCTTTTGCAGGCGACCGGAGCGCAGAGACTGCTGGAACGGATCGCGGTCGCTGGACCAAACCAGGCCATCGTCACCAACGTCCCGTAGCAACTTGCGATCGAGACTGGTCAGACGCTCCTGCTCGACCTCGTTGCGCAGCCGATCCTCAATCTCGAAATCCGATCGCGGCCCAAAATCCAGACTGACAATCTCGGCGGCCCGCTCGCGCATGCCGGTGGAGATGTAGTCCCGAGCGATGATCAAATCCTTGCCGCGATCATCCCGGCCACGAACGATGATGTGGCTGTGCGGATGGCCGGTGTTGTAATGATCGACGGCGACCCAATCGAGCTTGGTGTCCAGATCGTCTTCCATCTGCGTCATCAGGCGGCGAACAAGGGGCTTCAGGTCTTCATACTGGGCGCCATCTTCGGCGGAGACGATGAAACGGAACTGGTGGCGATCACCGTCGGCGCGGTCGAGGAAGTCCTTGCCATCCACCCGGTCCTGCTCGGCGCCATAGAGTTGGCCCGACGCGCCGTCACGGGTCACGCCATCGCGCTGAATATAACGCAGATGGGCACGGGCTGCCTGGAGGCCCTTGCCGGCCAGCTTGACGATGCGGGATTTGACGATGACCCGACGCTGGCGGAAGGCGGCGTAATGATCGCGCGCCGACAGCACCCGACCGACGCCAGCGCCGCGACCAATGCGGCTGCCGTCGAAACGGCTCTTGCGGGGCGATGCCCTGCCGCCGGAACCACCCCGCGCCAGAATCGTCGCCGCCAGCACCCGGTGCAGAAATTTACGGCCCTGCTTTGCGCCGCCCGAACGGATCTTGCCGAGCCTTGGCTCGAAATTGTCGTCATTGCTCATCGTTCATTCTCCCGCCGTCACCACCGGGATATCAGAGCGAAAATCGCTCCCGGAAACCGGCGCCATGCACCCCCAATATAATCAATGACTTGCATATCCTCTGGTGCCAGCAGAATCGCCCATGGTACCATGCCACGCCTGAAAAAAAGATGTGCAGACAAAGACTTAGCGCCGTCCCCCTGTGGGATGGCGCCACTGCTTCATCTTGCCTTACGCGGCACCCAGGTAAGCGTCCGGTTTCTGCCCACTGATTGGGTGGTGCAAAATCTCGGCATGTCGGGTTCCTTCGTAGCATGGAGGTCCACCGATGAATTTGAAACACTTCGAGAACATGGCGAAGCAATCCTTCTGGGTTGTTCACATTGAAGCGTGGCGTCAGAGCGGCCTCGCCCGCACGGCGTATTGTCGGCATCACCGGCTCAACCGGCGCACATTTGATCGCTGGATGGACTATCTGCTCGGCAAGGAAGCCGCTCGTAAACATGAGGAATATCAGGCGGAATTGCGCCGTGAGCAGCGCCAGGCAGAACGGGAAAAGGGCGTAAAAAGACGCCAGAAACGACGATTTGGCATCAGCACGGATCTTCGTAACCGCGCCCTTCAAGCGTTCTGGGCGATGCATGTGGAGGCGATGAATTGGAGCGGAATGGGCGTTCGCGAATATGCCGCGGCGATGTATCTGTCGCCCTATGCGTTGCGCCGCTGGCGTGACCGGCTGGAAGACGGCGAGGTCGAGATCGACTGGCGGGCGCATCTTCATCCTTCTGCCCGCCCGGTCATTGGCACTAGTGCCAGCCAAACGGCCTCCGAAAACGGCTTGACGGCGGCGGCGAAAGCGGATCCGCAGGCGCCTGATCCCCCGAGCCGACGCTTCTTCAGCGACGAGCAGAAGCGGGCCATCGCCCTGGAAACCGAGCAACCGGGTGTGACGGTGTCGGGCATTGCGCGCAAGCACGGGATCGTCACCGGGCTGCTGTTCCGCTGGCGCGTGCAGTTCGGCGTGACGCAGAAGAAGCGCGCAAAGCTTGCAGTCGTCGCACTGTCCGATGGTACGCCGGCGACATTCCCTCTGTGCAACCTTGTGCAGCCGCCTGACGGGATGATGGCGATTGATCTGCCTGACGGACGACGCGTCTTTGCTCCCATCGGCAGCGATCCTGATGTCGTCCGGGCACATGTCGAGAACGGAGGAATCTCACCATGATGATCGTTCCCGCAGGAGTGAAGGTGCATCTGGCACTGGGTTACACCGACATGAGGAAGGGGCTGGACGGGCTCGCTATGCTGGTGCAAGAGACGTTGAAACAGGATCCGTTCTCGGGCCATCTGTTCGCCTTCCGGGGCAGACGAGCATCGATGCTGAAGATCCTGTTCTGGGATGGCAATGGGCTGTGCCTGTTCACCAAGCGGATCGATCAGGGCGGCTTCGTCTGGCCGGTGATGGCGGGCTACGAGGGCTCGATCACGCTGACTCCGGCGCAGCTCGCCATGCTGATCGAGGGCATCGACTGGCGTGCGCCAGAGCGTGTATGGAAGCCCGCCCGAGCAGGTTGATAACCGCCAAAAACTGTCGAAAATATCATTTGAATCAATGGAGAAGCTTGGGTCCGAAGGCGCTTTCTGGTAGTATTCTTCATGCATCTCGATCTGGATAACCTGCCCTCCGACATCGGCCTCCTGCACAAACTGGTGCGGGAGATGGCGACAGCGGTGGAGACCCGCGAGCAGGAGATCGAGCGCTTGCAATCGATCATCAAGAAGCTTCAGCGCGCGCAGTTCGGACGCCGCTCCGAACGCCTCGATTCCGACCAGTTCGAACTCGCCCTGGAGGATGTCGAAAGCGATATCGGCCGCGTGCGCGAGCAGCATCCCGTTCCAGCGGTTGAGCCAGAAAAGACCCGCCCCAAGCGCAAACCGTTGCCCGCCCATCTGCCACGCGAGGAACAAATCCTCGATCTGCCCGAAGCGATTTGCCCGTGCTGCGGGGGGCCTTTGCACAGTATTGGCGAGAGCGTCAGCGAAATGCTTGACTGGGTGCCCGCCCGTTTCCGGGTGTTGCGCATCCGCCGACCGAAATATGCCTGCCGCACCTGCAACAACGTGGCCCAGGTGCCGGCACCGGAGCGTCTGATCGCCGGGGGCTTGGCCACCCCGGCCCTGATCGCTCAGGTGCTGGTGAGTAAATATTGCGATCACACACCGCTCTACCGGCAGGCGCAGATCTATGCCCGCCTGGGGCTTGATCTGGAGCGATCGACGCTCGCCGGCTGGGTCGGCGGCGCCTGCTGGTGGCTTGAAACACTGCACGGGCGGCTCATGAACAACGTGCTGGCATCGAGCCATCTGTTTGCCGACGACACCCCGGTACCGGTGCTTGATCCTGGCCGAGGGCGAACCAAAACCGGCCGTTTCTGGGTCTATGCCCGCGACCAGCGCGGCTGGGGCGGCGATATGCCGCCCGCCGCGATCTACCTCTTCGAGCCAGACCGCAAGGCCGAACGCCCCAAGGTCCATTTGAAGCATTTCAAGGGCGTTCTGCATGTCGATGGCTATGCCGGATTCGAGAAATTGGCGGAACGAAAAGACGTCACCCTCGCCGCCTGCTGGAGCCATACCAGGCGCTATTTTTATGACGTTGCCAAGAGCACGGGATCGCCGATCGCCCAGGAGGCGCTGCGCCGGATCAGCGAACTCTATGCCATCGAAAAACAGGTTCGGGGACATCCTCCACCTCATCGACTGACCGTACGGCGACAAAAATCGAGACCACTGGTCGAGGAATTGCGCCTCTGGCTCGATGCCCAACTGCCCCTCGTGTCCGGGCATAGCTCGCTCGCCGAAGCCATCCGTTACGCACTCGCGCGCTGGCCAGCGCTCACCCGCTTTCTTAATGACGGCCGCATCGAACTCGACACCAATCCGGTCGAACGCGCCATCCGCCCTGTCACCTTGGGGCGCAAGAATCATCTCTTCGCCGGCTCCGATGGCGGCGGCGCCCGCTGGGCCACCCTCTGCTCGCTCATCGAGACCTGCAAAATGAACGGTGTCGAGCCCTACGCCTATCTCGCCGATGTGCTGACCCGCATGGTCGATGGACACCCCATCAATCGGCTCGACGAACTCCTGCCATGGGCATGGAAAGCCGGAAATCACGTCAACACCTGATCACGTGCAAATCCAGGACGCTTACGCACCCAGAGATGCCTGCCGTCTCCTCCACGCTCATCTACGATCTTGTGCCTGATAAAGTCCCGGGGCGAGGATCAAGCGGTCCGCCCCAACACCGCTTACAGGGATGTTGGCGGGGTCATCCCCCGCTACTCAGGAATGCCTGTTCGGCGTCCTCGATGGTGTCGAATTGACGCTGCTTCAGCATCATTTGGACATGCCGGTTGCCATCGACGATGCAGGTCGCAACGATGTAACGGCTGCGGAAATAGCCGATGATCTGCACGATTTCGCCGCTCTCATCGTCGTCATCGAAGCCTTCCCAGGCCCCAAGATCGCGTTCGACGAAGCGGCTTTCCCAGACGAAATCAGTCCATTCAGCATCGATAATGCTGTCGATATCGCTGCCGAATTCCTCGGCAAATTGCGGAAAACGATCGAATTCAGCGTGCGGATGAACGGCATTATGTGACATGGCAACCTCCTGATTGACGTCCTCCTCATCGAGGACATCTCCCAGGAACAGCCGGAGAAGCGCCGGTCAGGGACGCCGCAGGCGCCGCGTAAGCGGGGCGTGGGGGAGCCAAAATGCGTCAGCATTTTGGGGGGGCCGCGCATCCTTGACGGGCGCTTCGCCCTGGCTGGTAGAATGACAATGTCGAGACGAGGCCCCTCTCTCCACCAGTACAGCGCCCTTCATTTCCGATCCGCCGGCTTGGTGGTGAGAGGCACGAACAGATCGCCGGAGCCAGCCATTTGCCGATCATCCGCCGAGGCGTGTTCGACTGTTTGCAGACGAAAGAACAGCCTTGTGCCCGACAGCACGGCAGGCGGCATGGCGGCCTCGGCAGGAGCCTGCGCCAATGCAGCAATATAGTGTTGCGTCTCGGCGGGAAGCGGCGTTCCGGTTTTAAGATGCTGGTCATAGCGGGCCGGGCCGGCGTTGTAGGCGGCGAACAGGCCGGGATAGCCATAGCGATCCCGCATCTTCCGCAGGAAAGCCGCTCCCGCGAAAACATTGTCATGGGGGTTGAGGGGATCGGTGCCGAGGCCAAGCTGACCGCGCAATTCGCCCCAGGTGCCGGGCATGATCTGCATCAGGCCCATGGCGCCCTTGGGCGAAACCGCATGGGGATCGCCGCCGCTTTCGGCCTGCATCACGGCCCTGATCCAGCTTTCGGGAATATCATAGCGTTGCGCGGCCTCGGCGATGCTGGACTGCCAACGATCGGTGTCGGCATGCACCGTCGCCACCGGCATCACGGCCAGGACTCCGGCGATCAGAAGGCTCATTTTGTCCATAGTGGCACCAGCCTCCCGATCACAGCGGACGTTGGAACCGGCCCGAAATAACGGCCATCGAACGAGGTCGGCACCTCCGCCATCAATGGAAACACCTCGTCGCCAAGGCGGTGGCATCCCTGCCAATGGGGTAACGGACGGCCCAGATGGTCGCGCTCTAATCGCCTCGCGACCCATTCGCCATTGATGAGCAGGTCATCGCCGATGGCGCAGACCCTATCGCCGGCCAGCGCTGCCACACGCTTCACCAGCGGTACGGTCAGCGGCAGATATCCACGCTCGGCGGCAAGATCGCGAACGCTGTCCGGCGTGCGCAGCAGCACCATGTCGCCACGCTGGATTGGCCCGCTGGACATCACCCGGTAGAGGCCAATGGGTGCGCTGGCGCTGGCGTTCCACAGCAGCAGCGGCGCCGGTCGGACGAGCGTAGCGAAGCCGACGCAACCGAGCCCGACCATGGTCAGGGCGAGGATGACACGCGGGCGGTTTCGCCCGCGTCGGCGCCGCTCCAGGCGGATCAGGCGGGGCGGGATCATCGCTTTGCTCCGCTCGGTCCGGCGTCGGAGGTCGAGGCTTGACCATGGGTTTTCGACCATTGGTCGAGGTCGTCGATATGGTAGCGAACATAGCGTCCATGCTTGCGAAAGCGCGGCCCCTCCCCCGCCGTGCGCATCTTTTCCAGCGTTCGACGCGACAGTCCGACATAAAAAGCGGCCTGGGCGGTGTTCAGAAATGGGCTGCCTTTTCGGGCATTGGCGGCCCGGAGGATCTCGTCGTCCATTCTTGCTCTCCATCGGTGGCAGCGGCGGACATCGCCGCAGATGGGGCAAGAATGGCGAGCGGCAGCGGGCTGCGGGACGCTCGAAAACCGGCCTCCCGCGATTTCGAGCGGGCGGCAAATGTAAAGCCCCGCCACGGCGATCCGCAGCGGGGCTGTTGGGGGCATTACCGGTCGCGCGGCTCCCACAGGGCGATGTGGGTGGTGCCGTCTTCGCCGGGATGTTCGAGCTTGACCAGGCGGGCGCGGACCCAGTTAGGGCCAAATTCCGGAGCGCCGATCTTGAGATTGAGGTAGGTCTCGCCGCTGCTTTTGGCGACCTGGCTCCAGGCGGCGCCGACCTCGTAGCGCTGGCCGTTGCCGGCATAGACCCGATGATCGGGGGAGTTTTCGGACTGCTTATCCACGGGAATAATGGTCAGATTGGCGGTGACGTTGAGGGTCTTGAGGGTGCCGGTGAAAGCG
>Ga0302187_10001310_pt1 | contig 21263 bp, 14 predicted proteins | sample II_Bog_E1_3_FD_202120 | JGI IMG/M metagenome (GOLD analysis project Ga0302187, IMG submission 202120) | Peat permafrost microbial communities from Stordalen Mire near Abisko, Sweden - II_Bog_E1_3 | ecosystem: Environmental > Terrestrial > Soil > Wetlands > Peat | place: Sweden: Abisko...
CATCCGGAGATGTGGAATGCGGTGGTGATCCAGGTGCCGCTGCTGGACATGCTGGCGTATGAGCACTTGTCGGCGGGTGCGTCGTGGGTGGGCGAGTATGGCTCGGCGTCCATTCCCGAGGAGCGCGCGTTTCTGGCTTCGATCTCTCCGTACAACCAGCTCAAGCCGGATGTGCACTACCCGGAGCCGCTGATCTTTACCACCACCAAGGACGACCGCGTGGGCCCGGTGCATGCGCGCAAGTTTGCCGCGCGCATGGAGGAGTTTCACGAGCCGTTCTTGTATGACGAAGTGATTGAGGGCGGGCACGCGGCAGGCGTGGACAACAAGCAGGAAGCGCGCACCTATGCCGAGTACATGACCTACCTGACGATGAAGCTGATGGAGTAAGGTGGTGTCGCCTCGGAGCGCTGGCCGCCGTGCGCTACGGCAGTTCAGTCTTGATCTCTTCGATCTGCTTTGCGTGGCGCAACGCGTGGAGACCAATGCTGAGCAGCATCTCATGGCAATTGCAGTCTTTCAGAATTGGATGCCAGGTGAGTTTGGCGCGAAGGTCTTGCCGGCAATCGCGCACGAAGGCAATGGTGCGCTCGCGGCTTGCGAGGAACTGGGCCATTGCCGCGGCGAGCGTGGGAAATCTTCCTGCAGGATGGCCCTGCGGTGGTGATTCCATGCGGCGGGAGCGGTCTGTGCCGCGAGCCATCATCTTGGCCTCGCGCTCGCGATTGATCATCGGCAAGTCGGGGGTAGTGGCGATGTCGATCTGCGCAAACATGTAGCGCTCAGAGAAGGCGATGTGCTCCGCACAGCCGAGGATGGACCAGCGGCCGGGGCCGGGAGTGCGGCGGGCTGTTTCTTCGTTAACGCCGGCCACGGCGGACTGAACAGCTGCGCGGCTCCCGTCAAGCAGCGCGAGAAGTTGCAGGCGCTCTACTTCATCCATGGTTTACTCCTTTGCTCGTGCGTGGGTCCGAAGAGCACTTGCCGGGCAGGCCCCAGTCCGCGGGCCGCAACAGAGCGTGCCAGCAAAGCTGATACCAGTAGGTGAGCGCGCGGATGCGCAGCCGGGCGTTGAAGCCCAGCGTGGCAGCAACGGCAACGGCGCTCGAGACGGAGTTGACGAGCGTTCTGCATGTCAGCGCCGCGGAGGCCACTGCGCAGATAAACGGCCCACCGGTCTTGCGGAAGTACGTGAGGCGGGAGCGCTGATACTCCACGCGCGCCGGCCCGCGGAAACGGTCGGCCGTTTGTCCATGGCCGTGCATGGCGCAGGCGGCGGGCAGGTAGTAGACCTCTGCGCCAATGCAATGCGCGCGCCGGCACCAATCGATCTCTTCGAAGTAGAAAAAGAAATCTTCGTCGAGCAGTCCGAGGCGGTCGAGGACGGAGACGCGAACGGCGAGACAGGCGCCGAGCACGCATTCGACGGGCATGGGCGCGGAGCCTGTGGATTTGCGGCGGAAGCGAGTGGGATTGAAGAGGCGGAGCAGGAAGCGCGGGAGCATGTCCTCGGCCAGCGAGGGCAGCGGTGCATAGGCGCTTTGCAGGCGGCCGTCGGGATAGCGAAGCCGGCCGCCGGCGAGGGCGAGATTGGGCATCGAGTCAAAGCCATCGGCGAAGGCCTGCAACGCGCCGGGCTCGAGCTCGGCGTCGTTGTTGAGCAGCAGGATGAACTCGGGCGGGGATGCGGCGCTGAGTGCGCGTGTGATGCCCTGGTTGACGGCGCGGGCGAAGCCGGCGTTGCATCCGTTGCGGATCAGCTCAAGGGCGTCGATGCTGCGCTGTGTCTGATCGATGGAGCCGTCGGTGCTTCCGTTGTCGACCAGGACCAGTTGCGCTGCGGGCACGCCTTCACGCAGCGCGGAACGGACCGAGGCCTCAAGCATGGCGCCGCCGTTATAGTTCACGATGACCACGGCAAAGCGCACGCCGGCAGGCGAATTCGCATTCATGCGCACGGCCGCGAATGCTTTTGACTGCTGCGTCGATGCGTGTGTCTGCAATGCCTCACGAGATCGAATCATAGGGTTGGCGCCGGTTGGTGTCAAAGGTTCACGCCCCGTCTCGATCTCCGTTCCCGGTGCATGCGCAGACGGTCATGGCCGCGCGGGAACGACATAGAACAGAATGGCGAAATAGTGCGCCACGCTGCCGGCGAGAACAAACAGATGCCAGGCGGCGTGAAAGTAGCGCCGCCTGTCGAGCGCGAAGAAGACGATGCCCAGCGTGTACGCAAGGCCGCCGGCTCCGAGCCACAGCACTCCATGCCAGCCGATGGACTGGGCAAGAATCCGCGCCGCGAACACCCCCACCCAGCCTTGAATCAAATAAACCACTGCCGAGGCCACGGCGAATCTGCCGACGGCGAAGCACTTGAAGATGACGCCTGCGACGGCCAGCGTCCACTCCACCGCGAAGACCCACCAGCCCAGCCTTCCATGCAGCGAGACGAGAGTGAAGGGCGTGTAAGTGCCCGCGATCAACAGGTAAATTGCCGAGTGATCGAGCACCTGGAAGACGTGGCGCGCCCGCGTGCGCACCAGCGAGTGGTAAAGCGTGGAGCAGAGGTAAACGAGCACCAGTGTGGCCGAGAAGACGCTGCAGCTGACCAGCACCCACGACGATCCGCGAGTAGCGGCGGCGATAAGGAAAACAGAGCCTGCGATTGCCAGAATGGCGCCGATACCGTGCGTGATGACGTTGGCTAAAATGTCGCTGAGATGGGCGCGAGTTTCCACGGAGTGACGGTTGTGCGGCTGCATCCGATTCGATTCCATCCGATCGCGAGCGGGCATTTCTTAACCGGGCTTTCCGGTGTAGTGTGCGTGGTGGTGCACCTGCGCGTGGTCCTCCAGAGATTCGAGGTGGGTGATGACTTCCGCCGGCATGCCCAATTCCGCCGGCAAGCGCTCTTCAACCATGGTGGCCAGCCCGTGTGCCTCGCTCACAGACGTCAGATCGGGGAAGAGCAGATGCACTTCAATGATTTGCCGGTAGCCGGTGGTGCGGAAACGCACGCCGTGGTACTGGATGTTCAATTCCGAGCAGATCGCATCGAGCCGTTCGCGAATCTTTCGGCCGGCTGCGGGGTCGGAGTAGTCCAGCAGGCCGACGGCGGAACTCCAGACCAGGCGCCCGCCCGACCAGAGAATGTTGATGGCCACGGCGATGGCCACGAGCGGATCGAAGGGCTTCCAGCCGGTGATCAAAACCAGCACCAGTCCGGCGACCACGCCGAAGCTGGTCAGGCTGTCAGTCAGCACGTGCTTGCCGTTTGCTTCAAGGATGAGCGAATGGGTACGGCGGCTGGTGCGAATCAGATAGTAGCCCAGGCCTGCATTGAGAATGCCGGCGAAAAGGATGAGCACCACACCCGAGCCGAGGCGATGCAACGCGAGGCCCAGGACCCACTCGCGAATCGATTCAATGAGAATGGCGACGGCGGCCACAACAATCAACGCGCCTTCAAATCCTGCGGAGAAGAAGGAGATGCGCTCGAAACCATAAAGGAAATGATCCGAGGCGGGCTTGAGGCTGAGACGCAGGCTGAAGCTGGCAAACGCGACCGCGATGACATGAATGACAGACTCGGCAGCGTCAGAAAAAATGGCTGCGGAGTGGGTGAGAAAGTAAGCTGCGGTCTTGCCCGCCAGCATGGCCACGCCAAACAGCAGCGAAAGACGCATGGCAAATCGCGCATGGCGCAACTCGCGCTGGTCTCTCCCCGCCCGGCCTGCTTCAATCACCTGCGTGGACACTAGAGCAGTTCTCCAATTCATGTGCTCTGTTTAGTTGCGTGCAAGGTGGCTCTTTCTTAAGGAAAAAGCCACTTATCATCGTGCTTTCGGTGTACAGCAATTGGAGAACAGCTATAGCATCGTTCCCGCACCAGGGGCTCCCAATTGAATGGCTGCGGCCATTTTATACCCCTTCAGCATCGCATGTTTCAACCGGAAATGAGGTCTGCCGCAGCGCGGCAATTGCTTACGCGCGGCTGTTGATCAAGAAATCAACAAGCGAAAATTGATTTGACAGCGCGGCATTCCAAGCGCAAAATTGCCGCTCATTCAGATCATTGACCTGCGCGGCGCGATCCGGCGCGGGCGATTGTTGAAATTCATCGCTGCGGCGCAACCTTCCCTCCGCTCATTGCGCTGTTGCCGGGCTGACCTGGATTTTCTTGCAGCTTTCTTTCGAGCCTTGGAACAATCGAGAAGCAAACATCGCTGTCACAAACGCCGTTTTCGATACCACTCTATGCGCGTGTCTGATTTCCGCAGGAAGCATCAACCTCTCCCCAAGCAGTAAAAACCGGATCCGCGGAGAACACAGCACGGCATACGCACGTTGTGGAGCCGCTCCAGGGCTCCAACTGAATGGTCCGCCGGGCGGACAACAACAATTTGACCGAAGTTGAGGAGAACACCCCCATGCCTCCCTCACTGCGCCTCGGCGCGGACGCGCTTGCGTCTGAGCTCGCCAAGCTCCCTTCCCTGACGACCACGGCTGCACCCACGCTCGATGCGGTTCGCATCGCGCTGGCCCGCGCCATTGCTTCCGGCCAGAGCGCCGACCAGATTGCCGCCGACCTGGGCGTTCCATCGGTGTGGCAGGGCATTGACCTGAGCAAGCCGCCGGCCATCACCCTGGCCAATGTGCCCGCAACCACAAACGCTGCGCCTGCGCCGGCAACAACACAGGAGCTGGTGACCAAGCCTGCGGTGACCATGCCACTCACGCCTCCGGACTGGGCTGCGGGCATTGTTCCGCTGGCCCTGGCACAGGATGTGACCACGCGCGTCGTGGTGCTCGACCAGGAGCCCTCGGCGCTGGGCGGCTTGGGCCTGCCCGCGTGGGCGCGGGCGCTCAAGCCGTCCTCGACGATCGGTCCAATCACCGTGAGCACGCCGGCGCTGCAGCTCAGCACGCAGAAGTGGATCATCATCTTCCGGTTTACAGGGACGCTGGAGTTTGTGCGCGGCGGCACGGTGCTGTGCGTCGTGCCGGCGTCGATTGTGTCCTTTGGCCTGCCGACCGAGGCGACCGTCGACGCCGGCTCGGCATGGATTGCGGCGAATCCCTTTGACGCGTCGGCAGCGGCGGGGAGCTTTGCCGGGATCACTGTCGCATCCGGCACAATCACCAGCGACCAGGCGTTTTCTGTTGCATCGGATGTGGCGACGGTGCCGGTCGGCGCGAGCCTGACCATCACCCTGGTTCCCGCGCCGGTTCATGCGGGCCAGGCGGGCTTTCCGGCCAAGGTAACTCCGCCGGCGTCGATTTCAATCACGTTTCCTGCCAGCGGTACGCCCACGGCGACCTTCAGCGGCTGCTCGTCCACGCTCTACGGGGAGCACATCGGCTGCTCGCCGGCGAATCTCCCCGTCGTAGTCAACTCGACGCTGGGATTGCTGTACATTCCCGGCCACGCTTCCACAGCGGACTTCAAACCGCACCCAGTTGCGGGCAAGATGGTGGAGCTGTCTGGTTCGGCGAAGATTCTGACCGCCGGATGGGCCCTCATGGTGAGCCAGTCGGCAACGCCGCTGACACTGGGCACGGCATACGGCTCGGGTGCGTTTGCCATCGCATTTGCCGCGGGGCTCAAATGCCAGTGGACGGGCCTCAACTCGCCCGAGGCCGAGGCCGGCGGTTTCCTCATGGCCGACAATACCGCCGTGGCCGTTGAGCTCATCAGCGGGTCGCCGGCGGGCGTGCTGGTGGAGCAGAAGTTTGCCCTGTGGCAGGACCAGGATTCGCCCTCCGGGCGCAGTTGCGAGCTGGTGGCCGCGCGCCAGGCAGGGCAAACACTGACCTATGCGCTGAGCGGGACGGAGGAGATTCTGGAGCTCGGCGCGATTCTTGAAGCCCAGTTGGACCGGCCGGTGCTGGCCAGCGGAGCGCGCGTACCGGCGATTTTTGTGGAAGGCATCGTGATGCTGCGGCACGCCGGGGCGATCAACCGGCTGATGGCGTTCTCGGCCGCACCCCTGCCGGAGGCGGTGCCGACCGCGTTTCCCATGGCGCTGGACAATGCGCTGCTTGAAGTAAGCGAGCCGCTCGCGCTCTATGTGTCTGCCAAAACTGATGCCGACTTCAATGCCAGGAGCGGATTCTGCTATTTGCTCTTTGCCTACCTTCTCGCAGAGCTGTACCTGCCCGATCCGTATACGGGCGGCCTTGCTGCGGGCACGACCGAGGACGCCCCGACGACGTTTGGCGGGCAGAACGAGAGTGGCAGCGCGGCGGCGGGATTCCTGCTGTCGAGCGCGACCTGGACAACGCCGGACAACGTGGCTCTGCGGCTGTCTGACACAGCCCACACGCATCCCACAGCACCGCCCGCAAGTGAGGCGAGCTCCGATCCTGATGTGCTCGATTCGATCTACAACGGCTGGGAGCACCTGGGTCTGGAGCCGATTGTAAGTCTGGAAAACACGGCTCTGGAAAATGCCGGCCTGACCCCGGCCGTGGCAAAGCCCGATGCGCTTCAGCCGCAGGACATCGTGAAATCCCCGCCTCCGCCGTCGCTGCCTCAATCGCCTGAGGGCGTGATGCTGCTGGATCTGTCGACGCGCGCCAGCCAGCTGGGCGTGGAAGTCGTGACCGGCGAGCGGCAGAATCTGCAGTACACCATCGACGGCCTGTCGGTGCGCGGGCCGGCGCATTTGTTGCCGCTCACCACGCTGCCCGCCATTGCCTGGGAGCCAATGTACAACCTGTCGACGGCGATCGATGCGGGCGTGAACAACTTCGACCTTCTGCATCCGCCGAATGACGGGCCCTTCACGCAGGTGCGGGCGGAGACGGCGACGCTGATTCCGATTGCGCCGCTGCAGTCCTTGCAGGCGGTGCTGGATGCGGGGCCGGGTGGATTCAACGCGCAACTGACGCTGCCCTTCGGAATGGTGGCCGCGCTCGACAGCAATCCGCAGAACGGCACAATTCTCTCCGACATCAACCTGGTGCAGCCCAGCTTTTCAGCAACGCTGACGCCGACAGGCGTTCCGTATACCGGCGCATGGCAACTGAGCTTCTCCGCGCCTGATCCAACCGATCCGGACCCGGTGCTCTCCGGCCGCACCTATCTGCGCACGCCGGACGATAATCCGGCGAGCGGGCTCTCCTACGGCGAGATGGTGCTGGGCACGGACGTATCCGGCATCTTCAGCTCGCGCTTCGATCCGCCTGAGGGAAGCGCGATCGGGACCGGCGTGCCGGTGCGGCGCTACGACCTGACCGGCTACGGCGCAAGCACCTTCAGCGAGTGGACCAATACCACGCCGGCGTCAACGGACGTGATCAAGACGTTCTTCCACGTGCTGGTGGGGCGAACCAGCCACGAAGTCATCCAGGTGCAGAGCGTGGTGTATCCGTGGGCCATCAAAGTCGTCCGCACCATCACCATCGACCGGCAGGCATCGGGCGCTGTGCAGCGCTACGACAGCGGATGGCAGGCAGCCAGCGACGGAGTGTTCAAGTTCCCTGGTGCCACCGGGATTACGCCTGAGCAGGTCCATGCGGGACTGATCGGCGGCGTGATCAACGTCAAGAATATTCAGCAGCTGGGGCTGCCCATGTTCACGCAGGGATCGCCCGACGCGCCGGGCGCGGGCGGCTCGCCGCCGCAGCCGATGAGCATCCAGGTGCAGCCGGTCACGTTCGACGCGGACGTGATCATCCAGCCGCAGCACGTGGTGACGCAGGGCGGCGTGAAGCAGGCAGACCTTGAGGGCAACCAGCACACCTGCGTGCCTTCAACCGGCATCACCGGCTACATCGGCTTGCAGTACGACTACCACCTCTCGATGACCGACATGGTCAACTTCCCGGCCTTGGCAGCCGGTGCCGGCGGCCCGATCAAAGCAACCATCAACGTGGGCGGGGCCAACAGCCTGCTGCGCGCCACGGAGTTTGACGCAACGCCGATTCAAGACACGGCCGTAAGCGGTGGCCTCGGCCTCGCATGCGCGGTGCGCGGCATTCCCAAGCTGTCTTCGGACGGCAGTTGGAGCGTGGCCAGCCGCACGCAATCGCAGACGGCTCCGGTACCTCTGGCCGCCAATGCGGCGACGCCGGTGGTGCAGCCGAACGCCAGCGGAGGCAGCACACCGGGAAGCCAGATTCACTATGCCGATCCGGCGGACATCTTCCGCCTGGCGCCGGGCTTCAACCCGGCTCCGGCAACGCTCTATGGCTTCCTGCAATCGACAGGCACGCAGAGCAATCTGCTGTCGCGGCCGATCCTGACCGTGGGCTCGCAGCATCTCGGCCTGGGCGATGCGCTCAATGTAGCCCATGCCGGCGCGCTGCTGGGCGCAATCGGCAACTTCCCGGGCATCGCGCAGTGCCTGCAATTCGCCGAGAGCGATCTGTCCGCGCCGATCGTGAACCAGTTGGCCTCGCCGAGCCTGGCCACCACGCAGAATCTCTACCTCCAGCCATCTGTCCGGTCCACGCCGATCCCGCTGATCACGACTTCGATTGCGGATGTGAGCCTCTACTTCTATCAGCAACAGTCGGAGCTGAGCTCGCAGGCCGATCCGCCGAACGTTGTGATCTCGCTTGGGCAAGATGCGCCTTCGCCTTCCTGGTCGCTCGATGTGAACCACCTGGCTGTCGGGCTGACGATTCCGGCGCTGAGCAGCACGCCGGTCATCTGGTTTGAGGGCGGGTTCCACGCCGATGCGGATTCAACGCCCGGGTTCCCCAATTTGCAGGTCGATTTCTCCGGTCCGCTGAGCGTTTTGACCACGCTGTTCACGGTTCTGGATGACATTGCCAGCGTGCTGAGCCCAGGCGGTTCGTCGGGCGGAGCAGAAGGCGCGAGCGGACCTCCGGGGCTGAATGTGACCTTCTCCGATGGCAAGCTGACAGTGACCGACAACTTTGCCCTGCCCAGCATTCCACTCGGTCTGGGCACCATCGAGAATGTCTCGCTTGACATCGGCGCCTCGCTCGACATTGTCGGCCTGACCATCGACTTCCTGGTGGGCATCGGTTCGCCCACCGCGCCCGTGCAATGGATCGCCGATCCGCTCACCGGCACCATCTGCGTGCAGGCCGGCATCCAGAGCAACGAGATGACGGTGTTGATCCAGGCCGGCATCGGACTGGGACTCTCCATCGATCTGGGCATCGCGTCTGGCTCGGCGTCGATTGTGGTTGCCGTGCAGCTGCAGATCAACGGCGTGCCGGGCGGCGCGCTGATTACCATCATGCTGCTGCTGACCGGACAGGCCTCGGTCGATGTACTGGGCGGCCTGGCCAGCGCGGCCATCACCCTTACGGCGGGTCTCGGCTTCAGCATCAACACGGCGAACGAAGCGATCAACCTGATCGGCACAGCATCAGTGGGAATTCACATCAGTATCTGCTGGGTCATCAACATCAGCTGGTCGGGATCGTGGACGTTCCAGAAGCAACTGCCCTTCGATCCGTTGACGGCGCTGCCGATCAATCCACTTCAGCCCTAAGCCATCGCAGTCCCAGGCCGCTCGAATCGCAGGCCGCTCGAATCGCAAGCCGCTCGAACGTTTAGCACATACGGAGTTCATCATGCCAGGAACAACACGCAATCTGAGCCTCATGCTTCTTCCCCAGAGCTGGGACGGCCATCACCTGACGGCCAACCTGCTGCTGCTGCCCAATGGCGACCCGACACAAGCCGTGCCGCTCATCAGCGGACACGAGCTGCCCTTTGCGACGGCGCAGCCGGTCTTGCGCGCGGCGCTCCTGCCAGGCATAGCCACGCCGGCGTGGGACCCATCCATCACACCGGCCATGCTGACGTATATTCCGCTCACGCTCACGTACAGCTCGACCCAGAGCGCGATCTACGCGGCTATGAACACGCAGTACACGCCGGTGACGACCAACATTGCCAGCTTCAACCAGCCGGGCGGCGCCATCTATAAGGACCTGCCGGAGACGTACCTCGACGCAACCGGCTTCCAGACGCCGGCCGGAGACAAGTTCTCGACCGGCGACGGCTTCCTGTGCTCGCTGGGCAGCACCGCTTCCGCGCCCAACACGACGCCGGTGAGCACCAGCACCATCAACTGGGGCGAGATCATCTCCTACGCGCTCCGCCAGCCGCTCATCGCCCAGGCCATGGGTCTGATCTATAGCCAGGTGTCGATTCCGCTCACAGCCGCGCAGGTCGCGTCGGGTGGATGGATCTGGATCGAGATCGACTCCAGCAATCCGGCCAACTGGTACGCGAAGCTGGTGACCGAAACACCGACGGCAGTTTCCACCTACGCGGCCCGCCTGCCGGCACTGACCGCAACGCCTCAGGATGTGTTTGCAGCGGTGCTGTTCCCAACCGTGCCGGGCAACTACATCTCGAGCGTGCTGGACACGGCGCAGTATGAGGCCGATCTCTACCTCGACGGCTTTGCCAAGATTCTGCACTCCAATCAGCCCACCAGCTCGGATGCGGTGAGCAACGATCCGGCGACGATTGTCCCGGGCACGGACGCAGGCATCCAGATTGGCTGGGATGACGAGCAGGTGACCACGTGGATCAACCGCCAGGTGCAGATCGCCCAGGGTCTGTCGGCAGCCACGCCGCCCACGCCGCCCCTTACGCCGGAGCTGCCGTTTACCGTGCTCGGCTATCGCGTGGACGTGCGCGAATCGGCCAGCGATCCGTGGTCGTCGTTGTGCGCGGCATCGGGCACGCTGAGCGCGGCAAGCGTGTTCAACACTGCATTCACCGGGCAGGACATGTGCGTGGAACCGACGCCGGTGCAGAACGGCACGGGCGACTACTGGCTGCCGCAATACTTCGCGCAGTGGCGCGGGCGCACGCTGGTGGTCAACGATCCCTACGCGTATCTGTTCAGCGGCGGGCAGCCGCCGGCAACCACGCCGCCTGTGGATTCGGAGTTTACCGGAACGACAACTGAATCGCTGCCTCCCGTCAGCCTGCTTTATGGCCAGCCGTACCAGTTCCGCACCCGCCTCGCCGACCTGACCGGCGGCGGACCGGAGGCAACGGACCCCAGCCCGAGCGATGCAGGCGTCACCAACATCACGTTCAAGCGCTACGTTCCGCCGAAGAAAGTTCCGCTCACGCTGGGCGCGGTGAATGCAACCACCGGCGCGCAGACGCTGACGGTGGACCGGCCCGGGATCAACTACCCGGAGATGGTGTTCTGCGGTGCGGCGGACCAGGCGACCCTCGACGCGCTGGCGGCCGTTACGCCCGCGCAGCCTCCTGCCGGCTCGGCGAGTCCGACGTTTCCCGCGCCGTTCCAGGCTGCCGTTCTTGATACAGATGTCGCCATGCTGGAAATCTTCGTCGAGGTGCTTGCGCCGACGCACGACACCGGCAATCCGGCCTCGTTCGCGGACATCAACGATCCCCCGGTCCCAGGTGATCTGGACGGCGCTTACCGCGTGGTCTACACATGGCAGATTCCCTTCCCGGCCATCACGACACCGGTTGCTGTGGGCGCGTCGTCGCCGATCCAGCTCACCTTGCAGCCAACCGTCATGAACCAGATCGACAGTCCGGTGCTGCCCACGCTTGCCAATCCCACGGTGCTGCCCATCCCCACCGGGCGCAACGTGCGGCTGCGGCTGCGCGCGCTGGGCAAGCCCGACATCGACAACCTCTACTTCGGCAACTCAGTGGCGCAAACCGGGCTGACCTCTGAAATGGCCCTGCGTTACGAGGTTCCAACGGAAACGGGCGTCTTTACGACCGGCAATGCGGACCAGCAGTTGCAGGCCTTCTACCTCCGCAATCTCGACCAGTCAACGACCCAGGGCATCGTGGCAGCAGGCGTAGTGGGCGCGATTCAAGCCAGTGGAGCAACACTTCCACTGCAGGACCTGCGCAATCTGGTGAACACGCTGGGCACGCCGGTGACCACACCGATTCAGCTGCTCGGCTCCGCGCTCCAGTTGCAGGTGAACGGGCTTACGCTTTCCGGTGCGCCGGGGCAGCGGATTCTGTTTGGCGCGCAGAGTTCGCTGCGCTGCACCATTCCGCAGGACCGCTCGTCGATTACCTTCTCCAGCCTGAAGGACCTGATCAACCACTGGGTGGTGGTGCAGCAGCTCACGCTCGATCGCGACTGGACGTGGAGCGGCCTGGCGCAGAATGGGTCGGGGCAGATCGGATTCACGTTCTATGGATCGAGCGCGCCGGCACCCAACGAGGTGATTCCCGCCGGGCCTCCGCTCGAACCGCTCGGCCAGGTGAACCTGCCCAACGTAGTGTCATCGCTGGCCACGCAACAGGGCGGCCCGGACCAGAGAGACTCAAGCCAGATCATCTTCTTCTCGACGCTCGATTCGACTGTTCCTGCGGGAGATTTCCCCACGCCGACGGAGGGTTTCTACCAGGTACAGGCCACGCTGACAGGAAGCCCGACCACGCCGGTTTCGCTGTGGACCGGCTTCATCCAGGTACCGGTCACGGCCAACCCGCAGCAGATTCCGCAGCTGGTTTCGGCGGGGATTGCAGAGAGCCCGTATGTGGCCGCGCCGGACTACTCCTCGACCACGCAGCGGCAGCGCGCGCTGTGGCTGGAGTTCGATCAGCCGCCCGCCGATCCCAACGACTCCTACTTCATTCGCGTGGAGAACTACGGGCCGGACCCGCTGCTGATCAGCTATCCCTTCGACATGCCCTCGGCGCCGGACACGGCGATTGCGCTGGACCCGGAGCCGATCCGGACGATCACGCCCGACTCGGCAAACGACGATGCGGGCATGGCGGCGATGACAAAGCTGATTCCGTCGACGGCTTCGCCGGTGCACTTTCTGGTCCCGCTGCCGAGCGGCATCTCTCCCTCGGCGCTGGACCTGTTCGGCTTCTGGACGTATGAGCTGCGCTGCGGTCATTTGCAATGGTCCACCGCGCAGGGCCGGTTTGGGCGGCCGCTGCGCGTGGCCGGCGTACAGCATCCCTGCCCGCCGCTCACGGCCAACGTGGAGCGCATTGACACCACGCCCAACGGCGGCAGCGTGGTGCAGCCGTGCATCAGCGCCACGGCCAACCTGGCGCAGACGGTGCTCAACGGCGTCTCGCTGACCGTGCCCACGGCGCCGCAGACGGAGATATGGTTCCTGCTCTACGCCCAGCTGCGCCGCGCCGATGGCGAGGCCTGGCGCAACCTGCTGCTGGCCAAGCTGCCCGGCCTGCTGCCGCAGTACAACGATGTGGGCGGCGCTGGATTGCCGCAGCAGGGGCAGTCGATTCCCGTCACGGCGGTGTTTGCGCAATCGGCCATTGACGACATTCTTCATGCGCTACGGCTGCCGGCGAACGCGCCCCTGAGCGTGCTCGCGGTAGAGCTGTTCGGCAAGGAGGCGGATGTGATTGACACCTATTATTCCGAAGAGGTCCCCGGTCTGCCGAGTGGCGCATCCACGGGACTCTCCGCATCGCTCCTGGCGGCCGGCCTGGCGGCACAGGTGTCGGCGTCAAAAGCAGCGGCGGTGTCCAGCTCGTCGAATGTCGCGGTGCAGGAGGACCATTTCGTGGCCGACGATCCGCTCGGCGAGCAGCTCGGAGGGCAGCGCATTCTGCGCGTGTCACCACTGACGCCGGTCCGCGCCGTCTGCTGATTACGAAACAGAAGCCTGGGTGCCCCATCCATGCGATCCGCCGCGGCGGATCTTTGTCGCATGGGTGGGAGACCACGATCCCCGTTGCGCCCATCGGCTACGATGGGTGCATGGCTCCCCTGCTCGCCGTCGACGACCTCAAGATTCGCTTTGCGGCCACCCAAGCGGTGCGCGGCGTGAGCCTGGAGATCGAGCAAGGCGAAGTCCTCGGCCTCGTGGGCGAGTCGGGCTCGGGCAAGAGCGCGACGGCGCTGGCGATCCTGGGCCTGCTGGGACCTTCGGCACGGGTGAGCGGCCGGATGCTCTGGCGGGGCGCGCCGGATCACGATCCCGTCAACCTGCTGGAGCTGCCCGCCGCGGCGATGCGCAAACTGCGCGGGCGCGAGATCGCCATGATCTTCCAGGAGCCGATGACAGCGCTGAACCCGGTCATGTCCATCGGCAGCCAGGTTGCGGAGAGCTTTCAAGCCCACGCGCCGTCGTGGACGGGCCGCGAGGCGAAGCGGCGAGCCATTGCTGCCCTTGAGGCGGTTGCGATTCCCGATGCGGCGGGGCGGTATGGCGATTATCCGCACCAGTTTTCCGGCGGGCAGCGGCAAAGAATTCTGATTGCCATGGCGCTGATCAACGGGCCGCGGCTGCTGATTGCCGACGAGCCCACCACCGCGCTCGACGTGACGGTGCAGGCCCAGGTGCTGGAGCTGCTCAAAGATTTGCAACGGCAGCATGGGCTGGCGATGCTGTTCATCTCGCACGACCTGGCGGTGGTGGGGCAGGTGGCGAGCCGGGTGGCAGTGATGCGCGGCGGGCAGGTGGTGGAGGCCGGAGATTGCCTGCGGATTCTCACCGCGCCGGAGCACCCCTACACGCGCACCCTGCTGGCTGCCGTGCCCACGCTGCGGACGGATCGAAACCAGCCGCTGGCGATGATTGCGGAACCGCCGGGCAGCGGCGGGGATATACTCAGCGCATGACGATCACCCAGGGAATTGTGTGCGCATGAGCTGGCGCGAACCTCTCGCGTTTGCGGCGCTGCTGATGCTGCTGCCGGCGTGCGGCGCGCAGGCAACGCACCACGCCAAAAAGCCGCCCAAGCCGGAGCCGACGCAGCAGGAGCTGTTCGACTACGTGCGCGGTGAGTTGCTGGCGCTCTCACCGAATGACGGCATCAATGACAACCAGGAGGTTGCGTTCGACGTGGGGACTTCAGTGCTGTCGATTACGCAGCCGGACGGGCGCTGCGACATTTACCTGGGCGCGATCGACTCCAACAGCGCCATCTGGGAGGTCTTCGACCCCAGCGACACCTACCACACGCGGGAGCAGGTGCTGCGCCTGACGCTGACCTCGCTGAGCGGCAAAAAGGCGCGTGTCTGCTACGACAGCCACAACCAGGTGGATACGAGCGTGGCGTCCAACCGGGCGCGGCTGCTGTTCAGCCTGCCCATGACGAATGGCGTGACCGGCTTTACCGACAAGATGGGCAAGGCGATCAAGAAGCTCGTGGCTCTGGCCGGCGGCGCACCGGAGAAGGATCTGTTCTAACAGCCGATCACATTGGGTGGACTTTTAGCTTGCGCAAATCAAAGAAGAATCGGCCTGCCAACTCACGATGGATTATTTGCGCTCTCCTTGCTCTGTTTCCGAGCTTTGCCACAGCATTGCGCCCGTGGGTCTGCGGCGGGGATACCCGCTTGGCGGCTCAGAGAGTCTTTGCGACGGCTCGCGACTCCGATGCTTGGCGAGAGTATCGAAACATTGCTGAGGCAACTTCCTCGGAGACAGAGAGCGGAGCTTCTGCCGAGCTCTGGAGAGGAACGAAGGGTACGCTTATGGCTCGAACAGTCGAGCCAGGCGAAGACTTTTGGACCTACACGAGCTATTGCTTTGGCGGGAATGGCCAGCTGCGCAGTGTCGCGTTCGAGGTGCGCACAGCCTGGGGCTGGAGCTATCGGCAAGCGGGTGCGGTCAGGGGCGGATTGCTGCGCGCTTCTACATCGGGATTTTTCGATACGCGAACAGGGAAATCAATCTCAAGGCCCGCTGCCGCGGACGATGTGCCCGATGCTCTGAAGCCGAAATTGTATGTGTGGGCAAAACAGCTTCCGTTTGCCAAGCTGCTGACTGCCCAGCCGGGATCCGGGTCAACGCCGACAACAAAATGAAATGTCAGAGGGCGCGGCAGACGCACCTGCGCCTCCCGGAGGGCCGGGAGGCGGCGTGGGTGAGGCAACTGACAACTACTCCGCTGCGACTTCTTCCGCGGCAGGCTCTGCTGCGGGCTCGGCTGCGGCAACCTCATCGGATGCCTCGGCCAGAACCTTGACCTTGATCTGCGCCGTGACTTCGCGGTGCAGCTTGATGGCCACGGTGAAGTCGCCCACGCTCTTGAGCGGCTCGTTGAGCGCGATCTTGCGCCGGTCGATCTCGAAGCCCTGGCTGGCCAGTGCGCTGGCGATGTCGGCCGAGGTGACGGAGCCGAACAGGTGACCGCCGTCGCCGGTCTTGCGGGTAAAGCTGAGCGCGACGGGCTCGAGCTTGGTGAGCAGCTCTTCGGCCTGCACCTTTTCAGAGGCGGAACGGCGGGCTGCGGCAGACTTCATGGTCTCAATGACGGCCTTGTTGGCGTCGGTGGCCTGCAGCGCCAGCTTGCGCGGCAGCAGAAAATTGCGGCCGTAGCCATCGGCGACTTTCACCACGTCTCCGCGGTGGCCGAGATTGGCTACGTCTTCTTTCAGAATAACTTCCATGGGAAACTCTCCATTGCGCCGTGGGCGCTCTTGTCTTTTGGGCGAGGGTCCGGGACGGTCGAAGTCAAGGCCCGGGCCTGAAGGCCCGCCTCATTTGCCCCGAATCAGGAGGCTAAAGCCCCCTGCTCCCTCCGGGACTGCATGGGCCAAAGCCCAATGCTGGTCCGGAGTCTTCAATGTCGAGCGCGCGCCTTAGTGGCGCGTGGCGAACGGCAGCAGCGCGATGTTGCGGGCCTGCTTGATGGCGCGGGTCAGGCGGCGCTGGTGCGTGGTGCAAACGCCGGTGAGACGCCGCGGCACGATCTTGCCGCGTTCGGCCACAAAGCCCTGTAACAGGCGGACGTCGCGATACGGAATCGCGTCAATCTTCTCGGTGCAAAACTTGCAGACCTTCTTGCGGCGGAAGAACTTGCCGCGGCCACCAGGGCCACCCTGGGGACGGCCGCCAGGGCCACCCTGCGGACGACCGCCGCCGGAGCGGGGAGATGGGCCGGAGCTGGAGCCGCTGCTGGGGCTGGAGCTGGGGGCCGAATCAGAGCTTGCTTGCGGAGCGCCCGCCTCGGACGCCCTTACTGGGGTTTCATCTGACATACTGTTTCCTCTTTACTCTCTGCGGTCTCCGGCCTGGCGCGCGGGCCCTGCGGGAGACGATTGAATGACTTCGGGCTGCCTGGAAAACCGGGCAATCTGCCGCAAGCGATGGCTTAGACGGCGGCCGGGGCGGGCTCGGCTGCTTCAACCGGAGCGGCGACCGCTGCCGGGGCTGCTGCCGCGACTGGCGCCGAAGTCGGCGCGGAGGCCGGAGCTGCATGCTCCACCTTGCGGCGCACACCGCGCGCAGCCTTCACCTTGGCCAGGCGCTTGTCTTCCTCATCGATGCGCACGGTGATGAACTTGATCACCTGCTCGGTCACGCGCAGGCGGCGCTCCAGCTCGAGCACCACCGGCCCGGTGGCCTCAATGGTCAACAGCACATAGTTGCCGTCGTTGAACTTGCGCACCAGGTAGGCGAGCTTGCGGCGACCCATCTTTTCGACCGTCTTCACCACTCCGCCGCCACCGGTAACGGTGGTGGAGAAGCCGGCGATGAGCTTGTCGACATCCTCTTCGGCCGCGTCGGGCCGAACAATGAACATCACTTCATACACTCGAGACATCCTGTTTCCTTTTCCGCCGAGGCGCTTCCCCTCTGCTCACAGCAAATAACTCACAGCTCAACTTGCCGCGGTCGTCATTTCTGATCTCTGATCCCTGATCCCTGATCCCTGTCTTCTTTCCTGTTGAACTCGTTCATTGCCGGGCCCGGGCCTTCTGAGACGACGCGCCGCGTGGCCGTTGCCACCCGGTCCAGCACCTCATCCAGAACCGACAAATCCGCCTTGCGCAGGGGCGAGAGCAGATAGTCCCTGCCCGGCCTCCTGCCTCCACCGGCTGCAATCGCCTCCGTTGGTAGACTGAGCCCCACGCCGATACGCAGGCGCAACCACTCCTGACTGCCCAGGGCGCCGGTTACGCTGCGGGCTCCGTTGTGGCCGGCCGGCGAACCGCGCTCCCTGATCTTGAAGGTCCCCAGTTCGAGATCGAGCTCGTCATAGATCACAAGCAGGTCCCGCGCCGGGTCAGCTTCAAACTCCTTCACCAGAGCGGCCACTGCAAGCCCGCTCAGGTTCATAAACGTCTCCGGCTTGGCCAGGATCACTTCGCGCCCCGCCATGCGGCAGGTTGCGGTTGCGGCCCGGCATCGCCGGTTGCCAACCACAACGCCCTCTTGCTGGGCGATGCGGTCGATGGCCATGAACCCCGCGTTATGCGGAGTCCCCTGATACTCGAGGCCAGGGTTGCCGAGACCCACAACAAGAAACGGGCCTCGGCGAACCCTGGTGTCGATCGATTCAGCCAAGGCTTACTTCTTGGCCGCGGGCTTTTTGGCCGCGTCGGCAGTCTTGGCCGCGTCTTCCGGCTTGCCCTTCTTGGCCACTTCCGGCTCGCCGGTGGTTGCGGCGGCCACAACAGCGTCTGCTGCAACGGCGGGAGCTGCTTCCTCGCGGATGGAGACGACGTGAGCCACGGTTGCATCTTCCGCATTGAGAAAGCGAATGGAACCGGAGTGAGGCAGATCGCTCACGCGCAGCGCATCGAACAGTCCCAGATGGCTGACGTCGACGTCGATGTGGCTGGGAATGTCGCCGGGCAGGCATTCGATCTCGACCTGGCGCAGCACCTGATCGAGGATGCCGCCGGAGGCCTTGACGCCAACCGGGACGCCGAGCAGCTTGACGCGCACCTTCACCTTGAGAGTCTTGTCGAGCGCAATCCGCTTCAGGTCGATGTGGATCAGCTGGTCCTTGATGGGCTCGCGCTGCCAGTCGACGATCATGGCTTTGGCGGAAGGCTGGCCGGCCAGCTCGACGTCGAAGATGGTGTTGTGGCCGGACTCGGAAAACAGGATCCGGGAGATCTGCTTGGGGTCCACTTCCACGGCAACCGGATCATGACCGGAACCATAAAGCACGGCAGGAATTTTGCCGGCAACGCGCACGCGGCGGGCGGCATTCTTGGTAAATTTTCCCTCACGGGGCTTGGCTACAACGACTTCAGGCATTCGATTCTCTCGTTTCTTCATGTCGGGCACGGCCTGTTTAGGGCCGCTCCCTTTGTAAAGGCCAGGGGTCAGGGATCAGGGGGCAGGGATCAGAAGAACTGCGTTCCGATCTCCGCTTGCCGTTTGCCTGCTTCCGGCTGTTCGTTATTGTTGCGGGTCAATGATCCCTGAAACCTGATCCCTGACCCCTGCTTGTCAGTTGAACAGCGAACTTACACTCGTCTCCATGTGAATGCTCTCAATGGCCGCGCCCAGCAGGCCGGCGATGGAGAGGACTTTGATTTTGGGTACTTTCTGGGCCGCTTCGCGCAGGGGGATGGTGTCGGTAACGACTACCTGCTCCAGGCGCGAGTTGGCGATGCGGTCGATCGCCGGCCCGGAAAGCACGGCGTGGCTGGCGCAGGCATAAACGGTCGCCGCGCCGGCAGCGTAAAGGGCATCGACCGTTTTGACCAGCGTGCCCGCGGTGTCAATAATGTCGTCGATGATGAGGCAGGTCTTGCCGCTCACGTCGCCGACCACGTGCATCACTTCGGCCACGTTCATGTCCGTGCGGCGCTTGTCCACGATGGCCAGCGGCGCGCCGACCTTCTGCGCAAAAAAACGGGCCCGCTCCACGCCGCCTGCGTCGGGCGAAACCACGGTCAGGTTGGGCAGCTTGAGCTCGCGGAAATGACTGACAAGAACCGGGCTGGCGAAGAGATGGTCGACGGGAATGTTGAAGAAGCCCTGGATCTGGGCTGCATGCAGATCGACAAAGAGGGCGCGGTTGGCGCCTGCGGTCGTCAGCAGGTCGGCGATGAGCTTGGCGCTGATGGCCACGCGGGGACGGTCTTTGCGGTCCTGGCGGGCATAGCCGTAGTAGGGCACGACCACGGTGATGCGGGCGGCCGAGGCGCGCTTGAGCGCATCGATCATGACCAGCAGTTCCACCAGGTGCTGATCAACCGGGTAGCAGGTGGGCTGGACGACAAAAACGTCCACGCCGCGCACGTTCTCAAGCAGCTGGAAGTAGACCTCGCCATCGGCAAAGCGCTGCAGCTTGGCCTCGCCCACCGGGACGCCGATGTGGCGGCCAATCTCCTCTGCCAGCGGCTTGTTGGCGGTGCCGGAGAACAGCTTGAAGCGCTTGTCCTCGCTCAGGTTGCGGGCGCGCTTGCGCTCCGGCGCCGGTTTGGCGCCGTGCGGTTTGGCGGCGTCCGCCGACCCTGAATTCGCACCGGAATTCCCATCTCTGGGATGCGGGTCTTTGGGTGCGCCGTCGCTCTTCGCGTTCGCATCGCTGCCGGATTGCTTGTCTTCCAACGTCAACGTCACTGCGTCCACTTCCATCTCCGATTACCCTCCAAGCTGGTTTGCTTTGGCTGTTCTTCGGGGCCGAAACTCAGTGGTCGGGGATCAGTTGTCAGAGATCAGCAAAGCCGCTTGTCCCGGCCGTTGACTGATCCCTGATCTCTGACCCCTGACAACTCACGAAACCTGGCTGGGCGACTAGGATTCGAACCTAGACAAGTGCCTCCAAAGGGCACTGTCCTACCATTAGACGATCGCCCAACATGCGCACTTTCCCACCGTCCGGAAAGCTGTTCCTCAACAGCCGGAGGCGAGTCTCTCTCGCAGAACGGCTGCCTGTCAATTTCCTTTTTCTACAGAAGCATCTCGCCCCAGTAGCGCTCGCGCGGCACGGTGCGGGTCAGCTGGCTGGCCACACCGGCTGCGTGCAACCGCTGGCACGCTGCCTCTGCATCTCCGCGGGTCTGGTACAACCCGAAGAGCGCTGATCCGGACCCGGACAGCGAAGCATGGAGGGCTGCCCCCGGGGTATTGGCGGCCGCAAGGATGCGCTTGATTTCTGCAAGGGAAGGATGCTGGGCAAAGACGACGCGTTCAAAGTCGTTCTCGATCCAGCTCAATATCCCGGTGCGGACAAGCGCGGACTCTTGAGGTCCGGCCAGGTTCTCCCCAAATGGAAGAACACCGGAGGAGCCTGCTCCCTGCTGACCTTCTGTGGTTGATCCTGGATTCCGGATCGCACCCGAGAAGGCGCTGGCATAGGCGCGGCTCAACTCATTCAGTTTATCTGTACTTGCCTGCTGGGTCAAACCCTGGTCGGCACAGAGCGCGTCCCAGTCGCGAAAGGCCTGCGGCGTGGAGACGCCAACAGCCGGGGTTGCCACCACACACCACACCGCCTCGATGTCCGGCAGCGGATAGACCTGCTGGCCGCGGTCGGTGCCCAGAACCGCCCCGCCAATCAGGAACAGTGGCACATCCGAGCCAACCTGCGCGGCAATCTCCAGGCGCTCTTTCCCACCAATCCGGGT
>Ga0302187_10001311_pt1 | contig 21256 bp, 21 predicted proteins | sample II_Bog_E1_3_FD_202120 | JGI IMG/M metagenome (GOLD analysis project Ga0302187, IMG submission 202120) | Peat permafrost microbial communities from Stordalen Mire near Abisko, Sweden - II_Bog_E1_3 | ecosystem: Environmental > Terrestrial > Soil > Wetlands > Peat | place: Sweden: Abisko...
GTGCCCAAACTGCTGGTCAGGACATGAAGGACGCCGGTCACGATACCGCCCATGCGACCAAGACGGTTGCACACGATACCGCCCACGGCACGAAGAAGGTCTATCACAAGACCAAGCACGTGACGAAGGTTGCGGCTCACAAGACTGCGGATGGCGCAGAGACTGCGGGCCACGAGACCAAGCGCGGTACGGAGATTGCTGCCAAGAAGACGGCTACAGGCACACGGAACGTGGGACGCCGCATTGAAGGCAAGCCGACGGTTCCGAATCATCCGGAACAGACCACGCCTCCGGACGCGCTCTAAGAGTCCGCTTCAAGATTCATTGCTGAAACAGAAAGGGCGCCTGCGGGCGCCCTTTCTGCTGCTTGCTGTTCGAAGAATCAGGCCGTGCGCATCGCGAGCTGCGGAGCTCGGGCCAGCCTTGGCTGCAGGAGCTGCGAGCAGGCGACGATCAATGCGATCCAGATGGCATCAGCGACGGCGAGGTGGACGACCTGTAGCCACACCGGGGCGAGCAGGAGGATGTCGAGCGTGCCGAAGAGCAGTTGCAGGGCCATGAGGAGAGCAAACCAGCGCGCGGGCTGGGTGTTGATGCGGCGTGCGAACCAAACAGCGCAGAGGCAGGTGATGAAGGCCGCGGCAGGATGCATCCAGCGCATGCGGATGAGCAGCGGCGCGGTGACGGAGAAGTCTGCGGCGATGGCCGCGGTCAGCGTCGGCGAGGGAAAGATGGTGTCGGCGAGTGCGGCGACTGAGCCGGCGGCTCCCGTGAGGAGCGAAGCGGCGAGGGCGATCCACGCGACGGTGCGAGATTCTGCCGGAAGGCTGACGAGCTCCGGGGCGCGTTCCTTGGACCACCACCATGCGAGCGTGATGGCTGCAAGCAGGAGCATGGTGTTGGTGAAGTGGATGCCCTGGACGATGACCCTTGCGGTGGAGGCGTTCTTTTCGACGTAGCCGCCCTTGACGAGGACAGCTCCGAGGAGGGCTTCGATGAGGAGCATCACAAAGGTCCAGACCGCGGCACGGCGGGCACGGTCACCGGCGGGCCTTGCGAAGAAGACCCATGCGACGAGCGCGAAGACGAGCGCGGAGATGATGCCGGTCAGGGATCGATGGCCGAACTCGATGATGGTGGCGACGCGCGGGTGAACGGGGATGACCTGACCATTGCAGAGGGGCCAGTGATTGCCGCATCCGGCGCCTGATCCTGTCGCGCGCACGACGGCACCCTCCAGGATGTCCAGGACCATGAAGAGGAGCACGAAGGCCGCATAGCGGCTGAGCCAGCCTGGTCGGCGAAGGATGCGGTCGATCATGGATTTCATTGTAGAAGCGGGGCGGAGGTGAGTGCCTCACGGGCCGCGCGATGATCGGTGGTACGCGGGCTAGTTTCCGGCGAGTTGGCGGGCGCGTTCGGTGGTTTTCTTGACCGCTTTGATGAGGGTGACGCGCAGGCCGCCCTCTTCAAGCTCGAGGATGCCATCGACGGTGCAGCCGGCGGGGGTGGTGACTTCGTCCTTGAGGAGTGCAGGGTGGGAGCCGGTTTCGAGGACCATCCTGGCTGCGCCAAAAGCGGTCTGTGCGGCGAGCTGGGTGGCGATCTCGCGGGGCAGGCCGACGTTGACGCCGGCTTCGGCGAGCGCTTCGAGAATGATGTAGATAAAGGCGGGGCCGGAGCCGGAGAGGCCGGTGACGGCGTCCATGTGCTTTTCGTCGACGACGACGGCGCGGCCGACGGTGGCGAAGATGCGCTGGGCGAGGTCGAGCTGGTCGTCGGTGGCATGGCGGCCGCGGCAGAGCGCGGTCATGCCGGCGCCGACGGCGGAGGGGGTATTGGGCATGGCGCGGATGACGGAGAGGGAAGCAGGGAGTGCTGCTTCTTCGATGGCGCGTGTGCTGACGCTGGCGGCGAAGCTGATGAGGAGCTTGCCGGCGGTGAGTACGGGAGAGATTTCGCGGACGAGATCGGCGACCTGGGCGGGCTTTACACCGACGAGGATGACGTCGGCGTTGCGAGCGGCTTCGAGGTTGTTGGTGGAGGCTTGGATTCCCAGGCGCGCGGCGAGCGCGGTGGCGCGAGCCTCGTGGGCGACGGTTGCGGTGACCTGTGCCGCGGTGAAAAGGCCACTCCGGAGGAAGGCCTCCAGGAGGATGCCGCCCATCTTGCCCGCGCCGAGAACGGCGACGCGGACTCCGGCGTTGGCCGCCTGCTGATTGCTTGTACTCATGCCTGCAAGGCTATCAAAGAGATGCGAGATGCGAGATGCGAGATGCGAGATGCGAGATGCGTTCTCCGTTCTCCGTTCTCCGTTCTCCGTTCTCCGTTGAGCGTTGACCGAGGCGTGGCGAATGAAGTCGGGCTTTTGGGGCTTGGAGAACGCGCAACGGAGAACTGACAACTGGAGCTCCGCTCCCGGGGTGGTTTTCGTTAGCCGGCGAGTGGGAGGCTGAACTCCCCGCCACCGGATGCCTGTGCGGCATCGAGCATACGGTACAGCGTGGAGCGACTGATGCCGAGGATTTCGGCGGCGCGCAGCTTGTTGCCGTTGCAGCCGAAGAGCACGGAACGGATGTGCTCCTGGATGACGGTCTCCAGCTTTACCATGCGGGGCTCGTTGATGGTCCGGGCGGTGGACTCTTCGGTTTGTTCGACGGCGGATTCCAGATCGGAGCCTGTGAGGGGCTCACCCTGGGAGCGACGGATCAGCGCTTCGAGCACACTGGTCATCTGCTCGAGGTTGCCGGGCCACGCGAAGTGCGAAGCGGCCTGCAGGAACTCGGCGGTGAGCGGGGGCGCGGCTTTGCCGAGTGCCTGGGCGCGACGCTGCATCACGTGGCTGACCAGCAAAGGGATGTCTTCGCTGCGTTCTCGCAGGGCCGGCAGCGCGATGCGCAGCGCGGCGAGGGAACTGGCTAGTTCGGACGAGAAGATGCCTGTGCTGACAGCGGGGCGAAGACCGTGGCGGGCAAAAGCCACCACCCGCACCGACTGGGGTCCGCGGTATCGGAGCAACCGCAGCAGGCTGCTTTGCGCGCTGCGCGAGAGGCTCTCGACGTCAGAGAGAAAGAGCGTGCCTTCCGAAGGCGGTGTGGCAAATGCCTTCTGGCTGAAGTACTGCTCGCTTTCCTGCGAACCGAGGGTGAGGAACGGACGCCAGGTAGCGGGCGACAGATCGTGCAGAGCCCGGGCAACGGCCTCGGCGCCCGTGCCACGCTCGCCGGTTAGGAGCGCGGTACGGAAGTGAGGTGCAACCCTACGAATCTGGGCCCAGAGGTGTGCCGCGGCAGCGCTGGGACCTACCAGCAGCTGGAGTGCGTCAGAGGCGGAGTGCCCGATAGGGGTTACCGCGGGATGGTAGTTGGCCGTCGACATACAGAGGGTCTATCGGCAGGGGGGAGGGGGTGTTTCATCTTTGATATATAAGCTCGCTGAAGCAGAAAACACCACGTAGACCCAATATCGAACTGGGTCGTACGTGGTGTTTTCTTTTCAGTCAGTCGGGTGATGCTTTATGCGACAGAGGTGACGCAATGGGCGTCGAATGCCCGGGCGAGTTCCTGCGCGATTGCCGGTGCTGTCGAGCTTTCGATGGCCGAACGCTGCATCAGGTAGATGAGCTGGCCGTCGCGCATGAGGGCGATGGCGGGAGAAGTGGGGGGCTGCCCGGCGAAGTAACCGCGGGCACGCTCAGTCGCTTCGCGATCCTGTCCTGCGAAGACCGTGACGAGGTGGTCGGGCTTGGTGCCGTTCTGCAGGGCCATGCGCACGCCGGGGCGCATCTTGCCCGCAGCGCAGCCACAGATCGAGTTCACCACCACCATGGTGGTGCCGGGCTGGGCCATCGCTGCGTCGACATCAGCGGCGGTGCGGGCTTCCTGAATGCCAGCCTTGGTGAGCTCTTCGCGCATGGGGATCAACATGATCTCTGGGTACATCGTTCCTCCGGTGGGGCAAAAGTCGTCGAGGAGGTGTCCTCGGTGCCCATTTGATTGTAGCCGGGTGGAGAAAGATGCGGGGTGGGAGGCGAGGCGAAGGAAAGGATTCCGTTCCGGTTCGGCGTTCCGGGCTTTGGGCCGCGGGTTTACTTTGAGCGCGTCTTGCACTTCAGCCTTCCTGCTACCCTCGAACGCGTGAAGGCACTGTTGATTCAGGAGAATGTCCCGCTTGCTCCCTTGACCACGTTTGGTGTGGGTGGCGCGGCGCGGTGGTTTGTGGAGGCGGACTCCGAGGCGGCGCTACTGGAGGCACTGACATGGGCCGGGGAGCGTGATCTGCGGAGCTTCGTTCTGGGCGGTGGAAGCAATCTGCTTGTGCCGGACGAAGGCTTTGGAGGTTTGGTCATCCGGATGGCGCTTCGAGGCGTCGAGGACCGCGGCGAGGGTGTCTTTGCGGTCGCGGCGGGTGAGGTGTGGGACGAATTTGTTCAGCACGCCGTGAAGTCGAACTGCGCAGGCATTGAGTGCATGGCGGGGATCCCGGGAAGTGTGGGCGGGACGCCGGTGCAGAACGTCGGCGCGTACGGGCAGGAGGTTGGCCACACGATCGTGGAGGTGCGGGCGTTCGATCGGGTTGCCGGTGAGATGGTGACGCTGGAGCATGATGCTTGCGCGTTCCGGTATCGCGAGTCGCGGTTCAATACCGATGAGCCTGGGCGTTTTGTGGTTACCGGGGTGGTGTTTGGGCTGAAGCCGGGAGGTGCGCCGAACCTTGGCTATGCGGACCTGAAGAAGCGATTTGCGGAAGCAGCGCAGGCGCCGAGCCTGGTTGAGGTTGCGGCGGCGGTGCGGGAGATTCGGCGAAGTAAGGGCATGCTGCTGGTCGCGGGCGATCCGGACACGCACAGCGCGGGATCGTTCTTCAAGAATCCGATCGTCGATGCGGGCTTGCTGGAGTCGATCGCGAGGGCCGAGGGGATCTCGCCCGACCTCGTTCCGCATTGGCCTGGAGGCGAGGGGCGCATCAAGCTGGCGGCGGCTTGGCTGCTGGAGCATGCAGGCTTTGTGAAGGGATTTGCGGACGGCCCGGTGGGGATCAGCTCGCGGCACACGCTGGCGCTGATCAATCTCGGAGGGACGCGCGGCGGAGCGACGTTTGCGGATGTCGAGCGGTTTGAGGGGCGGATTCGGGCGGCGGTGCAGGAGAAGTTCGGGGTGGTGTTGGTGCGGGAGCCGGTGGTGTTGCGGTAGGCCTGCCTAATTTTAGGCTCGCGACGGAGATGAGTCGGACCTTCAGTCCTCTGTTTGTGGGGCGCGGTACCCAGGGCTTCTCCACCCCAGCGAGCAGGAGCGCTCGCCGGGGACCCCGGGTCGCCCTGGGCTGGGATGAAGCGGGCCTTTGGCCCTGATGACGCTAGCGGAGGACGGCGGCGATGCGCCGCGCTTCTTCGGCGAGGACAGTCCGGGCGGTGCCTTGAGCGACGACCTGACCGTTCTCGATGCGGATGACCTCGGCTTCGAGGCGCAGGGCTTCTTCGACGTCGTGGGTGACGGAGACGACGGGCACGCCGCGTGTGGCGGCTACGCGGAGGAGTTCGGGGAGCAGGGCGTCGCGGGTGGCGCGATCGATGCCGTTGAAGGGCTCGTCCAATAGCAGCAGTTTTGCGCCGGGGGTGGCGAAGGCGCGGGCGAGGTTGACGCGCTGGGCTTCGCCGCCGGAGAGCTCGCGAGGCCGACGCTCGGCGAGGGCGTGGAGCTTGAAGAGGCCAAGGGCTTCGTCGACGATGTTGGAGTCGCGGACGGGGCTGGAGCAGACCTCGAAGGGGAAGCTGACGTTGCGGCCGGCATCGAGGTGCGGCAGCAGCGCTGGGCTCTGCGGCGCGTACGCGATGTCGCGGCGGCTCGAAGGGAGCGCGTCCATGGATGTTATCGAGCCGTCTTGTGCCATGCGCGTGAACTGGATCGTTGTCGCGGGACCGCCGACCTCGAAGCCGCACATGGCTCGTAACAGGGAGCTCTTGCCGCTGCCGGAGGGGCCGAAGAGAACGGTCCATGGGGCGCGCAGCTCGAAGTCGACGGAGATCAGGAGCGCGCCGAGCTTCGCCGTGACGGCGAGGCGATGGTGAGGCAGCTGGGTTTGGGAGAGAGCGGTCTCAGGCAAGCCAACGACCTCCGTCAGTGCGCCTGGCGCCTCGCGCGTAGAGGGCGAGGAGGGCAACGAAGGCCAGCGCGATGAGCAGCAGCGAAGCGTGATTGGCGGCGCTGTAGTTCATCTCCTGCACCTGGTCATAGATGGAGATGGAGAGGGTGCGGGTGATGCCGGGGATGTCACCGCCGATCATGAGCACGACGCCGAACTCGCCAACGGTGTGGGTGAAGGCGAGGACGGCAGCGGTGAGGAACGAAGGTGCGGCGAGCGGCAGCGTCACGCGGCGGAAGACAGTCCAGCGCGAGGCTCCGAGAACGGCTGCGGTCTCGCGGAGTTCGCGGGGGACGCCTTCGAAGCCGAGCACGAGAGGCTGTACGGCGAAGGGCAGGCTGTAGAGGATGGAGCCGACGACGAGGCCGGGAAAGCTGAAGGCGAGCGGGTGTCCGAAGACGGCGATGAGGGCTCGTCCGAGGGCAGTGGCGGGGCCCATGCCGAGGAGTAGGTAAAGGCCGAGGACCGTGGGCGGGAGAACCAGTGGGAGCGCGACGGCGGCCTGGGCCATGCGGCGGGCGAGGATATGCAAGCGCGTGGTGCGGGTCGGAGCACCCGCCGCGTCGGCGATCCACGCCGCCAACGGCGTTGCGATCACCAGAAGGCAGAGCGTGGTGACGAACGCGAGGCGCAGCGTGAGCCCGAGTGCAGCGAGGTCCATGGGGTCGAGTGTAGAACGCCGCCTATGGATTGGCTGGTTCGAGGCCGAAGTCTTTGAGGCGGTGCTGGATGGCGGGGCTGGTGAGCCACGCCACGAACGCCTTTGCGAGCTCGGGGTCTTTGGCGGACCTCATCACCACGGCGCACTGGATCAGGGGAGCGTAGTGGATTGGCAGCAGCACGTAGCTGCCCAGCTCGCGGAACTTGGGTGAGCTGGCGATGGTGAGGGAGATGAGTCCGGCCTGGGCGTTGCCGGTGGCGACGAACTCGGCGGTCTGGGCGATGTTTTCGGCGACGACGAGTTTCGGCTTGAGTTTGTCTTCGAGGTGCAGGGCGCGGAGCTCGGTCATCGCGGCGAGGCCGTAGGGAGCGTGGAGCTCGTTGGCGACGGCGATGCGGGTGACCTTGTCGCTGGTGAGGGAGGCGATGGAGAGAGGCTGGGCGGGCGAGTCCTTGCGGGCCCAGAGGACGAGGATGCCGTGTGCGTAGGGTAGGGGTTCGGGCGAGGCGGTGAGTTTTGCGGCGACGAGCTGTTCGGGGTGCGCACGGTCGGCGGAGAGGAAGACGTCGAAGGGTGCGCCGTTTTCCAGCTGCTGGGTCAGCGTGGCGGAAGAGCCGAAGGAGGGCACGATCTTCACGCCGGTGGCTCGCTCGTACTCTTCGGCGAGGGCGGGAAGCACTGGCTGGAGGTCAGCTGCTGCGGCGACGTGGAGCACTCCCCTGGGAGCGGGAGACTGCGCGATGGCGCGGGTGGCGGGGAGCGTTATCCCGAGAACGGCAGCGAGGATCGTCTGAGATACCAGCATGCTGGACAAGAGACGGGAGATAGGGCGCTCCGTACGGTAAAATTGACCTACGCATGCTTTCATCACACAGCCTTCGATGCACGGGATGCGGGCTTAGGATCGCCCAGAACGAGGCGCGCAGCAACTTCCGCTGCGCCACCTGCGGTGATCTGTTCGAGATCGAGTATCCCTGGAGCGCGACGCGAGACAAAGCGACCGACGCAGGCGCTGCCGCGAACCAGCCCAATCCGAATGCCCTCCGCTACCTGTGGCAGGAACGCCGCACGTCTACGCTCGCCGCCGACCAGAGCGGTGTGTGGCGCTTCCGCGACCTGCTGCCGATTGTCGAGACCGACAAGATCGTCACGCTCTATGAAGGCAACACGCCGCTGTACGAGATGCCTCGTTGTGCGGCGTCGCTGGGCATGAACTGGCTGCTGGCGAAGCACCAGGGCATGAACCCGACGGGCAGCTTCAAGGACACGGGCATGACGGCCGCGCTTTCTGTCGCGGTGGCCAATGGCTTTGAGTGGGTGGCGTGTGCTTCGACGGGCAACACCTCGGCTGCGATGGCGGCTTATGCCGCGCGCGCGGGACTTCGTTCGCTGGTGCTGATTCCTGAGGGCAAGATCGCCTGGGGCAAGCTTTCGCAGGCGATGGATTATGGCTCGACCACGGTGCAGCTGCGCACGGACTTCGATGGTTGCGTTCGCGTGCTGGCGGAGATTGTGCAGCGCGCCCCTGTGTACCTGCTGAACTCGGTGAACCCGTATCGGCTGGAGGGGCAGAAGACTCCGGCGTTCGAGATCCTGGAGCAGATGGACTGGCAGGTGCCGCATCACCTCATCGTGCCGGGTGGGAACCTCGCGAACTGCTCGGCGCTGGGCAAGGGCTTTGCGGAGCTGCTGCACCTGGGCTTCATCAAGCGGGTGCCGAAGATCAGCGTGATCCAGGCTGCGGGAGCGAATCCGCTCTATCGCTGGATGCAGAACGGCGCTACCGGGCCGTTCGAGCCAGTGGAAGCGCACACGCGCGCTACGGCGATTCGTATCGGCAACCCGGCTTCGTGGAAGAAGGCGGTCAAGATTTTGGCGTCCACGGGTGGCTGGGTGGAAGAGGTTTCCGAGCAGGAGATCGCGCTCGCGAAGGCGGAGATCGGTGCTGAGGGTATTGGCTGCGAGCCGGCCAGTGCGGTGACGCTGGCGGGTCTGAAGAAGCTGGTGGCCGATGGTCGCGTGGGCAAGGAAGAGACTGCGGTGCTGCTGCTCACCGGACACACGCTGAAGGACCCGGAGTACACGATCCAGTACCACCGCGGAGCTTTGTTGAGCGAGAAGGAAGCTGCCGCTGAGACGGTCGCCCAGCGCGCTGCGAATGCGAAGCTGCGGCGTGAGCCGGTGGTGCTCGATGCCAAGGTGGATGACGTGCTGAAGGTGCTGGACGCGATGCAGGCACAGCCCGCATGAGTGGTGTGCAGACGCGTGCCTTGCGGTTGAAGCTGCCGGCCACCTCGGCGAACCTGGGGCCGGGGTTTGATGCGGCGGGGCTGGCGATGTCGATGCATTTGGCGGTCGAAGCGCATGTCGCGCCGACTTTCCAGATTCATGCGACGGGGCGGGCTCCGGAGCTTTGCGGAGCGCTCGAGAACAACCTCATCCTAGAAACCTATCGTGATGTGCTGACACGCGCGGGCCGCGAGGCTGCGCCGCTTAGGCTCTCGCTGCATAACGAAATTCCGCTGGGTGCGGGGTGTGGGTCGAGCGCTGCGGCGTTGTTGGCTGGCGTCGCGCTGGCCGATCACTTCGGCGGATTGAAGCTGAGCGACGAGGCAATCGTCGCCGAAGCTACTCGCCGTGAAGGACATCCAGATAACATTGCGGCGTGCTGGTACGGCGGTTTTACTGTATCTGCGCAGGTGGACGAGCCGGGAGCCTTGGCTGGCGTGACGCCTCGTGTCGAGCATGCGACGTTTGGCGCGGACTCCGGTTGGCAGATGCTGGTGGTGATTCAGCCGACGCCGCTTTCGACCTCGAAGGCGCGGGCGTTGCTGCCGGATCGTTACACGCGGGCGGATGCGGTGTTCAACGTGCAGCGTTCGGCGTTGTTGACTGCTGCTTTTGCGGCGGATGATCTCAAGCTGTTGCGGACTGCCACGCAGGATCGGATGCACCAGCCGTATCGTGAGCAGGCGTGCCCGCTGCTCGGGGCGCTGCTGCCACTGGCGGCGGAGGCGGAGATTGCGGCAGTGACGCTGAGCGGTGCCGGGCCTTCGGTGCTGGTGTTTCTCGCTGAGGGAACGACGATCCTCGAGGCGGAGACGCGGATTCGGTCGATGGTTGCGGGCGAGGTGGAGATTTTGCCGGTGACGATTGCTGGCGGGGTCGAGCGGACGATCCTGTAATTTCGTCGGCGGTCTCGAGGACAATTTCGATCGAGTTTCGGGTTGCGGGTCTGGAGCTTCGAGTTGAGGGCTGGGTTACACTGGCGCTGACATACCACCACAATCAGTTTCAGGGAGCGTCCTCGTGATCCTGCACCGGCTTGCTTCGGTCCTTGCCGTCTCGTCGCTGTTTCTGCATGTCCCGGCCGTGCTCGGGCAGGCGGCTCCGGCCGGCAGCAGCAACCTTCCTACGACGGCGAATGAGCCTCCTTTCCATGCTGTTCCGGGGCAAGGTCGGTCGATGATCGTATCGAAGTTCGGGATTGTGTCGACGCCGCAGCCGTTGGCGGCTCTGGCCGGTACGCACATCCTGGAGCAGGGTGGGAATGCCATCGACGCGGCCATTGCGGCGAATGCGGTGATGGGCGTGGTGCAGCCGTATGTGAACGGCATTGGCGGCGACCTGTTCGTCATCTACTACGAGGCCAAGACGGGCAAGCTTTACGGCCTGAACGCCAGTGGATGGACGCCGAAGGCGCTGACGATTGAGGCGGCGAAGGCGAAGGGGCTAAAGTCGCTGCCCGCGATTGGCGTGGAGGCGATTGATGTACCGGGTGCCGTGGCGGGATGGGATGCGCTGCGGGTGCGGTTTGGGACGATGCCGTTCTCGAAGACGCTGGCTCCGGCGATCTACTACGCCGACCACGGGTATCCGATGGGGGAGCGGAACTCGCGCTACTGGATCGCGAAGGCGCTGGTGAATCAGCCTGGGTGGAAGGAGACGTATCTCCCGAATGGCTTTGTGCCGAGTCCGGGCGCGTTGTTCAAGAATCCTGGGTTGGCGAACTCGCTGAAGGCGATTGCTGCGGGTGGGCGGGATGCGTACTACAACGGGCCGATGACGCAGAAGATGGTGGACTTTCTGCGGGCGCAGGGTGGGTTGCATACGCTGGAGGACTTCAAGGACTTCCAGCCGGAGTGGGTCGATCCGGTGTCGACGATGTACCGGGGATGGAAGGTCTACGAACTGCCGCCGAACGGGATGGGTGTGGCCGCGCTTTCGATGCTGAACATCATGGAGCACTTTCCGATGGGCAGCCTGGGGCACAACACGCCGGACTCGCTGCACGTGATGATCGAGGCCAAGAAGCTGGCGTACTCGGACATGTACAAGTACGTTGGCGACCCGAAGTTTACGACCGTGCCGACGGATGCGCTGATCTCGAAGAAGCTCGCGGATGAGCGGTACAAGCTGATCGATATGAAGAAGGCGAGCTGCCAGGTGCTGCCGGCGGACCTGACGGCCGAGCTGAACAAGCATGGCAATTCGACCATTTACATGAGCGCGGTCGACAAGGATGGCAATATCGTCTCGCTGATCCAGTCCAACTACAGCGGGTATGGGACGGGAATGGTCGCTCCTGGACTTGGTTTCAGCTTCCACAACCGGGGCGCCGGCTTCCAGCTGACGCCGGGGCTGCCGAACTCGCTGGCGGGGCATAAGCGGCCTCTGCATACGATCATCCCGGCCTTCATGGAGAAGGGTGACATGCACATCGGGTTCGGGATCATGGGTGGATGGAACCAGGCGCAGGCGCATGCGCAGTTTGTCGCCAACATCGTGGACTACGGTATGAACGTGCAGGCGGCGCTGGAGGCTCCGCGATTCACGAAGGGCAGCTTCGAGGGCTGCGACGTGGATATGGAGGAGACGATTCCTGCGGGGGTTCGGGCGGAGCTGGAGAAGCGGGGGCACAAGATCATTCCGCTGGAGCCGTTCAGCTTCTCGGTGGGTGAGGGCGCGGCGGTGGTCCGGGATTCGAGCCGGTCGGTGAACTTCGCGGCGGGCGACCCCCGGTCGGACGGCGCGGCGATCCCGCAGGAGCCCCCGATGCCGTAGGGCGGGGGCCGGGAAGGGGCGATCCCCCGGAAGGATTGGGGTCTGACCACCCGGACGCATCGTTTTCCACGCATTCGCATCTAGAATTGAGGGTGCCATCGAGAATCGACGGTACTCAGGATGCCCCGGTTGATGGCGGGCACCGCGGGGCGCCAACCGTCGCAGATAACGGTGACAAGAGGAGAAATCATGGCAGGTCAGTTTGTCTCGGAAGTGAATGACGCGGAGTTTGAACAGCAGGTATTGCAGTCGGAGACGCCGGTACTGGTGGACTTCTGGGCAGCCTGGTGTGGACCGTGTCGCGCTCTGGCGCCGGTGGTAGATGCCGTCGCGGCCGAGTATCAGGGCAAGCTGAAGGTGATGAAGATGGACGTCGACCGGAACAACATGACGCCGGGCCGCTACGGTATTCGTGGCATCCCCGCGCTGCTGATCTTTAAGGGTGGCAAGGTCGCGCACCAGATCACCGGCTTCGTGCCGAAGGATACCGTGGACGCTGCTCTCAAGCAGGTCCTCGCGTAAGCGAAGATACGAGAAGCGAGATACGAGATGCGAAGGGCCAGCATAGAGCTGGCCCTTTCGTCGTTTCTGCGGTCGAAATCGGTTGCGGCGATATGAAATCGCATCTCGCATCTCGTATTTCAAATCTGTATTCCCGCTCTAGTAGACTGAATCCCAAATGATCGAGTGGCTCCTTGTACACGGCAGCCTGATCGCCTTCTTCATTCTGGCGAACAGCTTCTTCGTGGCCGCCGAGTTTGCGCTGGTATCCGCGCGTGAGACGCGGATCGAGCAGTTCATAGCGCTCAATCGCCCGGGCGCGCGCACGGCGCTGCGGCTCAAGCACAACATCGATGAGTTTCTTCCGGCGGTACAGTTTGGCGTTACGCTGGCGAGCCTGGCGCTGGGCGGCATTGGTGAGCACGCGCTGGCGGACCTGGTGACGGACGAACTGGCGCGGGTGCCCCATTTCTCTACGCACGTGACGTTGTATGCGCACGCGATCTCGGTTGTGGTGGCCTTTGGGGTGATCACGTATTTCGAGGTGCTGCTGGGCGAGCTGGTGCCGAAGTCGCTGGCGCTGCAGCGGGCGGAGCGGCTGGCGCTGGCGGTGGCGGGGCCCATGGAGGTCTTCATCCGGATCACGCGGCCGGCGGTGAAGGTGATGAACTTCTCCGCGACGCAGGTGCTGCGGGTGTTCCGCGCGCCGCTACGGGGCGAGAGTGCAGCGCATTCTCCTGAGGAGCTGAAGCTGATGGCCACGGCGACGCGCCGGATGGGCCTGCTGCCTCCGTTCCAGGAGGAGATGATCCATCGTGCGATCGAGCTGAACAACGTGACGGCGAGCGAGATCATGACGCCGCGCGGCAAGATCTTCTCGCTGCCTGCGGATATGTTGCTGGAGCAGGCGAGCGCGAAGATCGTCGAGGAGCAACACTCGCGTGTGCCGGTGTATGACCCGGCGCGGGGGCGCGAGGCGATTATTGGGGTCGTGTACTCGAAGGATGTGTCGCGGCTGATGCACTTCCGTGGGGTGTCGCGTCCGGTGGCGTCGATGCGCCGGGAGGCTGCGGTGGCTTCGGGCGATGTGAATCTGCGCCAGGTGATGCGCGAGGTGCTGGTGGTTCCGGAGACGAAGACTGCGCTGGAGCTGCTAGAGGAGTTTCAGGAGCGCCGGCGGCAGATCGCGATCGTGGTCGACGAATTCGGCTCCACGCTGGGGCTGGTGACGATGGAAGACGTGCTGGAGCAGGTCGTCGGTGAGATGGAAGACGAGTTCGACACCAGCCGCACGTTGCAGGTGGCGGCTTCGGGCGGCGGGTTGATGGTGGAAGGCTCGGCGAGCCTGCGTGACCTGGCGATGCAGCTGGGATGGAAGCTGCCGCGCGAGGCGGGCGTGGAGACGCTGGCGGGGTTCCTGCTGGAGAAGCTGGGGCACATTCCGAAGCCGGGCGAGCGTGTGGACTTTGGCGGGCGCTGCTTTGCGGTGATGGAGATGGACGGCATGCGCATCGCGCGGGTGCGAGTGGATACCGCGACGCCGAAGGTGAAGGCGAAGACGGCGCAGACACCGGCGAACGTGGCGTGAGGCGTCTGGTTACGGGATCGACAAGAAGCAGATTCCCTTTGGGAATGACAACCAAGAAAAGCAAAGCGGCCGACCAGAGAAGGTATCTGGTCGGCCGCAGATGTCAGTGGGTTTAGCGTTGGCTGGCGGGCGGGACCATGCCGTTCATGCGCAGGTACTCGACCATCTGGCCGTACTCGTCGGCGCAATGGACTACGGAGCCGGCGGCTGTGGTGATCTTTGTTGAGGGACCGCGGACGCTTTCGAAGGCGTTGGCTGCGGTGACGGTACCCATCGCCTTGTGGAGGAATTCGAAGGAGGCGGCGAGGGCGGCGACCATCTCGTCCTTGGTCTTAAGCGTGGCGAGCGTTTTGGGATCGACGTCGGGCTTGAGGCCGCCGATGCGTCCGCCATAGCCATAGTTCGCCTGCGCGACATGGACGACGAGAGCGCCGAAGGTGCGGACGCCGGTGTACTCGGTCTTCTGCGTGGAGACGAAGATGGCAGCGCTGGGTGCGAAGTCGTATTTGTCGGCGGGCATGGCTTTGACGAGGCCCATCATCTGCTTCTCGGTGCCGTCGAGCATGGCGTTGAGGGAGACAGCGGGGTCGACCGCGGAGCCGGGGGCGATGGCGGGAGCTCCCGCAGGGGCCTGTGCGTGCGTACAGAGTGGGGACGCGAGCAGCGCGATCAGCAATATTCGTTTCATGGGTGCATATCCTCTTTGGTGCTGGGGTTGTTCCGGGGAAGCGCGAGGTTGCCGCGCGGAAGCATTGGGTTATGGCTGCGGTGTGGGCCGGATGACGCTCCAAGCGTACATGAGGGTTGCGTGGCTGTGGGTTCGTTCCCGGGGGCTTCACGCTAGACTCGAACGAGTGAGTGAGACGCACAGCTCAGTGATCCAGAAAGACGCTTCGCCGATCCAGAGGCACGCTTCGCCGGCGTGGATGACGGTGAAGAACATCCTGATGCGGGTCGTGACGACGCTGCCTGTGCTGTGGCTGGTGGTCACGATTGTCTTCCTGCTGATTCACCTTGTACCCGGCGATCCGATTGTGCAGATGCTGGGTGATGGAGCGAGCGCGGGCGACGTCGAGAGCCTGCGGCACAGCTTTGGCTTCGACCAGCCGCTGCACACGCAGTACTGGCTGTACTGGCGCGGCATTTTGCATGGAGACTTTGGGCGCTCGCTGCGACTGCACGATAGCGTGCTGCACCTGGTGCTGCAGCGCTATCCCTACACGCTGGCGCTGACGGTGGCGGGCATGCTCATTGGCGCTGTGATCGCGATCCCTGCGGGAGTTGCTTCGGCACGGACGAGGAACAGGTGGCCGGATCGCACGCTGGGCATTGCGAGCCTGTTCGGGCTGTCGTTTCCGAACTTCGCGTTGGGGCCGATCCTGATCGTGGTGTTCTCGATTGGCCTGGGATGGCTTCCGGTATCGGGTGCAGGTGTGGGGCCGGGCGAGTTCCTGGTCCACCTGATCCTTCCGGCAGTGACGCTGGGGCTGGGGATGGCGGCGATCCTGACGCGCATGGTGCGGACGTCGATGCTGGAGGAGCTCTCGCAGGACTACATCAGGACGGCGCGGGCCAAGGGACTTAGCGAGAGGCGAGTGGTGTATGCGCATGCCCTGCGCAATGCGCTGAACCCGGTGCTGACGGTGATGGGGTTGCAGTTTGGTTCGCTGCTGGCGGGGGCCATCGTGACGGAGACGATCTTCAGCTGGCCGGGGCTGGGACGACTGACGCTGTCGGCGATCTCCAACCGCGACTATGCGCTGGTGCAAGGCAGCATTCTGGCCATTGGGCTGACGTATGTTGCGGTGAACCTGCTGACGGATTCGCTGTATGCGCTGGCCGATCCGCGCATGCGGCGGTAGAGCGTCTTACAGGAGTGCCCACGTCGCTGGGCTCGCGGCGTCCGGCTGGCGATCTGGAGTAATGGATGAAGTATTCGATTGTTTGCGGTGTGGTTGGTGTGATGTCACTCATGGCGGCGCGCGCGGCGTGTGCGCAGAAGAGTGTTCCTGCGGCTCCAGCCGCGAACGCTACGGCGCGCAGCTTTGCGGATTCGCGCTATGGGGTGCGCTTTGAGGTTCCGGCTGGATGGACGCTGGCGCATCGCGACGGCGAGGTGAGCAACTTCCGGCTGGATGTAAAGGACGCGCCAAGGGGAAGTCTTGTGCGCGGCGTGGCGAGCATGGAGTTCAATCCGTTTCCACAATCCACATTGAGCAGCGCGTTGCTCTACTTCACGGTGCAGCTGAACTCGGATGAGAAGAGTTGTGTTGCACCGGTGGGAGCTCGGGACGTCCGGCAGGAGACGGTGGGCATCGGCGGCATGGGCTTCACGCATAGGCACGTTGAGCATGGCAACGAATGCACGGAGACCCGCGACGAGATCTACACGGCGTATCGCAGGCACGCCTGTTACCGGTTCGATCTTGAGGTGAACACGTTTTGTTCGGCCGCGAGCGGAGCGCAGGAGTTGAGCGAGGGGCAACTGCATGATGTTGAGGCACGCATGGCAGGGATTCTGTCGACGGTGACGTTCTCGTGGGAGACGTCGGGAGCGCAGATGGTTGCGGTGCCGGATGTGGCACCGGTGGTGAGGCAGCCGATGAAGCCGGGCGTGCGGTAGGCGCTTGTCGGTTCGTGTGGGAGATGAGTCGGGCCTCCAGCCCTCTGTTTGGAGGGCGGCCGTAACCCAGGGCTCCTCCACCCCAGCGAGCAAAGGCGCTCGCCGGGGACCCCGGTTCGCCCTGGGCTGGGATGAAGCGGGCCTTTGGCCCTCCAATGCTCTCTAAGTCGTCAGCTCGACCAGCTCTGCGGTTGCGTGGGGGCCGTCGATGGTGAGCCAGGCCATGGAGATGGGAAGCGAGAAGCGCCTTGGTCCGCAGCTTCCGGGGTTGAGGTAGAGCACGCCGTTGCGCTCTTGCAGAGCCGGCTGGTGGGAGTGTCCATAGATCACGACGCGCACGCCGGCGGCCTCGGGTTTGATGTCGAGGTCGTCGATGGCGTGGAGCATGTAGATCAGGGCTCCGCAGAGTTCGATGGCCTCGGTGGCGGGCAGGAGGTTGCAGGGGCCATGGACGTCCACGTTGCCGCGAATGGCCGTCACAGGGGCGATCTCGCGCAGGGCTTCCAGGATGCCGATGTCGCCGACGTCTCCGGCGTGAAGGATGTGCTCGGCGCCTTGCACTGCGGCCAGGACCTGGGGTCGCAGGAGGCCATGAGTGTCGGAGATGACGGCGATGCGCATAGGGTAGGGTCTCGATGTCTCTCAACGTAGCCCGAGGTTCCCGGGTTCGTCGTCTCAGCGTGCAGGAGGAAGCGTGCCGGATTGGGCTTACGCGTGGCTCCGTGGATCGAGGGCGTCGCGCAGGCCGTCGCCGACGAGGTTGAAGGCCAGGACGCAAAGTGCGACGAAGGCCGCGGGGAAGACCACGAGGTATGGAGCATCGAAGAGGTGCGAGCGGGCGTCGTTGAGCATCGAGCCCCAGGTTGCGGTTGGCGGCTGGACTCCCAGACCAAGGAAGCTAAGGGTGGCCTCGGCAAGGACCGCTGCCGCCATGCCCACGGCGGCCTGCACCAGGAGCGGTTGCAGGATGTTGGGCAGGATGTGGCGCAGCAGCAGGCGAAGGTCCGAAGCTCCGAGCGAGCGAGCGGCCGAAACAAACTCGCGTTCCTTCATGGACATTACCTGCGCGCGGACCAGTCGCGCATAGTTCACCCAACCTGCCAGGGCGAGAGCGAAGATGAGGTTTTCGAGCCCCGGTCCCATGAAGGCGACGAAGGCAATCGCCAGCAGAATTCCGGGCAGGGCGAGGAAGACGTTGGAGAGGTACACATTGATGACCGTGTCCACCCAGCCGCCGTAGAACCCAGCCAGGGCCCCGAGAAGCAGTCCGGCTGCAAGCGAAAGACCCACGACCGCGACCGAAACCGTGAGCGAGACGCGTGCGCCGTAGAGCGAACGGGAGAGAACATCGCGGCCAAGTTCGTCGGTTCCAAACCAGTGCTGGCGGGAAGGGGACTGAAGTCGGGCGTCAAGATCGAGAGCGGCGGGGTCTTTCGGAGCGAGGCAAGGCGCCAGCAGGGCCATTCCCAGGAAGATCGCAAGCAGGAACAGCCCCGCAGCCGCCAACGGATGCTGAGGTATTCGAGAAGAGAAGCGACTGATTTTCAACGTTCCGTCCGAAGTTGGCATCCAACCAGATATGGTGTCCATTGGTTGTCCCATCATAGAGCGGGTGGGTGGCCGCTGACGTCTTGTGTAGCCGCAAGATGCTGGAAACTATCGCCTTAAGCGAGTAGACTGAAGTCTACCCTCACGTTAATCACGAGCCGTAGCCCGTTCCTCCAGAGCGTCGAAAAGAAGATGCGGCGGCAATTTGGGAGTCTTCACGAATGAAGTTGGAAGGATCTACAGCGGTCGTCTGCGGCGCGGGCGGCTTTATTGGCGGGCATCTGGTTAAGAGTCTTCTGGCAAGCGGCGTGAAGGTTCTCCGCGCCGTGGACGTGAAGCCACTGGAAGAGTGGTATCAGGTCACAGACGGTGTCGAAAACCTGTCGCTTGACCTCAAGGACATTGAAAACTGCAGGACGGCTGTGAAGGGCGTGGACCTGGTATACCAGCTGGCTGCGGATATGGGCGGCATGGGCTTCATCGAGAACAACAAGGCCCTTTGCATGCTCAGCGTGCTGACGAATACGCACATGCTGATGGCGGCAAAGGATGCCGGCGTCAAGCGGTTCTTCTACTCTTCCTCGGCCTGCGTCTACAACGGAGAAAAGCAGACCAGCCCGGACGTTGTGGCCCTCAAGGAGAGCGATGCCTATCCAGCGCTGCCCGAGGATGGATACGGTTGGGAGAAGCTCTTCAGCGAGCGGATGTGCCGCCACTTTGAAGAGGATTTTGGCCTGGTGTCCCGCGTGGCCCGCTATCACAACGTGCATGGACCGGACGGGACCTGGGACGGTGGTCGCGAAAAGGCGCCGGCGGCGATCTGCCGCAAGGTCATCGAGGCCAAGCGCAGCGGCAAGCACGAGATCACGATCTGGGGCAACGGCGAGCAGACTCGCAGCTTCATGTACATCGACGATTGCACGCTGGGCTCTCAGCTGATCATGGAAAGCGATATCGATGAGCCGATCAATCTTGGTTCGAACGAGCTTGTGACGATCAACCAGCTGGTCGATATCGTCGAGGACATTGCTGGTGTCAAACTGACCCGGAAGTACGATCTGTCGGCCCCCAAGGGCGTGAATGGAAGAAACAGCGACAACACGCTTATCGTGGATCGGCTAGGGTGGCAGCCGTCCATCCGCCTGCGCGACGGTCTTGAAAAGACGTATCGCTGGATCGAGTCTGAGATCGAAGCGAGAGCAGCTCAGGAGAAGTAGCGGATGCGGCGCAGGAACAGGATGCATACGAGAATTCTCGGCGTGGACTTCTTCTCCGGCACGTTGGAGCAGGCCCTCGCCAGCATCGAGCACGGCGGCCTTATCGTCGTTCCCGCTGCTCCTGCGCTGAAGAACCTGACTCACGACCGGATGTACCGCGAGGCCCTGCTCGGCGCAGACCTCGCCATCACTGACTCGGCATTCATGGTCATGGTGTGGAATTTCCTCCAGGGTGATGACCTGCAGCGGCTCTCAGGGTTGAAGTATCAGCGCCAGCTGTTGCAGCAGGAAAGCTTCCGACGTCCCGGAAATACCGTATGGGTGATGGCAGGCAAGCATAGCGCCGGCCGGAATCTGGACTACCTCGCCTCTCTTGGGATTACGGTTCCCGAAGAGTGCATCTACATGGCGCCGATGTACGGCGAGCAGGTCGAGGATACGGACCTGCGCGACCTCATCGACCAGCAGCGTCCGAATCACGTCGTCATCACCATCGGTGGCGGCTCGCAGGAGAAGCTTGGGTACTATCTGAAGCAGCATCTCAGCTACCTCCCGGCCATCCACTGCACCGGGGCGGCGATTGCGTTTCTGAGCGGGGACCAGGTTCATATTCCGGGCTGGGCCGACAAGTTTTACATGGGCTGGCTGGTCAGGTCGCTATCGGACCCCATGCAGTTCATTCCGCGCTACTGGGAAGCACGTAAGCTACTCCAGCTGATCGTGCGGTATCGCGAGCGCCTTCCGGCGACCATCGAAGAGAGCAGCGCGATTCCCACTTCTATTACCATCGGCTGAGTTTTTTCCGCCGTCGACGCATCAAGGGTCCTGCTACGGGGTTCAATCACAACATGGACCGTTTGGGGACCCTGTTGTTCGCGTTTGCTTGCCTGGTCTTGACTGGATCGGCAAGCCCCGCTGCAGCCCAGCGTTCCCCTACGTCCGTCGCGGAACAATACCTTTTTCAGGCTGCAAATCAGGAGCGCGCCGCGCACGGCCTACCTGCGTTGCGTTGGGATGCGTCTCTGTATCACGCGGCCTATGACCATGCTCGCGAGATGGCGGCCCGGGAGACAATCTCGCACCAGTTCCCGGGCGAGAGCGAGCTGGAGGTCCGCGGCCGGTATGAGGGAGCACGTTTCAGCCTGATCGCCGAGAACGTGGCGATGGCTCCGAGCGTCAGCATCGTGCACACGGCGTGGATGAAGTCGCCGGGACACCGCGCGAATCTGCTGGATCCACGTGTCGACTCCGTCGGGATCAGCGTTCTGCGTCGTGGGGATGAGCTGTATGCGGTCCAGGACTTCGACCGCTCCGTGGAGCGGCTCTCACTCGATGAACAGGAGCAGCGGATCGGGACGCTGCTTGCATCGACAGGATCGATCGATCTGCTCCCGATGACAAGCGACGCGCGCCGCACCTGTGAGATGGAGAGCGGGTATGCCGGGCAGCAACAGCCCTGGTTCGTGATGCGCTTCACCGCGGCGGATCTCGAGCGGCTGCCGGAGGCTCTGCGAGCGCGGCTCGTCAGCGGACGCTATCACCGGGCTGCTGTGGGAGCGTGCTCGCCGCGCGACACCAAGAACTTCTCGGCATTCAATATTGCGGTGCTGCTGTACCCCTAGGGGCAGCGAATAGCGGAATAGCGAATAGCGGAATAGCAAATAGCAGAACAGCTGCCTTGATTTCATATGGTGGAGAGGTGGCTACGCGGAACAGGCCGACCCTTTCGGGACGGCCTGTCTGTACTTCCCTATTCGCTATTCGCTGTTCTGCTATTCCGCTATTCCGCTATTCCGCTGTCGCTAAGCTGTTACCGGCTCGACTCCAGCCTCGGCGAGTTCTTCGGCGCTGGCGGGCATGGTGGGTTCCATCTGGAGCATGTTGTTGAAGCGGTTGAAGTAGTTGAAGAGGCC
>Ga0302187_10001317_pt1 | contig 21212 bp, 34 predicted proteins | sample II_Bog_E1_3_FD_202120 | JGI IMG/M metagenome (GOLD analysis project Ga0302187, IMG submission 202120) | Peat permafrost microbial communities from Stordalen Mire near Abisko, Sweden - II_Bog_E1_3 | ecosystem: Environmental > Terrestrial > Soil > Wetlands > Peat | place: Sweden: Abisko...
GTATTCGGACCCAAGAGCTGCCAGATCATCGGGTAGCCGGGCTGCGTATTGCCGTTGGGATCTGTGAGCGAGACTGTATAACCGGTGCCAACCGGCCAGATTGCATCGTTGGCAACCTCTTGGCAGATGGTGTTGTTCGAAGCAGGGACGGCGGCGCCGGTCACAAGCGGGATGGACTGGGTATAGACGCCGTTGCCTGCTTGGGTAGCCTGCAGCGTCTCTGAGCCCGACGTCGTGCCGATGTAGACCTTGTACCCGGTGACGCCTGCCGGAAGGCCGCCAGCCGGTAAAGCCACTTGAAGATTGCCCTGGGCTGAGAGTTGGGCCGTTGTTTCAGGCGAAACAAGTGTCACTGTGCCGGTCGACGTGTACCAAGCGTACTCGACGAAGTAGTTGGCCGCGGGGAGGGTGCCGCCGGAGTAGGCCGCCGTGTTGGTTGTGCCGGTCAGAGGATTGGTGATGCCCACAACCGAGCCGTCGACGCTGGTGGCGCAGTAGGTCTGGGTAGAGATGTCGGTCCCAACCCCAGCGATCATGCCCCCCTGTGTCGGAACGAACGAGATTGTAAAATTGGCGGCTGGGAGACCGTTCGAGGCTTGGAGGGTACCGGTAAGGGTCGCGTACTGAGGGAAAGCGGGCAGTGCCAGGCCAATAAGGAAGCCGATTACTGCCAGTGCGACGCGGAACCGGGTGCTCGTCATTCGTATAGCCTCGCCATGCGCTTGTTGAAATCTCGGACCATCTTTGCCGTCAAGTATGTACCCCTGGCGCTATATCCGCTTTCAAATGGCGTGGACAGACGACCGATATTGCCATAGGTGGGGGCGACACCGTCGATGGCTCCCAGTGGAATGGGTTCCGCGCCCGCGACCAGCGCGAGCAGTGGCTTCGAGATAAGCGGAGCTACAGCAGCGCCAACTGCCAACCGAAAGAATGATCGTCGGTTCACCGTGGTCTCCTTTGCTCAGACGTTGCCATCAGCCCCTCACTACACTGAACAACAGAAGGAGATTCCGATGCTTCCGACACCGAAACCCCCTGCCGCTGTCTCAACAGACCCGAAGGTCCGCAGCCCATTTACCGCCAAACGGCCACCGCAGCGCGACATCAGCGACAAAACCCTCGCCGAATACCGCAATAGCTACGGGATGATGACCGGACCCATGCGGCGCTGAGTTACAGGGTGGCGGCCCACGCTTCCTTGCAGTCCTCAGGCGTGGGGTAACAGCCACCATCTGTCTTGACCAACACCCATCCCTTGCGCTCTGAGGCATGGCTTACAGCTCGTTCCAAACGCCTGAGAGTTAGTTCTTTGTCGAATCCGTCCACCAGCACAGCGCAAACCCACTGAGCAGACGGGCGGATTTCATTTACCTCTGGGTCTTGGAGGGACGTGAGCATGACCGCGGATTTAGAGACCCATTCGCCAGCACGATTCATCGGCCAAAAAGGCTGATTTAAGCCGAAGGGCATGAAGTAAAGGCACAACCCCAGATGTCGGTGTGGCAAACGTGAAAGGTAGCCGGTATGCGGGGCTGTCAATTCTGCCGCAAATTCACTCGCCGAGTATCGTATGTTCATAGGGTGGCCACCTTCTCATGCTCTGGCTTGTCCAGCACAATCGACAGCCGCGGAGCCTTGGCTGCGTTGTCTTTGATCATTTGAGCCACCAACCGTGCCTCTTCGCGGGCCTGCTGTTCGGCGTGTGCCCTGCGCGCGTCGGCCATGGCAACCTCTTGCGCCTCGATCTGCTTCTGCTGCATCTCGGTCTGGATGGTGGCCTCGCGGTGCTTGGCCATTGTGGTCATCATCGAAAGCACCGCTCCATGGGTGTGGAGTGGGTGCTTCTCGAGATCCAGGCTCATCTTCTTAGCGATGCCATAGACCACTTCGGTCGGCGGGGCTGTCTGTGCTTCGGTGCTCATAGTGTTTCGTCCCTCTCATGGTTCGGATTGGTGCCGCTCCCGGCCAGTGTGCCCTCTGCAGGTGGTAGCCCACCGCGTAGGAAGCCGTCCGGCGACTGACGGGCTGGCATCAATTCCAGCTTGCGCCCACCCTGCGGCCGGGTAGGGTCTTCCACTGGCCGAGCCTTTGCCGACCTGCACAGGATGTATAAGATCAGGCCAACGTAGGCGACGATCACAGCCAGGCCCAGCTCGACAGCCTGCCCCTCGTTGGCCGTCATGCGTGCCCCATCCTCAACATCGGCTTGCGGTACGTCCGAGCGTCCTGCGCCATCTTGGCATCCTTGAAGCTTGAGCACTTGGCGTGATCCAGCTCGATCATCTCGACCCAGATCAGCAGGTTCTCGGGGTTAGTTTTGATGCGAACCGGCAATCGACCGGCCGCCAGGACCGCCAAAGCTGGTATCTCGATCAACTCGTTGCAGCCCAGGCACTCATAAGCTCCCCACCGCTCGTGATGGTACAACGGCGATTTGACGGCGTTTTCCGCCGTGCTACGGGTCGTCCGAGTGTCCATCGGTCGCTCCTGGAGCCTTGTAGAGCCTGTTTTTGATTACAATTACTCGTCGTGGGCCGGTTTGACGCTGCTCTGCTCCAACCAGCCCCTAGCCGCGGGAAGCAGCAGAAACCCCGGCGCCGACCTCTCTTTGCTGGATTCCACGCCGCTCAAGCTGGCTCATCCCAGAGCCCAATGGCACCCACTGCATAGACCCCTTGACGCCCTTCCACGCCCGCGGATCGACGTAGGCCGCCACGTTCTTGGCCTTCTCATCCACCCAGCGCAGCATACCGAGCTTAACCATCCGCTCGATCTCCTTGCGCGTGTGGTGGCCGTGCTTGCACTCTGGACCAAAGCACGGCTGCGAGATCCCGTACTCCTCCAGCCAGTTCGCATCCCTGGTCGACAGCAGGCATACGCGCCGGCGCTGCTTGGCCGCATGGCGGATACGGCTGTTGAGGCTCTGCTCGGGCTGCTTGCGCTTCTGGCTCGGTTGCTGCCGGTACACCCTGCCATGAACATGAGTGATTACACGAAAGCCGGTCGTCACAGTCTCAACGTGAGCGATGATGCACCCCCAAAGCAAAAGGGGAGAAGCCGAAGCCCCCCCCCCGTTTGTCTGCCGTTTCCTAGATTCCCAACCAAGCAACGAGCTTGGAACGTTTTACGCGAATCGTCTACGGCTCTCTGTTGGGTTTTCCCTAAATGCCTTTTTGCGCCACTATCGGATATTGCGCCGTAACTTCCTCATTCGAGGATAGCTCCCCTTACCCATAATGCTGTAAGGGAGTAGCAGATGGTGCGTTACATCTGGCGCTGCTCTTCCGCCACTACACTCAAACCGACTGATTCAGCAAATAACCAGGCGGCGAGTCCAAATTGTCAGCGTTTCCTCGTCTACTTCTGAGAATTCATTGGCTGCTCCGTGTATTAGCTCTACCGTTGGGGTATATCGGCGATCACTGAGAGCGGACCGACCCACCCCCGACCCCCGCCCTACGCTGAGGATGCTCAATGAGCAATGTAGACCAGAAGTGGCTGGAAGTCAATGATGTGTTTACGGCAAGAATATACTTGACCGACACTATATTTCGATCTATCTTGGAAACATGAAGCCGCCGAAGACACTCATTGAAGCCGTTAAGTTCTTTGCCGAGTATGAGAATTGCCGTCAGTTCATGATTGCGATCCGCTGGGCCGATGGTCAGGTCCGCTGCCCTCAGTGCGGGGCTACCAAGGTTGGTTACATCGAGAGCGAGCGTGTCTATCGCTGCTACGCTGCCCACCCAAAGAAGAAGTTCTCTCTCAAGGTTGGGACCGTGATGGAAGACTCCCCCATCGGGTTGGATAAGTGGCTTCCAGTCATGTGGATGATGGTCAATTGCAAGAACGGAATCAGCAGCTACGAGGTCGCGCGAGACATCGGCATCACTCAAAAATCAGCGTGGTTTATGCTGCATCGGATTCGTACCTCACTCAAGGACGATGCTGCCTCCCAAATCAAGATCGACGGCGACGGTGGCCCAATCGAAGTGGATGAGCAGGTTTTCAGGTACAACAACCGCGCCACGAAGGACAATCCTTTGAACGACGCGGATAGGTTTATGCTGGCTGTATCGCAGATAGTGGGCAAGCGCCTTACCTATGCAGAACTGACCGGCAAGGTGGGAGAAACGGCCTTCTAATCAGCCCGTTTGGATGATGCGCCAGAGACGCGGGAAGAGGAAGCTTTAGCTGCCCGCTTAGCTTCCTTTTCGGCGTCTAATCTGGCTTTGATTGTGGAGTACGGCACGGAAACTACGCGCCGAGCAAAATCTTTGAATCGGTCGAATTCTTCCGTGTCATTCTTGGCGGAACTGGTAGGAAGATTCGGCACAAACGCTCCTGGAAGCGCGTTGCGCTCCTAGATTGGAGCGTAACCCCGATGTGTGCTCAAAGTCAACTTGGCGAATGTATCTACTCGCTCTTGGGAGGGGAAGGCCACATACTCATGGCGCTAGAAGCTCATTTTGACGGTAGTAAGGACCCTGGGAGTTGGGAGGATAGTCGATTTGTCACCTTGGCCGGGTTTGCTGCGGACGATGAATGGCTCGGTAGGTTCGAAGAGGGGTGGAAGGCTGTGTTAGAGGACGATTCGAGGCGCCCAAAGGCTCAATACCTCCACATGCGCGAACTAAACTCGCTGGAGAAGGAATTCTCTTGGAGGAATGGCTGGAATCGCACCAAAACCTCATATTTGCTCGTCGATTTGCTCAAATACCTCAGCAGCTTGGATAAAGGTAAGTTTCGGATGTTTGCCGCAACTCTTGACATGGATGCCTATCGGCGCGTCACTGCCGATGGAATAGAATTGCGGAGCCCTATTCGGATCTGCAACGATTTTTGTTGTAATGTGGCGCTCGCTTGGTACTTCCGAGACTATCCGGGGCTGATTCACAGTGCTCACTTTTTCTTCGATCCAAAGGAACCGTTTGAGCAGATATTCAGAGAGAAGTGTCTCGCAGAAAAGAGTAACGAACTGGACGCCATCGGTCTTAGGGAAGAGTGGGGCCTTATTAAAACCATCACTTCAGTTCTCAACGCGAAGGAAGAGTGGGCGATGCAATGTGCCGACCTCTTGGCATGGGCGCACAATCGCAGAATGACCGCTGAAGAGGGCGGCCCGTGGAAGTATATTCACCACTGGGTGAAAGCGGTTGCGCCTACCAGTTGGCGGTTTGTGGATGAAGCTGCGCTCAGGAATTACCCGATGCCGTAGCGAGATTCAAAGTAGTGCTTCACTGATCCATCATCTTTGCGGCTAGATAGCGGCCACCCCATTGAGCAGATGTTTCGAGGACTCTGAATCACTATCCAAAGAACAGGGTTTCAAGTGCCATCCGGCGCACCTGCCACTGCTCTAGCTCTTCGCCAGCAATACGCAACTTGCAGCGTCCCTCGTTGGTTAGAGTGATTCCAGCGGCGTACTTTTGGCCAGTGAAATCATCATGGATTTCGATTCGGTCCGCTTCCAGGAAAAGCCTGACGCTCTTGTTGCTGCCATGGCGAACTTTGTAGACGACAAATCCGTTGGGTTCGATGGTCTTTACCGTAAAAGCTTGGTCTCCGTCTAAGCCGTGGGCTGCATTTATCTTGTTCGCATCGCCTTCGACTGCAAACCGGAGTTCGGAGAACACCGCTGCCAGTGTGCAGGCGTTTCGCACGGCTATCCAATCGAGATTTTGCGGGACGGACCCCATTAGGCAACGCTAACCCAGAATCGCCAGTCTTGCAAATAAGCTTCCCGCGCAGAACAGGTAACCAAAAGTAACCTGTCGCCCAAGTATATTATTGCCGTGTTTACTTGTGTGGTTCGGACGGTGACGTGGTCCGTTTTGGGAAGTGTTGTTGATTGGGGTTATTGATTACAGAAATAATGCTTGCACATGGCGTGCAATGTGCGTATTGTGATTGGTAGCGCAACGGAGGCGCGAAATCGATGGAACAGCAGGATTTATATAATTCTTACGCGGAAGCAATCAAGATCGTCCGCACCGCCAAGTTTCAATTCATTGGGTTCAAGCCACTCAATGACAAACTCTGGAATGTGATCGAGTACCTCGAAAAGCAGGCCAAGGCTGAACTGACCTGCCTGAACGCATAACCTCAACCTTCACCATCAACCAACGGAGGAAGCAATGACACTAACAACGACTTTCAATCTGATCCGGAAGGCAAACGCATGTGCGGGACGCTACAAGTTTCTTCGCTACGCGCTGCATGCCGTCACCGACGACGAGCCGATCAACCTACTCACTATCCTCGAAACCAATGGACTTGACGATGCAATCTGGGCCTTGAGCGCGACGGCTGAAAACTGCGATACAGTAGCGCGGTTGATGGCCGCTGACTTCGCGGAGCAGGTTTTACCGATTTGGCAGAAGTATTCAGAAGACACGCGCCCTGAATTGGCGATTAAAGCGGCGCGAGACTTTGCCAACGGTCTCATTACCGCCGAACAGCGGGCCGCTGCTGGGGCCGCTGCTGGGGACGCTGCTTGGGCCGCTGCTGGGGCCGCTGCTTGGGCCGCTGCTGGGGCCGCTGCTTGGGCCGCTGCTCGGGACGCTGCTCGGGCCGCTGCTGGGGACGCTGCTTGGGCCGCTGCTGGGGCCGCTGCTGGGGACGCTGCTTGGGCCGCTGCTGGGGCCGCTGCTCGGGACGCTGCTTGGGCCGCTGCTCGGGACGCTGCTTGGGCCGCTGCTCGGGCCGCTGCTGGGGACGCTGCTTGGGACGCTGCTTGGGACGCTGCTTGGGCCGCTGCTCGGGCGAAACAGCGCGAGATATTTATCTCATACCTGCAACCATCAAACAACGACTGAAACGGAGGAAACACCCATGGGAAGCACAAATTTGAATCAGGGCGAGTATTGGCCTGACAACTCGACAACGACAACCGATGACAGGCTCGCGCGTGCCTCTGAGCCCGTCCGCCGCTTGTATTGCACCTGCTGCGGTGGCGTATTCCAGGGACGCCAGTTCCACAACCAAGACATCGGCCACGGCATGGGCGAGTGCTGCGCCGAGCGAGTTCTGAACCATCGCCCTTTCGGCCATGACTCCATGGGCGTGGTGGAGTTTGAACGGACCTATGGCGTCCGCGGCTATCACTTCGCGCTCTCCGACTTATCCGAGTGCCCGGACTGCGGCGGCATCGGTGCAGACCACCACGCGGGCTGCGATTCCAAGCACCTGACCATCAGCCAACAGGCGAGGACGATCCTGGCCGACACCGATGATGCCCTGAGCGCCGACATCAACCTCGTGGCTCTCACCGCGCTGGCAGCTCGTGAACTGCTCAACGGCTACGACTACAAGAACCAGGCATGGGTGCGCAATGGCCGGTACGTCCGCTGCGGGCATCCGGCGTCGATGAACTGCGGCTGCTACGGGCTGACTCATCAGGGCGAGTTGGTTGCGCCCGGCGTGGAGGTTCAGTAAACGCCATGGCAAACTACGTCCGCAACGTCGATCGCGGAGAGTGGAAGGCGGTCCCTGACTGGATCGCCTTTCTGCTGTTCGGTACGCTTTTGGGATTCAGCGGGCTGGTCGGGTGGGGTCTCTGGTTCCTCATCCACCACCACGGAGGCAGGTAAAGCCATGGACATCAAGCAAGCAAGTTTCCTCAAACGTCCTGAGTTGCCAGAGAGGAATTACGATCTGGCGACTGTGTGCCCGCACCCGACGAGGAGCATTAAGCCGTACCCCGCTTGGGGTTTCGTCACCATCGTCGCGGTATCGGCGTTGTTGACGCTGGCGTTCTTCGCCCTGCAGTGCGCAGGCTGCTTCGATGGGAGCTATCAGTGACCGACTGGGAGCCAACCTGGGATTTAACCACCGTGCCGGCCAAGGAGTTCAACTCTGAGGCCGGTCGCCGTCGCGGTGCATATGCTCACAACAAACCCAAGGTGATGCGTCCATGCGTGGGCTGCGGGCTTAACCTTGGGGCCAGAGAGCAGCGCCAGCCGTGCGTTGGCTGTGGCGTGAGACAACCTAAAGCCAAACGTATTCCTCGCGCTCGTAAGCCATCCGTATCCGCCCGCAAGGCATCGTGAAGGCCTTGGGGTCGTCTACCGAGGCCTGAACGCTTACCAGTGCCCATGCAGGGCAGTCCCGGCACTCGATCTTGAGGCTGCCGGGACTTTGCTCTTTGGGCAGCTCCACCGTGCAGTGCTCGCCGTTGCAGGCTTGAGTGGTGGCCGGCGGCCGTCCGAGCCAGTTGACGCGCGCCTTCGCGCCTGGCGGGATCAGGAATAGGGGCTTGTCGTGGTGGGTCATATCAAGTCCTTGGTTCATTGCGCCCTCAACCAGCAGGCATACAGGTCTTTGCGAATCAGCGACGCCAGCCGCGAGTGATCGCCGATGTTCCGCTCAGTGTCCCCAGTCCAGAAGGCCGGCGAATCCCTGTTGAGCCGGATCAGCCCGTCGCGCATCTTCCCCGTATCCCCGAACAGCCCAAGGGCCTTCACCATCCGCGGCGAGAGCACTGGCGCCGGGATCGGTGGATGTACCTTGCCGATGACCTTGATGCGGTCGCCTTTGGCAATCGCCTCGGCGGAGTGGAAATCCCAGGTGTCCGGAGCCTGCCAGCCCTCTTTGTCTTTCCAGTCCGGCCCGTGCTTCGGCATCCCGGTGAGGACGACGGCGAACCAGTGATCGAACTCCGCCTGGTCGAGATACGCTTTCAGGTGCGCCACGGCCGGGAAGGCTGCTACCTCGCCCTCGGCGCGCTCAAATGCCCCAATCAGCCTTTCCGTCGAGTACGATTGCAGGTTTTGCGCCCAAATCTCCAGGGTGGCCGGGCTCAAGGCTTTGCCGGTTGCCACCCCGAGGCGCGTAGTCGCTCGCTTGATCTGGGCCGTCTTCGATTCCTTCGTTGCGAAGAGCTGCGCGTAGGTGAGCATTTGCTTGCTCATCGATGCTGGGCTTAACTCCATTTCCGTTGACATGGTTCTTTCCTCCTGTTTGCATGAATTTTCGATCTTTGAACCAAAACACATTCACAAGCTCGCCGCGGTCGATTGCGGCCTTAGCCCACACGGTCAGTTGCTTAGTCGCTTCCTGGATGTCGCAGTGTGCGTCCCGAGCAGCGTACCGGATCACCCCTGCGACCAGCTCGACATCTCGGAAGGTGGCAACCATGCCAATCTCTTCGAGCAGGTAGGTCGCCGCCATGAGTTCACCCTCGGCCCCGACGGATGGCTTACCACCCTTCACGCTGGATGGAGGTGGCGGGGGAGGGGGGGGCGGGTACGGGGGTGAAACACCCCCCTGATTTCCGGTCGGGTTTTCTTCTTTGTCCTGTAAAGACCTGAAGTCCTGAAGACCTCGCGCGGGAGTGGGTGGGTCGCTGGGTGGGGTCGTGGGTTGGGTCGTGGGTGTACCTGGAATTATAGGTGTTTGTTGATTTATATGAGACTTACCGTTATTCTTTCCGTTTTCGATTGAGTTTGAAATGAGTTTCAACTGCTTCTGGAAAGTCAGCCTTTCTTTTGAATTGAAGACGAATTTTCCATCCCGAGTTGGGGTAAAGTGACCGCCAATAATTGCCCACGTTTGCTTGAAGGATTTGAGGCTGGATGCGCCGGCGAATCGGGCAAGAACTTGAATCTCGTTAGGGAGGAAGCAGGGGGTGTCTGAGTCCCAGGCGCGGAACAAGAGCCGCACGTATCGGGCGAAATCAACCTCAGACAACGAGACCACGAATGTCGAACTTAGCAGGTCGGCCACCCAAAACTTCATCCATGGCAGCCTTGGCGCAACTTCGGCGGTCCATGGTACCTCCAACGGAGCGTCAGGCATTGGCGCGAACAATCTCAACCTTGAACGGGAGGGCAGGGGGTCAGTCTGTCACCGCTTGAAGACGGTTTACCGAATCGTAGCGGGCAGTCGGTCTTCAAGTCCCGACTGCCTTTCCCCAAGTCATGACTCCTGGGTGCTACGCTGGCTCCTTTGGCTGGCGCGAAAGGTGACTCTCACTTTATACCACATCGCCAAAAGTGTGCAACATTGCTCAAATATCCTTTTCGCTTTTCCTGTTGCGTTTTGAAATCAATTACGCTTATAGTGAAGTCGTACCACCGGAGGACCGAAATGCATAAGACCCCGCCCAAACCACCAGAAACCACCAACACCGCAGAGTCTGCAGCCGACGCCACCAGACGCCTCGCCACGGAACTCATCTCCGCACAAGCGCAAATCAAAGCCATGATTGAGTCACAAGACGACTACACCGAAGAGATTGACGATCTTCATGGCATAGTTACGCGCGAGTACGACTATCACCGCCTGCGTGCCGAGGAATTGAAGCGCGAACTCTATAACTCAGGCATCACAGTTTAACCAGCTTCCCGTCTCGCCGCGGGGAGATGTGCGGGTGTCTACAGGTTGAAGCCTGGACGCAGATTGAGCCGCTCAGGGCTCGGCCCGCACATTCACATTTCACCAGGACACACCACAATGCCCAGACCGAGAGACCCAGTGAACGAGGAAGCAGTCAGAGAGCGCTACGCGGCCGGCGTCGGCATCAAGGCGATTATGAAGCAGTTCAAGCTCGGGGCCGCGCGGGTGCGGGAAATCTGCGGCATTGAATTGGCCGAGGCCAAACAACAAACTGAGTATCAAACGTGGATCGTCGAGATTGAGATTCCCGCTTTGAAACTGGTGGGCCTGATTCAGCGCATGGATGGCGAGGAGGCGATAGCTTTCCTGCTGACACTGCCTCCGAAGCTCCAGGCCGACGCCATCGCATTCAGTTTCCAGCGGCGCATGGACGCCGTACCCAACGATGGACAATTCGAGGAGGTTGAATCCAATGCCCCGACCGAAGCTTAAAAACCCGACCGTCTCTCAGAGCGTCCGCATCCCGATCACCACGCGGGCTGAGTTGGAGACCGAAGCCTACAAGCGCGGGATGGATGTGGGGAGCCTAGTGCGCGAGATCCTCGAAGAGAGGTACAGGAAGGCTGTCCAACTCAATTCGTTGTAGTTGCACGTCGCCCCCCCCCACGTGGGGCGTGGATTGAAACACTGTAGTTACACACAATAACCGGGAACATCGAAACACGGAGGAATCAACGCAATGGCAAATGAGCTGATGATCAACCCGAAAACCATCTACGCGGAGCTTCAGAAGCAGAAACCCCAGATCGAGGCTTCGCTCCCGCGGCACATGACTTCCGACCGCATGGCGCGCATCGCCTACACCCAACTGCGCACCACGCCGAAACTGTTTTCCTGCACGTTCGACAGCTTCATGGCGTGCATCATGGGCGCCGCCACTCTCGGCCTTGAGCCCGGCGTCAACGGCCAGTGCTACCTAATCCCCTATGAGGACCGGCGCAAGGGCATCACCGTCTGCACCCTGGTACCGGGCTGGAAGGGCCTCATTGACTTGGTTGCCCGCGCCGGCCGAGCCTCAGCTTGGACCGGCGCCATCCGGAAAGGCGACACCTACCGCTACAAAGGTGGTGCCAGACCGCTCCTCGAACACGAACCCGGCGACGACGACGTTGATGATTTTACTCACGTTTATGCTGTTGGCTGGGTCAAAGACGCAGACTGGCCCATCATTGAGTTCTGGAGCCGCGCCAAGGTCGAGAAGCACTTGAAGCAGTACAACAAGGTTGGGGACCGGCACTACGCGCTGACCAACGAGACCAACCTCGAGATGTACGGCCGCAAGATTGCGCTGCTTCAGGTCATCAAATACCTGCCGTCGTCGGTTGAGTTGCGCGATGCGGCGACACTGGACCAAAACGCGCTTGACGGCAAGCAGAATCTGACCATCGACGGCGTATTGACGTCGGGCGGCATGATTCCCGATGGACCCGACGAGAAGGCGGTTGAGGCTGAGGGCGTGATGGAGCAGTTGGGCTGGGACGACGGCAAGCGCCAGATGTTCCGCGATAACTATGCGGGGGCAAAGATCGCCGACGGTCTAGCGTACCTCAAGACGGAGCAGCAGCGGGCCAGCCGGGGGACGCAGCAGCAGCCAGCGACCGAGAAGGCTACGACGGCGCCAGCGGCCTCCAGCGCACCGCCCCAGGGCCAGCAGGAGCAGCCGGCACAGCAGCAGGCGACCACACGCAGGCGCGGAGGCAACCGGCAGCAGACGGAAGCTCCGGCGGCCGAGCAGCAGCCGAAGGAGGACCATACCGCCAATACCTCAGATACCGAAGAGAGCCATGGCGAATCTACCGAGGCGACGGGGCCACTTGACGGACTGTTCAACGAGGAGCATCCGGCGGTGGCGTCGGCAAAGAAGGAGTGGTTTTAAGCAAGACGGCAGATGTTTTGCCGTGGATGCTGGACCGGATCGCAGCGAAGCAATCAGAGCACGATTCCGGGGCGCACCAGCATCCACGGCAGCACATTCAAACGGAGGCAAGATGAGACAGGTTCGCTGCAAATACTGCCAACGGAAGATGGCACCGTGTGGGATGCCGCGGCACATCAGCGCGACCCATCGCGCGCTGGTGCTGGCAGAGTTCCGGATGAGTACGGCGACGATCTTGTGGGGCTGCGCCCAGGGGTACTTTCCGCCAATGCAACTGGCATTGCCAGCTCCCAACCCACTCACCGTCTACTCCCGGCGTCCGCTCGGATTCATGGCCAAGCCGATACCGGAGCACCGCAGGCCGAAAGGCTATGTGCTCCCGCAGAACTACGTGCGCCCGGTGGATGCTCTGGCCACCTACAAGCGGTTTTACTGGTCTTAACGCAACACAAACGGAGGCAACACAATGGCCCACACCACCACCTTTACCTGCGACCTGTGCGGCAAGCAGGCCATCGACGATCCGCGGTTCCTGCGGGAAGTCACGGTCGTCATAGACTCGCGCTATATCCCAACTCCCGAATCCATCTATGCTCCGAAGGCTTCATGGTGCCAAGAGTGCTTGGTCAAGATGGGGGTGATCCAAGTCGGCAATACGCACCTGCTCGCTGACACTGCGCCGGCCGCTCCGCCCACTCTCGAAGCAGTCATCCGCGCCATCGTGCAGAAAGAGATTGAGGCTGCGCGGCCATGACCACCCGCCTCCAGACCCAAGCCCTCTTGGACCGCGCCCGGACCATGCAGGCGGAGAACGACAAATCCCTGATCTTCGCACGCGAGGATGTGGACAACTGGCTCAACACGGTTTGCCGGGCCTGCTACCGGGAACAGGCATACCTGCAAGACAAGGGCGACATTGCCGACGGGGAGATCCAGGTGCCGTGGGATCTGCTCCAGGAGGCCATCGGACGCCTGAGAGCGGCACAGGCCCAGCGGGACAACCTCAAGAGCACGATGGAAGGCCTGATCGCTGATCTGGCCGACGACACACTTTAACCGACGACGGAGATGGTCGCATAAGCAACGGAGGATTTATGGCCTACTTCTGGGTCAAGTTTGCTACCGGGCGTTCGGCATTCATTGATGCCAAGAACGCAGATCATGCGCGCGCCGAAGCCGCTACTCTGGGCAAGCGCGAGGTTTTGGATGTATCCACCCTCCCCTATCCGGCGATGCCGCAACTCAACACCACTGACTGTCCGCCGTTCTGCCACAGTCCTGAGCAGTGCAAGGGGCGCACCTGCTGCCCCAAGAGTTATGCCTGCTCTGAATAGTTAACCAGTTTGCCGGCGCCCTCCGTCGCCGCCAAAGACCCCTGCCGCCGTTCAAGCTGCGACAGAACTCGCAACGCGAAAGTAAGTCGTGAAAGCGGGAAGCGGCAGGGGATTCAAGATTCGGGAGGACGCTTTGATTCAATGCCCCTCATGTCACGGACTCGGCCTGTTGAAGAGGACTGGTCCTCACACCTACATGCCAACGGTCAACGTGATCTACACGCGCACCTGCATCAACTGTGGCGGCACGGGGAAGGTTCCCGAGCCAGTGATCGATAACAAGACGAAAGCAGCAGGGGGAGAGTAAAATGGGGACATCGGGCGCTGGTAACGCCGCGAACTTCATCGCTGGAGGGAGCGAATCCATGACATCCCCATCTGTGCCATCTTACCCCGAAACCTGCCGCGCGGGCCATCCTTGGGCTACGTCGGCTTACGTTGACAAACGCGGTTGCCGGTTCTGTAAGGTCTGCTGTGAACTCAGGCGCCGTGAAAAGGCGCTCCTGAAACGCAGCGCTGCATACAAAGAGAGCCTGCTTCCAGTCGAGGAAAGGCTTGCGCTTCGCATTGATAAGACACCTGGCCACGGGCCTAAAGGTGAGTGCTGGGTGTATACCCGCTACCTGAACCCCAGCGGGTACGGCATGATCGCTGATAAGGGAATCCCTGTTCTATGTCATCGGCTCGCCTTCCAAATAGCGAAAGGACCGATTCCAGAAGGCAACGATGTATGTCACAGTTGCGACTTTCCACCATGCTGCCGTCCAGATCACCTCTTCGCCGGAACGCGGCTCGATAACATACTCGACATGATAGCTAAAGGTCGCGGGCCAGATATGAAGGCGGTCAGTACCCGCCGCCGTAATCCCGCAGGCGAGCGGAACGGGATGGCGAAACTCACATGGGAGACGGTGAGAGCCATCCGTGCCGAACGATCTAAAGTTGGAGCATCAAGCGCAGAATTGGCCGAGCTATTCAACATTCCGCGCCAAACAATTTCCGGCATCATATTCGGACGCAGGTGGAAGGAGGCTCCCATTGAGCCAGTTAGTCCAGATAAGTAAAGTGCCACCTCTCCGCCAAAGCCTCGTGGACAAGCTCGCATGTCCAAGATCATATGTAGCTCTGGTTATGCAGGGCCTTGCGTCGCCAGCTTCATTGGCGTCGGATCGCGGAACCGAGATTCACAAAGTCGCCGCTGCCTATACGCTGCACTGCGTCAAAAACAAGGTGCCTGCGGATTGGCTTTTCTTCGATAAGCTCTGTGAGGCGGTGGGGCCAGACGCCGCGCTGATTCTCGAAGGGGTGCGGGACAATTACAAGGTCGCTTTTGATCAGGTAGTGGACGCCGAGTGGACGTTCTGGCTGGACGAGAATTTCTCGGAGTGCTCGCCTGACCGCGCGGCCTACACCGGGACGATGGATCTTGCTTTGCTGGATGGTGCGGAAGGCGAAGTGCAAGACTGGAAGAGCCATATCAGGCCGTTCGACGCTCCCACGCCTCAAAGTGATCTCTACTCACTAGTGTGGCTCTTGGCTAATCCAGAGTTGGAGACTGTCACCTTCCGCTTCCGGTTCGTCCGCTACCGCAACTGCGAGCGCACCGCCGAATACACCCGCGCGGATCTTCCACGGCTGATGTCAGCATTGGAGCACTGGCGCGCCAAGCAATTGGCCATCCACGAGCACCCCGAGCGCGCCGAGGCGATCCCGTCCAAGCAATGCCTCTACTGCCCGCTACTGAATCAAGGTTGCCCCATTGACCCCGCCGTGAACCCCTACGCCGGCCGTGACCCGCTCCAGTGGACTAAGAGGCTCGTGTACCTCACCCGCGCGATGAAGCAGGCCAAGGAGATTCTCAAGGAGGCTCTTGAGGCGACTGGCGAGCCCATCGAGTATGTTGATGGCACAGGCGAGCGGTACTTCTTCGGCAAGAAGGCGACCGAGAGCGAAGTCTTTCCGCTGTTTGAAATGGACGCCAACCGCAAGGTCGTGATCCGTGACGACCAGGGGCAGCCGAGGATGCCGATCGTCGATGCTCTCGCAGACTGGTTCGGCGTGGCTCCCGACGATGCGCCGCTGTTCAAGGGAATCAACATCTCCAGCACTGGCCTGAAAGCACCGTTGAAGGCTGGCAAGCGCGCCATCATCCACCAGGCCGTCATGGATAACACGCGGAAGGTCACGAAGGTGAAGCTGGCACTGCACCAGCCGGACGACGATCCGGAGGACGAAGCGAGGGAAAGGGACGGGGAGTAGGCCGTCCTGCCATCCTGTCAACCACAACCTGACACCCAACCAGAAACGAGGAACCATGGGAAAGAAAGCAAAGAAACTTGAAGACTTCTTCGGAGCAAGGCGTCGCCGGTGCACATTGGTCCGTGGCGAGCTGCTCAAGTCGAAGGGCAACGAGAAGCGGATGAAGTTGTCCGTCGTGATGCCCCTCAACAACACCGAACTGGCCTACTGCCCCGAGCCTTTCCTGACCCAATTGGGCGTGATGGAAAAGCAGGACAGCGCATTGAACCGGGCGCGTATCGATGTTGAGTTTGATTCGATGGCCGTCCGCATCTTCTCGACGGATGCCATCATCGAACCCACCGTCAACATTCACGGCGCATTGCTCCACAAGTTCGCTATGGTCGGAGAAGGGACCGGCGAGAAGCGCACTGTGTCTCTTGAGTTCCTGATCTACCTGCCAGCGACCAAGCCTCTGCACGATTGGGAGTGGGACGCCACACATGCCGAGTTCTTCATCGAGTCCGTCAAGTCCCAAGGCTCTCTGGATCTGAGCGGGGAAGCGGAAGACGAGGACAATGACGAAGAGAGCACCGGGCCCGTCCTCACCCAGCCGCCGCCGGACAAGCGCATCCAGGTCGTGCCGCCTGCGGCAAAATCGGGACCAAAACAACTGGCCGAGTTCCACGCACAGGCCGGAGCCGACGGACCCAAGATCCACATCGAGCCGCCAGCGACGACCAGGCGCAAGCCGGGGCAGCGGGTCCACTAGCCAACCATAGCCACTTGCACCACGGAGGGTGCAGCCATGATCCACGAGCACCACGAAGACATTCCCGACGAGTTCCGCGTGAGCGTTCAACCCGTCCACCCATTCACCGACTACCCGACGTGCCCCAAGTGCAATGGGAGCCTTGGGGCGCACATCCCAATCCTGCGCCGCCTGTTCGCCGCATGGGGCCGCGCAGCGCAGAACATGGCCTACTGCAAAGGCTCACAGAACTCTGAGGTCCATGTGCCCACCATGAACATTCTCAACGGCCAGATGGGCGTCTTGCCGGTCAACGTGCCGTGCTTTGGCATATTCCACGAGCACATCCACCTAACCTGTGGGCGCTGCCGGTTTGACTGGCTGATGAACTGCAAAGGAGGGAAGTAGCGATGGCAAAGCTAGAAGAGTTTGACCTCGAAAGTGTCTACGACGAGAAGATCAACCCGCTCATGACGCAGATCATTGCAATCTGTAATGAGCACAACATGCCTTTTGTGGCATCGTTTCAGTATTGCCACTCAGAGGAAGAGGGGCCAGGCTTCTGCTCGTCGGCCATGCTTCCACTCAAACAGCGGCCAGTAGCCAAGGAACTGCAACAGGCTTTCGACATCATCAAGCCAAAACGGCGCGCACCGATGATGATGTTGACCACGCGCGACAAGGACGGCAACGTCACACAAATGACAGCCATCGTGCCATAGTATCAACCGCACCCTGACAAACGAATCAAACGGAGGAAACACCACAATGCGAATCACGAAAGCCCACATTGAAAACATCCGGTCCCACAAGGACACAACCATAAAATTCAACCGCATCAACATTGTCTCGGCGATAAACCACGCCGGCAAGAGCAGCCTGCAGAACGCCATCCAGTTCGCCTTCACCGGCGGGTGCGACGTGACCGAAGGCACCAAGGAGCGCAAGCAGACGGACCTGTTGCGCTTCAATGAAGAGTTGGGCACCATCGAGTTGCTTCTCGACCTTGACGGCGTTCCCGTCGAACTCCGCGCATCTCTCTCCGCCCGCTCTGGCCTCAACGTCACCCGGCGCAACCCGGTAGACAAGAACTGGAGCCCTGTTGCACTGGCCGAGGATATGAAGGCCGACAAGGAAGTGCTGGCTTGCCTCTGCGATAACAACTACTTCATCAAGTCCAGCCCGGCTGACCAGAACAAGCTCCTGGCCGCCATCATCCTGCCGTCCACCTACGCATGGCCGGAGAACATCAAGTCCGACCTGCACAACTCGCGCATCACTCCGGACTGGAACAGCACGCCTTTCAGCATTATCGAGTTCGCCCATGACAAGGCTTTCAAGGCCCGCACGGGGGTCAACCGCTCAATCAAGGACTGGCGCGCCCCCCAGGATTCCGGCAAGTACGACGGTCCACCAATCGACGAGGTACGGGCTACGCTCAACCAGCGGCAGAATGAGCGCACGTCTGTAGCGGTCGAGAAGAACGAACTCGCCAATGCCATCGCCACCGCCGAGCACAAAAAGGCCAGCTTTCTACAGAAGGCGAATGAGGCTCGGGCCAAGATCGTCAACGAGCAAAAAGAGCGCGAGACGGTCGCCGCGGCTGCTTTGTCCAAGGCTGCCATCAAGAAGTTGGAGAGCGAGGCCGCGGGCGCAGAGAGGGCTGCTCAGTTGGAGTCCGACATCCTCACCCGGTCAACCGCTATCGCCGCGTATAAGCGCCAACTGGGGGCCGTGCAGACGCTGGGCAAGACTCCCAAATGCCCAACATGCTTTCAGGCCATAACGCCTGATGTGATCGACGAGATTGGCGTTCCTATCCTTGAGACCATTGCCAAGCTCACTGAGCAGCAGCGCGCCGACCAAGATGCGCGTAAGGAACTCGGCGACCCCGCCGGCGCGCAGAAGAAGCTCGATGCGGCCAAGACGGTTGAGCAGGATCTGCAGCGCATCGACAAGCGCATCGCGGATCTGGAGCGCCAGGTCAAGAGCGCAACCGAGGAGGCCGAGAAGATCAACCCGGAGGCTTTGCCAAAACCTGACTCTCTCAACGAGAAACTGGCCGACCTCGACGGGCGCATCCAGCGCGGCACCGGATTTCTCGAAGCAGCCAACCGGGCCGATGCTCTCAAGGTGGACGCAGACAGGGCCAACCAGGCCAAAGCACTGCTGGACGCGGAACTCGCGCGCTTGGAGCGGCTCGTCACCTACTTCGGACCCAAGGGCATCAAGGCGGAACTCATCTCGCAGCACATTGGGAGCTTCGAGCAGCGGATCAACGTGGCACTGGCGAAGTGGGGATACTCTTGCTCCCTGTCGATCGAGCCATGGAGTTTTGTTGTCAAGCGCGTGGGCAGCCGGTACGCGGCGCAGCTCCATCAACTCTCTCGCTCGGAGAAGATGCGGTTTGCCAATGCGTTCTCCGTGGCACTGGCCGTGGTGTCCGGATGGAACTTCGTGATCCTCGACGACTCCGAGACCATCATCGGCGATGATTCCGTGGCGCTGCTGAGGCTGGTCTACGAATCGGAGCTGGACCAGGCAATCATCCTCATGGCGACCGTGGACGAGCGCGTGTCGCATAAGCCGGGGACGTGCTTCGTGGCGCTAGACGAGTCCATGGAAGAGGAAATCTCCACCACGCACGTAAGACAGTTAGCCAGTACGCCGGAGTAGCTCATGCCAGCCTTTAGCTTCAAGAAGCAATTCGTTGCGCCGATTCAGGCAGGGACCAAGAAGCACACGATCCGTGGCGAGCGGAAGGATGGGCGGGTTCCTGCCAAGGTCGGCGACGACCTCTCTCTTTTTTGCGGAATGCGGACGAAGGGATGTTTCCGCATTCTGCCCGGGACCGTGCCCTGTACGAAGGTTGAGCGGATTACAATCGAAGACCTTAACTACCACTGCGACGAAATGTACACCCGCCGAGTCTGTATCGACGGAAATCTGCTGGACCGTAGCGAATGTCAGCGGCTCGCACAATCAGACGGCTTTCCAGACTTCGGCAGAATGATGATGTTCTGGGAAGGCCGTCTTCCGTTCAAGGGTCATATCATCCACTGGAGGTAGCCATGCCAATCCGCCCTGAAAACCGCGCGCTCTACCCGAAGGACTGGCCTGCAATCAGCAAGCGTATCCGATTTGAGCGGGCGCAAAGTCAGTGCGAATGGGTAGACGCATGGGATCAGGAAGACGACTCTCCAGACATTGAGCGGCGCTGCCAAGCCAAACACGGGGAGCGGCATCCAATCACGGGTTCTAAGGTGATTCTCACGGTAATGCACCTCGACCATGATCCAACCAACTGCGCAGACGGCAACCTGAAAGCCGCCTGCCAGTGGCATCACAACATGTACGACCGCGAGCACCGCAACGGCACCAGGCAGAAGACGATGCGGGCCCGGAAGAATACGCTGGAGATGTTTGAAGCATGAAAAGCTCAATCAAGGCCGGAACCCTCTTCCCCAAGGAAGCGCACAAGTCGTGGATGGAAATCACCGGCAGCCGCTACCGGAGTATGTGCGAGCGGTTGAAGAAGAAGGGACTGCCGGCGCCAACATTCAACCTGTACGAGTTCAGGCAAGACATTCTCTCGGTCCAAGGCGGCAACGACGACGGGCCGATACAGTGCCGGTACTGCAATCGCTGGTTCACGCTGGCGGAGTGCGACGTTGACCATGGGACACCACTCGGCCGCGGCGGGTCTTCGGGGCTCGATAATCTCGATTACCCGTGCGCCCAGGACAACGACCGCAAGGGAGGACTCACGGTCGCCGAGTACACGGCTCTGCTGGCTTACCTGAACACGGTTCACCCTCTGGCCCGTCAGGATGTGTTGTCGCGGCTGGAGAAGGCCAACAAGCTGGCTGCGGCAGCCAACCGGACGCGGATGCTGATGGCCGGATTAGCGGCGGTTGAGGGCAAGAGCAAGCCCGAGCAGCGCGTCGTCGAGGAAGAAGAAGATCCTTTGGGGAAGTTTTAGGCGTGTCCGCTTGCGAGACGGCGGGCGCGGGTGAGGGGGAGCGGTGAGCATTTACTACGATCATGGCGGGATTCGCATTTACCACGGCGATTGCAGGGAGATTCTGCCCACGCTGCCCAAGTGCGACCTGCTGTTGACTGACCCTCCGTATGGCTTGGGCGCAGCTCGTAAAGATGTCATGGGGTTCGGCTATAAGCGGGGAAAAAACGGCATGGGCGGCAAAAACCCTTCAAAGCGAGACTACGGAGACTCTGCATGGGACGACGTCGCTTGCGATCAAGAGTTGATCGATTTGTGCCGCGATTGTTGCAGTGAGCATGTTATCTGGGGGGGCAACTATTTTGCGCTTCCGCCGACCAAATGCTTGTTTGTTTGGGACAAGTTGCGCGGAGATACCGACTTTGCGGATGGAGAGGTTGCCTGGACGAGCCGCGACCGGGCGATGCGGATATTTCGCTATCGATGGAACGGATTCCTAGTTGACCCTACATCCACCGACGACCGCGTCCATCCTACTCAGAAGCCGCTTGCATTGATGAAGTGGTGCCTAACCTTCTTTCCCTTGGCTAAGAGCGTTCTAGACCCGTTTATGGGCAGCGGAACAACGCTGGTAGCGGCTAAGAATCTAGG
>Ga0302187_10001325_pt1 | contig 21134 bp, 20 predicted proteins | sample II_Bog_E1_3_FD_202120 | JGI IMG/M metagenome (GOLD analysis project Ga0302187, IMG submission 202120) | Peat permafrost microbial communities from Stordalen Mire near Abisko, Sweden - II_Bog_E1_3 | ecosystem: Environmental > Terrestrial > Soil > Wetlands > Peat | place: Sweden: Abisko...
CGAGAAGAAAACATCGGAACACATGCGCATGCTGCAGAGGAAACCAGCGCGCGTCAGAAAATACTTTGAGAACGAATACATTGCTTATGCGGCTTAGCAGATATTGTCAGTTGCCGGGTTAATAACAGAAGAAGAGTATGAGTATGCAGAAAGAGCTGGCTCAGCATCGCCATACTATTGGGGGGCGGATGCCGGCAAGGCCTGTCAATATGAAAATACAAATGATAAAAGTCATAGCAGAGCATTTAAAGTCGAGGAAGGTAATATATGCGATGATGGTTATGCTGTGACGAGCCCGGTTGGTAAGTTTAAAAGAAATGCATTCGGACTATATGATATGGATGGCAATGTTGAATCATGGGTTCAAGATTGTGAACATTTAAATTATAAGGGGGCTCCCACGGATGGCGGGGCTTGGCTTGGTGAAAGCAAGCAGTGCGACTTCCGCATGCTTCGAGGGGGTAGTTGGGCTTTTCCCGTAGCGCGCTCAGCGGAGCGTAGCGCAACGCTATATACATGGCTTTCGACGGAAATTGGATTCCGAATAGCGAAAAGCTTGTAAAAAATTTTATATATAAATTAAATTTAAATATCTTGGGAATAAGATGAGTAGCACAAACCATCAAAATGCCACCAATGTCTTGGCGTCGACTATTTCTTGGTTGGCTAAAGGATTAACGTATAGTAAGGGTGCAACGACAGCAACAACAATTGACTGTTCTCATATTTTGGCGCAGATGATGCAGGGTACAGGATATAATGTAAATTTTGTTGAGGCTAACACTATAACTGATGGTCACGATAGTCAGTATTTGAGTATAAATAGTTCTGCGGTAAAGTCCGGTGATATTGTTGCATGGCTAAGTACTAGCGCTACTGGGAATGATCATGTTGGGATTGTGGTTTCCTATAATCCGGTGACGGGTGAAGGCGTTTTTTTGGATCTAGTAGCGGTGGCGGTCACGGCCCCGGCGGGCCTAGCTTCGAGTCATTTGGGCCTGGAACATCTTTTCCGGGGGTGCTGCCGTCAATATTCGTCGCGGAAAGGACATTGCACATTGGGGTCAGGTCTTGCAGCTCCAGCAGATAGCTGTCCTTTTCCACCAGAATGCCCTTGAACCGCCCCTGAAACACATGGCCAACCCGACGACGGGTGCGGTTGACACATTGGGTGTAAACGCCGTTAAGCTGGCGCATCCCTTCGGACAGATTGCCCTCCACCGTCTCCACACGATATGGAGGGTGAACGGGGTTGATGGTTTTTTCGCAGCTCTGCAACGAACTGCAAATTTCACGTCAAGGCGCCCCGCCCAAACGGGCCTGCTCCGCGCGCAAGAGGCTGTACTCATCAAAACTGCGGGGGCAAATACCCTCAGCCTCCTGCAACATTTTTGCAGCCGCCTCGATCTGCCCGTGCACCAGCGCAAAGGCCCCGGCATAGGTGGCGGCCTCACACTGTTTTCCGCGCTGTTTGCCGGCATCGCTGTCTTTGGCCGCTGCCTGTAGCTGGGTGGCTTTGATAGTGCCCTGGTAATAAGCCAACACCGGAAACGGCCAGGCCTGCGGATTGACCCTAAGGCTGCCCTGGGCCAGTTCAGCGCCTGCGTCCTGACCCAGCTGCTGGCGGGCCAGATAGCGCCAGAGCAGGAAATAGGGCTGGGCCGGATTGCGCGCCAACAATTCGTTGAGGGCATCCTGCGCCTGTTTGAACTGGCCTGTTTCCAGATAGGCCAGGGCACGACTGGCGCTTGCTTCTGTATCGGCGGGCCGTAGCGCCAGCGCCTCGTCGTAGTCTGCCAGCGCCTGCCTGAGCTTGCCCTGGCTGCGCCAGGCATTGCCCCGGCTGCGGTAGACCCCGGCCCGCGCCGCACTGGCGCTGGCGGGGAGCAGGTCAAGGCTGTGGTTCAGGTCGGCCATCGCCCTTTTGTAATCACCCTTGCCGGCGTAGGCGTTGCCCCGGTTGTTGTAGGCGTAGGGATTGTCCGGCGCCAGCACCAGGAGCTGGTTCAGGTCAGCAATGGCCAGGTCATCGGCGCCCGCTACCTGATAGGCCGCGCCCCGCCCCAGCAGGGCGGCGATGCTCTTGTGATCCAGGCTGAGCGCCTTGCTGAAGTCGGCAATCGCCTGATCAAGTTTCCCCTGAGCATACAGGGCGCTGCCGCGATTGCTCAGGCAACTGCTGAAGTCCGGGTCCAGTTCCAGCGCGTGGTTATAGTCAGCGATGGCCAGCCCCAACTCACCCCTGGCCTGATAGACCGTGCCCCGGTTATTGTAGGCAGCGGGAAAGCCGGGAATCAGCAACAGCGCCTGATTGATGTCGGCCAGGGCCTGATCCAGCTGACCCGTGCCTTTGTGGGCAACACCAAGTCCATCGTAGGCCGCCGCCTGATCAGCCTTGCCGAGCCTGCCGACCTTGAGCGCCTCGTCGAACAGTGTGATGGCACGAGGGTAATCCCCGCGATCACTCGCCGCCTTGCCCGCCTCAATCATGTCCAGAGCCTCTGCCCCTGCGAGGCCGCAGGTCAGGTACAGACAAAGCCAGAGCAAACCCAGCGCCAGACGCCGCAAGTAACCTCCACCGGCAGCCACTGGCCGCCACCAAGCTGTTGTGGGCTTAACGCACCTGAACCTGATCGGAAACACCCAGGCGCGCCACGGCCTCGTCACCCATGATCACGCCAAACTTCTTCAGCGCATGTTCAAAGGGCGTGCCTGCTTCGGTGTAGTCGACCACGTTTTCGGCGCCCACGATATTCCTGGCCACCGAGTCCACCGAGCCAAAACCATCAGCCAGGCCCATGTCCACCGCCTGCTGGCCAGTCCAGAACAGGCCGGAGAAGGTGTCAGGGGTTTCTTTCAGGCGTGAACCACGGCCCTGTTTGACCGCCGTAATGAACTGTTGATGGATGGTGTCGAGCATCAACTGTATGTGGGCCTTTTCCTCGGGGCTGACCTCGCGGAAGGGGCTCATGATGGCCTTGTGGGCACCGGCGGTCATGGTGCGGTCATCCACGCCCAGCTTCTGCATCAGGCCCTGCACGCCAAAACCCTGCATGATGACGCCGATGGAGCCGACCAGGCTGGCCGGGCTGACGTAAATGTCGTCTGCTGCCGCCGCAATATAATAGGCGCCGGACGCGCCCATATCGGTAATCACGGCGTAGACCTTCTTGTTGGGGTACTGCTTGCGCAGGCTGCGGATTTCGTCGTAGACATAGGCCGCCTGCACCGGGCTGCCGCCGGGGCTGTTGATCTTCAGGATGACGGCCTTGCTGTTCCTGGCCTTGAAGGCATTCTCAAGCCCGGTGTCGATCTGCTCGGCATTGGCGTCCTTGCCGTCGGCAATCTCGCCGGTGATATTCACCACCGCCGTGTGGCTGCCGGTCAATGCGGAGGCGCCGTCGCCGTGGCCGGGGTGGGCAATCAGCGCCAGTACGATAAAAAGATAGGTAAAGGTCAGCAGCTTGAAGAAGATGCCCCAGCGCCGCGTGCGCCGCTGTTCCTGCACGGAGGCCAGCGCCACCTTTTCCAGCAGGGCCCACTCGCGCCCGCCAGCGTCCGGGCGGGGTCCTGAACCCCAGGGATTTTCAGCCATTCAGCGCTACTCCTTTCATGTGCGGCGTCAGGCCGGGTCAGCAATCTATAACGAACCCAGCCAGGCTGCCAAGGCTTCAATACTGTCCAGCAACTGCAAAGGCTCGAAGGCCAGCAGGTCGGCTGCCGGATGCACGCCATAGGTGACACCAATACGCGGCATGCCGATGCGTTGCGCCATGTCCATGTCGTAGGTTGAATCGCCGATCATGAGGGCATTTTGCGGCTGCGCCTTGAACTTGTGCAGCAGCTGCTCAAGCATGAGCGGGTGCGGCTTGGAGATGGTTTCATCGGCGCAACGGGTGGCATGGAAAAACGTCTCCAGCCCGTTCATTTGCAGCACGCGGTCCAGCCCCATGCGGCTCTTGCCGGTCGCTATGGTCATGCGGTAACCCTTGGCCTTGAGCGTGAACAGCATATCTTTCGCGCCCGGAAACATACGGCTCTCACCACCCGTACCCGCCACGAAATGCCAGGCATAGCGGGTACGTATCAGGTGCCGCCGCATGGCGTTGAGGTCGGGAAAGAGGATTTCCAGTGCCTCGGGCAGGCCCAGGCCGATGATGCCCTGCACTGCCGCCGCGGTCGGAATCGTCACCCGGCAATCGTCGGCCGCAATCTGCATGCAGTGCACTATCTGGTCGGCGGAGTCCATCAGGGTGCCGTCCCAGTCGAAGACCAGCATGTGAATCTTATTCACTGCGCAAGCGCTCCAGGCCGGCTTCCAGCTCTGGCGCCAGCGGGCAATGCAGGCGCAGTTGCGCCTCCTGACCGGGCATGTGGATACCCAGGTCACGCGCATGCAGGAACAGGCGGTTGATGCCAAAACCCTTCATCTTCCGGTTCAGCTCGTCATTGCCATATTTTTCGTCACCGACAATGGGGTGGCCCAGGTACTGGGCGTGCACGCGAATCTGGTGGGTGCGGCCGGTATACAGGGTCACCTCGACCAGGGTGGTATCGCCGATGCGCTCCAGCACGTGGAAGACGCTGCGCGCCTCCTTGCCGTCACGTGCTACCCGCACGATATGCTCGCCGGTGGCCATCACGGTCTTTTTCAGGGGCGCCCTCACCTCGTGCTCGGCGCCCTTGAGGCGGCCATTGAGCAGGGCCACGTAGACCTTGTGCATACGCCCCTGGCGCAGCTCTTCATGCAGGAACTTCAGCAGAGAGCGCTTCTCCGCCAGCATGAGCAGGCCCGAGGTGTCACGGTCGAGGCGGTGCACCAGTTCCAGGAAGTGCGCCGAGGGCCGCACCACGCGCATGGCCTCAACTACGCCATAGGGCACCCCGCTGCCACCGTGCACAGCCATGCCCGATGGTTTGTTGAGCACCACCAGACCATGTTCTTCGTAGACAACGCGGGAGGCCAGATCGCGCGACAGCGCTGCACCAGGCTGGGGTGGAGGCGCGACTTCGGCCAAACGCAGGGGGGGCACGCGGATGACATCACCCTCCTTCACCCGGTAGTCGGCCTTGATACGGCCCTTGTTCACGCGCACCTCGCCGGTGCGCACGATGCGGTAGACCAGGGTGCGGGGGGCGCCTTTCAGGCGGGTAATCAGGAAGTTATCGATGCGCTGGCCGGCAACATCCGCCTCCACAGTCAGGAAGCGCGCGGACTCAGTGCCGCCGGTCTCGGGTTCACTCATAAAAGCATTTATCTATCAATCAGCTACGGGAATATGACTTGGCCGTCTTGAAATATTACTGCTATAGTAGCTGGTCGCCTGAAAAAGCGACCGCCGCTAACCGGCTCCCCGGCAGTATATGCCAGGAGCACTGGTACAAGGGCGGTCATTATAAAGGAAGCGTCAAAGAAGTCCTCCGCCGTTTGTTACCGGTTCATATTATATCGGTTACCGGGCCCCTGGCCCCCACAAGCGTCTGACTGGCACTCGCTGGCGCCTCCCCGGGCGGCACGGTCGTGTTACACGGAAAACGCACCCAAGACGATTCGCCTTCTGCAGCAGCGCCGAGACTATCGACGCCAGCCGGACCCAACCAGTCTTGGCTTGCCAGGGGCAAACGCACCGACATGCAACTTCCGCACGGCCAATACGCTGGCGGCTTGTCCGCCTTTTAAGCAACTTGCGTACAGCAAACGAATAACGGAGAGCCCGTCAGCGGCCCCGGCCCCGGTTACGCGCCATCATGTACCGCAGTCATGATGCGCTCCTGACGCTAAGGCGCCAGGCCCCGGCCAGACCGCAACGGGCGCCCCATGTGGGCAGAATGAACAACCGGGTGTCGTCATTTTTGGGCGGCACTCGCTGGTGTGGCCGGGAGCATGAGCGCGCATAGCGCCCCCCGACCACTTCGGGTGAACGACGAATTTCTTTTTCTGTCCGGCCTCGCGGCCTGCGGGTAACAACGCCCGTGGATGGAAACTATGGGACGGGGCGCCTGAACAACGCCCGCGCCACAAGCGCTCCCACCTTCGGCCTCACATGCATTCTGCCTGCGGAGTTTCCTGTACGCCCGGAACCCGTTTGGTACATCATGAAAAGAATGCTGATCAATGCCTCGCACCCTGAAGAAACACGGGTAGCGATGGTCGATGGACAACGCCTGTACGATTTTGACCTGGAACACCGGGCCCGCGAACAGAAAAAAGCCAATATCTACAAGGGCAAGGTGACCCGCGTCGAGCCCAGCCTCGAAGCCGCCTTTGTCGACTTCGGCGCCGAGCGCCACGGCTTCCTGCCGCTCAAGGAAATCTCCCGCGAATACTTCAACAAGTCTGCCAGGGAAGCCGGTGGCCGCGTCACCATTCGTGACGCCATCCGCGAAGGCCAGGAAATCATCGTCCAGGTCGAAAAGGAAGAGCGTGGCCAGAAAGGCGCCGCCCTCTCCACCTTTATCTCCCTGGCGGGCCGCTACCTGGTGCTGATGCCCAATAATCCCCGTGCCGGCGGCATTTCGCGCCGTATCGAGGGTGAAGAACGCCAGGACCTGAAGGAAGCCCTGAACCTCATCGAGATCCCCCAGGACATGGGCGTGATCGTGCGCACCGCCGGCCTCGGCCGTAGCGCCGAAGAGCTGAAGTGGGACCTGGACTACCTGACGACGCTGTGGAACTCGGTGCAGACGGCCTCCAGCCGCGCCGCCCCTTTCCTGATTTACCAGGAGTCCAACGTCATCATCCGTGCCGTGCGCGACTACCTGCGCCAGGACATCAACGATGTCCTCATCGACAACGAAGATGCTTACAACGAGGCCATGGCCTTTGTGCAGCAGGTGATGCCGCACTACCAGACCAAGATCAAGCTGTATAACGACACGGTGCCGCTGTTCAACCGCTACCAGATCGAAGGCCAGATCGAGACCGCTTTCCAGCGTGAAGTGAAGCTGCCCTCGGGCGGCTCCATCGTCATCGACCCGACCGAAGCGCTGGTGTCCATCGACATCAACTCCTCGCGCGCCACCAAGGGCAGCGACATCGAGGAAACCGCGCTCAATACCAATATGGAAGCGGCGGAAGAAATCGCCCGCCAGCTGCGCCTGCGTGATATCGGTGGCCTGATCGTCATCGACTTTATCGACATGACGCCGCCGAAGCACCGCCGCATGGTCGAAGACAAACTGCGCGATGCGCTGGCGATGGACCGTGCCCGTATCCAGATCGAGCGCATTTCCAAGTTCGGCCTGCTGGAGCTTTCCCGCCAGCGCCTGCGCCCCTCGCTGGAAGAAAGCACGGGTCTCGTTTGCCCGCGTTGCAGCGGCACCGGCGTGATACGCGACGTGCGTTCGCTGGCCCTGTCCATCATGCGCATCATTGAAGAAGAAGTGCTCAAGGAGCGCACGGCGCAGATCAACGCCACCGTGCCCATTTCCGTAGCCACCTTCCTGCTCAATGAAAAGCGCGCCGCGCTGACCTCGATTGAAACGCGTAACCATGTGCGCGTGCTGATCCTGCCCAACGAGCACATGGAAACGCCGCACTACACGGTGGAACGCCTGCGCGACGACCAGATAGAAGAAGGTCAGGAAGACGCCCCCAGCTTCAAGGCCGTGGAGCGCTTCAAGCCAGTAGTGGAAGACGTGCTGTCGGTCGCCGAGCCTATTCCGAAGCGCCAGGAAGCGGCGGTCAAGATGATCGCCCCGGAAACCCAGGCCCCGGCCCCACGCGAGCAGGCTCAGCCCGTCGCCGCCGCTCCGGTGGCTGCGCCGGTAGCACCCGCTCCGGCCAAGGTTGGCGTTATCGCCTGGCTCAGCAACCTGTTCAGCATTACCCCCGAGCCGCCCCCCGCCCCCGTGGTGGTCGAGCCTGCCCCTGCCCCGGCCGAGCCGCGTCAGCGCTCGCAGGGTGGTGGCAACCGCAACAACCGTGGCGGCGGTCGTGACCGTGAAGACGGTGGCCGCGACAACCGTGGCGGACGCCCGCCGCGTGAAGGTGGTCGTGGCGACGGCCGTGGTGAGGGTCGTGCCCCGCAAGAGGGTCGTGGGCAGCAGGAAGGCCGCAACCCGGATGGTCGCCGTGAGCAGCCGCCCCGCGCCGAGCAGCCCCCGCGCAAGCAGGAAGATGTGCGCAGCGAGCAGGCCGCCCAGCAGGAAGGCCGCCCGCCCCGCGAGCAACAGCCCCCGCGTGAGCGCAACAATGAGCCGCGCCAGCCGCGCCCCCCTCGCGAGCCACGTGAACCGCGTGAGCCCCGCGAGCCCGGTAGTGAGCAGCAAGCACGCGAGCCGCGTGGTGAACAACAGCCCCGTGGCGAGCAGCAGCCCCGCCAGCGCCAGGAGCGTGCACCCCGCCCCGAGCGCGATGCCCAGCCGCGTGCGGAGCAGCCCATCACTGACGAGGCCGCACTGGCCTTGGCCAATGCCATTCCTCTGCCGGAAGGCGCCGAGGGCGTGGCGGCAGCAGAAGGCGGTGAGCAGCAGCGTCGGCAACGTCGCGGCCGTCACCCCAACCGTCGCCAGCGCGGCCCGCGTGAGCGCGATCAGCAGGTGCTGATCGACGAAGGCCTGGTAAGCGCCGAGGGTACTGCCCCGGCTGCCCAGGCTGTCGCCGACACCACCAACGATGGCGATGTGCCCGTGCTGACCGACAACGTAGCGTCGGAGCAGGCGGAAGAAGGTCAGGCCACTGCCACCGTGCGGGCCGCCGTGGAAGAAGCCTCCGTAGCGCCAGCGCCAGTTGTCAGCACCACGACGGTGAGCATGATGACGCCGCCGCCCGCCGCTCCCGCACCGCTTGTGCCGCCCATGGCCCAGCCGGCCACCGACGGTGGCGCCCCGCGCCGTGCCGCCAACGACCCGCGCGAGCGCCGTCGCCAGCAGCAGCGCGAAGCCGCAGCGGCCCGCGAGCCACGTGTGCATGCACCAGTGCACGCACCCGTGCATGAAGGAGCGCCGGTGGCAAGCCCGGAGCCAGTGCTTGAGCATGTCGCCGTCGCCCCTGTGGCAGCGCCCGTGATTGAAGCGGCTCCCGTCGTGGTCGAGGCAACACCCGTAGCAGTTACCCCTGCCCCGGTTGCCCCTGCTCCGGTTGTTGTTGTCGAACCGGTTGCCGTCGTGGTAGCGCCAAAGCCCGAACCGGTGCCCGCCACCGAGCCGGCGCCAGAGGCTGCACCGCAGGAAACCACCGAGTAAGCTTTTTACCTGGCGGAAATGAAAAGGGGGTGGTCATTGACCACCCCCTTTTTTATTGTTTTCTGCGGTTACTACGGATAGTCATTGCCAGTCGGATCCGATATTTTAGGCAGTTGTGTTGGCTTGTTTGGCTCAGGAAGCAGGGACGAATCCTCGTGCGGCTGTCATCCTTCAATACGCTTGTCCATATCATGTACTTGGTCCCGGCCTTGCTCGTGTTTGCGCCGACGGCGACGGCTACGCCTGTAGACCCCAACCTTCCGGTACTCCGGGCCATCCTGAAACAGCCCGACGCCGAGATAGACCTTGCCAAGGTCAAGCTGACTATCGATCACATGATCGACCCCAGCATCAACATTGACAGTAGCCTCAGGCAACTCGACAACATGGTGACCATGCTTCGGATGGGGTTGCCACCCAACCCCACCAGTTGGCAAATCATGCTCGGTCTACGGTCCTATCTGTACGAGGCAGGCCCCTGGAACAATTACCAGAAATATCAATACGATCTTTCCGATCCCTTTGGAAAGAACATCAATAACAAGCTCTTGCCAATCTACATGGCCACCCACAAGGGAAACTGCGCGTCGATGCCGCTCCTATTCATCATCCTAGGGCAAAAGCTTGGCATTGATGTCACGGCCTCAACGGCGCCAAACCATCTTTTCGTCAAATACCGGGATGACCAGGGTAAGACTTATAATCTTGAAGCCACCAGTGATGCCAGACCGACGCGGGATGAGTGGGTTCGACAGCAGAGCCCCATGACGGATGAGGCACTTAAAAACCGCGTTTACATGCAGGCGCTTACCAAACATGAAACAGTTGTCGTCATGATGGGCACGCTCGTCGAATACTATGAGCAGCAGGGCTGGCAAGAAAAGCTGATCGCCCTGTCAAACCTGTCGCTCGAATACTATCCCAATTATGTTGCCGACATCGTGTTCGAGGCCAATGCCTACTATGACCTGATGCAGCAGCATTTTATGAGCAAGTATCCTACGCCGCAGGATATTCCGCTTGATCAGCGGCCTTATTTCCTCAGCCTTTACGATAACCGCAAGAGATACCACGACAGAGCCGTAGCACTTGGCTGGCGTCCACCCAGCGCAGAGGCGGAGGCGCGTTACGCACAGAGAATAAAGCGGATGGAACTGGCTCAGCAGGAAGGGAATTGATATGGCCGCACTGCGATTTTTTATAACGACAGCCCTGCTTCTTATCGGCTATAGCGAGACTGCATCGGCAAGGTATTTAGAGTCCGATCCCATCGGGCTCGCCGGTGGTCTGAACCCTTATGCCTATGTGCGTTCTAATCCAATTCGCTGGATTGATCGCCTTGGATTGCTTCCTGGCGACTCATACCCTTCTGCAGAAGCAGCGGCACACGCTGCCATTGGCGACATTAACACCACGTCTATGGCCGAAGACAGGGAGTATGCGGGCCTAATATATCAAGGCGCAAACGGACTTTCATACTCGTATAGCAATCCAGCAGCTGGCGGACAGGCTGGTTCTGTTCCATATGATATTTTTCCAATATATGGGGACCCCGTTAGCTCCTATCATACGCATGGTGGAAATGATGCTGGTTATCGCAACAACGATTTCTCGCCAGACGATGTTTGGTGGGCGGATCATTTGGCTACGTCCGGCACCCCAATATATGTAGGTACCCCAAGCGGTGATATTAAAAGCTATCTTCCCGGCACACATTATCAAGACAACATAACCCAGAAACGATGTGAGACCATAGCACATCCAAAGAAGTGGTTCTAATGAAGCGATTCCTCATGATTGTGGCTGGTGTTGCCCTCCTGATAGTTGCTTATTTGGCAATCAGTGCGAGCAACTATGATCTCTCGCATGTCAAAGGCAAGGATGGTTGTTACTCATATAAAAGTGATGATGATGCCATTTTTGTAGCGGCGCTCATGATAAAAAACAAGTTCGGAGACGCTGAACTAAAGCATCAGCGCAGGCTCTTTATCTACCACCAAGATTCCACAGAAATAGGCGTAAGCGGAAGTCCACTATCTGCCAAACTCTTCATGTTTGGAGGAGGGGCAGCCATTGTCGATTTTGATAAAATTGGGGGCTGTTTAGCCCTACATCAAATATATAAGGAAAAGTGACTGGAATACTTATTCGGAGGTAGGAGAAACCTTTCTCTATTGCCCTGTATGTGCAAAATTCTACAGGCGAAAACAGCTCACCAACTATGCTATTCGAATGCATCCGACTTGGCGAATGCTTGAGAGACTGCAAATAATGAAAAACAACGAGATTGATATGAAGGTCATAGCCGAACGTCATCTTCATGCACGCTTGCGAGCAACGGGTACAGAGGTAGCAATTAGAGCAGTTGTTGGCACGCCGTATTGGGTTGAGGATGGGCTAGAAGCGGCATGTCCAGTTGCTCTAGAAGGTCTACAGGGCCGCTTGGCCGACATCAAAGGAATTGACCCTATTGACGCACTTCGCAATGCAATTGGAATTATCGATAAGCTTCTGATAGGAGCGCTTGAGTATTACGACGTCTACTGGTCCGATGGAGAGGCTTTTGAGCCTTAATTGGAAATGAATGAGCAAGGCACATACCTCCCTTTTGCCTTGACAAGCATCGGCAACACCATCAATAAACCTGCGGCTCAATCTCCAGCAGCACACCAAATTTTTCCTGCACTGCTGCCTGCACGGCGACCGCTACGGCCATCACGTCGGCCCCGCTGGCACCACCATAGTTCACCAGCACGAGCGCCTGTTTTTCATAGGCGGCAACCGGGCCGATGCGCCGCCCTTTCCACCCTGCCTGCTCGATCAGCCAGCCGGCCGCTAGCTTGACGCCATCGTGCTGGGGATAGGCTACCAGATCGGGAAAGCGCTGCTGCAAGGCTTCGTGCTGTGCGGCGGGAATCACCGGGTTCTTGAAAAAGCTGCCGGCATTGCCAAGTACATCGGGATTGGGTAGCTTGCGGCTGCGAATGGCGATAACGGCATTGCTCAATTGCCGTGGCGTGGGCTCACCGCTGATGCCCATGGCCAGCAGTTCGCGACTGATATCGCCATAGGCCGTTTTCACCGCAGGGTTTTTGCGCAGGCGGTAGCGCACACGGGTAATGATGTAGCGGCCCTTCAACTCCTGCTTGAACACGCTTTCGCGGTAGCCAAAGCGGCATTGCGCGTGGCTGAATTCGCGCAGCTCGCCGGTGTGGACGTCCATGGCCGTCAGCGAATGCAGGAGTTCGGTCAGCTCGACCCCGTAGGCACCGATATTCTGGATGGGCGCCGCCCCCACTGTGCCGGGAATCAGCGACAGATTTTCCAGGCCGTACCAGTGCTGGCTCAGGCAGTACTGCACAAAGGGATGCCAGGGCTCGCCGCCGCCGGCTTCCACGTAATAATAATCGGCGTCGCTGGCATAACAGCGCACACCGCGTAGCGCGGGGCGCAGCACCAGGCCGGGATAATCGCCCGAGAAGACGACATTGCTGCCACCGCCCAGCACCATCAATGGCAGGTTGCGCGCAGTCACGCTGCGCAGCAGCGCGGCCAGTTCGGCTTCGGACGCGGGCTCGGCATAAAAACGGGCACGGGCCCGAATGTGAAAGGTGTTGCGAGCGGTGAGCGAATAATTTTCAAGAAAATTCATGGTAGGGCCTGTGCGGATAATTCAATACCAATTGCTTTAGCCGCGCGGTCACACGCGCTCCCGGCGCGTTTGTGACACTTCCCACATCCCTGTGGGTCGTCGATCAGGCTCAGCACGAACGGTGTTTTGGGCTCAAAGCCTGAAACTACCAAAACCGTTCACCCTGAGCTTGTCGAAGGGTGGCTATGACAAAGGGTGTGTTCAGGATAGGCCGACAAGCAACTACCTACACAAGACATTAGCAACCGCAGCCCAGCAGACCCTGCTTTTTCAGTACCGTTTTGATAAAGCCATCGCTGGCGGCTTCGGCCAGGTCAAGCACGGTTTCAAAACCACCGGGGCCGCCGTAATAGGGGTCGGGCACGTTCTCGCCGTAATGCTCGGGACAATAGTCGAGAAACAGGCCAATTTCAGCGCGGGCATCGGGGGTAATTTTTTCAAGCCGGCGGATGTCAGCAAGATTGCTGCTGTCCATGGCCAGCACGTAGTCGAAATTGTGCAGGTCGCTGCTTTGCAACTGGCGGCCGCGCAGACGGGAAATATCGTAGCCGCGCTGGCGGGCATGCTGTTGCGAGCGCAGGTCGGGCGGCTCGCCGATGTGATAGGCCGCCGTGCCGGCAGAATCAATCTCGAACAGGCGACCCCAGCCGGCCGTTTCAATACGCTTGCGCAGCACGCCTTCGGCGGTGGGTGAGCGACAGATATTGCCCAGGCAAACGAGCAGTACTTTTATTTTTACTTCCTTCATTTCAGCCGCCCAGCAAGGCGCGCACGTGATCCAGGTCGGCCTGGGTATCCACGCCCGGTGGTAGCGCCACCGGGGTCACGGCGACGTGGATTTTGACGCCGTGGTACAGGGCGCGCAACTGCTCCAGCATTTCGACCTGCTCCAGCGCGCAGGACGGCCAGCTCACATAGTCATGCAGGAAACGCACGCGGTAGGCATAAATGCCGAGGTGCCGGAAATACAGGGGAAGCTCTGGCAGCGCCGAGCGGTCCTTGGCAAACAGGTCGCGTGCCCAGGGCATGGGGGCGCGGCTGAAATACAGGGCGTGCTCGTTGATGTCACGCACCAGCTTGACGATATTGGGATTGAACAATTGCCCGGCATCGTGCAGCGGCTCGGCCAGGGTGGCAATGCCGGCGCCCTTGGCAGCGGCCAGATTGGCGGCGACCAGATTGATGACTTCGGGGGGAATCAGGGGCTCGTCGCCTTGCACGTTGACGACAATATCGTCGTCATGCCAGCCCAGTTTCTGCACCACTTCCTGCAAACGATCGGTGCCGGAAGGATGGTCGGGCGAGGTCAGCACCACGCGGGCGCCATAGGCGGCCATGGCCTTTTCGATGCGCACATCATCGGTGGCAACCACCACCTCGGTGGCCTTGCTGCGGCAGGCGCGCTCGTAGACATGGGCCACCATGGGCTTGCCGGCAATATCGAGCAGGGGCTTGCCGGGCAGGCGGCTGGAGCCGAAACGGGCGGGGATAACGACCTTGAATGCCATAATCAGCCCAGTTTCTCATCGAGCGTGAGGGGCCGCGCCTGCTCTTGCAGCATCACCGGAATGCCCTCGCGGATGGGGTAGGCCAAACCATCGGCCCGGCAGATCAGCTCGCCTTTGTCGGCGACATATTTGAGCGGCCCCTTGCAGATGGGGCAAACGAGAATACTGAGCAGTTTTTTATCCAGCATGATTATTCCTGACCCTGAGGCGGCGCAGGTCTTCAACCAGCGTCGCATAAAACGTGGGCGGCAGCACCGCCGTTACCGGTACAAACCAGGCCTTGCCGTCCACCAGAGCGCCCGCCAGCGGGCGGCACTTGACCGCGTCTTTTTCCGTCATCACCAGCGGCAGGCCGTCGCCAAACTGGAGGTCGGCGGCAGTATAAACATGATGATCGGCAAAGGCATGCTCCACCACCTCGAAACCCTGCTCGCGCAGCATGGAAAAAAAACGCTGCGGATGGCCAATGCCAGCCAGGGCATGAACACGGCTGCCGGCCAGCGGCATTCTACCACTGCCGGCCCCGTGCAGGCTCTGCCAGGGCTCGGCCTGCAAGTGCATGTCCACTTCACCGGGGTAGAAATTGCCATTGCCGCCGTTTACCACGATGTAATCGACACTATCCAGGCGGCTATAGGACTCACGCAGGGGCCCCATGGGCAGCAGTTTGGCATTGCCCATGCCGCGTTTGCCGTCGACCACGCAAATCTCGATATCGCGCGCCAGGGCATAGTGCTGGAGCCCATCGTCGGTCAGCACCACGTCGCAGGCGTGCTCGGCCAGCAGTTTTTTGACAGCCTCGGGCCGGCGCGGGTCCACCACCACCGGCGCGCCGCTGCGCAGGGCGATCAGCAGGGGCTCGTCGCCGACGGCAGCGGCGGCTGAGTCTGGCCCGACGCTGGCGGGGTATGTAGTCAGCCCGCCATAGCCCCGGCTGACCACGCCGGGCGTAAAGCCCGCCTCGCGCAGCACCGTCACCAGTGCCAGGATAAGGGGCGTCTTGCCGGAACCACCCACGGTGATATTGCCCACCACGATAACCGGCACGCCGGCCCGGTACACCGGGCGCAGGCCCAGGCGATAAATCTGACGGCGTATGACGGCCAGCAGCCCGAACAGCAGGGACAGGGGCCAGAGCAGCCACAGCCAGAGGCTGCCGCGATACCAGGCGGCTGCCAGTCCCTGCTTCATACTGCGACCGAGGGCCGGGCGGGCGCCTCGTCGTCCTCGAAATGGCGGCTGTGCAGTTGGGCGTAAACGCCGCCCTGCGCCAGCAACTCGGCATGGGTACCACGCTCGACGATGGCACCGCGATCCATGACCAGGATCAGGTCAGCGTTTTCGATGGTGGACAGGCGATGGGCAATAACGAGCGTGGTGCGGCCTTTCATGACCTCGTCCAGCGCGGCCTGGATATAAAACTCTGACTCATTGTCGAGGGCGCTGGTGGCTTCATCGAGAATCAGGATGGGGGCATTTTTCAGCAGCGCGCGGGCGATGGCGATACGCTGGCGCTGGCCGCCGGCAAGCTGCACGCCGTCCTGCCCCACGCGGGTGCCGAGGCCCTCGGGCAGCTTGGCGATAAATTCCTGGGCATAGGCCGCCTGTGCCGCCGCCTCGATACGCTCCGGCGCGGCGCCGCGAAAAGCACCATAGGCGATGTTATTGCTGATGCTGTCGTCAAACAGCACGACCTTCTGGCTGACAGTGGCGATATTCAGACGCAGATTGCGCAGGGGATAGGCAGCGATGGGCTGGCCATCAAGCAGTATCTCGCCCTGCCCTGCTTCGTAAAAACGCGGCAGCAGGTTGACGAGGGTGCTCTTGCCCGAGCCCGAGCGGCCGACAATGGCCACCGTCTGGCCGGGTGGGACAAGCAGGTTGATATTGCGCAACACCGGCTCGCCGTCGCCATAGGCAAAGCTGACGTTACGGAATTCGATCGCGCCGCGCAGGCGCTCGACCGGGAGGGTGCCCTCATCCTTTTCAGTTTCCAGGTCCAGCACCTCGAACACCGACTGCGCGGCAGCAATGCCGCGTTGCAGTTTGGAGTTGACGTCGGTCAGCGCACGCACGGGCTTGGACAGCAGGCCGGCGGCAGTAATATAGGCCACGAACGCGCCTGCTCCGCCCGGCATGACCGAGGGCTGCAGTGCCACCCAGATGACGCCACCAAAGGCCGCTGCCATCAACAACTGCACCAGCGGCGTATTGATGGACGTGGTAACAATGATCTTCATGCTCTGCTTGAGGTTTTCACGCGAAGCCTGTTCAAAGCGTCCGCGCTCGTAGTCCTCGCCGCCATAGGTCTTGACCACGGTGTAGGCGTTGATGGTTTCGTTGGCCACGTGGTTCACGTCGCCCATGGAGGCCTGCACCCGCTGCGAAAGCTTGCGGAAACGCTTGCTGGCGGTACGCACCAGTACGCCGGCTACCGGCCCCACAAGCAACAGGGACAGCGACAGACGCCAGCTGGTGTAAAACAGGTAGCCAAAAAGCCCGATGACGGTAAAGCCCTCGCGAACCAGGGTCTGGATGGCTTCGGTAGCGGCGGCAGTGACCTGCTCAACGTCATAAATAATCTTGGCGGCGATGCGGCCCGGCGAGTTCAGGTTGTAGTAGCTGGCCGGCATGCGCATGAGCTTGTCGAAAATCTGCGTACGCATTTCAAACACAATATTTCGCGCCACCAGCGAAATGAAATAGGCACCCATGAAGGAGCCGATGCCGCGAACCAGGAAGAGCCCCACCACCAGCAGGGGAAACAGGTTTTTCTGGCTCTGGTCGTGGTTCTGGATGGCATTGATGATGTACTTGATGAGCTGCGCGCTGCTGGCATCGGTCAGGCCATTGACGATGAACCCGAAGACGCCAAGGGTTGCGAATACCCAGTGCTTGCGCGTATACCCCAGCAGGCGCTTGTAGATTTCCCAGCCGGTGGCAGTTGTAGTGCTTGCTGTCATGCTGCTTGTTGTCTCACTTGTGTGGGCGGATGGGGGAAAAGCTCATGGCATAACAACTCTCAGTGCCGGATTCCCCTCTCCCTAACCCTCTCCCGAGGGGAGAGGGTTAGGGAGAGGGGACTAAAAGCACCCAGTCCCATAAACGAAGCGGGCGCCTGAAGGCGCCCTTGAGCCAGTTCAACTCTAGCCTATTTGTCGTCGTCAGAGCCCATACGGGTGCTGATGCTGAGGCTTTCAAAACCCATTTGGCCGGCGACATCCATCACCGTTACCACCGCCTGATGCGGGGTCTGCCCGTCGGCGGCGATGATGAAGGAAATATCGCGATGCCCTTCCGCCACTTTTTCAATGGAGGAACGCAGGGACGCCGGCTGCTTGTTCAGCAATTGCTGGCCATTGACGGCGTAATCGCCACCAGCACTGATCTCCACCTCGACCGTCTTGGCGGTGGACGGTGTCTGCGCTTCGGCCTTGGCCTGCGGCAGCTTGATCTGCAGCTTGGTGGCCTTGGTAAAGGTCGTGGTCATCATGAAAAAAATGATGAGGAAGAGCAGGCAGTCGATCAGCGGAGTCAGGTTCATCTCCAGATGATCGCTCTTGGCGCGGCGCCGGAACTTCACTAGGCCTGCTCCCGGAAATCCACTTCCCGGTCACCGTGCACGATATCAACCAGCTTGATGGCCTGCTGCTCCATTTCCACCGTCAGCGAATCGATATGACGGAGGAAATAGCGGTGCATGATCATGGCGGGAATGCCCACCACCAGACCACCGGCGGTCGTCACCAGCGCCATGGAAATGCCGGCGGCCAGCGCCGTGGGGTCGCCCATGCCGGTGGCGGTGACCGCCATGAAGGCATTGATGATGCCGATCACGGTGCCCAGCAGGCCCAGCAGCGGCGAGATGACCGCGATGGTGCCCAGCAGGGTCAGGTATTTTTCCAGGTGGTGCACCACGTGGCTGCCCGCTTCCTCAATGCTTTCCTTCATGATCTCGCGACCGTGCTTGGAGTTGAGGATACCGGCGGCCAGGATTTCTCCCAGGGGCGAGTTTTCACGCAGGAACTTGAGCTTGCCGCTGTCCAGCTGGTTGGACTTGATCCATTTCCAGACCTGGGCAAGCAGGTCAGGCGGGGCAATGCGGTCAGTACGCAGGCTCCATGCCCGTTCCAGCGTTACCGCCAGCGCCAGGATGGAGGCGATAACGATAGGCGTCATCAGCCAGCCACCGGCTTTAATCAGCTCCCACACAGCACTACTCCTTTTAAAAGCTGGCCTACTCTACCGGGATTCAGCCTACGCGCCAAGCGGCGGGCCGGGAGCAGCGGACGAAAGCGGAGGAGGATCACAGTCTTGCGTCTTGTCACTCGGGAATTGCAGGCGCGGAATCGGCCTGCGGCGGCCCCGGCCACAGCCAGTAGTGACCGGCCATCTGCCGCCAGACCGTGGGTACTGGCAGCGCTGGCTGCCCGGGCAGGAAATCGTAGATGAGGGTGCCGTTGGCTACCGTGCCCAGCCAGGGAATATGGCCGTCCTGCAAGCGCGCCAGCACCTTGACCGAGGGATGATGAAAACGGCTGTGGTAGCCGGCGGACACCAGCACCTGTTGCGGCGCCACCGCCGCGAGAAAGTCGGGGCTGGAGGCGCCTGAACTACCCTCGTGGGGCAAGACCAGCAGCGGCGCCGCCAACTGCCCGCCGGCCTGATCGAGCAGGGCATTTTCGTCGACTTTATCCAGTGCGCCCGGCAGCAACAGGGTATGGCCCCCGCCCTCCACTTTCAGTACGCAGGCCAGTTTAGCGGTGGCCGGCGAGGACTGCCCGGCGGCGGGGTAGAGCACGCTGAAGTTCACGCCATCCCAGGTCCAGTGCTGCCCTGCCACGCAGGCTTGATGTGGCAGCGGGTTCACCGCCAGTGCCGTCGGCCAGGCGCCCAGCACCTGACCCACCGGCAGGGCCTGCACGATGGCCAGGGCACCGCCGGTGTGCTCGGCGCTGTCGTCGCTGAGCAACAGGGTATCCACATGTTGCAGGCCGGCCCAATGCAGGTAAGGCAGTACGACCCGGCTGCCGGTGTCAAAATTGGGGCCGGCAGCGGCTCCGGTATCAAAGACAAGTACGTGCTGGCGGGTCTGGATCACCGCTGACAAGCCCTCCCCCACATCAAGCAGGGAAAAGCGCCAGCTGCCTTCGGGCATGGGTGGTCGGCTGAAGAACACCGGCAGCAGGAAAAATACGGCCAGCCAGCGCCCTGGCAGGCCGCGCGGCAGGAGCAGGCAGACGATGGCGAGTATGAGGCTGAGCATGGCCAGCGGCGGCAGCGCCACGTTGAAGGCGGCCCAGGGCCAGGCCGCCATGTGGATCAGCAGCCAGTCGAGCCAGTGCAGCAGGAAGATGCCCAGCTTCCAGCAGGCAACGCCGGCGCCCGACCAGAATTGGTCAAAAAGCAGGCCCAGCATACCCAGGGGCACGATCACAAAGGTGACGAAGGGAATGGCCCCCGCATTGGCCAGCGGAGACACCAGCGAAACACGGGCAAAAATGATGATGGTCAGCGGCAACAGGCCCATGGTAACTATGAACTGGGTGCGCCCGAACTCGCGCCAGCTGGCCTCCCCCAACTCAGACCAGGCCAGCAGCATGAGCACCGCCACCGCCACAAAGCTCAGCCAGAAGCCGGCGGCATGCACTGCCAGTGGCTCGAACAGCAGCACCAGCACCAGCGCACGCAAGAGAATGGCCGTGGCCGGCAGCTCCCGACGGCGCCAGCTGGCCCACACCGCCACCACCAGCATGAGGAGGGTGCGCTCGGTGGGAATGCCCAGCCCGGCCAGGAAACCATAGGCCAGCGACACCGCAAAGCCCACCAGCAGGCAGACGCTGGGCACGGGCAGGCGCTGGGCAAGGCGTGGAAACAGGCCGAGGAAATAACGCAGGAAAAACACGAGGACGATGGCCGCCAGCGTGATATGCGGCCCGGAAATGGCCATGAGATGGCTGATGCCGGTGCGGGCGTAGACATTCCACAGGTTCTGCGGCACCAGCGCGCGGTCGCCAGTGAGCAGGGCCAGTTGCACGCCCGCTTCCGCTTCATTGCCAAACAGCTGCTGGAAGCGCTCGCGCACCCTCAGGCGAAAGCCATCCATGCTCCAGTCGGCGGCGCGCAGGGGCTCGGCCTCCTGCACTGAGCCGGTGGCACTCACGCCCTCCTCCAGGAGCCAGCCCTCGGTGTCGAAGGCGCCGGGCGAAGCAAAACCGTGCGGACGCCGCAGCCGCACGGTCAGCTGCCAGCGCTCGCCCGGCGCCAATTGCAGGTCGCTGCGGCTGTTGAGCTGCCACAGAAGATGCTTTCGCAAGGGGCATTCTGCTGTCAGGATACAGTCAGGCTGAAAACGGAACTGGATGCCACCGCTGGCCAGCGGGTTGGGCAGGTCGGAAACTACCCCCTGCACGGCGAGTGGTTTTTCTTCCCAGGCCAGGGGAATACGGGCGTCCAGTGCCGCCTGTGCCTGGAATACCGCCCAGCAAAAGCCCAGCAGCATGGCGGCCAGGGGCAGCAGGCGCTGGTAGCGCAGGGACAGCAGCAAGAGCAGGAGGCCGGGCCCAGGCAGCCAAGGCCAGGGTGGCAGGGCCGGCAGGATGGTCAACAACAGCAAGCCCGCAGCCAGGCCCCAGAGCCATCGGTTCATCCGGCGGATTTCCGTTTCACGTTGTTATTGGTTAGGGTCTGTTGACGTTTCATTGGTCGTGGCGTTGCTGGTCAAAATCGCGCCAGACAAGGCACGACCGACGACTTGTGGTGGCTCCACACGAGGAGGGAGAAACGCA